>Ga0207032_1272_pt1 | contig 10289 bp, 4 predicted proteins | sample Alteio_BWMinCont_38_FD_153308 | JGI IMG/M metagenome (GOLD analysis project Ga0207032, IMG submission 153308) | Enriched cells from forest soil in Barre Woods Harvard Forest LTER site, Petersham, Massachusetts, United States -... | ecosystem: Environmental > Terrestrial > Soil > Temperate forest >... | reverse complement strand
CGTCTGAAAATAAATGCTGTGCAGGGCGAGTCTCGTTTCGAGTTCCACCATCTCGGGTGGACGCGGCGGGTTCTGCGCTTCGATTCCCAACTGGCAATCTGCGCTACCACCCCGGCCGTCGTCAACGTGACCCATCACGGAATAGTGGCCGGCGCTCAGGCCAGCGGTTTCAAATCTCGCCGATGACTCTCTGCCGCGGACGCGTCCTCCGCTGGACTTCCAGGAATAGGTCAGCGGATCGTTGTCCGGATCGCTCGCCGTTGCGGTGATCTGGACCGTTTCACCAATCACCACGGAATTGCGGTCTGCGGAACAGCTCATCGTTGGCGGCCGGTTAGGTTGCGGTTCTACGCGAATGTCTGCTGAGCAGTCAGCCGTGCCGCCGCGCCCGTCGTCCACCCGCACTTTAACTGTAAACGTTCCCGGCGCCGCACCGGAAGAATTCCACCTGGCCTCGGGACTGCTCCCTTCCACGGTGCCCCCGTTTGTGGTCCAGGAATACGTCAGAGGATCGTTGTCCGGGTCGCTGGCGTCCGCCCGCACCAGCGCGGAGTCTCCGGATCCCGCATAGACGGAGTTCTTATTCGCCGAACAGGAGACGACGGGAGGATGGTTGGGAGGCGGTGCCGGAGGCGCTGGATTCCCGCCGAATCGGAACACGAGTCCGGCGGACAGGCGCGCGTTGCTCTGCCATCCTCTATCTGAAGTAAGCGAGGTTGGATCACGGAAGCGCGTGAGTAAGAATTCCGCTTGAAAAAGACGAAGCGCGAGCCTGTGGGTCAGCCTGTAATCGAGACCGCCGCCCGCAGTCAGAGCGAATGCCGTTTCTTCCGGCAGAGGTCTACAAGCATAGATGGAGAGTGAGCACACGTTCAGATAAACATCATCGGCGTGCGCGATTCCACCCAGGACCTGGAGAAATGGGGTGAGCCTATCGCGTTTGCGGAAGGAAACGCGCGGGCCAACGAGGAAACTGAATACGTTGCCTTCGACATTCACCACCCGAGAAGGACTGAACGCCGCGGCGGGGCTGGTGAATTCCAGCGAATCAACATTGAACCCGGCAAAATCGAATACCAGGCCCAAGTGATTGTTCAGATTGAACGCCAGGGAAGTGCTCCCGCCATGCATTTTGTCTATGCGGTTTCTCGTACTGTCAGGCACTGCCCTCCAAAACGAATAGCCCAGAAAAAGCTCGGCTTTGGGAGCGCTGCTGTCCCAGGCCATCGCACGGTTGCCGTGCTTGCTCGAATGTTCTCCCGATCCTTCGTCGGCGGGTGCCATCAGCAAGGACACCCGAGGCAGTGCGTGCACTGGTTCTCCGGCTGATTCCGGTTTGGCCGAAGCGACGGGAGCCGTGGGCGAATTCACGGATTCATCCTTCTTCGGCGTGTCCGCGGACTTTGGCGTGTCGTCCGCAAAAAGTGCAGGCACTAGAAAAAAAGCAACTGCCATGGTGGGAATGATGCGCGCTCCCAATTTCATTGTCGCCTCCTGAATCGTGCCTACTGGCCGCGAAGCAGGCCGAAAAACCCCCCTTCGCGGCCGAACAAATGGCCTATGCGCGTACGCTACGAATGGCCGCGGACTTACGGTGCTGGCACCGTCACCGTGCTGGCGTTCACCGTGGCCGTTCCTGCTCCCCCGGCTGAACCGGCAAACATTCGTCCTTCGACCGCTGCTCCGGTGTTGATCGTGATGCTGGTCGCGGCGAGCACATTTCCCTTGAAGATAGATGTGACGCCGAGCGTCGCCGAGGTGCCCACTTGCCAGAAGACGTTGCCTGCCTTGGCGCCGCCGGCAAGGATTACCTGAGAACTGGACGCGGTTGTGAGTGTGGACCCCATCTTGAAAATGAAAACCGCGTTGGGGTCGCCCTGTGCGTCGAGTGTGACGTTGTTTCCGGGCCCAGCTCCTGATATCAAGACGGACGTTGAATTAACGTAGAGCCCAGGTGTGAAGGTCAGTCCTCCCATGTTCCCAGGCAACGTTAGCGCGTTGGTCGATCGACTCACCGCGTCGTTATAAGCGGCAAGCAAATCGGCCTGGGCTTTTGTGATCACGGGATCGTTGACGTGAATCGTTCCGTTCACTTGTGCCGGCGGTATGCCTTGCGAAGTGCCCGGAGCCAATCCAACGTCTCCATTGATCACCGTGGGGCCGGTACTGGTGATCGAGGCCGTAGCCATCACCGCGAAGCTGCCGGCCGTACCGAGGTTGATCGTCGCTGGACCACCGGCACCGGCCAGCGTACCGGTCGTGAAACTCCATGGATTCGGTGCGACGCCGGCTGCCAACGCATTGCCCGAGAGATCCGTTACGGCGTTCGAAACGGTCGCGGTAAATTGCGTGCTCGCGGCAAGATTGGCGGAGGGTATGAAAGTTGCGATCTGGCTCGCCGGATCGTAGGTCACTGTTCCGTTCACCGGCGCTCCGCCGGCCGTCACCGCGAGCTTAAAGGTCCCGTTATTAATCGTCGTCGGATCCATCGCCGTGCTGAACGTGGCGCTGACGGTTGTGTCAATGAATACACTCCCCGCCGCGTTAGCCGGGTTTGTGGAAGTGATCGTTGGACCCACAAGGTTGGTTGCCAAACCGGTCGTAAAGCTCCAGGCGAAGTTAGCGGCCATGGCCACGCCGGTCAGGTCTTTTGCGGCAGTCGTGATTGTGGCTGTGTATTGCGTGCTTGCCGCCAGATTGGCGGTTGGGGTAAAGATCGCCGTTCTGCCCGCATACGATACGGTCCCCGGTACGGCGGCCCCGCCCACTCCGGCAACAGCCACCGTATACGTCCCCACTGCAGAGATCGTGGCTGGGTCCATGGCCGTGCTGAATGTCGCGGCGATTTTCTGGTTGAGCGGCACGAGCGTCGCAGCGTTGGCAGGATCTGTTGAAATTACCGTTGGCGCACTGGCGTTTGCCGCGATCCCGGTCGTGAAGCTCCAAACATAGTTGGCGGTCAGTCCATTCCCCGCGGCGCTTTGCGCAGCGGTGGTCACTGTGGCTGTATATTGCGTGCTCGCCGTCAAAGCCGCGGTGGGCGCGAAAGTGGCGGTGTCACTTGGCGCATCATAAGTGACCGTGCCCGGCACCGCAGCTCCGCCGGCCGTCACGGCCAGCGAAAAAGTCCCCGCCGCGGTGATGGTGGACGCGCTCATCGGCGTATTAAACGTCGCGGTGACCTTCTGGTTGAGCGGTACGTTGGTCGCGCCGTTGGCAGGAACCGTCGAGGTCACCGCAGGCGTTGCGGCGGTCGTGAACGTCCAAACATGATTAGCCGCCAGCGCATTCCCCGTCGGATCTTTCGCGCCCGTGGTAATCGTGGCGGTATATAAGGTAGAGCCCGCGAGAAGCGCTGCCGGAGTGAAGGTCGCGGTGTTCCCGGCATAGCTGACCGCTCCGGTCACCGCAGTTGCGCCCGGTCCCGTCAACGTAAACGTGGTTGTGGTGATCGTGGCGGCATCCATCGGCCTGCTGAACGTAGCGGTGACAGTGGTACTCTCGGCCACGCCTACGGCGAGGTTAGCCGGAACGGTGGAAACCACGGTGGGTGGCGGGGCCGTTGTAAAAGTCCACACAAAATTGGCGGCCAGCGGAGCGCCGGTAGGATCCTTCGCTCCGGTCGTGATCGTAGCCGTAATCAAAGTGCCGGAGGGGAGAACCGCTGCTGGAGTAAACGTTGCCGTGCTGCCCGAGTAGGTTACCGCACCGGCTATGGGAGTGGCTCCCGGCCCAGTTACCGTGAAAGTTGTCCCACTAATTGTCGCGGGATTCATGGCCTCGCTAAACGTAGCGGAGACAAGAGTGTTGACAGCCACCATGGTCGCTAGATTTGCCGGAACCGTGGAAACCACCGTGGGTGGCGGAGCCGTTGTAAAGGTCCAAACAAAGTTGGCGGCCAGCGCCGCGCCTGCCGGATCTTTCGCTCCCGTGGTAATCGTGGCCGTGAACAACGTGCTCGCGGCAAGAACCGTGGTCGGTGTAAAAGTTGCTGTGGCACCGGCGTAGCTCACAACTCCCGCCACGGGAGTCGCTCCCGGTCCCGCCAACGTAAACGTGGCCCCATTAATTGTCGCGGGGTTCATCGGCTCGCTGAACGTAGCGGAGACCAGAGTATTAACCGGGACCACCGTGGCCAGGTTCGCGGGAACTGTCGAAACAACAGTTGGCGCACCGGTCGTGAACCTCCACACAAAATTGGCCCCCAGCGCGTTGCCGCCCGGGTCGGTAGCCCCAGTCGTGATCGTTGCGGTATAGAGAGTATTTGCAACCAGCGAAGCCGCCGGAGTGAACGTGGCGGTCGTGCCCGTATAACTTACTGCTCCGGCCACAGCTGTCACTCCTGGCCCCGTCAGCGTAAAAGTCGTTGTGTTGATCGTGGCCGGGGCCATCACCGAACTAAAACCGGCGCTCACCGTGGTATTCAGCACCACGCCAATCGCCCCATTTGCAGGCGACGTGATAATCACCGTGGGTGACACTGGGCTGGTTGTTTGTTCACGGCCGCATCCGGCCACAAGAGCGGCTAATACGAACGCCAATACAAATATTTTCCGAATCTTGAATTTGCGCATTAGCTTCTCCTGTTCAACCGGTACCTAGGCGTTTCTTTTTCGCTTCTATGACCGCAGTACGTCGAATTCTTGAATCCTTCAAGTCGTCTTCTGGCACTATTAGCCATCGAAAGTCCCGAACCGCCACGAGTTAGGTATCCGCTGAGACTCGCTGCAACAGATTCACGCCCCAGGTCGTGGTGAACTGCTTACGGCAATTTTTTTCTGATCCAAGAAAGTTACAGCGCGGTCGAAGACTCGAGGCCAGGGACGCAAGCTCGAAAAGTTGCCAGACTGGCAGCGCCGCCGCTTTGCTGCCTTCCCTCGCGGCTTCTCTGCCGCAAACCATCCGCTCTCTTGATAGGAGCCCTTTTCTCCCGCGGGCAGAGACTGTGCAATACAGACGCCACAACAAATGGGCGCCCAGCTGCGCTTATTTGCTTTCTTTTTGCGCTACTAAATCATTGATTCCAAAGGGAACGTCATTTGAATCTGCAGTTCTCGCGGGGAGAGGATTGAGTTTGTAAACCGAATCCGCACCAAAGTGGAACGGAATCAATTCCATTTGAGGAAATAGGCACGATTTGGACAGCACCTGATCCCAAGAATTTCCTGCACGGAGTTGCGAACAGTCTTGAGTTCTCAGATCGTATCCGCAGCAGCAACATTCGCGTACCGCTGCTTGCAGGCTTTAAGGGCTCTCAATTTCCGGGATGGTATTCTCTCTCGGTGTGTCCTTGGAGCTCCGCGCGGTAGAAGTAGACGTCGCGCAAGTTTCCCGTACTGTAGCGCTGGGCTTCATCGTTAAAGTGTCGTGACGCGGGATTGCCGCTCTCACCTCCGGCCGTCACGGCCCTGGCCCGCACTTTCTCGCCAAATTCGACGACCGCAACAAAGCTGTTCCCGCTCGTTCCATACCACTTCTTCGTCCCGGGGTAGGCCCGCGCTCCGAAAGAGGCCAGCGAGCCCCACACCGCCGAGGTGAAAGCAACCGGAATGCTCGGCCCCGCGTCAGTGAAAGGCTGGACGATATCGCCGGTCAGGCGTTGGAATCGATTGATGTCGCCCCAAGGCGTCTTCCAGTTCCCGAAATCGGCCGTAAGTTTGTCCGACGCATCCGCTAGAGATTGCAAGAGCAGTTCCGGCGGCGCTTTTGTACAAAGGTAGTCACTGACGTACATGCCAGTCTTTTTCGCATCATCCCCCGCGCGCCTCTGGACGTCCTGGCCCCAGAAGACCGCGAGAGAAGTCGGCACGGACGCTGTTCCCCAACGTAGATCCCACGCGCGCAAGAGTGCGATCTGCTCGGCTACTTTCGTTTTCAGCGAACTATCAGCCGGCGCTCCGTCCCACGTCTTCACCAAACACGAGATCGGTTTTTCAAACCAGGTAAGGTAACTGTCGTACGCCGCGGCCATCAGCGAGTCGACTATGAAATCTTTCTTGTCCTGCAGCACCCGAATCGCGTGCAACCCCCGCGCCGATTCTCCACCGGTCTCGACATAAACGGGAAAATCTTCTTTCTTCGGGCTGCTCGGCCCCGCCGCGGACCACGGCCAGTTGTTCGAGTTGTACAGCCAACCGCTCTTCGGATTCAAGAGGTGCGGCGTCTCGTCGACGGAAAGAAGTTCATGCCACTCGGTTGCCGGATTGCTCCCGTCAACCGGCTTCGTCCAGTCAAAGGTGGCATCACGCTTCGGAATAAAATTCCCGTGAAAGTAGGCGATGTTCCCGTCGGCATCGGCAAAAATGGTGTTGTTCGATGAATTCGTATGCAGTTCCATCGTCTGCCGGAACGATTTGTAATCCTTCGCTTTTGTCCGCGTATAGGACTGCGTCAGCGCTTTCACCGGCTCCTGCATCAAGCGGATACTCACCCACTTGCCGACCATCTCGCGCACGATTGGCCCGTGGTTAGTGCGATACACGGTGAACTTTTTCTCCGCCATCTCCTGGCCGCTTTTGTACGGCACGATGATTTCTTTCGCCTCCAGTGGCCGCTCCTCTTTGCCGTACTTGTAATAAAACCGGTCACCCTTCTTTTCCACCGTTTCGAGATACTCGCTGATGGCATTGACCCCACTCGAAGTATGCATCCAACCCGCTCGGTCGTTGAATCCCTGGTAGATGAAAAATTGCCCCCAGGTCACCGCGCCGTAGGCATCCAGCCCTTCGTCGCTCACCATTTGCAGCTCGGACCGGAAGAAAAACGACGTGTGCGGGTTAATCAGCAGCAGCGCGTGATGGCCGGCGGTGTTCGAGGGCGCGATGGCCATGCCATTTGAGCCGCTGGGCTCCTCGACCTCGTCGTCATCTGCGGAAGGCAATGCGCTCACGGAAACCTTGCCGTAGAAGGCCTCGAGTTGGGCGAGGTTTATGCGCTCGATGTCGCCACCGATGCTTCCTTCGGTGAAACTCAGCGCCATCCACGGTTCAAATTTCTTGATAACCCGGGGCTTCACCTCGGGATGCTTCAGGAGGTAGTAATTCAAGCCGTCGGCGAACGCATTCATCAGCTTCTTCAACCACTCGGGGCTCGCCGCGTATTGTTTTTTCAAGGCCTCGGGATCGATGAACAGCTTCATCCGCAGATCCTGATAAATCTTCGATTCGCCCTCAGCTTCCGCCAGTCTCCCCATAGCATTGATGTAGTTCGTCTCCACGCGGTTGAAGTCGTCTTCTGCCTGGGCGTAGATCATGCCGAAGACCGCGTCGGCGTCCGTTTTTCCGTAAACGTGCGCGATGCCCCAATCGTCACGGGTGATCGTGACGTTCCGTGCTTCTTGCTCCCACCGGGCAGCTTCCGGGTTCTTCGCGGCCTGCGAAGCAAACGTGGCCGATGCCGTCGCCAGAATAAAACCGAAAACAAGCTTCTTCATGTGTGTCCCTGCGTTAATAATGAGGATGTCCGAGGTCGCGGCGTTCCAACGCGCCAGCGTAGCATACTCCATTCGACCAGCCGGACACACCGGGATCGTAGGCGTTGGCTTCATTTTGTAAGGTGCAGGGATTCCGCTGCAGAAATTCCAGCGAACGCCAGTCCGCAGTTTTCTGTTTTCGCGCTCAGCTTGCTGGCGCCCCCAGTCCAAATTCGCGGTGCGTGGTGGCCAGCGCCTTCTTGACGTCGTGCTCCTCGATCACGAAGGAAATGTTGCTTTCCGACGAGCCCTGCGCGATGGCGATCAGGTTCACGTTTTCGCGTCCCAGGGCATTGAAGGTTTTTCCCGCGATTCCGGGAGTGCCGCGCATGTTTTCTCCGACCACCGCCACAATGGCGATCTTCGAGTCCACGGTGATGTGCTCCACCTTGTGGTGAGCAAGATCGTGCGCGAACTCTTTGCGCAAAGCTTCGACCGTGCGCTGCGCATCGGCGGTCGAGACAATGAAGCAGATATCGTTTTGCGAGGATGATTGCGAAATCAGCAGCACGTTGGCGCGCACCTCCGCAGTCGTGGAAAACGTCCTCCCGACCACATCCGGCAATCCCACGATTCCCGGGCCACCCACGCTTATTAGAGTCACGTCGCGGATGGCCGTCAGCGCCTTTACCCCGCCGCCGATGCTGCGCCCTTCCGGAGTGATCTTCGTGCCCGGCCGTTCCGGAGTGAAGCTGTTGCGGATCCACACGGGAATCGCAGCCTGCACCACCGGATTCAGCGTTTTCGGGTGCAGCACTTTCGCGCCGAAGTACGCCAGCTCCGCTGCTTCGCGGTAGGAGATGACCGGAATCGTTCGCGCCTCTGCGACCAGCCGCGGGTCCGCCGTCAACACGCCATCAACATCCGTCCAAATAATGACCTCGTCCGCGTCGATCGCCGCTCCGAGGATGGTTGCCGAATAGTCTGAGCCACCGCGCCCGAGCGTCGTAAGTTGCCCTTCCGCCGTGGCCCCGATGAAGCCCGTCACGACCGGCACAGTTCCTTTCTCCAGCAGCGGCCGCAACCGGGCCTGCGATTTTGTGCGAGTCAGCTCCATCTGTGGCTCCGCGCCGCCGTGGAACGCGTCTGTCACGATCAATTCCGTCGCCTCGATCGCCTCGCTCGGCACACCCATTTCCTTCACAGCTGCGGCCACTAGCGGCGCGGAAAGCCTTTCCCCCAAGCTCGAAATCGCGTCGAGCGTGCGTGGCGTGAGCTCCCGCAGCAGGGCCGTTCCTTCGCAAAGGCGGCTGCCTTCCGCGAGTACAAGCTCCAGATTCTGGCGAAGCCGCGCGCGTTTTTGCTCATCAGGAAGCAAGCTCGAGAGCGCAGTTTCGTGCTGCTTCTCCAGCGCGTCCAGGATAGCCTCGGCTCTCACGGCGTCTCCTGACTCTGCAGCCTTCGCCGCTTCGATCAGCCGGTTTGTGACGCCGCTCATGGCAGAGACCACCGCGACGCACCCGTTTTCTCGCGACGCCAGCGCGATAATCTGCGCAGTCCTGGCAATGCAGGCTGCATCGCCCACCGACGTTCCGCCAAATTTCATCACCTGGAGCCGTGCTTTCATCTTTTCAGCTATTCACCTTGAACGATCGAGTCGCCAATTTGAGATTTACCATCGCTCTGAGTTTACCCCGCGAGCCATCCCACAACGCACTCCTACGTGTTGCTCATGTTCTTTCTTCGAACGTGTCAGCGCGACTGGGCGTTTTCTCCGACCCGTCCCGGCCGCCCTCTTTTTTTTCTTCACGTTGACTTGTTCTCCCGCGCCACCTAGCATTCCGCTTCAGGATTGCCATGCGCCGCTTCTTCTGGATTCGCCTCACGCTGTTTCTGCGCCAATGCCGCTGGGGCTTCGCCCTGCTCGGGCTTTGGTTCGCCTTGGGCACCATTGTTTTTTACCGCGTCGAACATCTTCCTCTTTCTGAAGCCTTCCTGAACGCCATCTACCTCCGTGTCCAGCCGGGATCGCTCTGGGTTCTTTACGCCTTCTGGGGCCAATGCGTCTTGTTTGGAATCGTCATCTCCATTTTTATTCTTCAAGCGCTTCAACGCTACAATCCGCAGGAGGGATGCCGCATGCTCGCCAGCGAAATGAAAGACCACGTCATCATCGTAGGCCACGGCCACCTGGGAGGCTACCTGGTGGATCACCTGCGCCAGAGCGCCCGCCCATACGTGCTCATCGACAAGGATCCATCCGTCGTCGACGACCTCATCCGCGCCGGTGAGCCGGTCATTGTGGACAACGCCAAGCAGGAAAGCACGCTCATCGACGCCGGCGTCGACCGCGCCCATCTCATCGTCATCGCCTCCAACAACATTGAAACCGCTCTGCTCGTCACCAAGCGCGCCCGCGACCGCAACAAGAAAGCCACCATCGTCGTCCGCTGCTACCTCGACGAATTCACAGAAATCCTCGAAAGCCTCGGCGCCAACGAAGTTATCTCCAGCTCCAAAAGCGCCTTCAACGAAATCGCCACGCGCATTAGCGCCCTCGGCGTCCCGCGTTGACGGCAGGAACAGTCGCGAGATTCTTTCATAAAGATGTTGCGGAATCTTTTTGCCGCGCTCTCCGCACGGTTTCGCCAGCGCTGAGTTCAAAAGCGTGCCTTCCCCGTAGCGCATAGGAGTGCGGCTGCGAACTCTTCCTTGCGGGCGCCGGAGCTTGTCTCTCACAATACCCGCTATGCACGCTCTCGCACCGGAATCTGCCGCGAAGCCCGGCTCGCCGGGCGAGAGCGTTTCCTACCGCAATCTGCACATGCTGCTTTTTGTTTGTGGCTTTATACTTCGCTTCGGATTTGTTCTTTGGAAG
>Ga0207032_1236_pt2 | contig 10307 bp, 9 predicted proteins | sample Alteio_BWMinCont_38_FD_153308 | JGI IMG/M metagenome (GOLD analysis project Ga0207032, IMG submission 153308) | Enriched cells from forest soil in Barre Woods Harvard Forest LTER site, Petersham, Massachusetts, United States -... | ecosystem: Environmental > Terrestrial > Soil > Temperate forest >... | reverse complement strand
GCGGCGGGCTTGCCGGTGGTGGAATTTTTTACAGTGCCGGTTAGGATTTGGGCGGCGAAGGATAGCGAGGAGAGGAGGAGGAGGGTGAGGGCGCAAAGAGCGATTCGGGAAATGAGGCGTTCAGGAGAGAACTCCTTGCGGGGCTTGAAGAGGGGGCAGGCGGGTATGGGGTCCTTCGACTGCGCGAGAAATGCGCTTCGCGCACTTCTCGCTTCGCTCAGGATGACAGGGGATTGCAAAATGTGTGGTCCTTTCGTGGACGATGTTTTCATGGGCGTCATAGGCGCGGTTTTCATGGACATCATGGGCGCGGTTTTCTGAGGATTGCCGCTCTTGCGTCCAGGCGGGCGATTTCGGCTAGCAGCGTGGCGGCTTCGTCTTGCAGATTTCTTTTTAGCGACTGATAGTCGGCGTCGGGGAGCTTGCCGGCTTTGTATTCGAAATTGAGGTCGCGGAGATTTTCGTAGACGGCGTCTTTGCGTTCGCGAAGATATCCGGCGCGTGTTTTCTGCGGGCCGAGAAAAAGTTTGCCGGGCAAATAGAAAATGTAGAAGAGCGCGGCCGCGGTCGCGAGCAGGCAGCAGGCTATTTCGAAGCTCATAAGTCGGTCTCCTTGCGGGCCTGATCGCGGAACTGTTCGAGTTCGGCGCCGCGGAGTGGGCGCAGGCCGTCGGCGAGAGCGGGCGCGGGGCGATTCTTCCAGGCGCGGACGACGAAGATGACGAGGCCGAATCCGAAGATGAGAGCGGCGAAGGGCATGATCCACGCGGTGCGGTCGAAGCCGGTGGTGGTGGGCGCGGCGAGGACGGTGGGGCCGTACTTCTGCACGAAGGCTTGCTGGACGAGGCTGTCGCTGTCGCCACGGGTCACGTCGGACATCAATTCGTTGCGCATGCCGTCGGAGTCGGGACAGCCGACGTGATTGCATTCGAGAAGAATCTGATTGCATCCGCAGATGCACATCAGCTGATGGCCGAGTTCGTTGAAGCGCGAGGCGGGATCTCCAGCGCCGGCGAAGGCGAACAGAGCGAGGGAGAGGAGCGCGAGGCGCAGGAGGCGACGCAGCATGGGACGGTCATGCCGCGTGCTGTCACAAGGCGACGACGATGCGCGCGAGATCCCTCGCTCCGCCTGAAGAACGGCTGCGCTCGGGATGACGCCGGGGATGTGGGTACGAAACCACCTTGCGACACTACCCAGCATTGAATGCGATTTCGTCATCGGCTTTGTGCTTCGAACAATCTTTCAGGTGCTGCTAGCGAAAACCTACCGGGCTCTGCCCGGCGGACAGCCGAGGACGGCTGTCCCCACATAAAACCACCATTTGCCATCGGCATATATATCTTCAATCTCCTGTGGCCACGGGGACGGCGTTAGTGGTTTCCACCAATCTCGCTGCGGGAACGCGGATGGGAGCGGGGGCGTTGGGAACCAGCGCCAGGACCGTGCCGCCGAGGATGATCCACACGCCGAGCCAAATCCACATCACGAGCGGGTTCAAATGCGCTTTGAGGATGGGGCGTCCGGTGTCGGGATTCTGACCTTCGTAGACCAGATAGAGATCCTCGTTGATGGTCGAACGAATGTAGGGCATGGTCGAAGTCTGGCGGCTGGCGCGGTAGAAGCGGCGCTCGGGGGTCAGCGTGTCGATCTGCTTGCCGTGTTTGTAGACATCGAGCACGGCCCACTCGCTGCCATAGTTCGCGTTCTCCTCTTGCGTGTATGAGCGGCAGACCAGCGTGTAGGCGCCGATGGACATTTTGTCGCCGTAGGCCATCTCCTGCTCTTTGTCCTGATTGAAGGCCGCGCCGGCGATGCCGATGACGACAACCACGACGCCGAAGTGGACGATGTATCCGCCATAGCGGCGAGTGTTGCGGTGGGTAAGCTGCACCATGGAGGCGTACATGCCTTGTCCAGTGTGTTTGGCGATTACGCGGCCGCCGCGGATAAATTCAGAGGCGACGGTGAATGTGACGAGGACAGCAAGGCTGATCGCCATCAGAGAATAAAGATAGGCGACGTCCTGCCAGGGACGCAGGCCGAAGGGCGATCCCCAACTTTGGGGAGTGATCATCAAGAAGATGGCGACGGCCACCGAGCCGAGAAACGGCCAGCGGAAATTTCGCTTCAGGCTTTCGAAGGAAGTTTTGCGCCACGCGAGTAGCGGGCCGAGAGCGGTGAGGATCAGAAGGAGCAGTACGACCGGGATGGCAACGCGATTGTAGAAAGGTGCTCCGACCGTGACTTGGTTGCCTTGGACTAGTTCTGAAATCTTCGGGAACCAGGTGCCCCAGAGGACGGTAAAGCAGAGCAGGACGAAGAGCAGGTTGTTGAACAGAAAGCTGGACTCGCGCGAGACGAGCGATTCAAGTTTGTGCTCGCTGCGGAGATGGTCTTTGTTCTTGAAGAAGAAGAAGAGAAATACGGCCAACGTGATACCGAGGAACCAGGCGAACCAGCTTCCGATCGAGGATTGCGCGAAGGCATGAACCGAGCTGATGATGCCGCTGCGGGTGAGGAATGTGCCGAGAATCGCGAGCCAGAAGGTGGCGAAGACCAGCCACATGTTCCAGACTTTTAGCATGCCGCGCTTCTCCTGCATCATCACAGAGTGAAGAAACGCGGTGCCGACTAGCCAGGGCATGAGTGAGGCGTTTTCGACGGGATCCCATCCCCAGTAGCCTCCCCAGCCGAGGACGGAGTAGGCCCAGTGCGCGCCGAGAAAAATGCCGCAGGTGAGGAATCCCCAAGTGACCATGGTCCAGCGGCGGGTGATGTGAATCCACTTTTCGCCGGGATACTTCATGATGAGCGCACCGAGGGCGAAGGCGAAGGGGACGGTGAATCCGACGTAGCCCAGGTACAGCATGGGCGGATGGATGACCATCTCGGGATATTGCAGCAAGGGGTTGAGACCGCTGCCGTCGGCGGGGATGGAGCCGGTCATCAGGCCGAAGGGATTGGCGGCGAAGTTCACGAGCAAGAGAAAGAAGATCTGCACGCCCGCGAGAACGACGGAGGCGTAAGCGAAGAGGCGCGGGTCAGTCTTGTAGCGAAGGCGCAGTACGAATCCGTAGGCGGCAAGCAGGAGCGACCAGAAGAGCAGCGAGCCTTCCTGTCCGGACCACAGCGTGGCGAACTTATAAGGAGCGGGGAGGTCGCGGTTGCTGTGATGAAAAATGTAGGCGACGGAAAAGTCGTCGCGGAAGGCGGAGATAACGAGAACCACCGACGCGAGAAGTACAGCGGCAAATACGACGATGCCGGCGCGGCGGGCGGTTTCGCCCAGACGCTCGGAACCGTGCTGCTGCGAGAGCAGAGCAACGATGCCGGCCGCGAAAGAATAAATGCTCAGCGCGAGAGCGAGGAGCAATGCATAACTACCAATCTGCGCCATGTGGGGGAACCCCTCGGTATTTTTTCAGAAACCGCGGATGGAGGCAAACTGGAAAGGCTGATGCGTTCGAATCATGGGCGAAACTGCGAATAGCGCTCGAAAAAAATCTGCCTGGCGGTTTTTAAGTTCCCCGCCAGGCGGTTTCTCAGAAAGCGGAGGGTCTAGGCGCTAATCTGGTGATAGCGCTGGAGAATTTCGCGCTCGGCGGCGAGCCAGTCTTCGTTTTCATAGCCGGGGATAAATCCACGGCGCGCGGAAAGTTCATACGCGAGCTTGCGAATCTCGTCCTCGAGGTTGATCGGAACGATGTTGGCGCGGGAATCGGGTTTTACGATTTCTAGTCTTCGGGGTTCCGCCATTGAGATTGCCGCGGGAGCGGTTGCCGGAACTGCAACTGGAGCGCTCTCTTGAGCTTTAGGGAGCGATGTGACGCTGGTAGTTGTGGGCTGGTCTTTTATTACTACTTCGTTCTTTTTGGGTGATTTGGTTCGAGCCATGATTGGATACTCCTTGCAAACACCTAAGTGTAAGAATGATTGGAATTGTTGATGAATGAACAACATGCACGTTGCCCCTGCGAGTGCCATTGATGCGATGAAATTGCTGTTAAATGTAAATCTAGTATAAATCCAAGTCCGCTTGTGGAAGGAAAGAAGTGCACCGAAAATTTTGATGGGTGTGTGCGGGATTTCGGGCACGATGCCGAAAAAAAGCTTTTAACACAGAGGGCACTGAGGGTCACAGGGTAATTCGCTCTGGTGCGATTGCTGCGACGGATTCGGAGATCGCGGGTCAAAATCTTTTAACACAGGGGGCACTGAGGGGCACAGGGTAATGCCCGCGTGTGCGTCAAGGAAAAGATCAAGGGAATGATTTTGTTATAATCGAGGCTCGCGTCCGTGGCGCTATCGTCTAGGGGTTAGGACGGAAGATTCTCAATCTTCAAACACGGGTTCGATTCCCGTTAGCGCTACCAAAGTTCCATCAGAATATTTAAGAGGTTCCTCTGCAGGATACTTCCTGGCACTTCCAATCTTAGTGTTATCTACAGCTTCAGATTTGGATCAAATAGTCTTTTTTCGACGGCGGTTGATTTGAGGGCGCGAGAACTTGCGCTGAGCAGGTTGCGGCTGCGATCATCGTTGCGATTTGGAATTCGCTGGCAAAGTCAGAGGTGTCACAATGCGCAAGTTATCTTTTTCGCTGGTGCTGGTTGCCGCCCTGTCTGTGAGCCTGTTTGCACAGAAGCCTGCGTGGCAGCCCGATCCTGGTCACATCACCCTCGACCTGTGGCCGCACGGGGCGCCGGACGCCAAGGCTAGTGCAGGCGCTGAGATTGATGCCACGACTGCGAAAGATAACCTCATCGCGGGCAAGCCGCTAATCCGTCTCGGCAATGTTTCTTCGCCGACGCTGACTCTTTACGCTCCAAGCGGCAAAAATACCGGCGCGGGAGTCGTCGTATTTCCTGGCGGCGGATATCAAATTCTGGCGATCGATCTTGAAGGAACCGAGGTCTGCGATTGGCTGACGTCGCGGGGAATTACGTGCGTTTTGGTGAAGTATCGTGTGCCGGACTCCGGGCCTTATCCTAAGTCGCCTGCCGCGTTGCAGGATGCGCAGCGGGCTTTGGGAATGGTTCGGGCGCATGCCGCCGCGTGGAATATCGATCCGCATCGTATTGGCGTGCTCGGCTTTTCTGCCGGGGCGCATTTATCAGCCGCGCTGAGCACGCATTTTGCGCAGCGGCTTTATGATCGGGTTGACGATGCCGATCAACTCAGTTGCCGCCCTGACTTCGCCGTGATCATTTATCCGGGATATTTGGCCATGGCCGAACAGAACTTCGCGCCGAACGCCGAGATCAAAGTTACGAGCGAGACTCCGCCTTCATTCATTCTTCAAGCTGAGGACGACCCTGTGCACGTGGAAAACTCGACTGTCTATTTCCTGGCGCTAAAGAACGCGAAGGTTCCGGCCGAGTTGCACATCTACGCTGAGGGTGGACATGGTTACGGATTGCGGCGCACTGAAATGCCGGTCACGGCGTGGCCGCATCTGGTCGAGACATGGCTGCAGACGTTGCACGTGGTGAGTGCTCCCTAGAAGACTGCTGACATCCTTTTGTCGAGCGACGTTTCCTCGGCCGCTAAATAGTTTACTGAAAACTCGATTCAGAACCATCAGAGGCTAAAGCCCTGACTGAAAAGAAAAGCTTTATCGCAGCGCTGAAAGCGCGCCACTCAAAAGCGTGAACTAATTTGAGTCGGGGCTGAACGATTGCTGCTCTAACCGTAATTCGCGGTTACGGTGGTACACAAAAAGGAAGTGCCCCAGCGTTTCGGCACAGTGAGTTTTAGGTTGTGTCCGGCGTGGGCTTTGGCCTGCGCGGGTGATTAGAGCAAATGTGCGATGCAAACGCCTTGCCGCGCTGAGACTCAAAGTTCCGCATCATTGCGTCGATAGTCTCGCCGATAGGCGGATCAGTAGGGTTGAAGATCCATGCACATTGGGAGCAGCCCCAACCGCGAAAGCGCAGTTGGTCTATCCACACAAGCTCGCGCGGCATGGCCGGATTATATGTAACAAAACCTCAGTGATCAATATTGATCATTCGCGATTCCGCCTTGGGGCTTAAGCTACTTGCGACCGTCCAAAGGAGGCATTCATGGGTGGCCATCCTTTCCCGGAAATATCCTGCATACTTTGCAGCAAGCCAGTAGATTTGAAGGTCGATCTGTCTGCTGATGAAAACGGCAAGGCCGTACACACGGAATGCTACATCCAACGGATCACGAATCCACAAGGCAGTCCCTCTGCCATGCTTGCCGATTGATTTCTGTGCGGGACACAGTCGCTTGAAAAGGATGAACGGGTGGGGGATTACAGGTGTGCTACCGTCGATCCTTTGCGATCTCCTACGCGGTCGCGATGCGGACTGGTGCGTGGTTCCCTAGTGCTGAGTTCGCACTTCTCTCCCGGAGCAGCCCCACGGGGCGGACATCGGACAGCAAGTATCTGTTTTGGGCTGAGTTTTTGTCACTCAAACCTCCACGTACAACTTCGTCAATTAGACCAGTTCCGGAAAGCCCATCTGGACGGTCTACGGTCTCCTGACAACGGACATCGGCCGATTTTGCAGAAAGGCGCTAATAAGTGCGCTATTTATTTGCAAGCCGCCGTTGTATTGGACGAAGCCTTTCTTCTTGAACGCATTCATAAATTTACTTACCCTTGCGCGGGTGGTACCAACCATCTCCGCGAGGGTTGCTTGGCTCACCTTCAGGGGGTTCTCTGGTTTTGATTCCTTGGTTATTTGCCCAAACAACAGCAGAACCCGTGCCAGTCGCTTTTCGCTGAAATTGAAGAATTGATCTGCCAGGTCTTCCTCGACTCGAATAACTCGGGAAAGCAGATATGCATTAAGCAACGCTGCAAACTGCGGGTCACGCTTGAGCGTGCGAAGCGAACTCTCCTTCTGCAAGCGAATGACATGGGAGGACCCAATTGATCTCGCCGTGTACATCCGCAGAGATTGCCCGGCCAGACAGCCTTCGCCAAAAAAACTACCCCGCAGCAGGACCGCGATTATCGCTTTCTTGCGACGCGTAGCGGCCATCGTGAGCTTAACCGTACCGCTCTGGATATAGAAAATTGAATCGGCTTTGTCTCCTTGCGAAAAAATGATCTCGTTATCTCGGTAGCTCCGCACAGTCATCGCAGAACGAAACTTCTTGCGGAAAACTGTGGGACTGAAACCGATTGTTTGTTCAATCGCCATCTGTCTCCTCGGTACAATCAATCCAATTGGGAGTACCGCCCTGCGCATAAAAAATAAATCATATGGCTCGGGAATCTAGCGTGGATGGTCAATAAAGGTCATACACAATTGCACACAGTATCTACGTGGTAAATCTCAGGCAAAGTGCCCTGAGACCGAGGCGAGGAATCTTTCCGAGTTTTACTGTTGGCGTCACACGTTTGGGATGCGAGCAACACAGTCCGATATGGATCGGGTGCGCTTGTCCGGCCTGATGGGTCACTTCCTTGACGCTGACTGTGCAGTGAAGCATGCTCTAGCGACTACGGGCATGAACCGGACGAGCCCGAGAGCGAACGCAGTTCTTCGGCCACCCCAAAAAGCATGAATTAATTGCGCAGGGGCTGAACGATTGCCGTTAACTTCGCGCGGTGCCTTAGGGGTTCGGTTGAGGATTGACTTGATCTGAGCCGGCTTGTGGCGGCGGGGCGGTTTGATTGCCGATCACATCGCCCGAGACGATCATTTCTACGCGGCGGTTCAGCGCACGGCCTGCGGCTGTGCCGTTATCGGCCACGGGATCAGCTTTCCCCAACCCCTGTGCCGCCACGTTATTCATAGAAACACCAGAGCTGACGATGTAGTCGCGAACCGCCTCGGCGCGCTTTTCGGAGAGCTTCTGGTTATATTCATCGCTGCCGATGGCGTCCGTGTGACCTTCAATTTGCAGCTTGAGGTCGGGATAAGCCAGAACAATCCCCGAAATTCGAGCCAGCCGCTCGCGGGCAGCGGATTTCAATGTGTATTTGTTGAAATCAAAAAGCACGTCGGGCATGCTGACGACGAGTCCACGGGCGGTGTCGCGCGTCTGCAAGACTTGATTTAACTGAGCTAGCAGACGGGCACGCATCTCTTCTTTCTGGCGAATCGCTTCTTGCCGTTGTCGATTGGCTTCGGCGAGTTGGCGGTCCGCTTCTTCGGCCGCCTGGCGGGCGGCTGCGGACTCAGCTTCGGCCTTCTGCTGCTGTGCCAGAGCCTCGGCTTGCTGTTGTTGTGCTAATGCCTGCGCTTTTTCCGCCTCGGCGCGACGGCGAGCGTCTTCATCGGATTGAGTCTGGGCCTGCGCGGCAGCCGCTTGGGCGGCCCGGGCATCGGTTTCCGCTTTCTCCTGAGCTTCCTGACGAGCGCGACGTTCGGCGTCCAGTCGTTCTTGTTCCTTGCGGCGCAGGGTCAGAACGCGAGCATCTTCCGCCATTTGGGTGGCGCCGCGGGCGGCAGTTCCGATGGGAGTGCGGCCTTGCTTGCGCTGTAAGTAGTCTTCCGCGCGCTGGAGCATGTCTTCCGATTTAGCCAGGCTATCGGCGGCGTATTGCTGGGCTCCGGCGGCCTTGGCGATCGCGACCGCGTTCCGTGCTTCGAGCAAGTCCAAGGGAGCCTTAGCGTCTGCCTTGCTGGAAGGCAGCTGATCGGCGGGGACATCGATCGTATATTGCGCGCCCTCGAGAACGTCGAATTTGGCGTCGATGGGTTCTTCAAATCCCTTCGTTTCCTGGCGCAGAATATTTTCTGCAACTACTTTGTTACTGGGATGAGTCACTGAGTAATACGGCTCGGCGGTGACGATGAGGCCGAAGGCTTGGAGATCGGTGGTCACGTCAAGTTTGTCCTTGCCGTTTTCGCCGGGCAAAACCTCGCCCAGGTTCACGGCACGGCCTTCGGGTGTAATCGCCCATAGGACGTAAGTAAGGAACTGCCCACCAAACTTGGTGGCTGGCTGTAGATGAGTAAGTTCGGTATTGATGGCGAGATGTCCAGCCTTACCGTCGACTTTGGCATGGCCGCCGATCTCGGGCATTAAGTCTGTGCCGCGAAAATCTACGGTGGTAGATCCGCCATGCTGGCGGTAGTTGACGGCCTTAGTGGTTCGCGCGAATACAGTCACGCGGAAGATCGGCATTTGATCTTTATTGGTGTTCTGGCCGGTCTGCTGATTCATGTCCTGCGGTGCTGCATCCTGGCCGGTGTTGGGCTGCTGGACTGGGTTCGGAGCCGGGGGATTTTGGGGTGTAGCGGAATTGTCTTGCGCAAGAAGCGCGGCGGAGAACATTATTCCTAACAGAGGCAGAACAAGAATCTTATTCATGAGGCACTTCCTCGTAAATTGCTTTTCAAGCTGGTCAAGAGCGCGGGAGCGAAAGATACAGACTCGCCCACTCAAACTGTAGCATTCGAGGCTAAGAGCAACAACACAAGGTATACCGATCTCGTCGTACGATCTGGGAGTTACTGCAACCTTGCGTACTCCGCATTAGCTTGCTTCAGGATGGGAATGAAAGATTGGAGGCGCGGGTCGGAATCGAACCGACGCATAAAGGTTTTGCAGACCTCTCCCTTACCACTTGGGTACCGCGCCCCTGCTGAATACGTTAGCTTTCCGGGAGGAAAAAGTCCATCTCGGGAAGAGGTTGGACCTGGAAAAATATGGAGCGGGAGACGGGGGTCGAACCCGCGACATCGACCTTGGCAAGGTCGCGCTCTACCACTGAGCTACTCCCGCTCGACGCTTCATATTGTACCGCATTTGGGGCTGGAATCTCCTGCGGATTCTGTGGGGCTGCCGGCGAAAATCTTTAACACAGAGGACACAGGGGCTCACAGAGGAACTTCTTATGCCCCATGTGCCAGCGGCTACAGCAACTCCACTTCGATCTTCTTGGTTGCCGCGTCCAGCCTGGTGATGCGGAAGCTGCGTATTTCTCCGGTGCGGGCGGGTTCTGCTTTTGCTGCGGGGGCTGGACCGCTCTTCCAGCGCGCTTGCAGCATGGAACTTAACGATGACAGATCGGCCTTGTTTTCGTCGCGTGCCTCTTCTTTCTGCTTTGCGGGAGTCGCTGCTGCGATGTGGCAGGTCGCGTGGATTCCCTCACCGAGTTCTGCGCGGGCTTTGCTGCCCGAACCATCCATAATTCGGCCTGTGACTACGTCGCCTTCTTTGTGTTCGGCGATATATTCGTCCAGGCCGGTGGGGACGAGTTGCTTCATGCCCAGGCGGATCTGACGCTTTTCTGAATCAATCGCCAACACCTGCGCTTTGACGATCTGTCTGACGCGCAGCATGTCGTGAGGCGAGTTGATGCGCTTCTCCGC
>Ga0207032_1271_pt1 | contig 10354 bp, 3 predicted proteins | sample Alteio_BWMinCont_38_FD_153308 | JGI IMG/M metagenome (GOLD analysis project Ga0207032, IMG submission 153308) | Enriched cells from forest soil in Barre Woods Harvard Forest LTER site, Petersham, Massachusetts, United States -... | ecosystem: Environmental > Terrestrial > Soil > Temperate forest >... | reverse complement strand
GCTGGTAATGTGGTTACTCCTGATATGCTGAAGGGAATGGCCAAAAATCCTATTGTTTTTGCTATGGCTAACCCGGATCCTGAAATTGCCTATGAGCTTGCCGTAGCTGCACGTAAGGATATTTTGATGGCTTCAGGGCGGTCTGACTATCCTAACCAGGTAAACAACGTGCTGGGCTTCCCCTATATATTCAGGGGTGCGCTGGATGTAAGGGCTACGGCAATTAATGAGACCATGAAATTAGCAGCTGTATACGCGATAGCTGAAATTGCCAAAAAACCGGTACCTGAATCGGTAAACCTGGCTTATAATATTAAAAACCTCAAGTTTGGAAAGGAATATATTATTCCTAAACCAATGGATCAGCGCCTCATTATCGAGGTATCGATAGCGGTAGCAAAGGCTGCTATTGAATCGGGGGTGGCACGTAAAATAATAACTGATTGGGATGAATATGCTGAAGAATTAAGGTTACGCGTTGGTCCTAATGATAAGCTGCTGCGCAATATCACCAATAAAGCCAAGCAAAATCCGCAAAGGGTTGTTTTTGCGGATGCTGATAATTATAAGATTTTAAAAGCTGCTCAAATTGTAAAAGATGAGTGTATAGCTACTCCTATTTTATTGGGCGAGGTTGGTAAAATAAACCAGATCATTAAAGAAAATGACCTTGATTTGGGCGATGTGCAGATTATTGACCCGCATATAGGCGCCGAGAATACAGAAAAATATGCCCAGTATTTATTCAATAAGCGCCAGCGCAGGGGCATTACTTTGTTTGAGGCGCGGAAATTAATGACCGATCCTAACTATTACGGTGCCTGTATGGTGCAATTTGGTGAGGCGGACGCACTGATATCCGGTTTATCAAAAAATTATGCTACCACGGTAAAGCCGTCACTTCAAATTATTGGTACCGAAGATGGCGTAAACCGGGTTGCGGGTATGTATTTGATGATAACCAAAAAGGGCCCTGTATTTTTTGGAGACACCACGGTAAATGTAAACCCTTGTGTTAATGACCTGGTGGATATTACGGTGCTGATTGAACGGGCCGTAAAAAAATTCAATATAAGCCCCAGGATAGCAATGTTATCCTATTCAAACTTTGGCTCAAATGAGGGCATTATCCCGGAGCGGACACGTGAGGCTGTTCGTATCCTGCACGAAAAATATCCGGATATGATAGTTGACGGCGATATGCAGGCCAACTTTGCCTTAAATGCCAATTTACTGGCAGATAATTTCCCCTTCTCGGCACTAAAAGATAAACCGGCAAATACGCTGATATTCCCTAATTTAGAATCCGGCAACATCGCCTACAAACTATTACAGGAAATAGGCGGTGCAGAAGCTGTTGGGCCCATTTTACTTGGACTAAAAAAATCTGTACACGTATTACAATTGGGTAGTTCGGTACGTGAAATTGTAAATATGGTTACCATAGCTGTAGTTGATGCACAGGAAAAAAGCGCTTAAACTAAGTCCAAAGCCGTTAGTCAAAAGTCACGAGTGAAGAAAAGCAAATTCGACTCAAGACTTAAGACTTCCGACTCAATGCTAATGACTTAATAAAATATATTTGATAAAACATGTACGCTTATATTGATGGTAAATTAGTTTTTAAATGCCCTGCATACGTGGTTATTGATGCCGGCGGGGTGGGTTATCACATCAATATTTCATTAAATACCTATTCTTTTTTAGGAGATGCAGAGCGGTGTAAACTATTTACCTGGCTGCACGTAAAAGAGGATGGCCATACTTTATACGGCTTTGCCGATGAAGGCGAACGTCGTTTATTCTTACACCTGATATCCATATCGGGTATTGGCCCTAACACCGGCCGTATGATGCTTTCATCAATAACCCCCCATGAAATCCAAACTGCTATTATTAATGGCAATGTTTCTTTAATACAACGTATAAAAGGTATTGGTCCTAAATCGGCGCAACGCATTATATTGGAGTTGCAGGATAAATTGCGCAAAGAAGGACCGGATACTTTAAGTGTTATGCCTGTCAATAAAACGGTTAAAGATGAAGCCCTATCAGCATTGGTTATGCTTGGTTTTGTCCGCAACGTAGCCGAAAAGGTACTTGACCAGGAAATTAACAAAAATGCAGAGGTATTAACGGTTGAACAATTGATTAAGTTAGCGCTTAAAAATTTATAATTACGCATATATTTAGATGTGACTTGTGATAGGGATTTTTACTAACAGGGTTCTTATGGGCTTCTTCTTTATATCTGCACTATGCGGAGGAGGAAGCGCATTTGCCCAGCAAACCCCGCCACCGCAACAACCACCCCAGTCAACCAATGTAAAAAAAGACTCCATTGGATCAACCTCTACATATGTGCCATCAAATGGCAACCTGCTAAGGCAGGGCGTTTTTGAACCCGATCCGCCAACTCTTGTGCGGACCATTGTATATGATGCTGCCACTGACCGGTATATTCTTTATGAGCGTATCGGTAATCTATTATACAGGCCGCCCCAGTACCTGACATTTATTGAATATTTACATTTAAAGCAGGTTGAGGAGCAGCGCAGTTATTTTAAAAAACTGGCCGATAATTATGCTTATCAATCGCAGCAACCAGGCTTTATACCGCAATTTCAGGTACGCAATGAAACCTTTGAGCGGATTTTTGGCAGCCCTACCATTGATATAAGGCCACAGGGATCGGTCGAGGCAATAATGTCCGGGCAGATAAATACTAATCAAAATCCATTATTTAACACCAATCAACGCAGCCAGTTCAACTTTAATTTCGACCAGAAAATTCAGCTGAATGTTACCGGTATGATTGGCGATAAGCTTAAAGTGGCCACCAGTTACAATACCGATGCCCAGTTCCAGTTTGACAACCAGGTAAAGCTGGATTATGTTGGCCATCCTGATGAGATCATCCAGGAAATCCAGGCCGGTACGGTAAGTATGCCATTAAATACGTCGTTAATTACCGGTACGCAAGCGCTGTTTGGGATAAAAACTAAATTGAAATTTGGCAATTTACAGGTAACGAGTATTCTGTCACAACAGCGGTCGCAATCAAAAACCATTACCATTACAAACGGCTCACAACAGGGTCAGTTTAGTGCAACTGCGGCAGACTATGAAGCAAACAAGCATTATTTTCTCTCGCAATTTTTCCGGAATAATTACGACAAGGCGCTGGCTAATATTCCTATTATCAGCTCAAATATCAACATCACTAAGATTGAAGTTTGGACCACCAACAGGACCAATTCAACAACCGATTCAAGAGATATATTAGCCTTTTTAGATTTGGGTGAGAATGCTCCTTACAATAAAACATTAATACAGGGTGGGGCTGGGTTTTCAGGTTTGCCGGCCGGCTTTAAAGGGCCCGGCTTTACCCAGCAATCCAACTCCTTATTAAATAATTTGCCGGCCAGTACCCGTTTAACAAATGATCCGACAAATGCGCTGGCTACCTATTTTGCCGGCAGCGGGGGTACAGATAATTACGGTAAACTAACCTATGCACGTAAACTTACCGCGAAGGAATTTACCTTAAACCCTCAACTGGGCTATATCTCTTTAAACTACCCTTTAAATAACGATGAAATATTGGCCGTAGCTTATCAATATACTTACAATGGCGTTCAATACCAGGTGGGTGAGTTTTCGAGCGATCTCCCGGTTGACCCAACTACGCCCAAACAGTTATTTCTAAAGCTATTAAAAAACTCGTTGTTAAAAACCAACCTGCCGACCTGGAAGCTAATGATGAAAAACATCTACTCGCTTAATGCTTACCAGGTAAGTTCAACAGGATTTAAATTGCGGGTAGCAAGGCTTGATGATAAATCGGGTATTGAAAAACCGATGATGGAAGAGGGCCAAAACACCAAGGGCAAACTTTGGCTGCAACTGACGGACCTGGATAACCTGGATCAGCAGAATCAAAAACAACCTGATGGCTATTTTGACTTTTTGGATAAGATCACCATCGATTCGCAAAACGGGCTCGTCATATTCCCTGTTTTGGAACCTTTTGGTTCCGATTTGGCAAAACAATTTACACCCACCGAACCGGACCTGGTTAGCCGGTATGTTTATCAGCAATTGTATGACTCAACCAAATCGGTCGCCCTGCAACGCTTCCCGCAGTTAAACCGGTATACTATTAAAGGTACTTACAGCGCGCAGGGTGGCGGCGGTTCTTACCAGTTGAATGCGGTCAATATACCGCAGGGCTCGGTAATAGTTAACGTAGGAGCGCAAAAATTAGTAGAGGGAACTGACTATACGGTGGATTATAATGCGGGGCGTTTGAATATCATTAACCAGGCGTTGCTTTCTTCCGGTCAGCCCATCACTGTAAATTTAGAGAATAACGAGTTGTTTGGCGTTCAGCAAAAATCATTGTACGGTTCAAGGTTTGATTACAAAGTGAGTCCTAAATTTTCATTGGGCGCTACCGTTATGCACCTTACTGAACAGCCCATATCGCAAAATGAGGCGATAGGCCAGGAATCGGTATCCAATACCATTTGGGGGCTTGACGCAAATTACAATTCGCCATCGCGACTGCTTACGCGCCTGGTAGATAAAATACCATTTATTCATACCAAGGCCCCGTCATCAGTAAGCCTTTATGGCGAGTTTGCCCAATTTTTGCCGGGTAGTCCAAGTGTACTCAATTATGCCGGTTCAAAAAATGGAACAGCCTACCTGGACGATTTTGAAAACAGCCAATCAGTTATCGATGTTAAAAGTGCAACGGCCTGGGGGCTTTCGGGCACACCGCAGCTTTTTCCGGAGTCAGCACTAAGTAATAACCTGAGCTATGGTTTTAACCGTGCCCGGCTTGCTTTTTATAATATTGACCCTGTTTTTTATATAGGCACAACCATACCTGTTTCACGTACCGAATTGTCAAATCATTACGTGCGACAGGTAATAGAAACCGAAGTTTTCCCCTATAAACAATCGGTTACCGGCCAGCCATTGGCATTGTCAACACTTGATCTTGCTTTTTATCCTACTGTGCGTGGCCCGTACAACTATACCACTACCGGCATTGCTAACGACGGGTCATTGCAAAATCCAACATCGCGCTGGGGGGGCATGTACCGGCCCATTTCAACTACCGACTTCCAGGCACTGAATGTAGAGTATATTGAGTTTTGGGTAATGGATCCGTTTATTTATAAGCCTAATTCAGCCGGTGGTGATCTGTATTTTAATTTAGGCAGTATATCTGAGGACGTATTGAAAGATGGAAGAAAGAGTTTAGAAAATGGTTTACCGGCAAATGGCGATTTGAGCACGGTTGATACGACAGCATGGGGGCGCGTACCTAAAACGCAACCAGTAGTAAACGCTTTTGACAGTAACCCCGCAGCGCGCCAGGCCCAGGATGTTGGGCTGGATGGATTAAATGATGCAGATGAACGGACGAAATTTGCTGCAGTAATTCAACAAATTAAAAACCAGGTTAGCACGGCGGCGGGTAACAATATAGTAAATGACCCGTCATCAGACAATTTTCAATATTACCAGGGGCCGCAACTTGACCAGGCAAAAGCAGGTATTTTGCAACGGTATAGCATGTATAATGGCCCTGATGGTAACTCGAAAACATCCGAGCAATCGCAGGCACAATTAGGGATACCAACGGCGGCTTCGACATCAATACCTGATGGGGAAGATATAGACCATGATAATAATATGAGCCAGGATGATGAATATTTTCAATACAAAGTATCTATTCGCCCTAAGGACCTGGTTGTTGGGCAAAACTTTGTTAATGACAAAGTAACCTCACCGGTTAAACTGGCAAACGGTACAACGGTGCCCGTTACGTGGTACCAATTTCGTATCCCCATAACCCAATATCAGTCGGCGGTAGGGGGCATACAGGATTTCAAAGCCATCCGTTTTATGCGGATGTTTATGACAAATTTTGCTGATACCGCCGTATTGCGTTTCGGGACACTACAACTGGTGCGCGGCGACTGGCTGGCTTATAATACCGAAGCAAACCCGCTAAATGTGATTGCCGACCCGGCATTGGTTAACCCACCATTGGATAACTCGGCCATTACTGTAGGTACGGTTAATATTGAAGAGAATGGCAATCGCTCGCCTATACCTTATGTGGTACCACCGGGCATCACCCGTCAGCGTGATTACAACAATTTGCAAACCAATACCCAGTTAAATGAGCAGTCATTATCATTGAATGTGGTTAACCTGAGCGATGGTTATTCAAGGGCTGCTTTTAAAATGTTCACCAATGACCTGCGTCAATATAAAACGCTGCAAATGTTTATTCACGCGGAGGCAGTTAGCGGAAGCCAGTTAAAAGATAACGACTTAAGTGCCTTTATCCGTTTGGGTGCCGATTACCAGAACAATTATTATGAATACGAAATACCGTTGGCAGTTACCACACCCACAACTAATCCAACTTCGATATGGCCCGCAAGCAATGAATTGGATATTGCGCTGTCGATATTAACAAACGCTAAGTTAGCCCGCGATAATGCAAAGCTAAAGGGGGCGCCCTGGCCACTTAATGTGCCTTTTACGTTTACTGATGGCAAAAATAAAGTAACCGTAATGGGTATGCCCGATCTGAGTCGGTTGGGTGTGGTCATGCTTGGTGTGCGCAATCCCTACAAAGGAAATTTCCCGGCGGGAGTTGATGATGGTTTGCCTAAATCGGGTTATGTATGGTTTGATGAGTTGCGGCTAACTGACTTTAATCAAAGCGGCGGATGGGCCGCGATAGGAAGGGCCGATTTTAAACTGGCGGATTTTGCAGACATTACCGTGTCCGGAAGTAAAACTACCGCGGGTTTTGGTACACTCGATTCTAAACCCGAAGACAGGTCGCTCAATGATAATCAAAGCTATAATATATCCGCTAATATGGATCTCGGGAAGTTTTTCCCGAATAAAAGCGGTATAAAAATACCTACGTATGTAAACGTTACTTCTAATGTGAACACACCCGAATATGATCCTGCCTCGCCCGATATTTTATTAAGCCAAAGACTTAATTTGGCGACAAGCACCCTGCAACGCGACTCGATAAAAAATGCAGCGGAAGATTATACCATGCGTAAAAGTTTCAATTTTACTAATGTTCATAAGGATAAAAAAAGCCCGACTGCACTAACCCATTTCTGGAGCATTGAGAACTTTAATCTTACCTATTCATTTAGCCAGTACCAGCATCATGACTTTACTACTTTAGATGATCTTGAAAAAACCTACCATGCTGCCCTGGTTTATAATTATGCCAATCGGCCCCAATATTTAAGTCCTTTTGCGAAGATCATAAAAAGCAATACGCTGGCATTGATACGGGATATTAACTTTGATTTATTACCCTCGCGGCTTAACTTTAGCATAAACTTTGACCGCTTCTATTCGGAAAACACGTTAAGAAACAATGACCCTACTGACCCCATTGCACCTAATACTACTTTTAATAAAAGCTTTAATATAACACGCCTTTACGGTATCGGGTGGAACTTAACCAAATCATTAACTTTAGATATTGATGCCACCAACCTGTCTGTAGTGGATGAGCCATACGGACGCCTAACAGGACTGAAAACCGATACCCTTTGGGAAAACATAAAAAAATTAGGCCGAACAACCAATTATAACCACACCATAAAATTAAACTACACAGTTCCGTTAAATAAAATTCCCGGGATGGATTGGGTAACCTTACTGGCAAACTACAGTACAAATTTTAACTGGCAGGCCGAACCTGAATTTGCCATAAGCGACCCGCAATATAATGTAGGTAACAGTATCCAAAACGCGCGCAAGATACAGCTAACTCCTGCACTGAATATGACGACTTTATACCGGAAGTTCCACTTTTTGAAAGATGTTGGTAAAGCTGATGATAATAGTTTCAGTAATGTTTTGCTGGGCATTTTGACAGGTCTTAAATCAGTTAACGGAACCTACACACGTACCGATGGAACATTTTTGCCGGGTTATTTGCCTAATTCAAACTTATTTGGCGAGGACCTGAACTATAACGCCCCCGGGCTTGGCTTTTTATTGGGCAGCCAGGCCGATCTACGTAGCCGGGCCGTAAGTCATGGATGGATTTCGACAGATACCTTGCAAAATCAGCTTTATGTAACCACCTATTCACTTGATTACCATATAAAAGCTACCATTGAGCCTATAAAGGACCTAAGAATTGAACTGACCGGGTTTAAAACCCAGGATCGTACTTATCAAAGTAATTTTAAATACCTACCCGGTAGCAATGGCTTTGCGAATTTATCCCCGATATCATCAGGAGATTATACTATTTCTTACCTGTCTATAGCGACGGCGTTTTCAAAAGAAAGCGGTATTAATAATACTTCGGCTCCTTTTGAAAAGTTTTTAGATGACAGGGCCATCATATCACAAAGACTGGGCCAGGCGAATCCCAATTCAGTACCAACAGGTGGCACTTATGCGGATGGATATGGCCCCAATTCGCAAAACGTACTGGTGCCGGCTTTCCTGGCGGCGTATACGGGTAAGGATGCAGCCAAATCCAGTCTCACCCAATTTCCGGACATACCTATCCCTAACTGGCAAATAAGTTATAACGGCCTTAGCAAAATACCATTTTTCGCAGATATGTTCGATTCGTTTAATTTAAGGCATGGATATACCTCGTCCTATGTCGTAACCGGCTATAGCAGTTTATTGCAATACCAGGAAACTAATGGTGCGCCAAGTGCGCGGGACGCAAATGGTGATTTTTTACCATTTTACCAGTTTTCGGCAATTACCATTATGGAGCAGTTTGTGCCCTTATTAGGCGCCGATATTCGCTTTAAAAATAGCATGACGGCAAGTTTTGAATACCGCCAAAGCAGGATATTGAGCTTGAGTGTGTTAAACAGCCAGTTGACACAGCAAAATGAGAATGATATAGTTGTGGGCTTTGGGTATAAGACTAAAAATTTCAGGTTCCCTTTTGGTTTGTTTAATAACACAATTTTGAAAAACGACATCAACTTTAAAATTGATTTTGCCTTACGGAACAACAAAACATTGATTTACCAGGCAGATGTAACTGCCGCGCAGGTATCATCAGGAGCAGAAAATATTACCTACAGGCCATCAATTGATTACTCGCTTAGTCCGCGGTTTAATTTGAACTTGTTTTATGATTCAAACCTTACCCGGCCATTTACATCGCAAAGCTTCAATACTGCGTTTACCAATTTTGGTGTGAACCTCAAATTATTGCTGCAATAAAAAACCGCCGACTGAATATAGCCGGCGGTTTTTCTATTACAGTTTACGTAATTATTACGATTTCTCCCTGGTTATATTTCCTGATCCGGCCATTCTAATATCGGTAACACTGGCGTTGCCAGAATATATTACGTTTCCGGAACCGGCTACATGAGCCGTTATGGTTTTATCAGCGTAAATATGCGCATTGCCCGAACCTGCCAGCGTTACAGTAGCAATATCGGCCTTTAAACCCTTGGCTTTCATATCACCCGAGCCGCTTACTGTAAAACTGGCGTTTTCTGAGTTTCCGTCAACATTGATAGTTCCTGATCCGCTTATTGTAGCGTGTAAACTGGTAGATTTTACAGCAGAGGTTATAGAACCTGATCCACTTATGGTTAGTTTAACATCGCTGCTGCTAAGCACACCATCAACTTTAATATAGCCCGAGCCGGCTATACTAAGGCTTGATAAAGATTTGGCGGTTACATACACGTCAATTTTCCCATTGCCGCTATTCCATTTTCTGTTCCCCCGCTCACTATCTCTTTTAAACCTGATCTCTAATTTACCGTTTTCAACCACGGTTTCAATGTCATTGACAATATCTGCAGGGGCAGAAAGTTTAAGGCTTTCGGTACCGTCAATTTTTACGTGTACGTCAAATGATCCGGCGGAACCAATGCCATTAAAACCCGATACCTGGCGTGTTTGCTCGGTTTGGGCCGAGGCTTTAAATGCTACCGTAACAACTAATATTGCTGCGAGCACTGCTATAGAAATTCTTTTCATGATTGTATGGTTTGATTTTAAGGTGAAATTGCTTATTCGTTTTCTTTTCTAATGCGACCCGAGCCTGAAGAATGGACATCAGTAACGCTTGCGCTGCCGCTATACAATAGGCTGCCTGAACCTGAAATATGAGCTGATAAAGTTTTATCAGCATTTACATAAGCATTGCCTGAACCGCTTAAGTGAACTTTTACAGTGCCGGTTTTTAGCTCTTTTGCTTTTATCTCTCCCGAACCGCTGATCTCGATAGTCGCATCAGCCGAACTGCCTGAAAGATTTGTTGAGCCCGAGCCACTGATATGGG
>Ga0207032_1270_pt1 | contig 10387 bp, 7 predicted proteins | sample Alteio_BWMinCont_38_FD_153308 | JGI IMG/M metagenome (GOLD analysis project Ga0207032, IMG submission 153308) | Enriched cells from forest soil in Barre Woods Harvard Forest LTER site, Petersham, Massachusetts, United States -... | ecosystem: Environmental > Terrestrial > Soil > Temperate forest >... | reverse complement strand
ATTGAGGTGGAGAGGAGACTTCCTTTAGTTGATTTTTAAGGTCAGGTCCGACTTCGCTCAGGGAGGAAGTCAAGCCCGGAACCGTTTCTTTGTAAACCGCCCAAAGAGTCCAAGCCACCGCGATCAGTAGTAGCAAGAAAAGCGAAGCGAACTCCGCAAAAGTCATCAATTTGTTTCGCAGAGGCATGCGGGCGTAGATATTCAGGATTAATCCGGGAGCATAAACGGTGGGAAATACCAGCAAGGAAAGTAGAGCACTCGCACTCCGAAACATTTTGACAAACGATCTGATCTTTTCTTCATCAGATTTCGAGTCGACGAAGTAGCCCTTCCCCTTAGGACCAAACGGAAGAAAAACTAACCGTCCGCTCCGATCTTTCCGGAACTGACGTTCAACGTGGTAGTCCATCGCTTTGGAAAATAGAGGGATCATGGCTGCTTCATATATGTGCTCTTGCTTGCCCGTGAGAGCATCTGCAACGAAAGTGTGGTTTTACGCTTGTCGGAGGCCAAGCGTAGTTCCGTCTGTCTCGGATTTGGCTATGCCTCGCAGGCCACACGAAATCCGTAATCGGCATACTGAAATTCCGGCGGAATGCTGGACCGCGCTGAGCATCGCGATACCTTCACGTGATGTCGCCATGATCCTCCGCGCGAAGCCTTGCGCTGGCCGGTCTCGCGACCCCGCGGATTACGCTCTGGTGAAACTGCATAATAGGTTGGGTCATACCAGTCGCTGCACCATTCGTGGACATTCTCACAAATGTCATAGAGCCCGAATGCGTTGGGAGCATAGCGGCCCACAGGCTCGGGTCCAGTTTGCCAGCGAGTAGCATAGTTCGGCAGTGCCTGCGCAGGATCGTCACCCCACGGAAAATTGTTCTGTTCAAGGCCGCCGCGCGCGGCGTACTCCCACTCAGCCTCGGTCGGCAAACGATACGCGCGGCCACTCTGCGAACTCAGCCATTCGCAATACCGGCTCGCTTCGAACCAGGACACGCCAGCGACGGGATGTTCAGGATGATTGAAATTGGGATCTTTCCAGAACGGCGGGGGCGTAGCGCCAGTTGCGCTCAAGAACCGGCCGTATTCAGTGTTGGTCACTTGCGTGGCAGCAAGAAAAAACGCGTCAATCCACACGCGATGGATGGGACGTTCGCAGTCCTGTCCGGAGTCGGAGCCCATGAGGAAGCTGCCTTTCGGGATCAAGACTAGTGTTGGCTCACCCGAAACTGAAATCCCGTTCTTAAGCGGAGTGAGGGTCATCGCTAAAAAGAAGCCCGTTGCTGCGCGGTTTCTTGTCGGGTTAGAGTTTACCAGCGTGCTGACTTCGGAGGATTCCGATGCTGGAGGAAAAGCTGCGATTCAAAGCAAAGACCCAAGGGAAAGAGGCCGGTGTGGTGGCGGCGATCACTCCTCCGGTCGATGTTCCTGCAATGTTTGGAACGCGGGGGCGGGTGCCTGTGCGCGGGACGATTAACGGTTTCCCATTTCGTTCATCACTATCACCATGTGGTGGTTGCCATATGATGCCTGTGAACAAAGCCTTGCGCCAGGGCGCCGGTGCGAACCCTGGAGACGTCGTTGAAGTAGTAATGGAACGCGACGAATGAGGAGCGCACGGTAGACGCTCCACCAGAGCTCAGCAGGGAGTTAAAGAAGAATAAGAAAGCGCTGGCAAACTGGGAGAAGATGTCGTTCACAAACAAGAAAGAAATGGCCATTTCCATTCGAGAGGCAAAACAGGAAGAGACGCGCGCCCGCCGGCTGGCAAAAATAATGCAAGTCCTGAAGACAGGAGCGAAGTGGACTGGCTAGCGGCGTAGCTCGCGGACAACTTCGGCGATGTCGTTGTCCTGAAAAAGACGGATTGCGGCGATGCCAGCGGCTCCCGCTTCAAGGCAGGATTGGACGTTGGTTACAGTGATACCGCCGAGAGCGAGAACGGGAATCCTGGCTTGGCAAGCTTGGCGAAGCAACGTGAGCCCGGCTGGTCTGGCAGCGGGCGAGTCTTTCTTTTCGAAAACGGGAGCGAAGATCGCGAAGTCAACGCCGTCCGTTTCGGCCTTGGCAACATTTTCCGATGTGTGACATGCGACCGAAACAATAGGACTAATGGGTGAATGATCGCGAGCGAAGAGGCTTACGCTACGCCCCCATATTGCTCTTACTTCTTTGGGCGATACATCGTCGGACCGCAGATGCACCCCGTTGGCTTTGCAAGACAACGCAATATCCGTGCGCGAGTTGACGAGAACGGCGGTTCCCGGTTTTCCATCCTCAGTTTTTAGTCGAGTATTTTCGCGAACAGTTCTGACTGCTTCCCGTGTTAGCGTTTCCAATTCACGCCCCGACAAATCCTTCTCCCGCAGTTGAATGTAGTCCACGCCGCAGCGGGTGGCTTCAGCGATCTTTTCGAGAAGGCGGTGACACCGGGTAGACTCATCCCCAGAAAAGCTGCGGCGGTCGGTGATGTAGCAGAAGACAGGCAAGAACGTTCCCGCCTACGGCCGCGTCTTGGCGATCTCGGGCATGACTTCGGCCTGCTTCTTCGGCTGGCCTCCCAGGTGGTAGCGGGTAAGTCCGTCACGCAGAAATTCGAAGGCATCTTCGGGGGTATCCACAATCTGGAACAGATTGAGATCTTCCTGGGAAACTGTGCCCGCGTCCACAAAAGCCTGGAAGTTTAGGATACGGTTCCAGTACTCCCTGCCGTAGATAACGACCAGTATCTTCTTGGCCAACTTATCGGTTTGCGCCAGAGTCAGAATTTCGAATAGCTCGTCCATGGTGCCAAAGCCGCCGGGGAAGATCACCAGGCCTTTAGCGAGATAGGCGAACCAGAACTTGCGCATGAAGAAGTAATGGAACTGAAAGTTTAGCGACGGAGTGATATAGGGATTCGGATTCTGTTCAAACTCGAGATTGATGTTGAGACCAATCGTTTTTCCGCCGGCCTCATGCGCGCCCAGGTTGGCGGCCTCCATGATCCCAGGGCCTCCGCCGGTCGTGACCACAAAGCGGTGACGGCGCGCTGGAATCTCGATCGACCACTTCGTCAACATGTGAGCCAGCCGCCGCGCATCCTCGTAGTAACGCGCCATGTCAACCGCGGCATGCGCGCGCTTCAAATCTTTTTCAAGTTGCACTTCTGGAACGCTGGCCGGATTGTTCTCCACCGACATCAGATTGCTGGAAGCGTCGTTGCGTCCCTTAAATCGCGCCGATCCAAAGAAGACGACCGTATCCTGAATCTGCTCGCGGCGGAAGCGCGCCAATGGCTCCTGATACTCCGACAGAATGCGCAGAATGCGTCCGTCAGCACTGTTGAGGAAACCCTCGTTCTCATAAGCAACCGGCGCGGACTTGAGCGGGTCAGTCATAGATAAAACTCGAGCCTTGATATTCTCGCGACTTGAAATCTGAGGATGGCTGCGGGAAGCATTTCCTCAATAGACCATCAGAATACCCGAACAAACATGCAGATGAGATGAATAAGTGATTTGAACCGATGCAGGAGCTATTGCTGCTCGTGGTAGTGCAGCGCTTCCCAAAAGCCAATCCAGATGTCGAGCAATCCCAGTCCAGTACAGAATCCCCGAAAAAATCCATTTGAAATCACATCCCGCAGGCTGGGATAAGCAAGCAGCAGATAGTTGTCCGTCCACTCCGGAGCCCACGGAAGAATAATCAACAACACGCCGGCTACTGCGCTGATCAGCACAAACAGAAACACGGAAATCCGATGCATCCACAGTTGCACACCGCGGGGGGCCTCGGGCGGTGCGGGCGGCACGGGAGGTTCAAGCACGGCGGTCGGTGTGCCTGATTCCGGCATGGGTTCCCCGGTGCGCTTGCCGGAACTGCTGGACGAGGGAGTGAAGTCGCTCATCGGATGCGGCTCCGTCTGCGCACACCAGAAAAATGCTCCCTGCGTGAGCCGGATGCCGGTTGACGACAACTAAAGAGAAAACCCATCGCGCTATTCTACGACTTCAGGGCCTTGATCCGCTCAGCCACGTCGCGATAGTCGATGTTGCTGCCGTAGACATCCATAAAATGCTTGAGTGCCAACGGCTTATCGCCCGCAATTTCATAGGCGGAGGCCAGTTCGTAGTGGAGCGCTACGCGCGTTTCGCCGTCGATCCCGGCGACTTGGAGGGCCTTATCGTACCAGCGGACGGCGGCTTCCGGCACGCCCTTGTCGAGGAAGCACTGGGCCAGCCAGGTATAAGTTTGCATGATTTGCGGGAAGGGGTGGCCGTGATCGAATGACTGGCAAGCCTTCTGCAACTCTCCGATCGCCTCGTCCAGCAGGCCCATTTCGCGGAAAGCGATGCCCAGGTTGTAGTGAGTCTCGGGATCTTCGTCGGCCGCGGCAACATCGGATTCCAAATCTTGTTTGAGCTCGCCAAACATCTCCGCCAAATCGATGCCGGCTTCTTCACCGAATGGAGAAGATTTTGCTGCCGGAGCCGGCACGGCTGGGACAGGCGGTGGCGCAGTCGCCCGGGATGAAGGCGCGACCGTCGGTTGCAATTTTGGAGTTTCTACTTTCGCAGGCGTGGGCCATGCTGTAGACGGCGCGCTTGGCCCAAGCGGTGGCGTCGGAATGCTGGCGGCATGAGATGTCGTGGCGGACGCGGCTGCGCTCGCGGCCATCGGAGGTGCAATTTTGGGTGCTGGCGTAGGCGCGACGGGAGCAGTAGTGGCAGGCCTTGCCTTCGCGACCGGAGCAGCCGGAACTGGAGCAGGCATCGGCGCGGCCTTCAGGAAATCCTCTCCCAGAGAAGCCTCGATATCGGCCACAAATTCGCCCAGTACCGGCGCACTCGGCGCAGCGACTGTTGGTTCGGCGTGTACAGCAGCCGCTGGCGCAACCTCGGCGGCTTTGCTGGGCCGACCAGCCGCCGCTGGCGCGGCCGGTTTGGCAACCGCCGCAGGCATGAAGTTGTCGCCTAACGACGACTCCAAATCGGAAACGAAGTCCTCAAGCACGCCTGGCGCAGCCTTCGGAGCCGGTTCAGGCTCCGGTGCTGGAGTGACCGCCGCTGCCACGGGTGCTTCTCTAACTTGTTCAACTTCAACCGGCTCGATCTCGGGTTCGACTACAACAGCCTCTTCGACCGGAGCCTCTTCGGGGACAGCTTCCGCGGATGGAATATCTTCCACAGCGAGGTCTTCCACCACGTGTTCTTCTACCGGCGCTTCTTCAGTCGCGCCCTGTGTCGCAGCCTCGACCTCGGCGCGCATCGCCGCAATTTTTGCCTGGTTGCGGGTCAGCGTCTCGAGCTTGGCCAAGGCCGCCGTCGCCTGCTCAGGCATGCCGTGAGCAAGATAGAAGCGGATCTCCTCGACCGTTTCGTCGGTATTTTCAGCGTCGGGAGCTTCGTGACCAACTACTGCTGCTGAGACTTCATCCGCTGCGGCCTCTTCCGCGACTGCCTCAACAGATGGGCTGTCCTCTTCGACGGTAATGGCATCGTCCCACTCCGAGGAAAGATCAATTTCAGCGTCAGGGGCGACTGCTTCAGGCGCTGGTGCCGCGGCAGTCTCTTCGACGACCGCAAACTCCGCAACCTCGGTGCCGGCGTCAACCGTAAATTCTTCAGCGGTGCCGGCAGACGGCCAGGTCGAAGCCGCCTCCACGACGGGGGCTTCCTCAGCGACTTCCTCCGGCACTTCTATTTCTGCTACGGCCGCCTCTTCCAGTTCTTCGGAAACACCGTGGGTTCCAGGAGCATCCAGGAAAATAGGCGCGTCCGGGTCGGGCGCTGAAACCGGAGCTGGGGATCGATCTTCGTAACGATCGGCAAGTTCCCCATAGCGCGTAGCTTCTTCCGGAAATTCGGCATCCGAATAAACGCTCTGCAAAGTACGGCAGCACAGAGCAGCTTCGGCGAAACGCCCGGCGCGAGTATGCAGCGCGGCCAGGCGCTGGTTCAAACGCAAATCCTGAGGAGCCAACGGCAGCGCCACAACCAAAGGCCCAAGCGCTTTTGCCGGCATGTTGTACGAAATGAAAAGTTCCGCGTCGGTAAGAGCGGAGCGCACCGCCAGCGCAACTTCGTCGGAATAGTGCTGATGTACCGAAGGTGCCGTCGCCTCCAGTTCGTCGACCAGCACCGCAGCTTCTTCCGCGGTGATGACTTTGTCGCCCGAAGTGCCGCCGATTTGCCCCACCACTTGCTGATAGTTCTGCATGTGCAGGGGATTCTGCGGCTCAACCGTTGCCAGGTTCTGGTAGAGATCGCGGGCTCGGGTCAGGTCGCCGGTCTGCACGCTGGCATGCGCCAGGAGTTCAGTCACTTCGCTGATGTGAGTCGTCTCACCAGCTTTCTGGAAAAGGTCGAGGAGCTTTTCCAAAGAGGCCGGGTTTTCCCGCACGTGTCCGATCACGATGTGCAGGTTATCGAGAACTTTCTCGGAATTCTCCGCTAACAACCGGTCGGCATGCTGATCGTAAACCTGGAGAGCGTTCTCGTACTGGCCAGCCTGCATCAGCGCATCGGCGAAGCTGGAGATAGCCGCCAGATCGTTATGCACTGTCAGCAGTTTGTTCGCGACAGTTCCGGCATCGGAAAGTTGCCCGGTCTGCAGATAAGCCTTGAGCAGATCGCGCAGCCCATCGGGATTCGAATCAATATCGCTGATTTTGCGTAGCGACGCAATCGCACCGGCGGCATCGCCCGATTCCACCATGTTCTTGCCCTGCATCAGCAAGGCATAGGCATTACCGGGATCAAGCGTGAGCATGCGCTGCAAGATTTCTTCGGCGCCGTTCAGCGAACCGCGCGACCGCATGCTCTCCGCCGCGGCGGAAAAAATCTGCCACGCTTCCGTCTTCTTGCCCAGCCGAACATAGACTTCCGCCAGGCGTACCCGCATGGCGGTATTTTCCGGATCCATTTCCAGAATCTTCTGGAATATCCGGACCGCATTGTCGAGTTCTCCCGACTTCAGAAACTCTTCTGCGACCTGCAAGTATTGGGCGCGGGCATCGTTGAACAAGCCCTGTTGGGTGTAGAGTTCCGCCAGCTTCAGCACATTCTCAAGTGAAGGCTTGAGTTTGCTGATCTTCTTGTACATCGCGATCGCCTTGACCGTGAATCCCTGGCCGGCATAGGCATCGCCCACCGTCTTGAAGCATTCCGTGGCTTTGTCGATCTCTCCCAGGCGGGAATAGAGATCACCGACGGTATTGGCCACCGTCAGATCTTTGGCGTCGTTCTTGAGGACTTTTTCGTACTCAGAAATCGCGTTCTGCAGTTTGCCCTGCTGAACGTACTTCTCCGCACTGTTGAGTACCTTCTGTTTGTTGAATCCGAACAGCGCCATAAGCGTGCGAACCCCAGCCCTTGATCTCTACAGCAAATTGCCTCAAAGCAGAAACTGCTTCCCGGGAACTCTTTAATCCGGAAGTCCATCCCCGACAATCTCGCATTTCGAGATGGCCGACCGGACAAGGCCAATTGTACGTCCGGTTACTATGAACCGCATGGTTACCAAGGGTTACCGAAAGGGAGTGTACGAATGGATTACTAAGGGAACCGAAGTAAGGTGCTTCCAAAAGCCCGCTAAAAGGCCTCGGGATTCGTATCAGGGCACGGTTCAGCAGTCCCGCCAGCGCCGTAAAATGAGATTCGGCTTCAGCCCCTGCACCAACGTTATCGCCAGGAAATGATGGTTTCATGAAACTGTGTAGTTCTCAACGAGAGGCTCCGCTTGTCTTTTTATCTTTCCCGTACTGTACCGCTCAAAACCGTTTTCAGCCCTTGTGCGTTGCGAACCAATAGGAAGCCGCGCTCGTCGAGACCTTCAGTTGTTCCCTCGAAGCTCGATCCGTTTTCTTCAATGCGAACGCTCTTGTCCCTTACCCACGAGGACCGATCCGCAAACCGCTTCAGGATCGACTCCCGCGCTTTCGAATTTTCCACCAGTTCCCGATATTCGCGGTCCAGCGCCTTCAACAATGCCGCTGCCAGTTCTACCCGCGACCATTCGCTACCCGTCGCCAGCCGCAGGGAAGTGGCCGCCAGGTCTTTAGGGAAGGCTGCCTGGTTCACGTTGATGCCGATTCCCACGACAATATAGCGAACGCGCGTGGCCTCGGCATTCATCTCAGTGAGAATTCCGCAGACTTTCTTGCCTTCGATGAGCACGTCGTTCGGCCATTTCAAGTCCGCAACCACGCGCGAATCTACTTGCTGAATCGCGGCTTGTACGGCGAGTCCCACCGCCAGCGACAGAACCAGCACCTCCGATGGAGGCAACGCAGGCCGGAGCACCGACGAACAGTAGATGCCAGTAGATCGAGCCGAATGCCAAACGTGGGCTCCGCGTCCGCGCCCCGCGGTCTGTTCTTCGGCTAAAAATACGCTGCCCTCCACCGCACCCTCGGCTGCCGCCGCCATGGCCGCGGTATTAGTCGAACCAATTCTGTAGAAGTGATGTAGCTGCGCGTTGAAGATGGTCCCCCGAAGGAACGGCCGCAAAATTTCGGGCAAGAGTAGATCAGGCACCGAGCGCAGCTGATACCCCGTCGCCGGAAGCCCCGCTACATCGACTCCGAGTCCACGCAGTTGCTGAATGAGCCGCCAGACCTCCGACCGGCTCGCGGATATTTCTTCGCCGATCTTCGTCCCACTGACTACGACGGTGGCGTGCTCCATCAGCAGCCGCACGATGCGTCCCAGCCTCAGGTCAGTAGGCTGCGAATGTGGCGCGACCGCTCCCGCCTGCGAAAGCTTACGTGCGCGAGTTGTGCCAGTCTTAGCGATGCCGAGATTATGCGGGAATCGCGGCTAAACGACAATCAGTAAGCTCAACCCAAGCCATGGGTCACGGTCCTTAATTCTTAACAGCATTCCTCGCAGTGGTTGGGAACATATTTTCGCCATCCGGTGTCCACAAGTTTTATCCTTCTTCGGAACTTGTGAGGAAACGATGCCGACCAAACTTTCTGCTGCGCTGCTCTTCGCCTGCACTTTTCTCTCACTGCAATCAGTCTCGGCTCAGGTCACGACCTCGCAGTGCGACAATGCCCGCACCGGTGCATATCTCGCAGAAAAGATTCTCAAGCCTCAGAATGTCAACGCCAAACAATTTGGCAAGCTATTCACCTTTCGTGTAGATGGCGACGTTTACGCCCAACCTCTCTATGTTCCCGGTGTCGAGATCCCAGGCCAAGGCAAACACAATGTCCTCTACATCGCTACCGAAAACGACAGTGTCTACGCCTTCGACGCCGACGGCGCCCCCAACACTCCGTTGTGGCAGGTCAGCTTTGTTAATGCGAAGGCCGGCATCACGACTTTGTCGGAAGATATCGTCAGCTGTCCCTTCATCGCCCCGAAAGTCGGGATTACTTCTACTCCAGTGATCGATTTGAAGTCGGGCACGCTATACGTGCTAGCTCGAACCCGCGAATCCGCAGGCGTGTTGCATAGTTCCACCTTCCATCAGCACTTGCACGCTCTGGCTATTACCACTGGAGTGGAAAAATTTGGCGGGCCGGTCGAGATCAAGGCCTCGGTGACTGGTTCCGGAGGAGGCAGCGTGGGCGGATCGGTTGCCTTCGATGCGTGGAAAGAAAATCCACGCGCGGCGCTCCTGCTCGTCAACGAAACGGTCTACCTGACATGGGCGTCTTCCTGCGACGTGGGCCCGTACCATGGCTGGGTTCTGGCCTATGACGCGCAAACTCTCCAGCAGAAGGGAGTCTTCAACGTTTCTCCGGATGCCGAGGAAGGAGGTATCTGGGCAGGCGACACTGGCCCCGCCGCCGACAGCAACGGCAATATTTTTGTGGCAACCGGCAACGGAAAATTTGATGCGGCGCCCAACGGACGCGACTACGGCGACAGCATGTTGAAACTGAGCCTTGCATCGGACGGCCTCACCGTGCGCGACTACTTCACGCCGACGAACCAGGAGCAACTCAATGCCTCCGATTCAGATCTCGGCTCCGGCGGCCCAGTTCTTCTTCCAGATCAGCCTGGACCGCATCCGCACCTTCTGCTGATCGGCGGGAAGGGAGCGACCCTCTATCTTCTCGACCGCGACCGCCTGGGCAAATATCAAAAGGTTACGAACATCGATCCTTTGCAAACGATTCCTGCTGCCTCCGATATTCTCGGCGCGGTGGCCTACTGGAACAAGCACGTCTACTTCCTCGGCAGTCAGGATGTGCTGCGTGACTTTGCGCTCGAAAACAGCCAACTCGTTCTCAAAGCCGTCGCGCACGGGTCCAAGTTCACCGATCCCGGCGCAACGCCCACCATCTCGGCTGACGGGACGAAAAATGGAATTGTCTGGACGATTGGGACCAAGACGTGGAACGGCAGAGATCGCCCCGCTGTCCTCCATGCGTACGACGCCGCCAATG
>Ga0207032_1266_pt2 | contig 10479 bp, 3 predicted proteins | sample Alteio_BWMinCont_38_FD_153308 | JGI IMG/M metagenome (GOLD analysis project Ga0207032, IMG submission 153308) | Enriched cells from forest soil in Barre Woods Harvard Forest LTER site, Petersham, Massachusetts, United States -... | ecosystem: Environmental > Terrestrial > Soil > Temperate forest >... | reverse complement strand
TGGCAAATGGAGATATGTCTAAAAAAATTACTGTGGACGTTCGCGGGGAAATTTTGCAACTCAAAGAAACCCTGAATACCATGGTTGACCAGTTGCGGGCTTTTGCATCAGAAGTAACCCGTGTGGCACGTGAAGTAGGTACAGACGGAAAGCTTGGCGGGCAGGCATTTGTGCCAGGAGTGGCCGGTACCTGGAAAGACCTTACCGACTCCGTGAACCAGATGACCGGTAACCTGACAGCCCAGGTACGGAATATTGCCCAGGTGACAAAAGCGGTAGCAAGCGGTGACCTTTCAAAAACAGTGGCCATTGATGTAAAAGGTGAAATCCTTGACCTGAAAAACACCATTAATACTATGGTGGAACAATTGAATTCCTTTGCATTTGAAGTAACTCGTGTCGCGCGAGAAGTTGGTACTGATGGAAAACTCGGCGGCCAGGCTGAGGTAAAGGGTGTTGCAGGGACCTGGAAAGACTTAACAGACTCCGTAAATATGATGGCATCTAACCTTACCATCCAGGTGCGTGGTATTGCAAAAGTGGTAACATCTGTAGCGACAGGAAACCTTCGTCAGAAATTGTCTATCAATGCCAAAGGCGAGGTAGCTCAATTAACGGATACGATAAATGAAATGATTGAGACCCTTGCCGTGTTTGCTGACCAGACAACTACAGTGGCACGTGAGGTGGGAGTAGATGGAAAACTCGGAGGCCAGGCTAACGTTCCGGGTGCGTCGGGTATATGGAAAAACCTTACTGAAAATGTGAACCAGTTGGCTCAAAATCTTACGACACAGGTACGTTCCATTTCAGAAGTGGCTTCTGCGGTTACCAAAGGAGACCTTACAAGAACGATCAGGGTTGAGGCCAAAGGCGAGGTTGAGGCTTTAAAAGATACTATAAACCAGATGATTGCAAATCTGAAAGAAACGACATTAATAAACCAGGAACAGGATTGGCTCAAATCAAATCTTGCCAAGTTTACGCAAATGCTTCAGGGTCAAAAAGATTTGAATACTGTAACCAAGCGAATTCTTTCTGAGCTTGCCCAGGTTGTAAATGCCCACTATGGAGCTATATATATTTTGCACCAGGATGAGGAAGTTGAAAACACAACTTTGAAGCTTTCTGCGGCTTATGCCTACAAAGAAGAAAAAAATGTACCGCAAGAGTTTGCCATGGGCGAAGGTTTAATAGGACAATGTGCATTGGAAAAAGAAAAAATCCTGCTTTCAACCATCCCAAGAGGATATATAAAAATTAATTCGGGACTAGGGAAGGCAACTCCAGCAAACCTGATTGTGCTTCCTGTATTATTTGAAAACAATGTGAAAGCTGTTATCGAACTCGCTTCCCTGGATGTATTTAGCGGGGCTCACCTTGAGCTGCTCGGCCAGTTAACTAAAAGTATCGGGATTGTATTAAATACAATTGAAACCAGTTCACGAACAGAAGAATTGCTTGCTCAGTCACAATCCCTCGCAGGTGAATTAAAAATTCAGCAGGAAGAGCTTAAGAGAACCAATGATGAATTGCAGGACAAAGCCCTATTGCTTGTAAAACAAAAAGATGAAGTTGAAGTAAAAAACAGGGAGGTGGAAGTTGCGCGTAAATCACTGGAAGAAAAAGCCGAACAGCTGACACTTACATCCAAGTACAAATCAGAATTTTTGGCAAATATGTCTCACGAGTTGCGTACGCCACTCAACAGTTTGCTCATTCTTGCACAGCAATTATATGAAAATTCTGAAGGCAATCTCAATGAAAGACAGATCCGATACGCGAAAACAATTCACTCCTGCGGGGATGACCTTGTTCAACTGATTAATGACATTCTCGATCTTTCAAAGATCGAATCCGGATTTATTTCTGCAAATATTTCGAGGGTACATTTCTCAGATGTGGCCGCATTTGCTGAAACGACCTTTAAGCCCATTTCAGAAGCGCGTCATCTTCGGTTTGTTATAGAAATTGATCCGTCATTGCCACAGGAAATGGAAACTGATTTGCAGCGATTAAACCAGATATTGAAAAACCTTTTGTCGAACTCATTTAAATTTACTGAAAAAGGTGAAGTATGCCTAAAAATTTCAGAGGTAAGCAAACAATGGAAAGGAATTAATTCAAACCTTGAAAATGCTGCCAAAGTAGTCGCATTTGCCATCAGCGATACCGGGATCGGAATTCCCCAGGAAAAACAAAACATCATCTTTGAAGCATTCCAGCAGGCTGAAGGTTCTACAAGCCGTAAATATGGCGGAACAGGTCTTGGATTATCTATCAGCCGTGGTTTGGCCGATCTACTCGGTGGCACCATTGAACTCGAAAGCGAGTTAAACAGTGGCAGTACTTTTACTTTATACCTCCCTGTGGAAAATACCGGAGATGTCGTTCTCCCGATACAAAAAATAGAGGTTGAAGAAGGCACCAAACAACGTACGGAGGACCCTGATATTGAGAATCTTTTAAATACCATGCATATCACAAACACAGGAATTGAAACCCAGTTAAGTGTTGTGAATGAGATGATCAACGATACAGGAGACGACCGAAGTAATATACAAGCTAACGATAAAGTGGTACTTATAGTTGAGGATGATCTTCGTTTCGCAAGGATACTGATCGAAAAAGCTCATATGGAAGGATTAAAAGGAGTTGTCGCCATAAGTTACCTGGAAGTATTTGATTTTATTGCCCGCTTCTCCCCCGTTGCCATCACACTGGATGTAAAATTGCCGGAAACAAACGGCTGGAAAGTACTTGATCTTTTAAAAAACGATCTTAATTACAGGCATATACCTATTCATCTTGTTTCAGGAGAAGAAAATCAGTCGCTTGCAATGAAACGGGGAGCGCGTAGCTTCAACTTAAAGCCTTTGGAAGTAGAAGCATTGAATGAACTATTTAATGATATCATCACTTTCAGTAATAAAAAAGTAAAAAATGTCCTTATTGTAGAAGATAATCAGATTGAATCTTCCCAGATCGCAAAAATGCTAAAAGATGGCCATATTAAAATAAATATAGCAGGCACCGGCAAACAAGCATTAAAACAGATCGAAAAGAATGATTATGACTGCATTATCCTTGATTATACTTTACCGGATATTTCAGGTACTGACCTTATTGATGAAGTAGGGAAAGCGAAGAAAGGATTTACTTCCGTAATAGTTTATTCAGGAAGAGATTTTACGAAGAGTGAATTGAGTAATTTGAACCGCATTTCCAGCTCCATTATTTTAAAAGGAGTTAACTCTCTTGAGCATTTAATGGAAGAAACGATCCTTCAACTGCATATAAATCAAAAAGATCTCGCACCGGAAAAATTAAAAATCATTGAGGGTATCCGCAAAAAAGAAGACATTCTTACAGGAAAAAAAATTCTCGTGGTGGATGATGATGTTCGTAACCTGTTCGCACTCACCACTGTTTTTGAACGTTACAATATAAATGTGATAACTGCAGAAAGTGGAAAGGAAGCTATCAATCTCCTAAGCGAAAACAAAGATATAGAGATGGTGCTTATGGATATAATGATGCCTGAAATGGATGGATATGAAACTACCCAGAAAATAAGACGTGAACATAAAAACAATTTATTGCCCATAATTGCCATTACTGCAAAGGCAATGAAAGGCGACAGGCAAAAATGTATTGAAGCAGGCGCATCAGATTACATTACGAAGCCTTTGAAAATAGATCAGCTTTTGTCACTCATGCGCATGTGGTTTTATAAATGAGATTTCTAAATGGCTAAAATATTATTAGTAGATGATCGGGAAGATAATCTGACTTCCATAGAAAGCATATTACAACCGGATGGTTATCAGTTCATAAAAGCGAATTCTGGTGCACAGGCACTTAAAGTTTTATTAGCCGAATATGATTTTGCTCTTATCCTTATGGATGTAAAAATGCCGAACCTGAACGGTTTCGAAACGGCTTCCCTGATTTACGCCCGTGAAAAGCTTAGGCATATCCCGATCATTTTCATTACCGCCTATAGTTATGATGAAGAAAATATATTCAAGAGCTCTAGGGCTGGTGCAGTTGACTATATTTATAAGCCAATTAACCCTGATATCCTTAGGGCCAAAGTGACGATTTTTATAGAACTATACCGAAAGAATCATCAACTGGCATTACAGGAACAAAAGTTAACTACCATTAATAAAAGTCTTGAAAATGAGATAAAGGAACGAACTGTCTCAGAGGAAAATGTAAAAGAGTTAAACCTCATGCTGCTACAAAATATTGATAAACTTGAGGCTGCAAATAAAGATCTCGACAGTTTTGCTTTTATAGCGTCACATGATCTGCAGGAACCTTTAAGAAAAATACAGACTTTTATTTCGCGTATAGAGAAAAAAGAGATTGATAATATCTCAGAAACCGGAAAGGAATATTTCTTGAAGATGAAATATTCAGTTGACCGTATGAGAACTTTTATTGAAAATCTCCTGATGTACTCGAAGACCAATACAACAGACCAGCAATTGGAGCAAGTAAGTTTAAAAGATGTAATTGAAAATGCAATACAGGAATTATCCTTGTCAATTGAAGAAAAAAAGGCAATTATTAACTATTCTTTTTTGCCTACAGTTCACCTGTTAAGACTACAATTTCAGCAATTATTTGTTAATCTCATTTCTAATTCAATAAAATATTCAAAAGAGAATCTGGCTCCGATTATACAAATAGATTCAAAAATTGTAAAATCGAAAGATGTCCCAAGTATATTGAGTGGAACAGATAAAAATTATCACCGGATTACTGTGACTGATAATGGTATTGGCTTCGATCAAAAATATGCGAACACTATTTTCGATCTTTTCCGGAGACTTCATGATAAAAGCGAATATTCAGGAACTGGTATTGGACTTGCAATCTGTAAAAAAATTATTCAAAACCACAATGGTATAATAACGGCTGAAGGAAGGCCTGGGATAGGTTCCACTTTTAATATTTTTTTACCACAGGAAGTTACAGCTGACTTGCACAGTAGCTTAAACTGAAAAGAGTTTTTTATATTGTTTCCTCATGTGAATGGGCAATATCAAACTCAAGTTCCGGATCAATATTCTGTTTTTCGACCTTATCTGCTTTTTCCATCAATTCTTCATGGTGTGCCTGCAAATAGCTTAGAAGTTTCTTGCCATAAGACAAACGTGTAATGACAACGAATAAAACCGGGACTATAAATATGGCAATACTTGAGGCCGCAAGCATACCGCCGAGCACTGTAATTCCAATCGTTTTTCTGGCTACCGCCCCAGCACCGGAGGCAAGCACCAATGGCATAACACCACATATAAATGACATCGAAGTCATAATAATAGGTCGAAACCGAAGTTTCACAGCCTCAAGAGTAGATTGGACAAGTTCTTCACCACGGTCCACGCGTATTTTTGCAAACTCTACTATGAGGATGGCATTTTTTGCTGATAACCCTATCAGGGTAATTAAACCAATTTGAGCGTATACATTATTACTGAGTTGGGGTATACAAATAAGTAATATTATTGCACCAAAAGCACTAATAGGAACTGCAAGTAAAACGGAAAAAGGAACAGACCAGCTTTCATATAATGCGGCCAAGAACAAGAAAACGAAAGTGATCGAAAATATAAAAATGTAAATGGTTGTAGAACCCGCCTTTATTTCTTCATAACTAAGCCCTGAAAACTCATAGGTATATCCCCGTGGCAGAACTTTATCCGCCGTTTCACGCAATGCTTCTATGCTCTGACCTGTGCTATACCCTGGTGGAGTAGAACCATCCACTTCTGCTGATCGGAATATGTTAAAATGCGTAATCAATGGCGCTGCCATTGTTGGCTTATAGCTAACTACTGTACTCAACGGTACCATTTGTCCCGCCTGGTTATGTACGTAATATCTGTTCATATCCGATATCAAGGCCCGGAAAGTAGTATCAGCTTGTACCACAACGTGAAATGTCCGATTATAAAGTGTGAAATTATTTACAAATAAGCTTCCCATATAGGCTTGCATGGTCGTGAAAACATCTGTTACATTCACTCCCAGTCTCTCACATTTTTCACGGTCCACGTTCAGGTCATAACTTGGCGTATGGGCTGAAAAATAACTGAAGGCAGTAGATATGGCAGGATTCTTATGCGCAGCAGCCACAAAATTTTTTACAACATTTTCAAACTGATGAATATCATCACTCGTATTCCCCTGTTCTATCTGCATACTGAAGCCTGCGGCTTGCCCAATGCCACGGATAGGTGGGGGCGGGATAATTACAACATTTGCATTCTTGATACCTGCAGCCAAAACCCGCTGTTTAATCGCATCTAAAATACCGGGAAGCTTTTCTTCAGGAGTATTTCTTTCTGCCCATGGTTTAAGTGTCACGAAAATGGTACCACAGTTAGAATTCGTTCCGCTATTTAGGATATTTAGTCCTTGAAGCGCTGCATAATGTATGACACCAGGTGCGGATCCTATCACCTTCATCAGCTTTGTAATCACCTCAACGGATTGGGTCGTTGAGGTAGCTTCAGGCATTTGATAAGTGATGTACAACCTTCCCTCATCATCTAACGGAATAAAACCCGTTGGCTTCATCTTAAACATCCATATAGCTCCAGCAATAATAAATATAAGCAAAATGACAACATATCTTGCTCCTTTGATACTTCGCTTGACACCATTGGAATAACCATTGGTCACCCTGCTAAACCACCTGTTAAATCCTGCAAAAATCTTTTCGCTCCAGGTTTTTTTGTTTGGATTTGACGGCTTTAAAAGAATAGTACAAAGAGCAGGCGTCAGGGATAACGCTACGAAGGCAGACAAGATAACTGAAATGGCAATGGTAATCGCAAATTGCTGGTAAAGCCTCCCTACAATGCCCGGAATAAAACCCACCGGAACAAATACCGCTGCCAGGATAAGTGCGATAGCAATAACCGGTGCTGAAATGTCTTTCATCGCCCGGTAAGTAGCCTCCTTTGGTGACATATGTTGCTCATCAATATAATGTTGTACTGCCTCAACAACAATAATAGCATCATCGACCACAATTCCGATTGCCAGTACAAAACCAAACATGGTCAGAGTATTGATTGTAAATCCCAACGGGATAAAAAAGCAAAATGCCCCTAATAAAGATACCGGTATGGCGAGAATAGGTATAAGGGCAGAGCGAGGACTCTGCAGGAAAATAAATACCACTAAGGCTACAAGGGTCAATGCCTTTAGCAATGTATATATAACCTCCTGCATCGATACCTTTATGATGGTAATGGATTCAAATGGCACCGCATAATCTATATCTGTTGGGAAAGATTTTTTGAGTCTGGCCAATTCAGCATAAACATTGTCAGCTGTTTGAAGTGCATTGCTTCCAGGAGCCTGGTAAATCATCAGATAAGTTGCGCGGTGACCATCCACAAAAGAATAGCTTGAAAAAGTAAATTTACCTAGTTCTACCCTCGCTACATCTTTTAAATGAACCAATTCGCCGGTAGAAGGAATTGTTTTTACGATCACATTTTCAAAATCAGAAGCCTTGGTCAACATACCATTAACAAGAATTCCTAATTCAAATGCCTGGTTTATATCCTGCGGTGGAGAACCGGCTGAACCCGCTGCAACCTGAACATTCTGAGCGTTTAATGCTGCAATAACATCAGAAGGTGTTAGACCATAGGAAGCCATCTTCTCCGGGTTCATCCATACCCGCATGCTGAATGGATCGCTCCTTGCCGTTATATCACCAACGCCCGGCACACGCAACAATGCGTCTTCAATATAAACATTTGAATAATTGTCAAGAAAAGTAATGTCATGTGTGCCTTTTGGTGCATAAACAGCAATCAGCATCAGCATACTTGGGTTACGGGCACGCACAGTAAGACCTAGCCTGCTTACAACAGATGGCAATAACGGTGTGGCAATGCCTACTCTGTTTTGTACATTTAATGCAGCAATATGCACGTTAGTTCCAACATTGAAAGTCACGTTCATTCTCATACCGCCTGTGTTGGTATTAGTACTCTGCATGTATTCCATGCCGGGTGTACCATTCACTTGTTCTTCTATCGGCGTGGCTACAGTTTGCTCAACCGTTTCAGCATCGGCCCCGGTATATTGTCCTGAAACAGAGACAGCCGGAGGTGTTATATCGGGGTATTGATCAACAGCGAGATTGAAAATACAAATTACCCCTGATATCATTAATACCATTGATATAACGATGGCGGTCACCGGTCTCTTGATGAAAGTATTCGCTATCATACCTGTGCAGGTTTATTCAGGTCGCGGGATTTTTGAATTTCATACTCCAACTCAGGATCAATGTTTTCAGCTTCCACTTTAGCAGCCTTTTCCATAAGTTCTTCATGCCTTGCCATAAGATCAGCGAGTTTCTTTTTGCCATAAGACATCTTTGTGATAATAACAAAGAGAACAGGTACGATAAATATAGCAAGTGTTGATGCAGCAAGCATACCGCCAAAAACGGTAAACCCTATGGTCCTTCTGGCAACTGCACCAGCTCCCGTTGCAAAGACCAACGGCATGACACCAAGGATAAATGCCATAGAAGTCATTACGATGGGTCTCAAACGCAACCTGACCGCTTCAAGGGTTGATTTAATAAGATCTTCTCCCCGATCAACACGGACTTTGGCAAATTCTACGATAAGGATTGCATTCTTAGCGGCGAGTCCTACCAGGGTAATCAAACCAATCTGGGCATAAACATTATCAGAAATTCCTGGTAAAAATGTCAAAGTAAGGATAGCACCAAAAGCACCAACCGGAACAGCAAACAATACTGAAAACGGAACTGACCAGCTCTCGTAAAGTGCAGCCAGGAAAAGGAATACAAATGTGATAGAAAAGAGAAAGATATAAATAGTGGTATTTCCTTCCTGTATCTCTTCATAGCTCAGTCCGGAATATTCATAAGCATATCCATCTGGTAAAACTTTATCAGCTACTGATTTTAAGGCGTCCAATGTTTCTGTACTGCTGTATCCTGTGGCAGAAGCCCCATCAATTTCAGCAGAACGGAATATATTGAAATGGGAAATAAGCGGGGCTGTTTCAGTGGGTTTATAACTGATTAGAGTTCCCAATGGCACCATTTGTCCGGCCTGGTTGCGGACATAATATTTGTCCATATTTGTAATAAGGGCACGGAACATTGTATCCGCTTGTACCACAACATGGAATGTGCGGTTATAAGTTGTAAAATCATTAATATATAAACTACCCATATAAGCCTGTATCGTTGTAAAAACATCTGCTATATTCACACCAAGCCTTTCGCATTTTTCACGATCGACATTGAGATTATAACTCGGGGTATGTGCAGTGTAATAACTATAAGCTTTTGATATGGCAGGATTTTTATTTGCTTCAGTGATAAAATTCTGAACAACTTTTTCAAAAGCGTGTACATCATCGTTGGTACTGCGTTGTTCTATCTGAAAACTAAACCCTGCCGTAGATCCGACACCCGGAATCGGAGATGGTTGAATCACTTGTATATCGGCGTTTATAATCCCTGCATCTGCAATACGTTTTTTCAACTCGTTTAATATCGCTGGAACCTTTTCGCTGGTTTTATGTCGTTCGTCCCAGGGTTTGAGCTGAATATAAATCGTTCCGCAGTTTGAGTTGGTTGCGTTTGTCACTACATTCAATCCTGAAAGTGCGGCATAATGCCCTATCCCGGGTGTTGACGCCACAATGGTCATCAGGCGTTTCATTATAGTCACAGATTGTGTAGTAGCTGAGGCCGGAGGCAACTGAAAGGTTACATATACATTGCCATCATCTTCTGACGGGATAAAACCAGTGGGTTTAAATTTAAATAAAAAATAAGCCCCAACACAGATACAAACCAGGAGAATGACAATATATCTTGCTCCTTTAATACTTTGCTTTACTCCATTAGAGTACTTATTTGTTATTTTTTCAAACCAGTTATTGAACCTATAAAAAATCCTGTCAAGTCCTTTTGATTTTTTGTTCATGTGCGATGGCTTCAAAAGAAGCGTGCAAAGTGCAGGTGTCAGAGACAATGCGATGAAAGCTGAAAGAACCACTGATATGGCAATAGTTATAGCAAACTGCTGGTATAATTTTCCGACAATACCAGGTATAAATCCAACCGGAACAAACACGGCTGCAAGAATAAGGGCTATTGCAACGACAGGCGCAGAAATATCTCTCATAGCCATATAAGTGGCTTCCTTGGCTGACATACCTTTTTCATCAATATAATGCTGAACGGCTTCAACAACGATAATAGCATCATCAACAACGATACCAATGGCAAGTACAAAACCAAACGGGCATCTTATCTGCTTATCTATCAGGCACCGGGAAGCAACGCGCTGGAAACAGCCAATGGGATATATAAAGAACTTGCAACACTAAAAAAAACATTTCCGACTGATGTCGACTATGAGGTCCCTTTTGAATCTGTTATTG
>Ga0207032_1268_pt1 | contig 10522 bp, 11 predicted proteins | sample Alteio_BWMinCont_38_FD_153308 | JGI IMG/M metagenome (GOLD analysis project Ga0207032, IMG submission 153308) | Enriched cells from forest soil in Barre Woods Harvard Forest LTER site, Petersham, Massachusetts, United States -... | ecosystem: Environmental > Terrestrial > Soil > Temperate forest >... | reverse complement strand
TCTCCATAACACGTTGCACATAATTGCGTGTCTCAGCATAAGGAATATGCTCAATCCAATCGATAATATCAACAGAAGGATCGCGCGGGTCACCAAAGTCGATTAACCATTGATTCACAGCTTTACCGCCTGCGTTATAAGCAGCAATTGCTAAAACCAAAGATCCATTAAACTGGTTCAAAAGCGTGTGCAAATGAGATACGCCTAGCGTAATATTAGCATCCTTATTATAAAGAGATCTCGTTGAGATTGTCGTCCCTTTTTCTTTTTTGATTTTCCTTGCTTCTTCTGCCGCAGTCGCTGGCATGAGCTGCATGAGTCCTTGCGCACCTGCACCACTAAGTGCACTCGCGTCAAAACAACTTTCTTGGCGAATAATAGCATGACTTAGAAAGGGCAGCACTGGATGTGTTTTTTCCATCTGTTTAACAAGCGCATCTGAAAGAGTTGGATACGCCTGAGAGACAATTAATGTCGCCCCTCTCGCCGCTTTTTTAGCAACTCTAATTGCTGCAGATGCATTCTTTTTCTCATGAACTAATTCTATTAATAAGGATCGTTCGTTATCATCAATAACCTCAGCCAGTCTTATAACAAATGCCTCAGCAAAATCATGTTTTCCTTGTGAGATCAAAGTATGAAGAGCCTTCACCAATTCTCGATCTTCAAATTTTTTACGAACAGTTTGAGAGATAGATGTTTTTTTAAATAATGAACTTGTTGAAATTATATGACCCATCTCTTCTAAGCGAGCATTTGCTAACTGACCATAATAAGTGCCAGCGTGAAGGCTAGCCTTTTGCAGCCAGTCCATTTTTTCAGAATCTAATTTTAAAACAGCAGCCGCTTCTCCAGCCCAAAAGGCAGCGCGAGAACGACTAATTGGTGCTTTCACTTTTTCATAAAGATTTTTAAAAGTAGAGAAAGCTTTATGTGGATCTTTTAAAAACCGTAATGACAACCACCCCATCATCCACTCTGCATGAGCGTAGTCTTCACCACTTACAAGCTGATGTTTGTTAATGATTTCAAAAGCATCCTTATAACGTTTGGCTTCAATCATCCGCCTCGCCATAATATTGCGCTCTTGCCACCATAAACTTGGGAGTATTTTTTCACTCTCTCCAACTCTTCGCGAAGTCAAAATTTCTAGCGCTTTTTCATCTTTATCTTGACGACGATACAACTTAGCTTTCTCATAAAGAATTCCTGGATCTGATCTAAGCGTTTCTGGAATTGGAGGAATTTCAGACTTCTTTTGAATCATCGCCATTCGAGCTGCAGCAAGGGCTTGATGGTTTTTATCAACCATCGGCAAATAACGCCTAGCTTCATCAACCTTTTCGAAAGATAAGAGATAATTCAAACGTTGATTGTAGTCTTCAGGCGTTAGATATTTACCAAATTCTTCATTAAATCGTTTAAAGCTTGAGGAATCAAAGTCATCTTCAATCCACGTCTTTTTAACTAGAGAAATTGCTTCTGCCTCTTGCCCTTTTTTTAACAGGGTTCGAATTTGGATGCTCTTTCCCGTAACTGTTAACGCAGGATGTTTTTTAAACCAATTAACAACGTCTGGAGAATCATCAATTCCTTTCAGAGACTGCTCTGCTCTTCTTTGCAAAGCTTCAAGTCTCGGCCAAGATGGATTTGCATCAATAAAACTTGAAGCCTCAGAAAAACTAACGTTGTCTTCTTGTAACCTAACCCATTGATTGAGCTTCATCGAAACATTCCCTCCTGATGCGAAAGCAAACCCCAAGATACAGCTTAACCAAAGCAAAAGCTTGGCAAAAGTAAGACTTATAGGTATCTTAAGAAAAGATTTTTTTTTCACAAGGTTTGACATGTTTTCCGGTTCAATTGTAGCAATTATTACGCCTTTCCATTCAGGAAAATTAGATGAAGCAGCTTTGCAAGATCTTGTTTCCTGGCACATTGGTGAAGGAACTGATGGTATCGTTTGTTGTGGCACCACTGGCGAAGCATTGTTGTTATCTTCAGAAGAACGACATAAAGTTATCATCCTCACCTTAAAAGCTGCCGCAAATCGCATTTCTGTTATTGTTGGCTGTAGTGCCGCTGGAACTCTTGAAACAATAAAAATGGTCCAAGAAGCTCAGGACGCTGGGGCAGCTGCAGCTCTTATTGTTACGCCCTACTATATTAAGCCTACATCTTTAGGTTTATATCAACACTTTCTTGAAATACATGATAAAACAAATTTACCAATCATTATATACAATAACCCAGGACGAACTTCTGGTGAGATTTCAGTTGAAACTCTCTCTAAACTTGCAGAGCTTCCTCGTATTGTTGGTTATAAAGAATCAGGCAGCGATTTAACACGTCCAGTTTTTCTGCGCCAAACAATTAAGAAAGATTTCTGTATTCTCTCTGGTGATGACCCAACAGCTCCGGCTTACTTTACTTATGGTGCTGATGGCTGGTGTTCTGTTGCGGGCAATGTTGCACCAAAACTTTGTAAAGCTCTCGTTCAAGCCTGGAAAAACAAAGACATTGATCGTTTCCGCGAACTTACGGACATTCTCACTCCTTTAAATCTATCTATGTTTGTTGAAACCAATCCTGGACCTGTTAAATATGCTGCATCTCTCTTAGGAAAATGTCATAATGAACTGCGTTTACCGCTAGTTCCTGTCAATTCACAAACAGAAACTCGTGTAAAAGAAGCTATGATTCACGCAAAATTATTGAGTTAGGTATAAAATGGCACGCCCCTCCAATGGATTTCAGCCTGTCGCTCAAAATCGCAGAGCGCGGTTTGATTACGAAATACTAGAGACTCTAGAAGCTGGAATTATGCTCACCGGAAGCGAAGTAAAATCAGTTCGTTCGGGTAAGGTAAGCATCAATGAATCTTATGCAGGAGAGATGGGCGGAGATATGGCAGGAGAGATTTATCTCTTTAATGCCAATATTACGGAATACACTGAGGCGAATCAGTTCAATCATCAACCAACCAGACCCCGCAAACTTCTTTTAAGAAAGCGTCAGGCTAACAGATTTTTAGGATCAATTCGCCGTAAAGGCATGACATTGATTCCCCTAACTCTTTATTTCAATGCCAAAGGTCTTGCAAAGATTGAACTAGGACTTGGCAAGGGTAAGAAAACCGTCGACAAGCGCCAAACCATCAAAGAGCGCGAATGGGGACGTGACAAAGCACGATTATTGAGAAATAACAACAAAAATGATTGATCCTATATTTTCGTAACTACTCAGCAACTTCACAGGAGATCCTGCATCAGTGGCTCGTTATCTAAGAGCTAGCTTGGAACTTGGCAACTGTCCAAGATGACAACTATGGAGGCAGAGTTTCAGCTTTTTCCACTGTCATCCTTGTGCTTGGCACCAGGATCTCATGCAACAAATCTGTTGTTTAACTCACTTAACGTCTTACAACTTTCTCCGAAAGTTGTAAGACAAGTTCGTTTAAACACAGTATGCAGGATAAAAAATAAGGTTATTAGTTAGTGTTCATAATTAAATAGGCATTAATAGATGCATTATTTATGATTTTTCTAGTATTCTTAAAGCCTAGAGATTCATAAAAGTAGCTTAGTTTTTCTTCATCATCCGCCAACAAAAGATGCTTCCTAACATTTTTATATTTATTAAGAATTGTTTTCATCAATTTCGTACCAACCCCTTTGCGAGACCATTGTGGATGGATTAAAATGTCTTGAATAAAATTAATGGACACCTGATCACAAAGGCCACGAACTAAACCTATAAGAGATCCTTCTTCCCATGCACTAATAATGTATGTTGAATTTTCAAACGCTTCTTCTAATTTCTCGGGATCGTTCGTATACGCAGCCCAACCTACTGATTTATAGAGTTCTAATAAGATTTCTAATGGAATAAATTCATTTTCTTTTATGATCATTTATCCCTCACTCATGGTTTTAATCAGACTAAATCATCTAGAATTGTCGCAAATAAGCTTGCAATAAATCTTAATCTGATACAGCTTCTTCTAACTTTTGTGTGTAAAGGCTCATTTAAAAAATATCAAGAATGTTATTTGAATAAATTAATGGCAAAAACGATTAAGACAATAATTGCAAACTGCATCATAGTCGTGTATGTAAAATAAGATAATATTAGATTTATAGTGATCGGAGTAGACAATGAGTGCTGCCACAACTTTACAAGCACAAGCAAGAACACAAGCAGGAACCGGAGCAGCACGTGCTACCAGAAAAGCTGGATTCGTTCCAGGAATCATTTATGGCGATAATAAAGAACCGCAAATGATTGCTATTGACCCAAAGGTTTTAGCGAAAGAATGCCAAACTTCTGGATTTTTTAGCAGAGTGTTTGATATTACCCTTGATGGGAAAACTCAGCAAACTGTTGCTAAGGATGTTCATTTGCACCCAGTTACAGATGAGCCTATGCATGTTGATTTTCAACGTGTTAACAAAGATTCAAAAATTCACGTGTCTATTCCTATTAACTTTATTAATGAAGATAAAGCACCAGGCATTAAACGCGGCGGTATGCTCAACATTATTTTCCACACTCTTGAAGTTATTTGCCCAGTGCAATCAATTCCAGAGAGACTTACTGTTGATCTAACGGGTGCAGATTCTAACCATTCTATTTTGATTTCAGCTCTTAATCTACCAAAGGGCGTTGTTGCTGCTCATCCTGAGCGCGATAACACGATTGCAACGATCGTTGCTCCAAGTAGCGGTGATGAAGAAAAAGAAGAAGCAGCTTAGTTTTTTCTTTCATTAATACCCAATGTTTGTGCTGATTGGCCTGGGAAATCCAGGCGCGCAATATGCCTTAAATCGGCACAACATTGGTTTTATGGCGATTGATGTCATAGCTGAGTCTTATAATTTTCCTCCCTTTAAGAACAAATTTAATGCTCTACTAAGCGAAGGAATGATCGGCGAGACGAAAGTCATTCTTTGCAAACCCCTCACCTTCATGAATCTTTCTGGAAAAAGTGCACAGGCTCTGTTGCAGTTCTACAAAATTCTTCTTGAAAAAGTTTATGTCATCCATGATGATCTTGATGTTTTGCCTGGGAAAATTAAACTTAAACTAGGTGGTGGCAATGGCGGTCACAATGGCTTAAGCAGCCTTGATCAACATATTGGCAAAGACTATTGGCGTCTTCGCCTCGGCATCGGGCATCCCGGCCATCGTGATGCCGTTACAAATTACGTCTTAGGTAACTTCTCTAAACAAGACCATGAATGGCTAGAAGATATTTTATCAACGGTCACCAGAGAAGTCCCTGCCCTATTCACACTCAATAGCACTGATTGGCTCAGTAAAGTGAATAATCGCTTAAACTAACTTACTATTGTTTTGGCGTCCCATCATGAATCAAGGTCATAATGGATTCTGCACTAGGAGAACCAGCCTCTACAATTGCTGATGTCTGCTGTACACTACCGCCCTCATCATTATCTGCGAAACTATATGTCGCGCTCAACATAGAAATCAGCCCAATTATTAATTGTTTTTTCATAAGGACACTCCCATTAATATCAACTTGCTGATTTATGGTACCAGTTTTTTCAATAAAATAAACATAAAATTTTAGCAAAATTAATGTTTATTTTTTAACAGGTTAACTCAGAATTAACTTCTTTTATAGAATAGCATGGGCACAAGCATGCTCAAGCAATTACTTTCTAGAGCTCCGAAAAAATTAAGCGCACAAAATAATTATTGACTATTAGTAAACTTAGATACTATATATACACATAGATAAAACGAGAAAAAAAGAGATGTATATGTGGACGAGATCATTTAGCAAAGTTTATTCAGGAATTAAAAAGGAAGATATCTGGCAACTATGGACAGATATCAACAGCTGGCCAAAATGGCACGGAGACCTTGATTACTGCAAATTGACAGGAAAATTTGAGGTTGGGAACCATTTCATATTAAAACCCAAAGGAGTTAAACCAGTTAAAATTATGCTAACAGAAATTGAAGAAGGCAGAAAATTCTCAGACTGCACAACCTTCTTTGGCGCCAAAATGCATGACACTCATTCTATGGAAGACACACCTGAAGGCCTGTGCCTCTCCAACACTCTTGTTGTGACCGGCCCACTAAAATGGTTATGGATCAAACTTGTCGCGCAAAATGTTGCAGATACAGTGCCTGATGAAATGGAATCTCTAGTGAATCTTGCAAGAGGTATTCGTGCCTGATCTACCTTTTGGCTTTGATAAACCAGAGGACAGTCCTGGTTTTTTGCTATGGCAAACAACCATTACCTGGCAACGACTTATTAAGAAAGCGCTAGAACCTCACGACATTTCCCATGCTCAATTTGTTATTATGGCGATTCTTCTCTGGTTTGGAAAACACAACTATGACACAACGCAAATCCTCATTGTGAATTGGTCAAAGCTTGATAAAATGACAGTGTCAAAGTCACTTAAAAAACTTGTTGGCCTAGATCTCGTGCATCGAGTTGAACATGCAGCAGACACTCGCGCCAAAAGTGTATCTCTCACAGATAAAGGAAAAGCTTTGGTATATAAACTAGTGCCAATCGTAGAACAAATCGACGCCGATTTTTTTGGAAAATTACCAGAAAATAACCAACAATCACTGATTCAGATTTTAAAAGAATTAGTTGCAGACTCATAAAAACACACTTTGTGCAATTCTTCGATGCTGTCGAAGAATTGCACACACAAATCAATTTAAAATACTATTCCAAGGAACAGCAATTACGTTATCGGAAACATAACGGCAGATATCTCCAGCATAGATAATAATACCATGATGTACATTTTGATGTTGATATGTTGACCTAAAAGACTCTATTCCTTCTACATCACGACTATCAATTTTTGTCTTCAGCTTGATTTCAATAGGGTATAACCAACCATCATATTCAAGAACAAGATCAACTTCCTGTTGAAGAGAACTACGCCAATGATACATCTGAACTTTAGGCATCATTGCATTCATATAGACTTGCAGCATATTGATAACAAAGTTCTCAAAAACAGCACCAGCTTTAGGGTGTTTTGAAAGCATACTAGGACTGTTAATCATACTGAGATAACATAATAGACCTGTGTCCATCATGTATCCTTTTGATTTTTTACTGAGTCTTTTTATGGTATTTCCGTGGAAAGGCTCAATTTCATTCAACAAAAGAGACTGCTTTAAAACATTTCTCCATTCAATTGCGGTTGAATTTGCAACACCAATTTCCCTGCCAAGATGCGCCATATTAATCTCCTGGCCCGAATTCATGGCTAACAAGCGGATAAATTTTGAAAAGTCACTAATATTTTTAATATCTAGCAGCATCCGAACATCGCGCTCTATATATGTCTGAACATAAGATGAAAAATAAGTTTCAACAAAATCATCCTTTTTCCCAATAAGACCAGGCATACCACCACGCCACATCAACGCATAGACATCGTCAACATTCACTGATTGAATAGTTGAGATAAGATCCCCTCGATTCAAATAAGCTTCAATCCATAAAGGTTTATCAATTTGGTATTTTTCCAAAAAAGTCATAGGATATAAATTCAAAATAGAAATACGACCAGCCATACTTTCAGAAACAGATCGAAGCATTGAAAAGTTTTGTGAACCTGTTAAAAGGCATTGCCCCATCTCATTACGTTGATCAACAAATCGTTTAAGTGATGATAAAAATTCCGGATAAAATTGAATCTCATCAAAAATTACTGGAAAAGATAAAGACTTTAAAAACAGATCAGGATTTTCCCTAACATTATATTCATCATGGATAGGATCAAAAACAATTGTTTGAAATTCCGGGTACAAATGCTTCAGTAAAGTACTTTTACCAACTTGACGAGCACCTACTGTCAAGATAACCTTCGTTTGATCAAATGTTTTGATTAGTTTACTTTCAAGATGACGAGGGTAAAAAAGAAACATTTCGTTATTCTTTTTATAAATTAAAGCAATTAAATTTAATCTATACCAAAAACATACTTTGTGCAATTCTTCGATGCTGTCGAAGAATTGCACAAAGTATCAAAACCTAACACCCAATTCTTGATCATCAAGTCGCTTGAGTTCATCGCGCAGGCGTGCAGCCTCTTCAAATTCCAGATTGGACGCCGCTTCCTTCATTTGTTTTTCAATTTTAGCTTTGTACGTTTGTAGCTCTTTACCACTAAGGAGGGCTGTTTTCGTATCAACGGTTAGGTAATCTGATTGGCTAACGCTATGCATAACATCAGAAATTCCCTTTTTAATGCTTTCAGGCGTAAATTATGCTCCAGGTTATAAGCGTGCTGCTTCTCACGGCGACGATCAGTTTCTGCAAAAGCCGCTTCCATAGATTTTGTAATTCTATCGGCATACAGCAGAGCTTTACCCTCAATATTTCGAGCGGCTCTTCCAATCGTTTGAATTAAGGATGTCTTTGAACGTAAAAACCCCTCCTTATCCGCATCAAGAATTGCAACAAGACCGCATTCTGGAATATCAAGACCTTCTCTGAGCAAGTTAATACCAACTAAGACTTCAAACTCCCCCAAACGTAGGCCTCGAATAATTTTCATTCTTTCAAGCGTTTCAATATCAGAGTGCATATAACGCACCCGTAAGCCCGCTTCAACCATGTAATCGGTCAGTGCTTCTGCCATTTTCTTGGTTAGGGTTGTAACAAGAACACGCATCCCTTTTTTGACAGTTAATTGACATTCTGCAATAAGATCATCCACCTGATGTTCACAAGGACGAACAATACAGATAGGGTCAATCAAACCTGTGGGGCGAATAATTTGCTCAACAAATTCACCAGCTGTTTTCTCAAGTTCCCAAGGCCCAGGCGTTGCCGAAACAAAAATGGTTTGCGGCCTCATTTCTTCCCACTCTTCGAATTTCAAAGGACGGTTGTCCGCACAGGAAGGCAGCCGAAACCCATGTTCACTGAGCACACCTTTACGCGCCTTGTCTCCCTTATACATTGCACTCAACTGAGGCACACTCACATGACTCTCATCAACAATTAAAAGAGCATCTTTTGGTAAATATTCAAATAAAGTTGGGGGATTTTGACCTGGAGCACGGCCTGTCAGATACCTCGAATAATTCTCAATTCCAGAACAAGTGCCAGTTGCACTCATCATTTCCAAATCAAACTTAGTGCGCTGTTCAAGGCGCTGGAATTCCAAATGTTTTCCCTCATTTTGAAATTCTTCCAACCGCTTTCCCAAATCAAATTGAATTTGCTTAATCGCCTGCTGCATTGTTGGGCCAGGCGTCACATAGTGGCTATTAGCAAACACACGAATCTCATCGAGAGTTTTAAATTTCTCACCCGTTAAAGAATCAATCTCTGTAATGACCTCAATTTCATCACCAAAGAAACTTAATCGCCAAGCTCGATCTTCATAGTGAGCTGGAAAAATTTCAACAATATCGCCTCTCACCCGAAAGTTTCCGCGACTAAATCCAATATCATTGCGTTTATAATGCAGCTCAACCAATTGACGCATCAATTTCTGACGATCAATCGATTGGCCTGTTTTTAAGGGAAGAATCATTTCGCCATAAGTCGAAACACCGCCAATACCATAAATACAGGATACACTGGCAACAATGATAACATCACGTCTTTCAAGCAGCGAGCGTGTTGCAGAGTGGCGCATTCTGTCTATCTGCTCGTTAATAGACGCAGTCTTTTCTATATAAGTATCTGTACGCGCAACATAGGCTTCTGGCTGATAATAGTCATAATACGAAACAAAGTACTCAACCGCATTATTGGGAAAGAAATCTTTCATTTCCGCATACAGTTGCCCTGCTAAAATCTTATTAGGCGCTAAAACCAAGGCTGGACGTTGGACGGATTGAATCAGATGAGCAATCGTAAAGGTTTTTCCAGAACCCGTTACACCCAAAAGAACTTGGTCTTTCTTTTCTTCTTGCACACCTTGGATGAGTTGCTCGATTGCCTGTGGTTGATCACCTGCAGGCTCGAATGAAGATACAATTTCAAATGGGGAAGATAAGGATGAGTCAGCACTTTTATTATAAAGCAAAGGAATAGTCGCTGTCATAAATAATTCCTCAGATTGTGCATGAGCATCAACCTATCAGAAGTCCTCATTTCCAGCAAGCATCTTACTATTTTTCTGGGATTTCTTTCTCAAAAAAAACCTCCCCTTTTCTCTTTAATAACCACGATTTTTCGACATAGCCTCTCCTAACACAGAGTAATATTGACTCCAATCAACTCGTGCAATACGAATCGCTTCTCCTCCATCGTTTACTCCCACCAACTCTTTTTTTTGTGCTTTCGCAAATTCTTGATTTTTCTCATCGGCACTTCTTAGTAAATGATAGATGTATTGTATTTTAAGGTCTTTTTTTAAAGGATCAGTATGATCAACCTTACGCACATGTTCTCTTAACTGTATTTGCACTGACTCATCTCCTCTTTCGACAAGAAACTCAAAAGCATTCGGTGAAAAATAGGCTGCTGTGTTTTTTGTAATTGCCATCA
>Ga0207032_1267_pt1 | contig 10541 bp, 12 predicted proteins | sample Alteio_BWMinCont_38_FD_153308 | JGI IMG/M metagenome (GOLD analysis project Ga0207032, IMG submission 153308) | Enriched cells from forest soil in Barre Woods Harvard Forest LTER site, Petersham, Massachusetts, United States -... | ecosystem: Environmental > Terrestrial > Soil > Temperate forest >... | reverse complement strand
CGCCTACGATTGCCTCGGCAAGCACTACCGCGAGATCGCGACGGAGCAATTTCGAAATCAGACGCTGCAAAAGCAGCGGATGAATTCGGGCTGGCGCTATCAGTACATCGCCAAGGACTGCGCGGTGCGCTCGCGGCGCTTCATCACGGTATCCGACATCGGCGCGTCGGAAGCCGACTTCAACGCCACGATGAACATTGTCGATTCGAGCAAGACGCTCAACATCTACGTGTCGATCAAGAACCGAGCCAACACGATGGGCGGGCAGGATTGGCCGAAGGCGATCTCCGCTCTCGAAAACGTCGCGCGGTCGGACAAGAACCGCTCCGGCCCATACATCTGCGTTTTTGGGATCGCAATCGACAAGGGGCAGCGCCAGATCCGCCGCATCGGCAAGACGAAGGCGCCGTACTCCGTGAACACCGAGGTGTGGCTATCGGATTTTTTCTGGCCGTTCTTCGCCAATTACACCTATGCCGAGATTGCAAAGGCGGTGTTTGAGGTCTTGATGGATGCGGGCCCAAAAGAACAGCAGCGGCTCGCGATGCCTATCCCCGACGAACTGATCGACAGCTTCGGCGATGCGTGCCGGGCAGAGCGCCTGCTCGACGATGAGGGCAGGTTCAATGACCCGCTGAGATTGATCGACGTGTTCTGCAACACGCCAAGCAACAATGAATAGTGAATACCACATCATCAACGGCGATGCTCGACGAGCGCTGAAGGCTTTTAGCGGGCGCGCTGACCTGATCGTTACCTCTCCTCCTTACGCCGATGCGCGCAAGCGCCACTACGACAGCATCAAGCCGGACGATTTCGCCGCCTGGTTCGTGTCATTTCACGAGCCAATGGCGGCGGCGCTAAAGCCGAACGGTAGTCTGGTCATCAACATCAAGGACAAGGTGGTTAACGGAGTGCGGCACCGCTACGTCTGGGACACGATCAAAGCGCTCGAACATCTCGGCTGGCACGCGATCGATGACTACGTTTGGCAGAAGCCGAACGCGATGCCCGGCTATTGGCCGACGCGGCTGCGAGACGGGTGGGAGTATTGCTTTCATCTCTCACGCAGCAAGCGCCCGTACATCGACTTCGACGCGGTGAAGAAGCCGATAGGGGATTGGGCCACTTCGCGCTTGGCGCGGCTCGGGCGAAACGACACGACGCGGCAGAACTCGGCGAACGCGAGCGGCTTCGGCCGCAACATCTCAATATGGGCCAAGCGCACGACGGTGCTGCCCGACAATGTCCTGAGCTTGCCGCTGGTTGGGAAGAACAAGGGACACCCGGCGGTGTTCCCGGTTGAGCTGCCGGCGTTCTTCATCCGGCTTCTCGCACCGCGCGACGGGCTGGTGATCGACCCCTTCGGCGGCAGCGGCACGACGGCTGTGGCGGCATATCGCGAAGGCCGGGGCTGCATCCTGATCGACAACAATCGGGGATATTGCCGCCAGGCGCAGGCGCGCTTGCTCAACGAGTGCGGTCTTGATGTGTTGGTGCGACCGCGATCGACGCCGCGGCGATCGGATTTTCCGGAAATAGCAAGCTGGCCGCGGTTAAGCGAGCCCGAGCTTGGTAAGATCGCGGCTTAGCGGAAAAGGTTGACCGGGCGTGTAAAAGGCGCATGGCTGTCGCGAGAGTACCCGGCGGCGACTGACGCACACCTGCATGGGACAGGGGAGGCTGGAGCTTGAACCCGCACCTCGCCTGCGCTGCCGCGAGTGTGACGCAAAGGGTTGGGCAGTGGTGGCAATCAGGTGGAGAGCAACAAACTCCTCGGAGGCTCGCACATGTTTGGATGGTTTCGACAAAAACGAGACACAAAGGATGATCTGTTATCGGAAACAGGCTTTTTAGCTCTTCATGAACAGCTGTGCAAATTACCTCCTGCTATGCGGGTCAAGGTCTCGTACGGGGTAGCGTTCACATGGCGACAATTTGCTCTACGATTCACCTCAATCAACCATTTCAGGCAACAATCTCTAACGACACAACGTGAATTTTATCAGAGCATTGGACAGCTTCAAAAATCCCTAGCAGCAAAGGATCCGACAGTAGGTGCCGGCGCTTTATTGACAATGATGTACTTGGCGGCTGTCATCGAACGAGGCGAGGCATCGATGATCAATCGCATCGCTGACAAGCTGGAACCATTTAACTTAGAGGGATCAGAATTCTTGGCGCGAGAAATTGAACTCGATAGGACAATGATCCATTGTGCTGGGAATGTGACCTTGCGGCACCAGGAGAGTAAAACGGTTATTCAGCCTAGCGAGGTTTCCGAAATTATCAGGTCCACATGCGTAAAACGAGGTTTGGTCCCAAGTGCTCACGAAGAAAAATTGATCGAAGCCGGGGTGCTTAGGTTAGCTGGAGCGGACATTATCAATAGCATGTTGAGGCGCTGGCCTAAGGAGGGTGACGTTGACATTTCCGATGAGGACATTCGCTTAGCCAAAATCGAATTGGAACACCGGGTCGCAGAGCACACCAAATCCCTGATACATGCCAAGTTGATCCGCAATGCATTGAACTCCCCGAACGTAAACGGCTCAAAGAACTAGTTGTTGAGAAGCCCAATGGACGAAGCGGACCTTGAGAAATACACTCTCGCCCTCCGAACCCAATTAGCGGAGCGCCGCGCGCTATGGGACATCTTACAGGAGTTTATCGGCCAATATGCTCTCGCCTTTGATGATCCTACTGCCGCGATCAAAAACCTATCCGAACGGGTCGCTTTCCGCCTCGATCAGAAAGAGGCGGATGCCAAGGCCAAGGGTCTGGAATTGCCTTTGGCTACCGAAAAGACTGCCGTTGATCGGTTTTTCTCCGATTTGACGGCGCGCGCGGAGCGGCGGGAGCTATGACCCTACCGGAACGCGCCGCGCTCTAAGAAACTTGGTAGCGCGCTTCACCACTTCGAGCAGATCGACATCGATTTGGGCGTCCACCGTGACTCCACCGATAGCGTCACCCACACGAGAAAGTCCGGGTACCAATGCACCAGGAATGGCCGGGGGCCGAGCAATCACGTCAGCCGACTTCAAGGGCGGTTTTCGACGCGACGCCGCATTACCTGATATGACGTGCTTGAAGGCATGTGCAACTCGGTCAACCATTTCAAATTCGGGAGATTGATAATCAAATGTTTGTCTCAAGGATGCCGGCTTTTTTGGGTAAGCAAGGTAGTCAATAGAATGAAATGTCACCACACATGCCAGAAATGCATGGCGCACGGACATAGGATTTCCCTCGAATTCTGTAATCGTGGGTTCAACGATTTCATCAAGATAGTGTGTTAGATCTTCCATTACTCAATCCTTAGTCGCCGGTGGCGACGATCTTATCGATTTCAGCGGCTTTGATCAAGAGCTTGCGATCCGCAATGTCGCCGGTCGTGCTGATCGGACGGACGACCGCCTTTTTGCGGATATTGCCGGCCTCACGGAACTTGTAGAAGGTAAACCCTACGGCATCCGCTACGACTACCTCCGTCAAACGTCATCCGGAAATTGCGTGGCGAAATCAGCGATGACCTTTATCCCATCAGCCACAATGATCGGTCGGGTTCTTTTGTCCGGGTAGTGCACCTTCCAATATGCAAGAATATTCGCAAAATACGGGTCGTCTCGATGGATGGCGATCACATAACCCCCGTGCTGCTCACCTTGATGGACCACCGGAACCAGCAGACCAACGGCAAAACCCAACCAGCGATTTCGCACCCCGAACCATCGACTTATTTCTATCGGGCGACTAAAATCGAGAAAAAACAAACCATCACTGACGAACGATTCGATCTTACTTACTGCGATTTCATCGGGGTACTTATCAGGTTGGAAAAGACGAGTTGTCATCAGCCAATGTCCTGACCCAGGCCATGCAGGATTGGATAGCTGAGGGCTTTAGATCGGGACTTTTGGCGCACGAAATGCCGCCCGCAGTTCATCCACATGACCCGCAGCACCATCAAGAATGTCGTTTTTGTGGGCGGCAGCTTGCGCACGACAGGAATTCGCCGCCTCTTGAAGGGCAATGAGCACTTGCTGTTCTGAAAGCGCACCTTCATTCACAAGCGCTCGCAAAACTTGTGCGAACGCAGCCAACATTCCAAATCCGAGCGCGCGAGCGCTACGATCTTCGCTGGATGTGTAAGCCATTCGAATCGCCTCCTAGTCTGGCTCGACACCCCTAGGATAGCGGAGGACGGGGCCGGGTGCGAATCCGGCCCATCACCGCCTTTACCGTGCATCATAAAGGACGTTATGATACACTAAAGGCATGGAAAACATGGCGGATTTGGAACCGCTGGGAGACGACGCCGATAACGAGTTAGGAAAAGAAAATCTGCCAGCGATCGTCGGCTCTACGACGGTCGTGCCGGCTTTCATCGCCGATGGCGGCGAGCGCGCCGGCTACGCGTTCGTCGATTTCTTCACGGCGCAGATCAGGAACCCAAACACCCGCGCTGCCTATGCTACCGCCGTACGGGCCTTCTGCGCGTGGTGCGACGTGCAGCGGCTCACGCTGCGGACGCTCCGTACCCACCATGTCGCGGCCTACGTCGAGCTGCTCGGCAGGCGCTACAGCGCGCCCTCGGTAAAGCAGCACCTCGCGGCGATCCGCATGCTCTTTGATTGGCTCGTCGTGCGCCAGGTCGTCGAGGTCAACCCGGCGGCGGCAGTGCGGGGGCCAAAGCACGTCGTCAAGAAAGGTAAGACGCCGGTGCTCGAAGCCGATGAGGCGCGAGCGCTTCTCGACAGCATCGATGTGTCGACGCCGGTCGGGCTGCGCGACCGGGCGCTGATTGCCCTGCTGATCTACACTTTCGCCCGCGTCTCCGCGGCGATCGGCATGACCGTCGCCGACTACTACGTCCAGGGACGCCGCTCGTGGGTCAGGCTCCACGAGAAAGGCGGCAAGCGCCACGACATGCCCGCCCATCACCTGCTCGAAACCTACATGGACGCCTATCTCGCCGACACCGGTCTCGCCGCGGACAAGGCCGCTTCCCTCTTCCCCACCGTTGCCGGCCGCACCGGCCAGCTTACCGACCGGCGCATGACCCGCACCGACGCGCTGCGTATGATCTGGCGCCGGGCCGCGGCGGCTGGCATCGCAACCGAGCTTGGGTGCCACTCCTTCCGGGCGACCGGCATCACCGTCTATCTCAAAAACGGCGGCCTCCTCGAACACGCCCAACAAATGGCCGCGCACGAAAGCGCGCGCACGACCAAGCTCTACGACCGCAGGAGCGACAAGATCACACTCGATGAGGTCGAGAAGATTATGCTGTAGTCGCATCTGCTGTTGTCCCCAGTATGGCCTGTTGACACCGAAATGGACACCATTAGATAATCTAAGGGTGGAGTGTGTTTGCAGATTGCTTTTGCTAGACTTCCCTCAAAACGAGAGTCCGGTTTCCACAACGAGCCCTTGTACTAAGCGCGGAGCATCGAGCTAAACCTCACGCTCCACACCTTGAGGCAAAGTTTTCAAAAGCAATGCTTCGGTGCTCCGCATTTAGCGCAAGGGTTTTTCTCTTACTCCTCAATGGAGGGTCGAAGATTATTAGCCACGTAGTGAACAATAAGACGGTATGAAAATCTCACCTTTTCACTCAAAGCTCCCTGGTACGCGCGTCTATCACAACGAGTCCCGTTGTACTGAAGGCGACAATATCGAGAGCTACAATCGGGTATCCGGAACCGGCGGTCTTCCGTTGTGCGACCACTGTAAGCGGTATTAGGGAGCAGGTTGACCTATACGCGCGCACGAAAACCCGCCCCTTCGGGGGCGGGTCGGGTGCTGCGATTGAGCCCATGCGGTAAGCTACTTAGGGCTGTAGGCCACCTGTAGCATATATTTTCCCCGTCCTCCGCCCTGCCCCCCGGCGCCCGAATGGTCGGGCGTCGGTAGTGGGACGGAGGAAGGCATGGCGAATTCATCGGCCGCCGAGAAGCGGCGGGCGAAGCTCGATCAGCTCGTCGAGAGCGAAGGGTTTGACAGTCTCGATGATCTGATTGCGGCGACGATCAGCGACAGCGTGTCGCCGGCAATCTGCCTGAACGACGGTTGCGACTACACCACCGAAATGGAACCCGATCAGCGGGAGGGCTGGTGCGAGGCCTGCGGCACGAACACGATCGCCTCGGCGCTCATTCTCGCGGGGATCATCTGATGTCCGCCGCGGCCACCTTCAAGGAAGTAGGGGAAGCTCGTTACGACGAAATGCTCGGGGTCTTGCCGCCCGAGTTGTGGATCGACAAGGGCTTTCTCGTCGGCGAGCCGTACGATCATCGCCGGTGCAAAGCCACGGGCCGCCTGGCGGCCTCGTTTGCCGCTTTCATTTGCTACCGTGGAAAATACTACGAGAGCGAGGAGGCGATGACCGCGGCCGAGTTCAAAGCATTTGATCCGAGCACGCTGTCATGAACGCAGCGAAAATCCGGGAGCTGAACGATCGCTTCCGCACCACGATGACCGGTGGCCGGGTGATGATGACCGCCGGCGTCGACGCCTTAGCCTCCGACGTGAAGGCGATGGTGATCCGGAAGGTGGTGGGGTTCTCGGATTTCACGCCTGACAACGATCCGCATAAGGAGCACGATTTCGGGTCGTTCACGCTCACGGGCCAGAAGTTCTTTTGGAAAATCGACGCGTACGACAAGGCGATGGAGTTCGGGTCCGACGATCCGGCCGATCCGAGTAAGACGACGCGCGTGCTCACCATCATGCTCGCGGAGGAGTATTGATCCGCTTCCCTGCCCCGCCCTGGCTCACGCCGGGCGGGGTTTCTATACGAAGCCGGGGGTTACCTCAGATATAAAAAGGCCCGCGCGAGGCGGGCCTGTATGCTGAAGGTACTCGCTCTCGGGAGCTGTATTCTATCACGCCGTCTTCTTCGGGAAGGGGACGACGCTGTTGATGCCATGCCACCTTGGGGGCAGCTTTGATATGTCGGTCACGCCGACATATCCCGCCAGCTCACCGGAGGGCAAACGGATGGGTATGGCGACTAGGCCACGCATTATTCCTTTCCCTGCGTACCCAATCCCGAGCTGCTGCGCGTCCGCTGGGTCGAAGCCGAGGGCGATAACCGCATCGTGCTCGTGGTCGAGGTCGAGCGGCTTCAAGCCCGGTACTGTACCAGTTACGGGCTCGGCGGTACTTGTACCCTTCCGCTCCAGTTTGTTCGCGAGAAGTTCTGCGGCCTCCTTCACCGGAATGTCCTTGATGTGAGCGACCAATGCGATTTGGTCGCCACCTTTCTGCGCCGCGAAGCAGTAGAAGCCCTTGCCTTCCGTGATGACGAGAGCGCGATCGCCTCCCGATTGGCACACGGGGCACGGGCCGCGCCACTGGTTGCTGTGTTGTTTTAAGGTAAGGCCGAGTAGTGACACAGCATCGGCGAAGGTGGTCGTGCGTTTGATTTCTGTGAAGTCCAGGTATGGCAAGATACCCTCCTATCGAGTTTCCTGCCTTATTGTACTACGCTCCCCTCTTCTTAGTGAGCTTGCGGTACTTCTCCCAGAACGCCTTACCGCCCTTACTCGCGATCTCGCGGCGCTGTTCGGGCGTTAGTTTTGTGAGCCTCGCCTTGCCTCCCTTGCGCCGTTCGGCGTCGGTTAAACGGTGCGGCTTCGTCCACGGCATATAGGTTCAAGGATACACCTCGCCGACTGGGTGTACAGGCGGGGATGTGGATCAGCCGATTTGTACCTGGCTCCCGTCGGCGGCGATCCACGGCTCGTTGAACAGGTCGAGCATGACCGGTGGGACGCGCCAATTCGCGGTGAAGCCGGACACCGTCTTGAACAGGAAATGCCTCGCGTACTTGGGCGCGTTGAGGGAGTGGTAGAAGTTCAACATGCTTTGCAGGTGTAAGGCGTTTGTTGTGACGGTGAGGACCGTCAAGTTCGGGATGCCGAGATGCGCCCGGTACGTCCTGTTTTCGAGGATGTCGAGATAGCCGTATAGCTTTCGGCCGAAGGCCGTCTTCGCGGTGTCGCTGCAAATGCTTTCCGTCCGCCGGTCGATCTCGACGGCGAAAAACGACGGGCGCTCTTTCTGTAGGCCAAAGATGGCGTCGGGGACGACAGACTTCCCACTTGTCGGGATCGCGAGTGGGTTCGGTACTTTGCGAGTTGCGTCCGGGCACTTCTCGTGCGTGAGGAGCCGCGCGAGGTCGGCGTATACGTAGCCGCCCCTCGTCGCGGCGATGTCGATTGAGGCGTTGACCGTGGCCCCCATGAACCGGTGCAAGAACGGGTCGGTACGGCTGGTGAGCCTGGCGCCGCGCTCGGCGAGGACGGCGAGGGCGCGTGGCGAGAGGTCGTAGATATTGGCCTGGAACTTGCCATCTATGGATGCCCACTGCTGCTCCGGCCGGTAGAGGTAGGGCGCGTCGTAGGTGGTGCCGTGGGTGAGCCTCGATACCTTCCGCTTCAGCGTCACGAGGCTGCCGTTGGCGTATTGGTGCAAGTAGTGGACCGGCAGCGGGCCGTGTCGGTTGATGGCCTCAAAGCACCCGATGTCGCGGTCGCTAATCCTGATGAAATCCCCCTTTGGTTGAGGAGGTGCGAAGCGAAGTCTCCGTCCAAGCGCATCGAGCATACATCGAAGATAATGCTGCTAATCGATGCGATCACCGGGCAGGGTGGTTAGCACGGACGACATGGTTTGAATGGACGGCTTGCATACGTTTGCAATTTTATCATAGGCGATAGTCGTCTTCTGCATCGTCGGGTGCGTCAGGTGCGGGAGCCGAGTGTGGCGCACGATGTCCGAGTATTCGATGCGCTTCTTCGGGTCGCATCTCGTGTATTTGTTCGTCGGTGTACCCGCGCTGTCGCAGCGTCTCCTTTTGCGCTCGCGTAATCATGAAGGCAGTGCTGGCCGTAGGCGGCTCCGGGGGTGGCTCTGAACCTCCTGACCGGGGAGGCGCGCGGTTGATCGAAACGCGCTCCCGGTTGGCGGCGAGGAATGCGTCGTACTCGCCGTCGGAGAGGCGCGGCTGGCTTTCGAGTTTCCCCGCTTCGACCGGCACAAGCACGGCCTCCGGCGTCGCATCGCGGATGTGACAGGCGAAGTTGAGGCGCGGCACGGTTAGCAGCGTCTCCGGATCGGTTCGCATATTGGGAGCGAGGAACCGAGCGTCGGCGACAGAGACCCGCGCGGCGAGCTTCGTTGCGGTGCTCGCCGCAAGGGAGGAGCGGAGGTAGGTGGTGGTCTGATCGAGGAACTGGTGCGCCAGCACGCAGCCGGTTTTGTACTTCCTGGCCTCAATGAGCAAGTCGTCAATGTTCTCGTCAAAATACTCGTGCGCTTCGTCGATGATGAGAAAGGTCGGCTTGCGTTTGTTCTCCGGGATGACCGCGCGCTCCATCACGGCTTGAAGCACGAGGGAGATGAAGAGCCGCCCGAAATACGTGGTAAAGGTGCGCAGGAAGTCCTTTGCGGTATCGACAAGGATGACCGCGCCATTGTTGAGTTCGCTGAATATATCGATCTTCGTTGCCGGCTGCATGAAGAGCTGGGCGATCGTCGGGTTTTCGAGGATGCCCTGGAGGCGCGAGCGGATCTGCTGCTTGGTATCGCGGAACTCGCGCCCGACGAAATCGCGCTCGAAGAATTGCCGGGTAAGCTCGGGGAGCGATGCGACGGCCCCTTGATAGTCGGCGGGCAGCCGCTCCTCGGTGATGTTCAAGAGGTCAAGGATTGTCGCCGGGCGCGGCAGGGCGAGCATCAGGCGGCACATGTTGCGGAAGCACACGCCCTGCTTGCCGGTCAGGTCGATCCCAAGACCGTTGAACAGGTACTCGAAGGTCTGGATCGCGCCGGCCACGACTTGCTCGCGGGCGACGGCGCCGTACTTGGCGATCCGCGCGCGGTTGATGTCGAAGACGTTGAGCGCCGGGGGATGCTCGATGTCTTTGGGAGTGATGAGGATCGGCGGCCGGTCCCGGAAATGGGCGAGGTGCGATACCTTGTCGATCAAGTCGCCCTGGCTATCGACGATGACGAGCGAGGGCGGGTCGTCGGCCTCCAGGTCGTGCAGGATCAGGTTTTGGAGGAGCTGGGTCTTCCCTGCCCCGGTGCCGCCGATGATCCAGGTATGGGCGAAGCGGGTCTCGGGGTCGTAGGCGAGGGGGACGCGGGTCTCGTTGAACAGGTACTCGAAGCCGGTGTCATGCAAATAGGTCTCGACCAGCTCAACGGGCGCCGCGTCGTTCTTGGCGGCGGGTTTGAAGGGGCGCTTGGGTTCCTGGGGATCGACGATATCGGACGCCCTACATAAGTTGAAATACATCGTCCGGGTGGTCTCGATAAAGAGCCCGGCGTCGGTGTACCGCTGATCCCACAGGGTCGCGTAGAGGCTGTCGATGAGCTTGCCGGGATTCGGCAAGGCGCAGATGAGCGGGATGGTGAAGGGCGAGGGCGATACCGTTTTTGGCAGCAAGTCGGCGATGTGCGCCAAAATCGCCGTCAGGCCCTCGCCGAGCAATTCGAGGTGGCGGTCCTCGTTGGCATGGAAATGC
>Ga0207032_1265_pt1 | contig 10649 bp, 8 predicted proteins | sample Alteio_BWMinCont_38_FD_153308 | JGI IMG/M metagenome (GOLD analysis project Ga0207032, IMG submission 153308) | Enriched cells from forest soil in Barre Woods Harvard Forest LTER site, Petersham, Massachusetts, United States -... | ecosystem: Environmental > Terrestrial > Soil > Temperate forest >... | reverse complement strand
GCCGCTGGTGATTGTCCACGGCGGACCGGGAGCGTCGCACGATTACTTCCTGCCTTATTTGTTGCCGCTGGCGCGACATAACCGGCTGATCTTTATTGACGAGCGCGGGTCGGGTCGGTCGCAGAAGCTGGAAGACGCTTCAGGATATACCGTCGAGAACATGGTGGAGGATGTGGAGGCGGTGAGGCAGGCACTCGGGCTCGGCAAGATTTCGTTGCTGGGACATTCTTATGGAGGAGCGCTGGCGCAGGCCTACGCGCTGAAGTATCAGAAGAACCTGACGCATTTGATTCTGGCGAGCACGTGGTCGAGCACAGTGGAACTGAACAAAGTGTTTGTTCGAATGAAAGAAAAAATGCCGGCGGAGTTGCGCGAGCGGATCAACAAGATGGAGGCGGAGGGACTTTACGGGCACGGTCTGGATTATCAGAAGAATCGATATACGAATGATTACATGATTGCGGCGTGGGGCGAGGGATATTACCCGTACGTGTATCAGAACCGGCCCGACCCGAATTACGATCCGATCGCTGCGGGAAATATGAGTTGGGATCTTTATCGGGAGATGTGGGGCTCGCACGGGGAGTATGTAGTGGATGGAAATTTGAAATCGGTGGAGTACACGGAGCGGCTGGCGAGCATCAAAGTACCGACGCTGATATTGGTGGGGGATCACGACGAGTGCGATCCGTCGCTGGCGGAGGCGATGCACGCCAGGATCGCGGGATCGAAGATCGTAGTACTGCCGAAAGCCGGACATATGACGTTCGTAGATCAGACGTCGCTGTTTGTCGATACGGTGAGCGGGTTTGTGCAGTAAAGGTAGGTAGTTGTCGATTAGGAAACTTATGGCATTTCGCAGCAGCCACATCGTAATCATCCTCACCTGCGCGCTGGCATTGGGCTTCGGATTCGCGTCGAGCCCCATCGCGCAGGGACAGACATCTGATCAGACTTCCACGGAATCGAAGGATGGCACCGGGCTGATAATTACGACGAAAGAGCTGCCAGATGCTTATCCTCGGGTGGTTTATCGGCAGAATTTTCAGGCGCAAGGAAATTATGTTCCGACTCTGCATTGGAAGGTGGAGAAAGGCACGTTGCCGCCGGGAATTACGTTGGACGACAACGGCGATTTGCGCGGCCAGCCGCAAGGTCCTGGAGAATTCTTGTTTACGGTGTCGGCGACCGATGGCTCCAAGCCTCAGCAGGCGGTGCAGAAGCAATTTCTGCTGAAGGTTGTGGAGGCGATGACGCTTTCGTGGAAGGCTCTGGCACATGTGGCGGGAGGCCGGATTGAAGGAAGCGCCGAGGTCACAAACACGACGGCGGATGACATTGATTTGACGTTTATCGTTATGGCCGTAGCGGAGAATGGGCGGGCGACGGCGATTGGCTATCAGCACTTTCCGCTGAAGACGGGCACGATCAAGATGGAGCTTCCGTTTGGGGAGAATTTGCCGCACGGAGCATATGTGGTGCACGTGGATGCAGTCGGAGAAGTCGCGAAGAAAAAAGCAATTTACCGCGAGCGGATGCAGACTCCTGCGCCGCTGCAGGTAGTGGTCGGACCCTAAGTGTGCATGTTCACGACGCGCGGAAAGCAACTCCTCCACTGGCTCGCTCCGTTCCGCCTCGGCCCAGGAGATCGCTATCGCTCACGTCCGTCGAGATGACAGAGTTTTGTTGAGATCACGAAGGTCATATTGACTTCGGAGTGAGGTTTCTGGAACACTAGGTTCCTGCGGCTTCCGTGTCGAGGCTGCATTCCGCACTTTCCCGGTTGATGGAATTATTGCTCAATCTCGCGTGGCTGTTGATGGCGCTGCCGGCTTATTGGCTGTGGCGGCGGTCTGCGGATGCGCGCACGATGCGGCGTGTGGGCTCGCTGCAGTGTTTGCTGGCGCTGGGATGCGCACTGGTGGTGCTGTTCCCAGTGATATCGGCGACCGACGATCTGCGAGCGATGCGGGCTGAGTTGGAAGAGTCTCCGGCGAGCAAACGAAGTATCCGGCAAGCCAGCAACGACAAGACCGGGATTGGGAAGTGGCAAAGTCCGGCGATAGTAGCAGGTGAAACGGTTTCTTTTGCGTTGAATGATGACGGCTGGCGGCAGGCATGCCGTCCAGATTTATTTACGCCGGTCGCGCCTGCGATCGAGCGGGTAGGCCGCGCTCCTCCTGTTTCTTTCCTCGCGTAGTTCTCTAGTCGCTGTGGCGTGAGTTTGCGGCGAGTCGTCCCTAAATTTTACAAAATTCTTATGGCTGGAAATAGATAGTTGTTAGGTCGGCGGGAGGTGCCTCCGTCGACGGCAACTATCCGGGGCTAAAGTTTCTGGACGACTGCGACATTACGCGGCTCTGAAAGCGCCGTCGTTCCATGAGATGCAAGCGGTAGGAATCAGATTCGATTGACCAATGGTGAACTTAAACTCCGGTTCGGACTGACTGAGAGCTTCTGGGAGCGGTAGATGCGAAGGAAGATGCGAAGGAAATGGTGGCAACAGTTCGGGCTGATGATATCGCTGGCTGGAGTGCTGTCGATTTCATGCGAAAGGGTTGTCGCTCAGGTGGCACCGCAGACCGCGCAAGCGCAGCTGCAGGTGTGGACGTGGGAGAAAGTGAAGGATCAGTTCGAAACGAACAACCCCACGCTGCTTGCGGACAAGTTGAGCATCGACGAATCGAAAGCGCAGGAGATTACGGCTTTTCTGCGTCCGAACCCGCAGTTCACGTTTTCCACGGACGGAACGCAGGTCGCTCCTTACAAAGGAGTCTGGCAACCGTTTGTCGGCACTCAGTATTCGCCCAACCTCAGCTATCTCCACGAACGGCAGCACAAACGGGAGTTACGCTTGGAGAGCGCGAAGAAGGGGACTCTGATTGCTGAGTCGAGTCATGCCGACCTGGAAAGAACCTTGCTCTTCAACTTGCGCGGTGCATTTGTCTCGACCCTGCAGGCGAAAGCTGTGCTTCAGTTGGCGAAAGACAATCTTGCTTATTACGACCATGTGTTGAAGATCAGCAAAGACCGCTTCGACGCCGGGGATATTGCACAGATCGACTTCGACCGTTTGGAGCTTCAGCGCGTGCAGTATGAGTCTGATCTGCAAACCGCCGAGGAAAACCTGGAAACGGCAAAGATCCAACTGCTCACGCTGCTGAATTCCCGAATGCCTCTGGATCAGTTTGACCTCACCGGGCCGTTTGATTTTACTGACCAACTCATGGAGCGAGAGGAGTTTCGAAAGATAGCTCTGGACACGCGGCCCGACTTGAAGGCCGCCGTTGAGGCCGTGGACAAAGCTCAAACCGATCACAAGCTCGCGGTGGCGAACGGTTCCACCGATCCGACCTTCGGCGCCTGGTATACATACAACCCTTCTTTTAATAACCCGTTTGCCCATCAAACCGTCGGCGCCAGCGTCTCCATCCCCCTGCGTATTTTCGACCGCAACCAGGGTGAGAAGCTGCGCACACAGCTGGATATCAAGCGCAACGAACGGCTGCGCGATGCCGCAGAAGCGCAAGTGTTTAGCGATGTGGATTCCAGTTACGCCACGCTAGAAAGCGATCTCACTGTGCTAAAGCCTTTTAAGGCCAAGTATCTCCAGCAGTCGGTTCGGGTGCGGGACACGATTTTCTTTTCTTACCAGCATGGTGGCGCCTCTTTGCTCGACTTCCTGAACGCCGAGGCGGAGTACCGCAGTGTGCAGTTAACTTACGTGAACCTGGTCGGCTCTTATTTGTCGGCGACGGCGCAGCTGAATCAGGCCGTCGGCCGCGAGGTTATTCAATGAAAACCAGATTTCCAGGCCCAATCCTAGGGGCCATTCTTTGTGTGTACTTGAGTTTGTTCCTGCTCGGCTGCAATGAAGGCAAGGCGGACCCGAAGGCCGAGGCTCCGCCTCCGGCAACCGTCGAGCCCGATCTGGACGCCAACAATTTCAAAGTGGACCACCCGGAACAATTTCCGCTAGTGCCGGCCATCGAGCATAAAGCAGCGCCATCGCTGAATGTGACCGGCGTGGTGCAGCCTGACATCGCACGCGCCGTACCTGTGATCTCGCTGGCTGCCGGACGAGTGGTCGAGGTGAAGGCGCGCCTGGGGGACGTTGTCAAAAAAGGCCAGTTGTTGTTGAGGGTTCAAAGTAACGATGTCGCCGGAGCCTACCAGGCCTACCGTAAGGCAGTGAACGATGAATTGCTGGCCCGAGTTCAGTTGGAGAGGCAGAAAACTCTTTATGAAAAAGGTGCCGTCGCCAAAAGCGCCCTGGAGCAGGCGGAAGATATCGCGAAGGATGCGCAGGCCGACCTGGATGCGACTACCGAACAGTTGAAGATCCTGGGTGTCGATAAGGACCACCCCTCGGGGATTGTCGATATCTTCGCTCCGATCTCAGGAATTATTACCGACCAGCAGGTCACGAACGCCGCGGGCGTGCAAGGGTTGGGAGCTCCGAATCCGTTTACGATCTCCGATCTTTCTTATGTCTGGATCATTTGCGACGTTTATGAAAACGACCTCGACGCGGTTCGCGTCGGGGAGTACGCAGATATACACCTGAACGCTTATCCTAACCAGGTTTTCAAAGGGCGGATTGACAATATCCTGCCGGTGCTGGATCCCACGATCCACACTGCGAAGGTACGGCTGGAAGTGCCAAATCCAGGATCGATCCGCGTGGGAATGTTCGTGACTGCCACGTTCTACGGCAAGCAGCCAGAAACGCACGCCGCGGTCCCAGCCGCGGCAATTCTTCATTTGCATGATCGTGAGTGGGTTTACACACCAATAAGCACCGGGCATTTTAAACGGCTGGAAGTAGTCACGGGGAAAATGCTTCCCGGCAACGCGCAGGAAGTGGTTTCCGGGCTCAAGCCTGGAGATCAAGTGGTCTCCAACGCTTTGGCACTGCAGAACACGGTGGAACAGTAAGGTGGAGCAATAAATGATTCGCCGCCTCGTCGATTTCGCGCTGAACAACCGGCTCATGGTGCTGGCGCTGGCGCTGATGCTCTTTGCCGGAGGCATCGTCTCGTTCAAGCGGTTGCCCATTGAGGCCTATCCCGACGTGGCCGACAACTACGTTGAGATCATCACTCAGTGGCCGGGGATTTCGGCGGAACAAATTGAACAGCAGGTCACCATTCCGCTCGAGGTGGTGATGAACGGCATCCCGCACGTTGTGCATCTGCGTTCGTTCTCGCTGTTCGGACTCTCCGACTTGAAGCTCATTTTCGACGACGAATCGGATAACGACTGGAACCGCGAGCGCGTGCTGGAGCGGTTGAGCCAAGTTACGCTGCCGCCGGGGGTGGTGCCCCAGATGGGCACGGACTGGAGCCCGGTCGGGCAGATTTATTTCTTCACCCTGCACAGCACCAATCCGGCTTATGACCCGATGGAACTCAAGTCCCTTGAAGATTGGGTTATCGAAAAGCATTTCAAGGCCGTCCCCGATATTGTCGACGTTTCCAGCTTCGGGGGCCCCACCCGGGAATATCAAGTTCGCGTAGATCCAAACAAACTCGTGGCTTACGGCTTGAGTCTGGCCCAGGTCGAGCAGCAACTCACCAACAACAATACGAACGCCGGCGGAAGCTTCATTCAAGAAGGTTTGCAGCAGATCAACGTACGTTCCGTCGGACTCGTCGACCGTGCTCAGGACATTGAACGCACGGTCATCATGACCAAGAATGGCACGCCACTCCGGGTCAAGGACATTGCCGTGGTGTCGCAAGGTCCGAAAATCCGTTTGGGGCAATTCGCCAAGGGCATTCACCACGAGAACGGAAAGATCATCGATAACGACGATGTGGTGTCAGGCATCGTCCTCCTGCGCAAGGGTGCGGCGGCGGACACGGCCCTGCAAGGCATCCACAAGAAGGTGGAGGAACTGAACGATCACATTTTGCCTCCGGGGGTGAAGATCGTTCCCTTCATCGACCGCAGCGATCTGGTTCACTTCACCAGCCATACCGTGCTCCACAACTTGACCGAAGGCATGATTCTGGTATCGATCATCCTGTTTTTGTTTCTGGGAAATATTCGGGGCGCGCTGATCGTGGCGGCGACGATTCCGTTTTCGTTGCTGTTTGCGTCAATCTGCCTGGACTTGCGGCATATTCCTGCGAACCTTCTTTCTTTGGGCGCGTTGGATTTCGGCATGGTGGTCGATGGTGCGGTCGTGATGGTGGAAAACATTGTGCGCCACTTAGGCCACAAGAACGGGGTCAAGACTCCCAACGAAAAAATCAGTGAAGCCTCGCACGAAGTGCAGCGCCCCGTGTTTTACGCCATCGCCATCATTATTACGGCGTATCTACCTATTTTTACTTTGCAGCGCGTCGAAGGCCGCCTTTTTCACCCCATGGCCTGGACCGTGGCCTTTGCGCTGCTGGGAGCTTTGCTGTTCTCGATTGTGATTGCGCCGGTGCTGGCCAGTTTCGCGTTCGCAAAGGGAGCCAAGGAATGGCGCAATCCGATTATGGAGTTCTTGGTCAAGCACTACCGCAGCGCGGTTCGGTGGGCCATTCGCCGGCGCGGGCTGGTATTGTGTGTGGGCGCGGTTGGGTTTTGCTTTACGCTTTTCCTCGCGTTCAGCGGCGTCATCGGTTCCGAATTTCTGCCCCACCTCGATGAAGGCGCGCTCTGGGTGAGGGGCACGCTTGCGCCTAGCGCCGGGCCGGACGAAGGTATCCGGGTGATGAATCAAGCGCGAGTCATACTTTGCTCTTTCCCTGAGGTTCCGCAATGCACCAGCCAAACGGGACGGCCCGATGACGGCACCGATACCACCAGCTTTTTCAATACCGAATATTTCGTCGACCTGAAGCCGAAAGAAGAATGGCGGCCTGTGTTTCACGAGAACAAAGACGAACTGATCGCCGCCATGAATCGCGAACTCAACAAGATTCCCGGCGTAGGCTGGGGTTTCTCTCAACCCATCGAAGACAACATGGAAGAGGCGGTCAGCGGAGTAAAAGGCGAGTTGGCCATCAAGGTCTACGGCGACAGCCTTAGAACGCTGGAAGAGAAGAGCGCACAGATCGCGAGCATTATGGCGACAGTTAAGGGAGTCGAAGATCTTGGAGTCTTCCACGTGCTGGGCCAGCCCAACCTGAACGTGACGGTGGACCGCGATGCGGCCGCGCGTTACCAGATCAACGTGGCGGACGTGCAGGATGCGGTGCAGACTGCGGTGGGAGGCAGCGCGCTTACCCAGGTCTTGAAGGACGAGGCGCGGTACGACCTGACGCTGCGCTATTTGCCGCAATATCGCAATACGCAGGACGCGATCAAGAACATTCGTCTGCTTTCGCCTTCGGGAGAGCGTGTGTCGCTGGCGCAGCTCTGCAAGATTGTCGAAGCCGATGGCGGTTCCGAAATTTATCGCGAGGGCAATCAGCGTTATGTGGCCATCAAGTACAGTGTCCGGGGCCGTGACCTTGGCGGCGCGGTAGAAGAAGCGATGAAGAAGGTCAACGAACAGGTCAAACTGCCGACCGGATATCACATCGATTGGGCAGGAGAATACGAGAGCCAGAAACGCGCGGATGAGAGATTGCTCATCGTGCTGCCAATTACCATTCTCGTCATCTTCGTCATCCTTTATACGATGTTCAAGTCTTTCAAATGGGCGTTGTTGATCTTGGCCAACGTGGCGATGGCTCGATTTGGCGGCTTGTTAGCGCTTCTGCTCACTGGGACCAATTTCAGCGTTTCGTCCGGCGTGGGGTTTCTGGCGCTGTTTGGCGTGTCGGTGCAAACCGGAGTCATCATGCTGGAGTACATCAATCAGCTGCGCGCGCGGCGCTTCACAGTTGAGGATGCCGCCGTGGAAGGCGCCGTGTTACGGCTGCGGCCGATTATGATGACGATGCTGGTAGCAACTCTGGGACTGCTGCCTGCCGCGCTTTCGCACGCCATTGGTTCCGATTCGCAGCGTCCATTCGCGATCGTCATTGTCGGCGGATTGATTGCCGACCTGGTGATGAGCATTTTTCTTTTGCCCACGCTGTATGTGTGGATTGCCCGCGAACGCGATGTTCTGCCCCATGCCGAGGAAGGCTTTGACGTGGGAGAACACGTAGACTAGAGCGCGTGGATTAGGCAGCTATTTTCACTGAGAAATGAGGATCTTTAAAAATTGGGGCCGGTGGTGTAAGGAACACGGCGGGCGGGATCTCCGTCTGCGCTCGCAGATGCAAGTTCGAATCTTGCCTGGTCCACCAAAGTCAACAGCATTGGCCGCTGAGGTGTAGAATTCCGGTGGGATCACAACCGTGGTGGGCAGATTTGGAACGTGGGTTGAGCTAAGAGCTAACTCCAAAATAAAGAGAGTTCCGAGGTGGTGTGGGGTCCATTCGTCTCAGCCAGTAGCTCGCGTTAGACCCTCGCTCGACCTGCTTTCGCTGCCTTCCCTTGCGGGGACGCTGCGCGCGATCTTCGCTCGGGCTCCGGGCTCACCGCCAACCGGATAAACCTACCCTACGCCTCGGAACTCTATCCTGCCTTCGACTTTTCTCCTGATTCGCCTCGACCAGCGCTTTGCTATAGACCCTCGCCTGCCCTCTGCTGTTTATCTTTCGATACCCAGTAGTGACTTCGCTTGAGCCCCGGACGCCGCACCAACCGGAAAAACTTTGAAGCTGTCAAAGAACGATCCTGTTGTACGCTTTCTATTTTTTGAGTCAATGAAAAATCACGGTCTGCAACTAGCGTGTTTTCAATCGAGTGCAGCCCGTCCACAGGGGCGTGACAGGAATTGGTGCAAGCGATTCGGCAGATTCCCGCAAACACCACGCGGGGCGCGGATTTCACTGCGCTGTCTTGTTGCCAAGAAACTGCGAATCAGGCCAACGTCATGTTTCTGGATTGTTAAAATCGGGCGAATGCCTTGTCTGACAGGGCTTTCGGTTTGGTGAACAGCAACATCAAGGCGAGCTTTGTTCGACTTGGTGGTCGAGGACGGCTGCTGCCCGACCCTCAAAGGGTGAAAGCGCCTCTCTTCCGCGTACCCGGTGGCATTATTTCTTCGAGCGATTAAGATATCCTCTGCGAGGATTCGCATGAACGACAAGGGATTAGTGAATATCGCTAGCGGACACTCGGTTGATGAGACGGTGCGGAAGATCGAGGCGGCGATTGCGGCGAAGGGGATGCAGGTTTTCGCCATCATCGATCACAGCGGCGAGGCGGAGAAGGTTGGGTTGAAGATGCGTCCGACCAAGGTCGTGATCTTTGGCAGTCCGAAGGGTGGGACGCCGCTGATGGTGGCGGCTCCGAGCCTGGCGATTGACTTACCGCTGAAGGCGCTGGTCTCGGAAGACGTCGAGGGCAAGGTTTGGGTGACTTATAACAGCCCGGAATATTTGCAGGCACGGCATGGCGTGCCGGCAGATCTGATCAAGAATATTGCGGGCGCGGGCGCTCTGCTGGCGAAGGCTGTGGAATAATGCCGAGCGGGATGATTGAGAATCCAAATCGCGCGCGCGACCACTTGGCGAATGAGCGAACGTTTCTGGCATGGGTGCGGACAGGCGCGGCGATTGTAGTGTTCGGTTTTGCCATTGGCCGGTTCTCGGTTGCTATGCGGCAATTGACGGCGCTGCAAGGGCATGTAGTTCGCACGGCCGCATTGTCGGTATGGATGGGATCGGGCGCAATTGTCGCTGGTGTGGTGATGGTGGTGGCGGGGCTGATGCGGTATCGGAAGACGCGAGAGCAGTTGGACGCCGGGACATTTGAGCCGGCGGGATTTGTGGTCGATCTCGTGGCAGTTTTGATGGTGGTGTTTGGAGTGGTGCTAGCTGGGTATTTGATTTACACGGAGAAGAGCTTGGGGTGAAGAACTCAGAAAACGAACTACTGGCCGCAGACTTACGTGAGCTGGCAGATCTGCTTATTAAGTACGGGTACGAAGGTCAGGCGGACGTCGCGGAGAAGATACTCGTGTCGCTTAGAACAAGTGACCCTGACTACAAGCTCTTAACATCTGTTTCGATGTGGGGCGGTTCCGGAGCGGTCTGGGACGTTTACCTCTCATCTCAAAGCAAATTCTCCAAAGATGCGCGGAATGACGAGATCGCATTCCGCAAAACCATCATTCGAATCGCGGACGCGTGGATCGATTAAAAATTGGAACTCCACGGTCGCGTGATATTGCGAAAACCTTCCATGGATGGATAGAGAAAGGCATTTAGCCTGTTTTTCGGCTATTACGGTACTGAACGACTATGGCGAATGATCAGGAAAAAGAGGCGGCGGCGCGGGCCAGCTTGCGATATGTGCAGGATGGGCAAGTCGTGGGCCTGGGGACGGGATCGACAGCGGGACACTTCATCCAATTACTCGGGGAGCAAGTGAAGGGCGGGCTGCGAGTACGCGGGATTCCCACGTCGGTGCGATCACAGGAACTGGCGCTCAGCGTCGGCATTCCGCTAACTACTCTGGATGAGTGTCAGGAGATCGATGTCACCGTGGATGGAGCGGATGAGGTCGATCCGCAACTACGGTTGATCAAAGGGGGCGGCGGGGCGATGCTGCGGGAGAAGATTGTGGCGTCGGCGACAAAGCAGTTGGTGATTGTGGCCGATGCTTCGAAGCAGGTTCCGGTGCTGGGGAAGTTTCCCCTGCCGGTGGAG
>Ga0207032_1220_pt1 | contig 10714 bp, 11 predicted proteins | sample Alteio_BWMinCont_38_FD_153308 | JGI IMG/M metagenome (GOLD analysis project Ga0207032, IMG submission 153308) | Enriched cells from forest soil in Barre Woods Harvard Forest LTER site, Petersham, Massachusetts, United States -... | ecosystem: Environmental > Terrestrial > Soil > Temperate forest >... | reverse complement strand
TTGTTTTTCACATAATGCATTTCAGCACCTGGGCCCCGGCCGAAGAATCCCATATTCGGGAACCACTCCTTCATTGAAGGAAAGGTGTCGGCGAGGGGAAGGGTTTCGCCAAACATTAATAAAATATTCTTGTGATAAACACTCTGTACTTCGTGTGGGTACTCCCGAAGAAAAAAGATGGAATTATATTCTAGCCTGTTTTGATCGCGATCGTAGCCGCCAAAAATTAAAGTTGTTTTAGAATCACTTGCAAATTGGCGCATTGCTATTTCTGCATCTTTATCGGCGGGTGACAGGGGGGTTCCAAACAAAGATGGATATGCTGTCTCAGGCCACATGATTGCATCAGGCGGGTCTGGGTTTTTCATCGCGTCTTTATTGCCTTGTAGGTAAGCCGCGATGACTTGCTTTACAGAATCGAGCAAACCACGTTCTGCCGCGACTTTTAAATAGTCACCGATGTTTGCCTGAATCATTGCAACTTTTAAAACGTGTTCGGGGGCAATGGTAGCGTACGCTTCAGTGACTTGCTTTTCGCGAAAAGAACCGTAACTGAGTGAGGCCGCGATGATCGCGATGCCAGCAATCGCGGGTCGAATCTTTTTAGTGATCTTCGCTAGAAAAAATAATTCATTCACCGTAAGGATAACGGCGGTGATCACGAATGGACCGCCAATGTCGGCGAGCTGTCTGATGTGCGCCGAACGATAAAATGCATTACCGGCGGTATCCATAAAAAGTTTTGGGTAAAGTGCTTCAATGCCTGCATAAACAAAACCGCTCATCAATGGCCACATCCAAACATGGAGTTTAAATTTTCCAGAATCGCGTGCGAAATAACGAAGCACTAAATAAAGTGGAACTTGTAATTGTCCGATCACACAAAAGGCGAGAAAGATAATGACCGCAACCCAACCTGGCACTTCACCATATTGGGATACGGCGTGAATCATCCAATAAAAACCGCCCACACAAATTAATACGCTCACCACAAAACCACAGGCAAAAATTTGCCAAAGAAATTTCTTGAGTGGGAGTCTTTCTGATTCCGATGAAGTGAGTTGTTTTTGAGTAAGGAGATGAACGCCATAAAAAAGAGGGAGCCACGCAATCCATTGAAGGTAAGCTTGATCCCAGGGCGCGAATGAAAAAACATAAAGGATGCCGCTTAAAAACGCGAGTGAGAGGGCAGTGATCATTTATTGAATTTAGTGTACCAAGGCAGAAGCGGTTTTGCGAGTGGGAAGATGGCCAGGATCCAGTGCAAGAATTGCCTTGTTTGCATCGACTTTGCCGCCTGAAGCAATTTTACCGTAGAAGTTATTGAGCTGGTCAACGTTGTTCATGATGATTTCTTTTACTTGTTCGGGCTTAAGGCCTGGCTGTTTTGAAAGAATGAGCCCTGCGATGCCGGAAACAAACGCGGTTGCTTGAGAAGTTCCAGACATTTTGCCGTAACGATTACCTGGGAGGGTACTTAAAATGGATTCGCCAGGAGCAGCGACATCGACTGATTTTGAACCCCAGTTTGACGAAGGAAGTAATTTGCCGTCTTCGCTGTGTGAAGCGACAGTCACGATATTCTTTAAACCTTTGAGTTGGTAAGCCGCTGGATAATAGCGATTGTCTTCAACATCAGTATCACGGTGATCATTGCCGGCAGCTGCAACGATGAGAACGCCCGCTTTTTCAGCCGCTCTCATTGCTTGAAATTCTTCTTCAGAATATTCAGGTCCGCCGCCAGAGTAGTTAATGATTTTTGCGCCGTTTTTTACTGCGTAATAAATTGCTTTGATGGTGTTTGATAAATTGACGTTGCCGGGAGCCGTTTCAGAGTAATAACGGATGGGCATGATTTGGCAGTGTTGGCATACACCTGCTGTGCCGTTTTTTGTGTTTGCAACGCCGGCGATAATTCCAGCGATGTGCGTGCCGTGGCCATGAGAATCGGATGGATTAGAAGTGTTGGTAACGAAATCCCAACCGTAGGTGGAGCCGCTGTTTGCGCGACTTCCGGTTGAAGGAGCTTTCCAAAGGTTTGGTTTTAAATCTGGGTGAGTGGGATCAATGCCGGTATCGATTACGGCAACGACGACGTTCTGGCTGCCTTCGGTAAGTGACCAAGCTTTTTGTACAGACGCGGCTTTTGATTCTAATCCCCAATTTTTGGGTTTTAAATTATGGAGTGAGCTCGATTCTGCAAAAGCAGAAGAACTCGATAACGCTTGAATGGTGGCGATGATGATAAACGAGAATGCTTTCACAGTGGGGTGCCTGGCCTTTCTTCCCAGCTCATATTGCCAAAAGGGTGCCAAATGACTCGACAGTTTAGAATTCGGAGAAAATAGGCTTAAAACCTTGTTTTTATTATTTATTACACTAAATTAATTTAGTTGAATGATGGGGGATTGAATTCGTTTAACTCAAGAATAGTCATTCTTTTTACACACAACTGTCTAAAGTTTTTACACCCCAAAGTCGATGCGACTCTATGAGGATTCGCCATCTGATTTGTGTTTTAATTTTCGTAGGATGCGCCGGAAATGCGGTGGGGGAAACCGGTGGGGGAAATGCGCAAAAAAGCGCATCAGAAAACGCGAAAGACTCTCTCAAAAAAGCCATCTGGCTACTCGAGCAAACTCCCAGCGGTAAAGAAGAACTCGCTCAAGCAAAAAGCTTAAACATTCCGATCGAAGCAGGCACGGTTTCAAAGACCGAGATCACCGCGACTCGCACGCAGAGTGCTAGCGAAGAAGACAGTTATAAAATTTTAGTACACGTGCTGATCGCGCGCGAGAAGGACCCAGTGTTTCAAGCGCTCGATCTTGCTCATGAGCTCACGCACGCGATTCATCCAAAGGAAAATCCGTTTGATCCTAAACTTGATCCTACTCAATACGTGAAAGACGGAATTCAAGGGAAGGGCGGCGAAGCCCCGGCGATTGCCCAAGAATGCAAAGTGGGAAAAGAGTTAACGGATTTGCCGGTAGGCGTGATTACCGAAGAAACCGCGCAGTTGATTAAGGCGCGTTGTAGTTTTGTGTGGAAGACCGAAGCAGACGCTTCAAAATGGAATCAATCTTTTTATTATTTGGGCCAGTATTATCATGATTTTATTTCTCTGTTGAAAAAAACTAACGTGGCGACGAATACTAAAATCGCATGGGTAAATCAGATTGAGGAAAAAAGCCCGATGTTTGCATCGGCGGTTGCGCACAAGCCTTATCCACTTGCGCTTCTCGAGGAATACATGCAAATTACTCGTATTGTTTGTGAGAAGACGATGAAGTCGGTAGCGAGTCAGTTGTCGGGGAGGACGATCGCTTCACTTTCTGCGTTTCAAACGGCGATGCAAATTCGCTGTCGTGGATTTGGTAGAAAAGACGATTCTTCAGCGACATCCGATTCTTCTCAAGAATAGGAAAATTTATGGCCGAGACGAAAACTTTAATTCTGGTTCGCCACGCTCATCGAAGCACCGATGATCCGGGTCGCGATAATGGCCTTTCTGATAAAGGAATTGAACAAGTAAAGAAGTTGGTTAAATTTGCAGCGAATCGATTAGAGGGCACGCGTCCCGTATTTTTAAGTTCCCCAAAAAAGCGCTGTGTTGAAACGATTACTCCGATTGCAAAAGAGTTTGGTACCAAACCAGAAATCGATAGTCGTCTGACCGAACACGGCCCCCAAGAAAATAACGCTGTTTGTCTGGCGCGAATTGATAATTTTTTAGATTTCTGGAAACACGAGTGCCCTCAAGTCACTGTCATCTGCTCTCACGGCGATTGGATCCCCATCGCAATTCAAAAACTTACCGATGCAAGAATCGGCATCAAAAAAGCGGGTTGGATCGAAGTAGAATACTCCGGTGGTGACGCGTTCCTCACTTGGTTGGTGCAGAAAGTATTTTAATTCTCATTTTCCTAGAGTAAACTTTTAGGCATGAGAGAACCAAAATTTAAACTTTTGTTTTCAGTTGGAATCGTCGCCAGTTTAATGACGGTTGGGCTTGCGGGTGTGGTGAGTGGGTGTGGGAGTAGTGATAGTAGTCCCGGCACGAGTACGACGACTACTACTACTTATGCATATGTTTTAAATAACGGCAATCATACGATCACCCAATTCACGATGGGCTCCGATGGAACTCTTACCGCTTCTGGTGCGGCAGCAATCAATACGGGTGGACCTGGACCTAACGGGATATATGTTGATCCTGCTAAAGCAAATTTATATGTAAGTAACGCAGCAACTAACCTCGCTCAATTTACAATTGGAACGGGTGGAGCACTTGCATCTGCTGGTACTCCGTTGACTACTGGTAGTACGATGTGGGGGATTACCGGGGATCCCGCCGGAAAGTTTTTTTATGCTGCTAATTCTGGAAGTAGTTTTGTTTTTCAATATGGCATTACGAGCGGAGTTCTTTCTGCGATGACACCTGCGTCGGTTGCGTCGGGAACTAATCCGCAATCCGTGATTGTTGACCCTACCGGAAGTTATCTTTTTGCTGCAAATACTGCCGGGAACACAATCTCGGCATATACGATTGGAGGGACTGGTGGCTTGACCGCAAATGGAGCCGCGATTGCAACCGCGACCACGCCGACGGCACTTGCGATGGACCCGGCAGGGAAATTTGTTTTTGCAGCAAACAATGGCGGAGCTGGAACCATTTCTCAGTATACGGTGAATACCGGTGCACCGATCGGTAGATTAACTGCAAATTCTACCGCCAGTACGGCTGGTGACACAGCGACATGGGTGACAATCGAACCAAATGGAAACTATGGGTATGCGACTGCGGGAACAAAAATTTATCAATATAGCTTGGGCACAAATGGAATACTGAGTCCTCTCACTACGGCATCAATTTCTAATACAGTGGCCGGTAATTTTATTGCCGCTGATCCTAGCGGAAAATTTGTATATGTTGCGAATAAATTAGATAACTCGATAAACGCATATTCAATTGGTACTGGCGGTGGTCTCACTCTCATTGCGAATTATCCTTTGGGTGGCGGCACTGGCCCGGTTTCTATTGCACTCGTCTCATTTACCCAATGACCTTCAACCCCCAGCCCAAGTTAAATGGCACACTCCTCGAACTTCGCCCCTTATCGCCGTCTGACTTCGATTCCCTTTACGCCGTCGCGTCTGACCCCCTGATGTGGGAAATGCATCCCGCAAAAGATCGTTACCAACTTGAAGTATTCAAGAAATTTTTCGAAGACGCCATTCAGGGTGGCAGTGCATTTCTCGTGAGTGATAAAAAAAAGGGAACGACAATCGGATGCACCCGCTATTACGACCTCAATTTAGAAAAAAGTGAAGTGTGTATTGGATTCACATTTCTTTCGAGGGCCTACTGGGGAAGCGCCTATAATCTTGAGATGAAAAAACTGATGGTCGCTCATGCATTGAAGTCGGTGAAGAATATTATTTTTCATGTGGGGCCTAAAAATTTACGTTCTCGTCGTGCGGTCGAAAAATTAGGCGCAGTTTTTGTGGAGTATGTGGAGAAGCTTCATCCATTGCCGGCGGGCGGGTGGTCGGATGGGGTGATTTATAAGTTGGATGAAGTGAGCGCGAGGAAGTTAATTAGCTAATGGAGTCTTTAATTGATCACGCAATAGATGACGTTTTTATAACGCAGAATATCTTGGTTGATCCACGTTGAGATGCGTTAATGGTGGCCGAAAATTTCAATCGATTCGCTCATGCGACGGCTCTAAAATCACATTATCAATCAATCGTACCTTACCCAAAAACATCGCCCCTGCAAGAAGCGCTGGCGTGTGATGCAACACCGGCTCTGGGCGCCCAGATAAATCTTCAAAATTCGGCAACGCACGCAATTCCAAATACTGAACGTCAAAGCCAGCTTTCACGAGATCATTTTTCGCCCGCGCTAGCGTTTGGGAAATTGGCTTATCGTCTCCCAAATCCTCGCGAACTTCTTTCAATATTTTATAAAATTGAGGTCCAACTTTTAAACGATCATTCTGACTCAAATAAGTATTACGAGAACTCAGCGCAAGCCCCGATTCTTCGCGAACGGTCGCCACTCCCTCCACTTCAACATTTAAATTTAAATCATGAACCATTTTTTGAATTACATAAAACTGTTGCGCGTCCTTTAAACCAAAATAGGCGCGCTTGGGTTCAATAATATTAAAAAGTTTTAGCACGATCGTCGTGACTCCGCGAAAGTGACCCGGGCGAAAACCGCCGCACAGAGGTTGAGACACGCGCTCTTCATTTACATACGTAGAATAACCCTCAGGATAAAGCATTTTCTCAGTGGGGACGAATACGGCGGCAACTCCACTTGATTCTGCGATTTTTAGATCTGCATCAAGGGTACGTGGGTATTTTGAGAGGTCTTCATTTGGGCCGAACTGGGTGGGGTTGACGAAGATAGAAAGAACGGTGTGCGCGTGATGTTGTTTTGAAACATCGAGTAAGCGCGCGTGACCGGCGTGAAGCGCGCCCATCGTTGGAACAAAACCGACGGTTTCACCCCCCGGTAGCGATTGTCGCCATTTTTTATAAGACTCGATGTCGTGAAATACTTTCATGACCCTTTGAGAATCTCCCTGGCAAGTTCGTGAGCGAGGGCGGGTTTGCTTTTGGTGGTAAATTCGCGGGTGTTATTAGCCGAGACTAAGAAGCCGGCGTTTTCGTCGACTTCGAACCCGCCGGTTGAATCTAGAACTGAATTCACAAAAACGGCATCACAATTTTTTGCGACGAGTTTCTTTTGAGCGTTTTTAATAAAATCTTGGGTTTCGGCCGCAAAGCCTAAAATGAATTGGTTTTTGCGTTTCAATTCACCCGCTTTTTTAAGAATATCTAAAGTGGGAGCGAAGAGAACGGTTCCATTTTTTAAATTTTCTTTTTTTACTTTGTGAGTATCGGTCTCGCTGAATTCAAAATCGAGCACCGCTGCGGTTGAGAAAAAATAATCGGCGCGAGTGAAAGAATGAAGAACGGCATCGGCCATCTCTTGAGTGTCTGACACCCGCGTGACTTTTGCTGAAGAAGGAAGTGGAACATCGGTGGGGCCAGTAACAATTTCTACTTGATAACCTTTTTGAGTCGCGGCGAAGGCGAGTGCTGCGCCCATTTTTCCGCTTGAGCGGTTGGTGAGGTAACGAACCGGATCTAAATAAGAGCGGGTGGGGCCCATTGAGATGAGCACGGTCTTGGTGTTCTTGGGTTCACAAAATGCGGCAGATAAATTTTCTAAAATGAGAGCGGGTTCAAGGAAGCGACCCTCTCCTTCGTCTCCGCAAGCATGCATTCCAAATGCAGTCTCTAGCACTTGGTAACCATAGCTCGCCAGTTTTGCTAAATTTGCTTGAGTTGCGGGATGCGTGAGCATGGTTGGATTCATTGCGGGCGCGAGATAAATGGGCGCGCGTGAAGCGAGGACTTCGGTAGAGAGTAAATCATCGGCCGCGCCATTTGCAAGTTTTGCGATAGTGTTTGCGGTTGCCGGTGCGATTAAAATTGCATCGGCCCATTTTGCGAGTTCGATGTGTTCGATTTTGCCGGATTTGCGAGGATTAGAATTCGCGTGCGAGCCAGCGAACCCGTGATCGTCATTGCCAGAGCCCCGAGTCGCTTCTTCGCCCCACATCGACGTAAATACAGAACTCGTTTTCTCACCAATCAATGTATCGAGGGTCAACGCCGTTACAAATTTTTCTGCATTCGGCGTGAGGATCACGCGCACTTCAGCGCCACATTTCTTCAGCAAGCGCACAATATCTACCGATTTGAAAGCAGCGATGGATCCCGTCACTCCCAATAAAATTTTCCTGCCCTTAAAAAACTGACGATAAGATTCAAGCCAAAATTCGCTCGGCCCAGATTGCCAAGATTTACTACTATTCATTTGCAACCTCCAATACGCCCTTGAGCGTGAGATCAGTATCGATGACATCAAGTTCTGGAATCATCGGAGCCAACAACGAAATATTGCCACCGGTTCCAATAAAAGTAATATGCGAAGTTCCGTCTCCCAGGTTCGCTTGCATCTGAATTGAAAAATCACGATAAAGGCCACGAATGGAGTGCGATGCCGCCAGCACAATTCCCGAAAGCAAAGCTTCTTCGGTAGTTCGCCCGATTGAATGTTCGGGCGCGCGAATCTCTACACTCGGGAGCAACGAAGTTTTCTCACTCAAAGCATCGCGAGACAATTTCATGCCTGGTAAAATTGCTCCACCTAAATATTCGCCTCTAGAATTGATTGCGCACAAGGTGATTGCCGTTCCTGAATCTACAATCACGAACGGAGGATTATAGGATTTCAATGCTGCTTTTACATTCACCAAGCGGTCAACGCCCACTTGTTCTGGTTCAAGCGTTTTATTTTTCACTCCGCGAATCGTGTTCGGTAAAATGCGATGCAATTTTTCTACGCCAAAAGTTTTTTCAAGCACTGGAGTTGCCCCGCGAACGACGGACGCTACCCAAACCGAATCCAACACTGAATTCAAAACTACTTTTACTTGTTCTTGAATGCGCGCGCCTAATGACGTGAGGGGATGCGTGTTGACAAAACCTTTTTCAGTGATCGAGTTGGTCTCAGCGAGTCCCCAAGTGGTAGCGGTGTTGCCAACATCAAGCAGAAGTTTCATTGGGTCTCTCTAGCGTGGAAGATTTCTCTAAAATCGGCGCGGGTTGCGATAATTTTGGTGGTTGTGCCCCCGTCGTCGCATGTTTCGTACGATTCACATACGTGCGAATCGCATCGGTGATCGGAGCTGCAAAATTGCCGGTAGGATTGACAAAGTTTGGAACTTTGCCGCCGGCCGTGAGGCCAAGCATATCGTGAGTCACTAATATTTGACCATCGGTCGCATTTCCTGCGCCAATTCCAATCGTCGGGATTGAAAGCAGTTCGGTAATTTCACGAGCAACATTTTCTTCGATGCATTCTAACACGACGGCGAACGCGCCAGCACGCTCCACTGCTTTTGCATTTTCAATCAGTACGTCTCGCTCTGATGGAGTTTTTCCGTGCGTGCGATAACCGCCCATCGCGTGAACACTTTGTGGAGTCAGACCGATGTGAGCCATGACCGGAATTCCTGCGCGAGTGATCGCTGCGATGGTCGATTCCATTTCAAGGCCGCCTTCAAGTTTTACGGCTTCGGCATAAGATTCTTTGAGCAATCGGCCAGCGTTGCGAACGGCGTCTTCAATAGAGGTTTGGTAAGAGAGAAATGGCATGTCTGCGACGAGGAGTGCGCGTTTCATGGCGCGAGAAACGGCGCGAGTGTGAAGTACCATCATGTCCATCGTTACGGGCAAGGTTGAGGGCTCGCCATAAATGACGTTTCCAAGAGAATCGCCAACGAGAATGACATCAACTCCGGCGGCTTCGCACCAACTTGCCATTGGGTAATCATAGGCGGTGAGGCATGCGATTTTTTCTTTGCCTTTTTTTAGGCGAAGGGAACGCGTGGTTACTTTTTTGGTGGCGGTGTTTGCATGAGTAGATGTGGCTCCGGGCGCGGGAATTACCGACGATGGGTTGGCTTCCAGCTGCGATTTATCTTCCGAATAGACGCTCATGTTTTAAATGCTCCTTCTAAATCTTTTTTCCATTCTTCGTCATTCAAGAGGTTCGTAAGGAATTTTTTGTTGATGACTTCTTGTGCTTGTTCATGAAGTAATTCTGGAAGTTTGTGTTCAATAAATTTTTTGCGCATCATTACCGCGCCGGCTTTTGCGCTGTCGCTAATTGCATCCACGGTGCCTTTTAGCCCCTTTGTTTTTAATACGCGTGCAACGAGTTCGAGTTCAGTGATGCATTCTTCTTGAATGAGTGCATCGGGAATTCCCGCTTCTTTCATTTCTTTCACAGTCCACTCCAGAAGAGAAAATAATCCACCGCACAGAAGCAGTTGTTCAGAAATTAAATCTCCGACCGTTTCTTGATCAAAGGTTCCGGGAATGAGGTGTTCGCGAGAAAATTTTAAGCCTTCGGTGGCAAGCGAAAGTAAAACAGATTTTGCATTTTCATTAGGAGCAAAGAAGGCGGCCTTGAGCGGAGTCGTTCGCGGAGCATTCGCAACGGTGAATTGTGAATTCACGGTGTAAATTGCAGCTCTGAGTTCGGGGCCGATTGCTTTTGGAGCGAGTAGATTTACGGTGTGACTGTCGTTGGCGGTGCTTAAGCCAAGATTTTCTTCATCTTGATGAACGGGGAGATCACCACTCCACACGGCATAACCGTGAATGAGAACGAGATGAAGTGGCCCACGATAATCGGAAATAAATTGCGTGTACACTTCGCCAATTTTTCGGTCGGGGCATCCGAATACCACGACATCGCCATCGTTTAAATTTTCTGAGATTTGTTTCATCAGGAAGGCTTCAACGCCGAGTGCGCGCGCGCGTTCAAAAGATTTTGAACCTTCTTGTAAATAAACTTTCACTGGGAAATTCGCCTCACGCAGAGACGGTGCCCATGCTTTACCTTGTCCACCTAATCCGATTAAATGAATGACATTTTGCATATTTTCTCCGCCTTTATCTTTATCACCTTGACCCCCAATCCTAAAGCAAGATATGGATTTTTTATGGCCAAGACTGCACCGCATAATCAAGTCGATTTTGAAACCCGCGCGTATTCGTACGAATTGCCGCCGGAGTTGATCGCGGCCGAGGCTTTGCGCGATCGGGATGCTGCGCGTTT
>Ga0207032_1217_pt1 | contig 10872 bp, 7 predicted proteins | sample Alteio_BWMinCont_38_FD_153308 | JGI IMG/M metagenome (GOLD analysis project Ga0207032, IMG submission 153308) | Enriched cells from forest soil in Barre Woods Harvard Forest LTER site, Petersham, Massachusetts, United States -... | ecosystem: Environmental > Terrestrial > Soil > Temperate forest >... | reverse complement strand
GTTTTTTAGTTAAATCATCACGAAACTTTTTGTTCGCGCCGCCAATGCAGGCAATGTCTTTCTTTTTTTCTTTGAATCCGTGAACTGAGATACAAACTTTTGAGCTGCGGGCAAGCGCGAGTGCGGTGGGATCATCAAAATGAGCGCTCGTGATGTGGAGCAAGTGATTGTCTTTGTCTTTCTTTGCAATAAAAAGGTAGTAGTTGAAATCTGCGCCAGCGACTGCTGAGGCAAGGGTATCAGAGCCCGGCTCAATTCTTCCGCCGTGAATGGCGAGTACAAAAATGGGCGATTTTCGATCTGCTGACTTTACATCGTAATCTATGCCGGCTTTTTCAGCGAGGCTCAGTTGATTGAAATTTAAATATTGATCAGCGGCGTGTGCCGGAGAGAAGAAATGAGAGCAGAAATGAAAAAGAAAAATGATTGCGATCATTTTTCAAAGGTATCACGTAAATTTTAGATTAGTAAATGCCTTGAAGTGAGCCAGTCGCCCAAGCAGGCATTTCGTCGTCGAGAAGAGATTCTTGTGAATTTAAAACTTCAATTAAGGTTTTCACTTCGTAATTTTCTGGATTAGAGAAAATAGCTTGAATCAGTTCTGCGTGAAGTTCGTGACCGGCTTTTACGAGTGTTACATCACCCAAAATAGGAAGCGGAGCAAGGGCGAAATCGCCGATTGCATCTAGAACTTTGTGACGAACAAATTCGTCATCATAGCGAAGACCATCAGAATTAATCACGCGAACGTCATCAAGAACAATTGCGTTATCTAATGAGCCGCCAAGAGCGAGACCCATTTTTTTCAATGCTTCAACATCCTTTAAAAAACCAAAAGTACGAGCCATTGCGATCGTGCGGTAATCATCTTCACCGACGGTGAATGAAAAGTTTTGTACTCCGATTGCAGGGTGATTCCACTCTACGCGGGCATCAATGTGTAAGCGGCTTGAAGGTTCAATTGAAGCAACCTTATCGCCCTTGCGAACTTCTACCCGTTTTTTAAGAACGGCAACTTTTTTAGGAGCCGCTTGTTCAAAAACTTCTGCGCTAGCAATGGATTCACAAAACGCTGCGGCAGAACCATCCATGATAGGAACTTCGGGTCCAAAAACTTCAACCACAGCGTTGTCGATTGAGAGTAATTTGAATGCAGATAAAAGGTGCTCTACGGTAGAAATATGTGCTTGGTTGCGACCCAAGGTAGTGGCGAGTTTGGTTTGGGTTACAAATTCAAACGAAGCAGGAATCGCGATTGGGTTTTTTAAATCTTTTCTTACAAAGAGAATGCCAGTATTCGGAAGCGCTGGCTTAATTACAATTGAAGCCGGCTTTCCTGAATGAAGACCAATGCCTTGAATGTGCACTTCACGGCGAACCGTGCATTGGTACATTTTATTTCTTTGGCCATTTCTATTTTGGCTGCTTCTATTGTAGTCTCTCATAAACATCTCACCTTTATTACATGCACCGGTTGTGCCATAACGCGGCTGCTTTATTTAAAAATAAACAGACAAGATATCAGGCGGTTATAGGTGAATTTGAGGTTGGTTTGCTGGTGAAGTTTAAAAAACTTAAATTTGTTGCTGCAAGTACACAGGTTGAATGTGTACGAAAGTGCACACAATGCGTAAAATTGAGGGTACGGTAAGCCCATGCAGAAGCTCAGAATCCTCTATCAAGACGCGAGCCTGGTCGCGGTGGATAAGCCCGCGGGCTATCAAGTCCATACCCCTGAGGCGGCGTCTCGGGCGGGAGAGATATTATATAGAAACAATGTAATGAGAATTCTGCGCAATCAATTAAACCAATGGGTGTATCCGGTGCATCGCCTTGACCGGGCGACGACTGGAGTTTTATTTTTTGCACTCGCACCAGAAGTGGCGCAAAAACTTCAAGCTGCTTTTCAAGAAGAGCGGGTGGCGAAAACTTATTTTACGGTAGCGCGAGGATGGTTAGTGGATTCGGTTTGCGTCGATCATCCTCTAGAAGAAAAAGAAGCGCGCACCGATTTTGAAGTGATTTCGCGTTTTGAACTCCCCCACTCGATTGGAAAATACGAACGGGTTCGTTATAGTTTGCTCAAAGCAAAACCGTCGACAGGTAGATATCACCAAATTAGACGACATCTAAAACATCTCTCTCACCCGATCGTGGGCGACTCTGTTTACGGAGATGGAAAGCACAATCGATTGTGGCGCGAGTTGCTGGGTGGTTCGGCGATGTTGCTTAAAGCATATTCAGTTGATCTGCCCCATCCTGAATCGGGTGAGCCTATGTTCATTCATTCGCGCTGGGGAAAAGTGTGGCATAAAGTTTTTGATTTAGCGGGCGTATGCCCATTTGAAAACAAAAACGCCCGAGAGCAGCTAACCCTCGGGCGTGATTGAATGGTAGAACAAAGAACGTTTAGCTAATTATTGAAATTGGATCACGTGATTGCGGCGAAAGTAGCGCATCAACTTGCGTTGAGTTCTTGCGTCCATATTTGCAGCATCGGCGAGATCAGCAGTTTGCCTTTGGTTCAACAAGGTCAAATCAGCAGCTTTCATTCCTGCAATGATGTATTGCCCGAAGACCGCGATCCCAGTTTCGTCGGCAACCGGAGCAGCATAAATACCAGCGACTCCAATTAAGTTTGCCGTAAATGGAATGGTGAAAAACAAATTCGCTGGCGCAGAAATGCTGCTCACCGCACTGTCTAGGCCTGGAATTCCGAGTGCAATTCCCGCAGTGATTCGAGTCGCGCTGTCGCCACCCAAATAAATACGTGAATTGGTAAGAATAGGAATCGCCGTAAGATCACCCGGATTCACGCCCAAAGAAAGAGGAAGGGGTCCTCCGTTTGGTAATGAATCACCCAGCGTCGCGCTTGCATTGATGAATGCAGAAACTTTTACGCTGAAAGCAATCGTGCCTTGGCCGCTAGCATTTTCTCCAAAAGAAGCAGTTCCAACCGGTGACTGAGTTTTAGGGTCTAACACAGTAACTGTCTCTGGTTGTAATTGCGCCTTTCCGAGGTCGAAAGCAGAAGTTAGGTTTACCCAGGTATCTGCTCCTTGAGTGCTCAGGTTAACGTCAACGCTTTTAAAAAAGTTGTTGGCGTTGTTTCCGCTACAAGCACTGAGTGACAGTGCCAGGGTTGCCGCAAAAATCGGCAAAAGTATTTTCTTATACATGTTTTATTTCCTCCGTTATTTATTAAATAGGACCTATTTAGAGTAAGCCGATTATGAGTTGAGTAAAAGAAAAAAATTTGCGTCAACTGCGAATAACATCGCGTTAACATTAAAAAAATACGTCACTCAAGTTTTGCGCGTTGTTTACTCTGACGTAAAATTTGAATTTTTATTTGGAGAGTAGATGTAAATCAAAGAACCGTTTTCAATTTTGTTTTTGATTGCCCCGACCTTGTCGGTGGGCAAACCTAAACAGCCGTCGGTGTAGGTGATGAGATTGTGAATGTCGTGGCCATAGTTTTCATCGAGGGCATCAAGAGTTTCGTTAATTGGAGTTGCGGGATCTAATTTTGATCTCCAATCAACTTTGTATTCGTTTGAAGTAAAAAAATCGGTGGCAGGAGCTACTTCTTGTTCGTGGTAGATGAGCGTTCTTTTTTCTAGAGGAGCTTCGCCAGATTTTAATTTTTCGAGTGTGGTGAGAGTCATTGGGGTTTCGTAAGCCGATTTTGGTTTTCCCCCGGTTACTAAAAAACCTGGCGGAGTTTCTTGTGAACCATCAACATTTGAAAGAGGATCTTGTGCGCCGGTGTAATTTGGGTCCTTGAGAGGATCGACGCCCAGTTGTTTTTTGTACGTATTGGTATTTCGTGGGCCGTGCCCGAGAGCAACCTGAGTATTGTAAAGCACTTTGTTATTATCTAAATTGAGAACGAACAAACGGCGGTCGAAAAAAGTTTTAGTTGTATCGATGACGGTGAGTAGATTTGTCTTTTTAACGTCGCCCGATTTTGAAGATTTAAGAACGTTCATGCGACCTTGATAGGCTTTCATGAAAACTGCCTCGTCTAAGAACTTGCAATTTTGAGCACCCTTATGCGCGAGCGCTTGATCAATGCTCTTTTGAAGAGCGGGTTTAGTTGATTTTGCCGAAGCATTGATTTCGTTTTGAATCTCATTACTCATTTTTTGAAAGAGTGATTTTGCAACTTGAGTTCGGTCAGCTTCAGTTTTTGCATCGGGAAAGTTTTCATTCCACTGAAAATTTTTGTAAACGAGATCGAGTCCGCCGACGTCACCACTGGCGATATAACTTTTAAGGCCCGGGGCGTAGATGTTTAAGGCGGCAACTTTTTGTTCGAGTGGCGAGAGTGAATTTTCCATTCTACAGAGTGGGCCAGATTCAAAATTTTTCTTTAGGGCCGCGTAGGCGCTATCTGCGGTTTGATCAGTGTTCTGATCGCCGTTTTGCTTGGTTTTAATTGCGGTAGCGCATTTTTGCAAATCGCTAACATGGTCTAGGGCATTGAGAGCGCCGGTAGCGATGCAGTCGGGTCCAGTGATCGAAACCGCTTTCTTGGGGGCCTCTGTTGTGACCTTTTTCTCTGTGGAATTGATAGGCGGAGCCTGATCTTTTGCTTTTGGCATCGCCTTAATTTTCGTTAAAAACTTTGAGCACATTGCAGTTCCATGCTGAGTACCAATCGCACCTTTTTCACAAATTTCTTCTGCGAGCTTTAGCGTATCTTCAAGGAGTGCTTTTTGCTTATCGTCTGACGGTTGAATCAGATCATATTTTCCGTGATACTTATTTTGAAATAATTTTTCACATTGAGAAAAGGAAGTGTTTCTTTGAGACGGGGTGCCGGCTTCAGTGCATACATCGGCTCCGAATAAAACGGGATTGCATGCGGTTTGGTTGTTTAGGCAATTTTGGTTTTTATATTCGAGAGCGGTTTTTGGATTTTCACAAAACTTTTTTTCGCCACTTATTTTTAGGTGGCTCGGCCAGCCCGCATAAAAACAATCGTAATTTGAATCTTCGGCGAATGCTGAATTGAGAAGGTTAATTTTTTGAAGAAATGCATCCTGCGCAATCGAATGTTCGGTCTGAGACTCATAAAGCTCGATCACTTTTTTTGCATCTTGAATCAAAGCGGGCGAATATGAACTCGCCGCTTGAGCCGAATTTGAAAACAAACAAAGCGCGATCAAGGTCACGAAGGGTAGCATCTCTAGTTTTTTCGGCCTTTTTTGAAAGGAACCTAATTTAATTATTAAACTAGCCCAGTTAAATCTTGAGCTTCACGTCAGCTTTCTGACGATTTGTTTGGAAATCTTCATTTTTTAAGGGATTTTTGGATTCAGATTCTGTAGAATTAAAAGGTAGGGGAAACAATTTATATGATCGGGTACAAGAAGTATTTCGTTCTTTTCGCGCTGCTCTTTACAGGAAGTTTTTTTGTGCAGCAACCAAGCAATCTTATTGCAGCAGCGGCGCAGGCCGATAGCCCTACTCAAAATTTTAAAAACCAAAAACACGGTAAAAGTTCGAGCGTACTTTGGTCTGAAGTCACCAGCCTTCTTCAGCAGAACCAAAAAGTTTCCGCGATTGCAGACAAGGTTGCTGGAACCGTAGAGAGCGCATATTCAAAATTAGTTCCATCAGCTATTGCTGCGACCACTGGTACTACTACTGGTGCGTGTGTTGTTACTAGCACTGTTGCAACCCCCATCGCTCCGGTGACCTGTACTTATGGATGTACGGGCACTACGACCGGTGCCACCACAGGAGCGACAACCGGGCCCGTTCCCTGCGGTGGAAATCCACAATGTTCGTCGCTCACTTGTCTCGCTGGTGAAACACTCGGCTTGTTTCAATATACCCAAGATTTTAGTGCATGGACGGCGCTTCAGACGAGCAGCCATCCCCCTGGGGGAATCCCAGTTTGCAATCAAGCAGATGGTGCTTCCGTGTTTGGAGATTATTATTCTGAGTGCGGTGTTGGCGGACCAGCTCCCGGTACTGTTCCGTCAATGTTAACCTGCAATGATGTGCCAGGCATTACTTACTATACTATTGCTCCAGTTGGGAGTTGTGGGCAAACGGTTCTTGGAAGTTGTGGCGCTACCGGTACCACCACAGGCGCGGGCACTTTAAATACAACGATTACTTCTGGAGTTTGTGCAGATGCGACTAATACTACCGCAGCTGTTGGTTTGGGATGTGCCGCTGCGAATGCTCAGAGTTGTACGGTTCCGGCGATGGGGGGTACTACAACGGGTGGGCCGACCGGTGGTACTACGGGTGCTGTTTGTGATCCAAACACAAATGGCATTGGCCGGCAGTGTTTTGGTCCAATTGGTAGCGGTTGTGATCCTCTTTGTGGCACCGTTTGCGCAGTTGGTGGTGCGCAACCGATGATGTATCGATCTGTTAGCACGGCCACATGCCCAGGTTCCACAGCTTGTTATTTGGGAGTGACTTATACATCAAATTTTAGTTCTGCTATTGATCCGATGGGTGGAGGATCATCATATACTAGCGTTTTGGCCTACGCAAAGAATGATACTGAATCAGTTGGGCCACTTAATATTTGTATTGATCCGGTGAGAGCTCTTCTCGGCAGTAGTCCGACTAATTATCTTACGCCAAATTCGGCAACTCCTGGAATTCCCACTGCGGCTACAGCGGTTAATAATAAACTCGTTCATTGGAATGGAAATTATTTAACGTGCGATCTTGACCGAAACGATCCGCACCGTGATTCCACTAGCGATTGTAAATGTGATGATGCAGGCGTAACCCAACCCGTTGGGCCAGGGCTACCACCTGCCGGAAATGGATATGAGTCTGAACCAATTTTTACAGCGCTATTTTATAAAACTGCTCTTACCAATCATAAGGTAAAGCCGACGAGGTCAAGCCAGTTGTGGGCAGAAATCGTAGATCTGCTTCGTAAAAATCAAAAAGTTTCTGCGATGGCTGAGAAGGTCGCGCAGAATGTTGAACAAGCGTATTCAAAAGTAGTTCCAAATGCGAATGCGTGTGGAGCTGCGCTTGGGCCCGGTTCGTTTTGTTGTCCTGCGGGTAAAGTTCTTTCAGGAGGAGGAGTTTGGAATACTCTTTTGGGTCCAGTAAACCCAGACGGACTGCAATGTATTAATTATATATCCGGTAGCATGCCGCCTTGTCCCGATACTTGTATTCCTACCGGCAGCACTACCGGCGGCAGTACCACTGGAGCTTGTACGGCTACCGCTCTAGGGGCTCCGTGCGGAGCTGCGAGCATGGCTTGTGGTCAATCCTGTGATGATGTTGTTTGTGCTTTGGGCACCACTATTCCGACAGATTCCATGGGGGGATGTATTGCCGGAACTCGGTGCAGTTGCAATGGTCTTGCGGGAACTTTTCCGACCTGTCAAACCGATCCGAGCTGTTCGATAATGAGTACTACTACGACTGCGAGTTCCACGACTGGCACTACTACGACTGCGGGTTCCACAACTGGCACGACTGGCACGACTACTGGCTCACTTGCAAATCTTTACGTAGATAATAATACCTTCGGTAATCCAATTAGTTTTTATGCCGCGACTTCGCAAATTACGATGCCATCGCCAACACCTCTGCCTGCAAACGAAATGTACGCTTGTGTGCCGAAATGTCCGGTGGGAACCACGCATGATCCTTCTATTGTCGACTCGTGTGTGTGTGGTTTGGGTCAATCTTTTAATAAAACAACTTGGAGTTGCCAGGCCTGCGCCGGCGGCGGATTTTTTGATAGTACGGGCACGTGTGTTTGTCCGACGGGCTACCACTATAGATCAAAAGAAACTCTACCACTTGCCGCCGGGACATCGTGTGTACCTGACCTTCCGGCACCCTCTAAGCAGATAGCCGATCCGACTTCAGAATATTTTTATAGTAGTGATGGTGTGGCGAAAGATAACTCTGCGATTGGCTTTCCTGTTTGCGGGGCGAATAGAATGCCGACGACTTATGATCTTCAAGTACCGGCATATTCGCAAAGTGGGCTTCCTGATTACACCGCTCCCGTCACTGTTCCTGCAGCGATAACGATCAACGGCGCCCAATTTCTTTATGCGCTTCCCTCTCCAACCGCATCACCTGCTGGATTTACTTCAACGGTTCCGTCTTATGCTTATGCGCCCAATTACCATTGCGCTTGTGTGAGGCCTCCTGTTGCCGTGACGCCCGTTGTAGCACCTCCGGGCAATCTGAGTTCTCTTAATTTGGGAACTATGGTTGGACCAGTCAGCCGGATGTATCCAGACACCTATGATGTGATTTCAACTCAGGCAGGCAATGGAGGTGTTTTCTACGGAATGGTTGCAATGGATCCAAGTTCTTCGCTGTTTGGTAATGATGCAAGAACGGGAGTTAATTTTTTTAGTGGTGGTTCGAAATGTGAATGCCCGAACGTAAATGAAATATGGACTGCGACACCTGGGAATCAAGCAGGAGGATATTGTGGATCGGCTCTTAATATGGCAGACCCGACGACAAATAGTGCATGGTTGCTCACTACTTATAAACCCGTGTTGGATGATGGCGCTACTTCCAACGTACTCAATCGAGCAAATGAGATTATAGATACCGCTAACCCTAATCTCCTTCTGGTTAATAAAGTCATTGCGACAGTAAATATTCCAGCGTCTTCAGTGAACCCGTCTGCCTTACAACCCTATAGTCGGTTAATTTGGAAATGTCAGCCAGGGTATACTTTGACGCCATCAGGCGTCTTAGGGGTTTGCGTGTTTAATGCCGCTCAAAACAAGTGTGATGCGACAGCCGGTTATATTTCGCCCGTTTCTCCTTACGCTCACGATCTTGCCGGATTACGATATGCTCCTCCGCCGGCCCCCGTTGCAAATCCAACAGATATGTTTAATCTTACGGTAAATAAAAAACTCGCTTGCTGTGTAAACGCTTTCTCGGGAGCAGTGGGCTCAAATAATCCAAACGGGCCGAAATATGATTGTATTGATAATACGGTGACTCCGAATGCCCTTGGTAATCCAATTCCAAGGGTATACACCAGTTTTGATGATCTTTTAATCAACGGCGCAGATTCGGTAGCAGACGGTGGTCAGCCAAGCGCACTTATTCTTTCTGATACGAATGGAAATCCAGTGACGGGATGGTACAGTTTGAATGGAGCGAGGCTTCAAGGATACAGTGAGTTTGTGGCCGGCGGAGTTCATTCGGCTATTATCAATCCTGCTGTTATTGCCGGAAACCAACAGCTTGCAAACGGAAGTACTGCTCAAAATGCAATTCAGAGTTTGACCAATATTCCGCCTCCGACGGGATCGGGAACTATCATTACGGGCTTAGGAGCAAAAGCTCAGGAACCCTATAATTCAAGTTTATCTCCCGCGGTTCTAGGTTTGATGAGAACTTATCCAATCTTAGTTCGTGCTGCACTTAAAGTATCTTGTCCACAAAATCCACAAGGGGTCGGAGCTACGCATAAGCAAATTATTGCTGGCGGCGAAATTAGATGCCCGCAAGGGATTGGTTTCCAAGTTCATATTCAAGTTCGTCAAATGTATCAAATTGCGGGGCAGGCGCCGATTCCAACAGTTGATACCGTGATTAACACGAATGGATCGTCGACGATTTCGATCGATCAAATTTGGCAGTTTATCAGCGGTAACATCTGCCCAGTTGGTACGACACAACAAGGTGACACTTGCGTCTATTAAAGTACTCGAGCTAAATAAATCCCATCCCGAATAGGGAGCATTGCTTTTTCTACGCGGGGGTCGGCTTTTACTTTTTCGTTGAAGGCGTGAATCACGTGATCGGTTTTTTCTTGTGGGTTAATCACGGTGCCTGACCATAAAACGTTATCAACTAAAATTGCGCCGCCTTTGCGGACGAGTTTGATTGCGGCTTCCCAATAAACTTCATAGCCGGCTTTGTCTGCGTCGATGAAGGCTAAATCAAATTGCGGGCGCTTTTTTTCTTTTATTTCTTTTTCGAGTTGTAAGACGGATTCGCGGGCGTCGCCGAGGATGAGTTCGATCTTTTTTTCTTGGCTGGCTTTTTTTCCAATATTCTTTGGCGATTTCGGTGGCGATGGGATCACGATCGAGTGTGGTGACCTTTCCATTTTCTGGGAGGCCTTCGGCGAAAGAGAGGGCGCTGTAGCCAGTGAACGTTCCAAATTCTAAAACGGTTTTTGCGGCCATGAGTGATGTGATTAGGGTTAAAAATCTTCCTTCAAGCGCGCCCACTTGCATTTGTGCAACTTGCTCTAGTTTTTCATGAGTGATTTTAATCAGCGCCTCATGAGTAGGTGAGGGTGGGGTGGTGTGATCGATGCAATATTGTTCGATGGGTTCTGGGGTAATGGTAATCATTTTTCAAACTCCCTATAAATATTTGCGCCTAAACCGGCTAATTTAAGCTCAATTTGTTCATAGCCGCGATCGAGGTGATAAATGCGGCGTAAGATGGTTTCACCTTTTGCAGCCAGGCCTGCAATGACTAGCGAGGCGCTTGCGCGCAAATCAGTGGCCATCACGATTGCTCCGGTGAGGGGGGTGGGGCCCTCAACAGTGGCTTGATTTCCTTTAATAGAAATTTTTGCGCCCAAACGGTTGAGTTCGGGAACGTGCATGAATCGATTTTCAAAAATAGTTTCGTTCACCACTGAGGTGCCATTTGCCTGAGTGAGGAGCGCCATGAATTGAGCTTGCATGTCGGTGGGAAAACCGGGGAAGGGTTCTGTTGAGAAATTTACTGGCTTTAGCTCGCCCACGTATTCTGCGGTCACTTGATTTTCGCTTGCGGTGATTTTTACGCCGATTTTTTTCAGAACTTCGAGTGCAGAGGTTAAGAATTTTTCGCTAATTCCGTTCACCGTGACTTTTCCTTTGG
>Ga0207032_1263_pt1 | contig 10879 bp, 10 predicted proteins | sample Alteio_BWMinCont_38_FD_153308 | JGI IMG/M metagenome (GOLD analysis project Ga0207032, IMG submission 153308) | Enriched cells from forest soil in Barre Woods Harvard Forest LTER site, Petersham, Massachusetts, United States -... | ecosystem: Environmental > Terrestrial > Soil > Temperate forest >... | reverse complement strand
TTCCTACCTTTGCGAAGAATGGGGATTACTGGTTGGACCAGGGGGGAACGGCGCCGGTCATGCGGGCGTAGGCGATGAGCTGTCCCATGTGCTCGTTGGCATGAACGATGATGCGCAGGTACATGCCGTCCACGGTGGCGTCGCGATCGGCAATGTGGACTTTGTGTTCGAGGTCTTTGGGCGTGACCGCCAAGTGGGCGGACTTCACGGCTTCGAGGGAGCGTTTTAGCCAGTTGATGACCTCGGCCTTCGAGGTGACCGATTTCTCCATCCCTTCTTTCATATCCGCCGGCATTTTGGGACCGGTCACGCTGAGCAGGTAGAAATTCGCCATAGCGATGTGCATGAAGACTTCGCTGGTGGAGCGCACTCCAGGTGCGGGGCGCCAGGCGAATTTCTCCTCGGGCATGGCCTGGGCCAGCGCGAGCAATTGGCTGGACACATGGCGCCATTCACCGTCATATCCCTGCCAGATTCCTTCCGGCGCCGTTTGGGCAAGCAGAGGGCGCACGCTGAACATGAACAACAGAAGGAGTGCGAAAAGCGCTTTTTTCATGGTTTGTCTCGTTTCTGGCTTTGTCGTCTGGGCTAGTGGAACTACGGAAACCCATTCTATACCCACTGAGAGTAGACGGCAGAAGAGGTACTTTGTCGCTCGGCACGGGTGCGGCGAGGAGGGTTGATCAGTGCCAGCGAGGAAGAGGGCGGCGGAAAAGGAGGGCTTGGGCAGCCCATTGGCCGAGGTAGACGGAGAGGGCGACGCCGTGGCCATTGTAGCCGGCGAGGATCAGCACCTGTTTGCTGCGCGGATGGAGACGAAAGACAGGGCGCATTTTTTCGGTGAGGAGAATCGGGCCGCCCCAGCGGTGCGTGATGCGCACAGAGGCCAGAGCGGGGTGCAAATGGCGAACGCGAGTTTCGAGCCAGTGGAGACGGGAGGCAGCCTCGCCCCGGCGAACATTGAAGCGGCGCAAATCGTGCACGCGGTTTTTGCTCGAGCGAGAACCGAGGGGAAAGCGGGCAGGCGCGCCGACGTAAGGAGGGACAAGGCCAGCGCCGAAGATGACCCCGTTCGAATCGAGCAAGCGTCCCCACAAATACGGAAGGTCGACGGTGTAAAACGGGCGGCGCGACCCGAGGCCGATGGCTTTGAGCTGCGCGGCGGACAGCGGGGCGGTGGCCAGCGCCAAGGTGAGTTTCGGAACGGAAGCGACGCGCAGGCCGGACAGTTTCAGAGAGAAGGCGTTGGTGGCGAGAAGCACTTGCCCGGCGCGGATTTCTTTTTGCTCGATGCGGCCGCGGCGTTTGCGGCGGACTTGCAGGCACGGCGGGTTTGAGAAACTCAACGCGCGCACTTCGGCGTGCTCCACGATTTGCGCACCAGCGTTTTCTGCGGCGCGTGCCAGACCGGCGAGTACTTTGCCCGGGTCCACCGTTCCGCCGGGCACGCGGCGGACAGCTCTTAAATTGCCGGAATCGCTCCAGGAAATCGGCGAATTTCTCACGGGAGAGGAGCGGCCCAGCTCCCAGACGCCGGGAAGCTTTAATCGCGAGTCAATGCGGAGAACGCGGAGAATTTTCTCGTAGCCGGCGAGCACGTCGCCGAGTCCGGGGAGCTTGCCGGCCGCCGTTTCGGTTAGCGCCATGCCGCCCGTGCGGCCGCTGGCGCCTTCACCGAGCGAAGCAGCCTCGAGCACCACGACCGAGCGCCCGGGGGCAAGCCTGCGCAACCAAGCAGCAGCGGAAAGGCCGGAGAAGCCGCCGCCAACAATGGCGAAATCCACATGATCCGGGAACGCGCGAGCAGCGGGACGGAAATCAACGGTCCAAGGTGGCTTGCCCCAGGGATGAGCTTTGCGCGGCATTGCTTTTCTTTGATGCAACGGGAATGGGCAGGGTTGAAAACCGCCGGGCTTAAGCCCGGCCTCTACATAAGCCCAAGCTCAAGTGAACTTCTCAGTTGTGCTTCAGGAATTCGCTCTTGTGGCCGGTCAGCGAGTTGAACAACGTTTCGATAAACGCATCGGCGTTAATGAATGCCTTCTCCGGCGCCCATTTCTCGCGCCAAGGCTCAAGAATTTTTTCCTGCTTCATCTGCTCGAGCGTTTTGTGTTCGCTAAGCGCCTTCTGAACCACTGCGGAAGTCTCCTTCAGCATTTTTGTGAAGGCGCGGACGTCGTCGAGGTTGGAGAGATCACCGTGCCCGGGAATCACTTTTACGTCCGCGGGAAGCTGCGCGGTGGCTTTTTCCATCGCGTCGATCATGCCCTGCACGCTGCCGCCGCTGGCCACGTCAATGAACGGAAAACCGTAACGCACGAAGTCGTCGCCCATGTGCACGACATTATTCTTCGGAAAGAAAATGATGGAGTCGCCATCGGTGTGGCCGGCGGGAAAGTGTAACGCGCGAATGTCTTCGCCGTTCAGGTGCACGGTGACGTCGTGTTCGAAGGTGATAATCGGCAGCGTGGCTTTCGAAGCGGGTTTGTTCTCCATCTTGATGGAACCACCGTTCCCCGCGGTGCCGCCGCTTTCCAGGCGCTTGCGCACGTTGTCCTGCGCGATGACCGTGGAGCCGGTGTTGCTGAAGGGCTCGTTCCCGCCGGTGTGATCGCCGTGATAGTGCGTGTTGATGACGAAGCGTACGGGCTTGTCGGTAATCTTCAATTCCTTCAGCGCGGCTTGTATTTTATCCGCGAGCGGGGCGAATTGGTCGTCAACGATCACGATGCCGTCTTCGCCGATGGACGCTGCGATGTTGCCCCCCGCCCCCTCCAACATGTAAATGTTGCCGGAGACTTTCGTCGCCTTAATCTGCACCTTCGAAAAATCCTGGCCCTGCCCAGCAGCTACTGCTCGACCACAAAACAGACTGATTCCCGCCGCCACAATCGCCCAAGTCCAGAACTTCTTGCACATATCGCTCCTCCTCCGGAAATCGCCCAGATTCTATCACCGTGGCCCCGCTCCTGTGCCGTGCCAAGCCAGCCGATCAAATTCGCCTTACCAGCCCCTGATCCGTCGCGCGCGTGTTGCGCACGAGCAGCAACACCAAAACCATTCCGACGAAGGGGATAAGCCCCGCGACAATCACAATGGGATCAAACGAATGCGTGGCGGCCGCTTGGTGCGCATCGGAAAAGTGCCCAATCAGCTCAAACGCGATAATCGTCCCGATCCCCGCGCCGGTTCCGCTCAGGCCGCTCACAGAAGCAACCGAGTCACTTGTATAAAGGTCCGTGGGCAACACGTTGGCGATGGTCGAAAAAGACGCGTACGAAAACGTGGCCAGCCCAAAGAGAAGCGTTAGCAAATACAAATTTGCCGTGTAAACGGTCGGGATGAGAAGCAACACGCCAAAACCTCCAAAGACTACCAGCGCCTTTCGCGCCGCACCCAGCTGCCATCCGCGCCGAATTAGATAACCGGAGGCAGCACCGCCAAAAAAATTGCCAAGGTCCGCGGCAAGGAATGGAATCCACACGGCAATCAGGCCGCTTTTGAGCGAAATTCCTTTGGCCACCAGGTAGATGGGGAACCAGTCAGTGACGAAGAACCAAACGGGATCAGTAAGGCCTTTCGAGATGATAGTTCCCCAGGTTTGGGGCAGCTTCAAGAGATCGCGCAATCGCAGCCTAGGTTTCCCAGAGATCTCGGCCTCTCCGCGATCGGCAAGAATCATCTGGCGCTCCGAATCGCTGATGTTCAGATGTTGCTCAGGCAGGTAGAACACGCGGCGCCAAACGATCAGCCATAAAAATCCGAGCAGCCCGGGAACGGCAAACGCCACGCGCCAGCCCCAGCGGAGGTACAGCGGCAATATCAAGAAAGGTGCGATGGCTCCCCCGACGGACGAGCCACTGTCGTAGAACGCAGCCGCCAGCGCGCGATCGCGCTTGGGGAACCACTCTGAGACTGCTTTACTGGCACCGGGCCAGTTGGCGGACTCGCCGGCGCCCAGCAAAAATCGAAACACGGCAAAACTGGAAATGCTGCCCGCCAACGAGGTCATTAGCGAGACGATCGAATACCACGTCACGCTAATCGTCAGACCGCGCCTTGTGCCGACTCGGTCCATCAAGCGGCCACACACGGTTTGGCCGATCGTATACGCCAGCCGGAACGCGATGGCGATGTTCGCATAGTCGGTGTTGGTCCAGTGGTATTCCTGTTTAAGAAAGGGCGCGAGAACGGAGAGCGTTTGACGGTCCACATAGTTGATCACCGTCGAGGCAAACAGAATGCCGCCAATCCACCAGCGCAGCGAAGAGATGATGCGGGGCCGCGGCGGATCCATTTGCGGGGCTAGCTTCATAGAATTTTTGCGGCGGCCGGCGTATAAGGACTGGTGATAGCGGCCATAGTGATCCGCGATTATGCGGTTGCGGCAAACGCAGCGAGCGTCGCCGAACCGACTGAAGAGGCCGAATCTTTATCGAGATAAACCGTGGCGTTCGAATGGGTGCGCAGAATCGAAGCAGGCGCCATCGGACTGATTTCTCCCTCGAAACAAAGTTTGACGGCCTGCGCTTTCCGGGCATCCGGCACAACAACAATCATCTCTCGAGCCTTCATGATCTGGCGCACAGACATGGAAATGGCTTGGCGAGGAACTTCTGAAAGATCTGCGAACCATCCTTCGCCCACTTGTTGCCAGCGGCAAGCTTCGTCGAGATTGACGATCAGATAGGGCTCGTCGGTCTGGAAATCCGCCGGAGGATCGTTAAAGGCCAGATGGCCGTTCTCACCGATGCCGACAAAAGCGACATCAACCGGCGCCGCGCTCAAGGCCTTTCCGGTCCGGAGAATCGCTTCGCGGAGATTGCCGTTGCCGTCGAGCAAGTGAAACTGAGTAATTCCCGTTTTATGAATTAAATGGTCCAGGAGATATTTGCGAAAGCTGGCAGGGTGAGTGATGGACAGTCCTATGTATTCATCGAGGTGAAACATCTCGACCCTTCGCCAGTCAATATTTTCTCTTTTGGTTAGAGCCTCCAAAAAATCCAATTGAGATGCCCCCGTCGCGACGATGATACGCGCCCCGTTGTGATCATGGATGGCACGGATAAGAGCCGAAGCCGCGTGTTCGGCGGCGGCTCGGCTGAGAGAGAGTTTGTCTTCGAACACCTTCACAATCACCGCGTGGTCTCCTCCAGTTTGGCAAACGGCGGCGCGACTCTATCCGGTCCTGGTACAATGCGCGCGCTCTCCTGTCCGGCAGGCTGCGTAGATCGCTTCCACGAGCGCCAGGCTGCGGCGTCCCTCTCGCCCGTCGCAGCGCGGCGTAGCGTTGGTCTGAATCGCGTGGAGAAAATCTTCCAAAACGGATTGGTGCCCTCGCACATCGCTGACCACGGGCGAGGACGCGCTGGGGTTCTCGTCAGTTTTTCCGCCGTGCAGCAAGTCCGCAGGTGCATTCCGTAAATCCGCAGCAAGCAGATGATCCTGTTCAATAATCAAAGTGCCTTCAGAGCCCGTAAGTTCCAGCCGGCGAGGGTAGCCTGGATATGCCGAAGTAGCAGCTTGTAGAACGCCCAGCGCTCCGTTGGCAAACTCAAGGAGTGCAACCAGGGTGTCCTCTGTCTCAATCGGATGGAGCAAGGCCTTGCCGGTAGCCTGCACACTCACCACATCGCCGAACAGCCAGAGCAAAAGATCCACAGTGTGCACCGCCTGATTGATTAGTGCACCTCCACCATCCAAGGCCGATGTTCCCCGCCAGCGAGAATTCGCATAGTAATCCGGCGGGCGGTACCACTTCACGCGCGCGTCCGCCAGAATCGGCCGCCCCAATCGACCTGTGTCCACGGCCTGCTTCACCCGAAGAATGTCCGGTTTGCACCGATCTTGGAAGAAAACTCCTAATTTGACGCCGGCCTTGTCTGCAGCCGCAATGAGCGCATCGGCGCGCTCGGTTGTGATGTCGATCGGTTTTTCTGTCAGGACGTGCAGCCGGCGCTGGGCCGCGGCGATGCCTTGAGCAGCGTGCAATCCCGAAGGGCTGCCGATGGCCACGAGCTCCATGGGACGGTGAGCGAGGAATTGGTCCAGGTCAGAGTAAGGCTTTCCGCCGTGCTCGCGGCACAAGCGTGCGACCTTCGCTGCGTTTGTCCCATAGATCGCGGCAATTTCGATTCCGGGAAGGGCGCGAGCTGCCCGCGCATGGGTCTCTGTAATATTTCCGCCGCCGATCAGTCCAATATATGTGGTCATGTGGCCTGCTGGCGCCCACGCAAGACATCCAGTTCAGTTTGAGGCTTGCCATTATCAGGGAGAGGTTCCTTTGTTTCAAGGCGTGGACGGTGGGTTATACCGCAATTACCTCAAACGAATGGCTCCGCGGCGGGGGAGCGAAACCTTCTGCCTGGATTACCCGTAGAATAGGCAGATGGGTGTGTGTCGATGAAACGGCGAATCTTGCTTCGGGAACCGGTTGGCGTGGCGTTGGAGACGCTGCGCCAGCACAAGATGCGTTCGTTTCTGATGCTGCTGGGGATCATCCTGTCCGTTTCGACGCTGATTGTGGTGATTTCGCTGATTTCCGGCGTGAACCAATACATCGCGGACCGCGTGGCGAATCTGGGGTCGAACGTGTTCCTGCTGACGCGGTTCCCGCTCATCACCGATGTGGAAGAGTTCGTTAAAGCCAACCGGCGGAACAAGAAAGTGACCTGGGACGACTATGAGGCACTGCGAGCGAACCTGAAGCTGGCGGAGCGGGTGGGCGTGGAGCTGCGCGTGGACGGGAAAGTACGCGCCGGCTCGCAAGCCATCGACGACACCAACATCCGCGGTGTGACCGCCAACATGGGGGACATTGACCCGGTTGTGCCGCGAGACGGGCGCTACATTTCCGAAGGCGACGATCAGAGCCGCGCGCTGGTGACCATGATCGGCAACGATCTGGCGACAAAACTGTTTCCGAACATGGACCCCATTGGGCGCGAAATTCTGATCGACGGAAGGCCCTTCGTAATCGTGGGGATTGCCAAAACCATCGGTACGGCGTTCGGGCAGTCCCAGGATAATTTTGCCTACATTCCCATCCAGACGTATTTAAAAATGTATGGAACCGGCGACACGATTTGGCTGAACATACAGGCGCGCGGCCCGGAATGGATGGAGCGCACGCAAGACGAAGCGCGAGCCATGATGCGGGCGCGCCGGCATCTGTCTCCCAACGAGCCGGATAACTTTGGCATTTTCGACCAGGCGACACTGATGGAATTGTGGAAGAATCTGACCGGCGTGATTGCCACGGCCATGGTGGGCATCGTTTCGGTATTCTTGGTGATCGGCGGCGTGGTGATTATGAACGTGATGCTGGCGACGGTCACGGAGCGGACACGCGAGATCGGGATTCGCAAGGCGTTGGGAGCTAGCCGCAGCGATATCATGCTGCAATTCCTGATTGAGGCCACGGTGATGGCGGCGGTGGGCGGCGCGATGGGCGTGACACTGGCGTACGGGATCGCGGGACTCACAAAAGTGGCCACTTCCGTGCCCATGAAAGTTCCGCTTGCTGCTGTATTGCTGGCGGAAATTATTTCCGCGGCGGTGGGAGTTTTCTTCGGCGTTTACCCCGCCAGGAAAGCGGCGGCGCTGCAGCCCATCGAAGCATTGCGCCAGGAGGTTTAACCAACTTGAAGATCGCGATGCACATGAACCTTGGAGAGAACGCGCAGATGGCGCTGACCACGCTGCGCGAGAACAAGATGCGCTCGTTCCTGACGGTGCTGGGCGTAGTCATCGGGATTACCGCGTTGCTTTCCGTGGTCTCCATTCTTGTGGGCGTATATGGCGACGTGAATGCTTACCTCAGCGACTACGGGCCGGAAACACTTTTCATTTTCAAGTTCGACCCGGGGATCCACTCGGGGAGGCTGACACCCGACGAACGCACGCGCAAGCCGCTCACCCTGGAAGATGCGGAAGCGATCGAGGAGTTCTGCCCCGCGGTGTGCGCCGTCAAGGCCAGCGTTTTCCCGCGATTTACCGAGGAAGGCCCGCAACGCGGACCGGTGGTGGCGCGCTATTTGAGCAAGGAAGTTGCCGGCGTGGATTACAACGGGACGCTGCCATCGAATGAAGTGGTGTTCAATTCGCGGCCGGCAAAGGGACGCTTTTTCAGCGACGCGGAAAACATGCATCGCTCCGATGTCGCCGTGATCGGGCCGGACGTCGCCAAGACGCTGTATCCGGAGATCGATCCAATCGGAAAGCCCATCATGATCGCCGGGGTGTCCTACGAAGTGATCGGCGTGCTCGAGCCGCGCAAGGGGCAGCTCATGAAGGACCAGTCCGCGGACAAAGCGGTGATGGTTCCTTACCGCAGCTACCGCAAGCACAACCCCGAGGACGACGAGCATTTCATCGGCGCAGTGGCTTACCCGGGACTCATGCCGGAAGCGGAGGACCAAATCCGCAGCGTATTGCGGCGGCGGAGAAACGTGCCTTTCAACAAGCCGGATAGTTTCGGGATTTCCAGCGCGCAGGAGATTGCCAACGAATTTCGTCAGATCACTTCGTCGGTGGCTTTGCTGATTTCGGTGATCAGCTCGATTGGGCTACTGGTAGGAGGCGTGGGGGTGATGAACATCATGTTGATGTCGGTCACGCAGCGCACCCGAGAGATTGGCGTGCGCAAAGCCATCGGCGCGCGGCGGCGCGACGTCATCTGGCAATTCCTCACGGAGGCCATTGTATTGACGGGTGCGGGCGGCGTGATCGGAGTATTGCTGGGCGGCGGCATCAGCCTGCTCATCAACCTGGCGGTGCCCAGCCTGCCATCGTCCATTCCGCTGTGGGCCATCGTGCTGGCGGTTGGGATGTCCATGAGCGTAGGACTTTTCTTTGGTATGTATCCCGCCATCAAAGCGGCGCGGCTCGATCCCGTCGAGGCCTTGCGTTACGAGTAATCAAACGGGTTGCTCAAACAGCCAAACTTGTCATTCTGAGGGCATCCGATGAGGATGCCCGAAGAGTCTCAACTTCAAAATATCCGACTCACTTACTTTTTGTAGGCGATTCGAGAGCAACTGCAAATCGTTTGCCCAAATCAGTGCTTCCAGCACCCTTTTAAGGGCGTGTGCCCGAGCCGATGACGATTTCGAGTGGCATGTTCAATTCCTTGCCGTTCCAGAATTTTTTCAAAGAGGCGAGAATATCCGCCACGGCCGCGGCCTTTTTCTCCGGACTGAGTTGCGCGAGCAAGGGCCGGAAGGGGGCGGCCACTTCGCTGAACTGCTGCCAGTACTCTTCCGGCGGTCCTGCCCAATGCCCGTTTATGGTGCGGGCCTCCTCACGGACATTGGTGAACCCCGCTGCTTCCAGGGCGCGGCGAAGACGGCCACGCTCGCCAAACATGAAAGTGCCCGGCGCGTCAGGATCGGGAGGGGGCGGCGGAACCGGCAAATGTTTGATCAGGTTGGCGGCCGTTGCCGTGAAGAAGGGCTGATCCATCTTTCCCCAGGCCACGAACGCCGCGCGCCCGCCGGACTTCACGACGCGCAAGCATTCGCGTAGCGCCTTTCCAAGATCAGGGAAAAACATGATGCCGAAGCGGCAGGTAAGCACGTCGTAGGACTCGTCGGTGAACGGGAGAGCTTCGGCATCGGCTTCGCGGAATTCGATATTGGTAAGGCCTTGCTTGCGCGCAATCTCTTCGGCAAGCGACATCATGCCCGGGCCCAGATCGGTCGCGGTCACACGGCCCGTTGGGGCGACCGCCGCAGCGATAGACAGCGCCGGGTCACCGGCGCCGCTGGCAAGATCGAGAACGCGCTGGCCCGGCCGAATGTGCGCGGCCTCGAGGATGGCATCGGTGGCGCCACGCGAATAAACCGCAATCCCGCCGTGCCATTTTCGCCACGCCGCGATGGTCTGCTCGTCGGTCCACTCCCGGTGCAGATGTTCGCGGAAGATTTGAATCTTCGCCGGATCAGGCGCGCTCATCAGTGGCCTCCGAGGGTGGGGACTGCTTCGACCTCAATATCGAGGATCGTGAAGTACCGCTCTTTATGTTTGCCGCCATCCAGCCAATGGGAATCGCTCTAACGTACTTCGTCAGTGAACGCTCTCTTCCACTCATGTCTGTGCAAGTCGAAAAGGTCCTCAGATATAGGTGCAGCCGCCGATATCTCGGTAATATGAATCAACATTGCTAGGTGATCCTCATGTAGCACGCGGATTTCATGCGCAATTTGTACGCCGTCGAAGTCCTCAAAGTTCAACCTTCTTGTCTCGATTCCCCGGAAGAAGGTTTTCACAAGTTTTCCGCTCTCATCGAACCAATAACCCCGTGCCTTTTCTGGATCCAGCTCCCCATCCGGACTTTCATACCCGGCTAGCACCCGGATCGAATTCAATCCGCCGACGGTTTCTCGCTTCATCCTCCAATCGGACTCCACAAATGTGTCGATGGCAGGAATAGGCTCCATCACCCTCAGCACAACTCGCAATAGATCGGCGTCTGGGCCTTCTGACAACAGATAGCGCTTTTCGCCATGTCTGGCTCGTACGAATCGACTCTTGCCTATCATCGCCTCTCTGCGCCATTCGCCATCGCTCTTCCAAGAGTCCACATACTGCCCGCTTTCGACCGTCCCCGCCGCTACCTTCGCCTGAAAAGTTGCGCGCAAGATATACGCTGGCCCGTTTCCCGCCGCCGGGAATGAAACTTTCCTTCCACGTTCAAAAAAATTGCGCGCGCTATCGAACGCCTCCGCTCCTGCTGGACGCACCGTCTTGAAAGGCATCGTTATCCGCGACACCACTTGGACCGCTACGCCGTCTTGCAAATATGGGTTGAACTGCATCGAACCTATAATCTTTCCCGCCGTTTCACTCAAACCTGGGTTGTCGCAAAGGATTGACCCAA
>Ga0207032_1261_pt1 | contig 10957 bp, 11 predicted proteins | sample Alteio_BWMinCont_38_FD_153308 | JGI IMG/M metagenome (GOLD analysis project Ga0207032, IMG submission 153308) | Enriched cells from forest soil in Barre Woods Harvard Forest LTER site, Petersham, Massachusetts, United States -... | ecosystem: Environmental > Terrestrial > Soil > Temperate forest >... | reverse complement strand
TTGATCACAATCCGCGCCCGCACCAGGTAGGCGATATGTTTTGAAATCATCTGCTGCGAAAGTGCAAACGGTTCCGTCAATCCATGCACAGAGGCAGGCCCATGGGAGAGTCGTTCGATCATTGCCCGCCGGGTCGGATCCGACAAAGCCGCAAACGTTGTACCCAATCTATCCACAACCATATGGTAGTGGATTATCGGGCAATGTCAAGTGTGAATTTGCAATCCATGATTTCTGTTCCCCAATGTGCCAAGCGTTGCCCGGGCAATTTTCTGGCTGGGCTAGTGAAGGTCGCGTCCGTCCTCGGTTTTTGGCCGTGCGAATGATCAATTTGCGGTGTCTAATATCAGGATGGCCACGCCGAAGGACTGGATGATGAAGGTCTCAGTATTTCTATTCTTGTCTTGTTTGGTCTGCTCGCAAGCCACATGGGGGCAGGCTCCAGTGGAGTCAACCACAACTCCAGAGCTGTATTTTTATACTCTTCCCTCGAAGCAACTCTTCTGGCGGGGCGAGGCCGTTGTAATCAAGCTTCAGCTTTATAGCCGGTCGGAACAGCCGCTCTTGGTCAGTCGCATGCTAGGCGATGAGTTTGTGAGTTTCAAGGTAATCGGGCCTGACGGCAACGAGGTACCGTGGCAGGTTGAGACGCGAGCTGGTTTCAAGGAACAGTCCCCCTCAGATTTCACCGTGCTGGGGCAATATAAGCAAACCTCAGCGAACCGAATCATTTCGCTGAAGGACGGTGTGGGGTTTGTTTTCGACAAGCCTGGCCAATACTCGCTCACGGCCGAATTCTCTATGGGGCCCCCGGGGGAGTTCGCTCCGTTTGAAGTCCAAGCGAAGACTCCGATGGGCTCTTTCCATGCGAAGGTGGCGTTTTGCATAGAAGCATGCATTCTCGAACCTCTTCAGGTGCGCAGCAATGCCCCGCGATCAGCTCTTGACGCTGTGCGCGTGTTCTACACCTACATCACAAGATACCAGCAGCTCGGGATTCCTTACGGACGCGCAAAGAAGGCTCTCTGGCCACGGATGAGCCGACGACTTGCTCAGGAACTCGACAGCCTCTGGGCATGCAACGACGATTACTACCGGCGTTTTGGTGAGATTCTTCGCGCTAAGACATACAAGCCCGGTACGCCTTGGTTGGAGGAAGGTTTGTTCACGGGTCCCGATGACACCGCAACTCCACGCACTTTTCGAATTCTTGGCAGTAGAGCGATCGGAGACAACCGCGTCGACGTTCTTATTGCTTTCAAAGAGGACTGGGGCGACTCTGAGGGTGACGTAACCGCGATTCTGGAGAATAACCGGTGGGTCATCGATGATTACGTGACGATGTACATGAACGACGAGCTGCAGCGTTTATCTGGCGGATATTCGCAGTGCAAGGGTGGTCAGTGGGTGGGTGAAACACCTCACTGAAAGGCCCTTCGCGATTCTTGCGGGCGTACTGGGTGTATCACGGGCAAACCGGCAATAATCCAACGCCAGCGCTGGTCGGAAATTTTCTGTCCACGCTACACTGGAAGAGGCACGGTGCCGCGAGCCGCTCCTTCAAAATGATCTCTTTCTCAAACATCAATAAGCAGTATGGCAAGCAGTTGCTGTTCGTGGATGCTTCGTTTCAGTTGAATCCGGGGGAAAAAGTCGGGCTGGTCGGTCCCAATGGGGCGGGCAAGACGACGCTCTTCCGGATGGTGGTCGGCGAGGAAACTCCCGACGAGGGCGCGGTCTCTGTCCCCAAAAAGTTGACGATCGGCTACTTTCGCCAGGACGTCGAGGAAATGCAGGGCCGTTCGGTTCTGGATGAAGCGATCGCAGGGAGCGGACGCGTCGGCGATCTCCACCACGAGCTCGAAGCCTTGCAGCGGGAAATGTCCGACCCCGACAAGGCGGATGACATGGACCGCATCCTTGATCGCTTCGGTCACGTGCAGGAGGAGTACGAGCATTTAGGCGGTTACGCGCTCGAGTCGCAAGCCCGTGAAGTGCTCCACGGGCTGGGATTCAAAGACGATCAGATTGACGGCGACGTGGGCGCTCTTTCGGGCGGATGGAAGATGCGGGTTGCGCTGGCGCGCGTGCTGCTCGGAATGCCGGATGTATTGCTGATGGACGAACCGACGAACCACCTCGACATCGAGTCCATCATCTGGCTGGAACAGTTTCTCAAGTCATTTCCTGGCGCGCTGCTCATGACTTCGCACGACCGCGAGTTCATGAATCGTCTGGTCTCAAAGATTGCAGAAATTGATGGCGGCGAAATCATCACCTACTCGGGTGACTACGACTTCTACGAGCGCGAAAGGGCAGTGCGAGAGAGCAATCAGCAAGCAGCATTTGCCCGGCAGCAGTCCATGCTTGCCAAAGAACAGCGCTTCATCGATCGTTTCAGGACGCACGCGGCCAAAGCGGCCCAGGTGCAGAGCCGGATCAAGGCGCTGGACAAGATCGAGAAGATCGAACTGCCCAAAAAACGGCAGGTCGTGAAATTCGACTTTCGCGTTCCTCCGCGATCCGGCGAACAGGTGGCCGTCCTTGAGAATCTGCACAAGAGTTACGGCCCGCGTGTGATTTATGAAGGGTTCAATCTCACCATCCGCCGCGGAGAACGCTGGGCCGTCATGGGGAGAAACGGCGCGGGTAAGACTACGCTTCTGAAAATGATTGCCGGAGCCAGTGCTCCCGATGCGGGAAGCGTGCGGCTCGGCGCCAGCCTGTATATGGGTTACTTCGCGCAACAGTCTTTAGACACGCTCAATCCCGATCTCACCGTCACCGAACAGCTGCAGCAGGATTTTCCCCAGGACAGTATCGGCTCGCTGCGAAACCTGGCGGGGGCATTCCAGTTCTCCGGCGACGACGTGGATAAAAAGATCCGCGCACTCTCCGGCGGAGAAAAGTCGCGGCTGGCAATCGCGCGCATGCTCTTCAACCCGCCGAATTTCCTGGTGCTCGACGAACCGACCAATCACCTCGATCTTGCGACCAAGGAGATGCTGGTGGACGCCCTGAAGGATTTTGAAGGCACCATGATCTTCGTATCGCATGACCGCATGTTCCTCCGCGGTCTCGGCTCACGTGTGCTGGAACTGGGCGGCGAGAGCGGCACGGACCGCCATCCCACTGTTTATCCTGGGTCGTATGTTGAGTACGTGCAGAAGCTTGGACATGAGGCGCCCGGGATTTATTCGTAGGTGGTCACCCAATGTTCCAAAATGTTCCAAGGAACACATCGTCATGACGGATATGGGATGACGTCCGGGAATCATTGGTAACCAGCCAAATGAGCCAATCAAGAAATTCAATTCTGATGAAAAATCTCGGTCAATAGCTGCTCCTTAAGACTCTTAGCGTCTTCGTTCGATTTGCCCGCAACGACGAGGTAAGCCGGAACCATCGACTGGCAAATGACGAGTACGCCATTCTTGCCAGATTTGAACGCTATGTATCCCTGCCCTTCGGCGAGTACACTCGCTTGGCGTTTCGCAATGCTGAGTCTCGTATTATTTGTACACTCGATTGGTGAGGGAAGATTTGGAGTAAGCACCACAAACCCGAATCCTCCATCGGCATTCTGGCTTTCGGTCAATTCTTCCTTAAGCTTTGCGTTTTCGTTCTGGCTCTCGGCTAATTGTTGTTTAAGTTTTGCGTTTTCTGACGCGAAGCAATTTAACTTGTTTTGAACGTCAGCAATTCTGTCTGTGGGAGAGATATTTGAAGTGCACTGGGAAAATCCACTGGTCGCTGACGCAAAAAGAGCAATACAAATGAAGATTTTCATTTGCCTTCCTTGCCATTGTCTAGGCATGAGATCGGTCGTTGATCAAAGGGGAGGTCTTTACATGGGTCAGTTTTTTCTTGATTTGTCCCCTTGGCCACCGAAAGCGCGGTAAGGCCACCAGCCATAAGGCCAAATAAGACTATCACGATGGCATTTACCATATACCGCCGCGATCTTTCCTTAATTTGCTGGAGTATGACCTCCTTCTTAGAATCTTCATCTAGTCCTTCAGTAGCAACAGGAAAGAACTCATTGAGATCATTCATCACCTTTGGTCTGTCACTCTTAGACGCGGTCTCGATTTGTTTAATGTCACTACGGAGGAGACATACTTGATAGCTGCCCAAGGCATAATTCACCGCCCCGATTTGGGGTGAACAGTCGCGCAAATAGTACCACACTGATCTCACTCATTGAGCAGGTTGACCGGCCGGTCAAGGCAAAGTGAACAAATTCCTTCTAGCATAACGACCTCAATCTTATTTTCCAATAGAATGAACACAGGTAGGTATAAGAATGGCCGACTACAAGCCGCAAAGCCCGGAGGAGCATTTTGCGCTCCAGCGAACATCCAGAGCCGCCGAGGTGGTAAAGGCTGTCTTTGAAGCTCAACAGAAAGGAAACGAAGAGAGCAGAGGTAGGGACGAACGCTTCTATAACAGCCTTGCTTTATTTTCCAGCGGCACTATCGCGCTGACCGTTACCTATTTGGGATACCTGAAAAATCTGCCAAACCAGCCCATTCAGCACTCGCACTGGCTTACGGCGTGTTGGATTTGTCTGCTGACGTGCATCCTTTGTTCATTGTTCTGGTTGCTCGCTTACAGCCGCTACAGTCATTATTTTCACGAATGGCAAACTGCGAACGCGCAAAAAGAACAATTCGAAGTCGAAGCCAAGGAATACCCAACGCTGGCGCGTAACACGGTCAGCGTTCAGACCAGACTGCAAACGTCCCGAGCAGAGATGGAGGGCTTCATCTCTAACCGAACAGAAGCGGCTGCAACATGCGAGAAACGCGGCAAGGGTGCCAAACGTCTAGAGAATCGCTACCTGTTCCTATGGCGATGGCTTGGCAGGTTTGCGCAAGCGAGCTTCTTGGGTGGATTCGCATTACTCATCGCTTTTGCTGCCAAGAATACTTAGAGTGCGAGAGATAACACAACTCGTCCCGGATTGGAAGGTGCTGGTGAATCTTGAGCCGGAGGAACTGGCTGGAAAGCTGCTTTTTGTTTTGCGAGAGAGGACACCCTACGGTGGCAAATATCACCTTGGCAACTTAATGAGAGAGTTCTGGATGACAACTCCTCCCATCAAACATCCGTATGAGTCAGCGAAGGACCATGCGCTGATCGAGCTTGCAATCGCGGAGGCTTGGGCCTATCTAGAAGCGCAGGGACTTCTCATTTCTTCTCCAGAGGATGGGCAACACGGCTGGCGCGTCCTGAGTCGGCGCGCACGAAAATTTGAGAGTGAAGCGGAATTTGCGCGGTATTCCGTGGCGCGCCTTCTGCCCAAAGAGGTGCTTCACCCGAGCATCGCGGAAAAAGTGTGGATGGCTTTTATGCGCAGTGATTTTGAGAACGCCGCATTTCAAGCCATGAAGGCAGTCGAAGTTGCTGTACGCGGCGCTGCTGGTTACGGCAACGATAGGTTTGGTGTCCCGATGATGCGCGATGCTTTCTCTCCGGGAAAAGGTCCACTGACGGACGTAGGAGCGGAGGGTGGCGAGCAGGTTGCTCGGATGGAAGTCTTTGCTGGTGCAATAGGTTCCTACAAGAACCCGTCATCCCACCGGGAAATCGATCTTGACGATCCGGTTGAGGCTTTAGAGATCATCCTGTTCGCCAACCATCTCCTCCGAATCGTGGATGCTCGTGCGAAGAAGAAAAGCCCTTAGCCGCTGTACCCACACAGCATCCACTTGCTGGACGGTGGCCCGCCCCTTTTGATCGCGCCGACATCACCAAACTAATGGGTGCACCGCCCTTGCGTTTTGTCAAAGGGAGCAAGATGCTGCCGATAGCACAGAGAGGGACTTGGTGAAAGTCGCCACCTTCAACATTAACAACATCAATAAGCGGCTCGACAACCTCCTGGCTTGGTTAGCGAAAGCTGAACCGGACGTGGTGAGTCTCCAAGAGCTCAAGGCAGAGCAGGCAGCATTTCCCGTGAATGCCCTTCGGACTCTCGGGTACGAAGCAGTCTGGCAAGGGGAGCGCTCCTGGAACGGCGTGGCCATTCTCGCGCGAAACCGGGTTCCCGTGCTGACTTGCACAAGTTTGCCGGGAAATCTCGAAGATCATCAAGCTCGCTACATTGAAGCGGCGGTTCAGGGAGTCCTGATCACTTCCATTTACCTCCCCAATGGGAATCCGCAGCCGGGACCGAAATTTAATTACAAGTTGGCGTGGTTTGAGCGCCTGATTGCCCACGCCGCCGAACTTATGGCGAGCGGCGTACCTGTGGTGCTGGCCGGTGATTACAACGTGGTGCCGACTGCGCAGGACATCTATCCGACTCGGTCGTTGGATAACAATGCGTTAATCCAACCCGAGAGCCGACAGGCCTTTGCGCGTTTGCTGGCTCAAGGCTGGACTGACGCCATGCGGAAGCTACATCCGGACGGGCCGCTCTGGACATTCTGGGATTACAAATTTGAACGGTGGCAGAAGGACAAAGGCATGCGACTCGATCACTTTCTGCTCTCGCCGAATTTGTCGTCCCGGCTCGTGGACGGCGGTGTTGACCGATGGGCGCGAGGACAGGAAAACGCGAGCGACCACGCGCCAACATGGATCACGCTTGATCTCTAGACCAGCGTCGAATTGGGACTTGGCAGGATCGGCTTTCACACGTTCCGTCACACATATCGTGCTTGGCTGGACGAGACCGGAGCACCCGTGGGCGTACAGCAGAAACTCATGCGACACGCGCATGTTTCCACCACGATGGACCAGTACGGCAATGCCTCGGCCTTGGCCAAGCGCAAAGCCAATCGCCCAATCGTGCAACGCCTCTTGCAAAGACCTGCGAATCAAGAGGTCTCCATTCAATAAATAAGGGGAACTGTGTGGCAGTTCCCCTTATTGGACAGTTTTGGACAGTTAGTGGAAGTGCCCAATTGCCCGTAACCTTATGATTGCGTTGGTTGCGGGGGGTGGATTTGAACCACCGACCTTTGGGTTATGAGTTCAAAGGGAAATTGATACCAAACAACTTACAAGCGCACGGATGACACCTAAGCACCTGTAAGTACGCGGAAGAAACACACTTCAGTCCCTCGTTTAGTCCCTAGTCCCCAATTAGTCCCCAGTCCCTCGTTAGTCCCCCGTTTTGCGTCCAGACCGATTTGATCGACCCGAGCGTTCTGTCGCCCTTCACGCGTTCCGCTCAAAACCTTGTCTGAAGGTGTCGATCTGGGCGCGAGCGTCTTCCTCCACATGGTCGCCGACGCCTCTGGCGCGGACGAACGCCATCCACGCTGGATTGACTTCGTTCATCGCATCGAGAAACTTGTAGACAATCTGCGCGTCGTCGTCCGCGCAAAGCGCACCCAGATCAAGACCCATCAGAAAGGCAGGAGCCAATCCAAAGTCCTGGAGCGCAGCATCTATCACTACGTCCGAGAATATCCGCTCGCTGTCGGCTTCATATTGCAGAAGCAGACCCCGTATGTCATCCAGGTCCTTGACTCGCCGCTGCGGATCGTCCATGAATGCGACAATTTTCAGGAGCATCAGTGCGGTAGATGAGATCACCTTCATCGTCAGATTCGGCGCAAGCTGAACCGGCTGAGCGGTCGCGAATACGTGGTCGAATCCCACCAGACTCATCGTGAACTGACTAATGGGCCATGTGATCTGCTTGGCTTCCCGAAGCTTGGGTCCAGCTGGGATCAGGTCCAGAATTGTTCCCTGGGTGCTCCGCCACCGGTGCTCACGGTTTGCGAAACGGACCCAGCCGTCGGCAAGAAGTCGGCGTTCCAGCTCTGCGAATTCGTGAAGGTCCAAGGCGACGGCAAAATCGATGTCTCCGGTATGCCGGGACTCCGCTGGAAAGTGTATCTGATACGCAATGGCGCCGATGATTACAAGCTCCGCTCCGAGCGCCGCACAACGGTGTTGCAGGACTCGGAGGTCAGCGATTTGGTTGTCGGTAAGTTCGGGCATCGCTCAGGAGAGGAACTCGCGTTTGAGTTCTTCCGCCGCTTCGTGCGCTCTTGGATCGGAAGAATACATCAGCTCGGCATAGATCAACCACGGATGCGCGAGAGGGAACGGCTCGATTTCTCGCCAAAACGGGATGGTACCGAAGGAACGCAGAAAAATGAGTGGCCCTGCCTTGTCAGGAATGATCCGCAACTGACGACGAAGTTGGTCAGGGAACGAGTCGACGAAGATTGGCAGTTCCAACCCTCGATAAAACTTCTGGAGAGCCTGAGCAGCCGGCCCGCCAGTTACCGACCACCGAATTGATAGGTCTGCAAAAGGCTTTCGGACGATGGCGAGCATGTCGTCTAGGTCTCTGTCGGAGGACCGGAAACGCCCTATTAGAAGTTTCGGACGCAGAGCGAACTCATATCCTCTCAACAGCTCGTCCTGTAATCGCGATTTGTCGCTGATATCAAAGCCGTGCCCCGATTCTCGCAGCACTCCGCGCTCGACCAACTGCTGTCGAACATTCGCAACATTGCTTTTGCTCAATCCGGACGCTTCAGCCAGTTGACGCACGGACCAGCTTCCCGCTAGTTCCTTCGCGGCAAAGGTGAACAACAATTGAGCGATTGCGGGGCTGACCCGCTTGCCTTCTTTTGAAACGGCATTCTCTTTGTTTCCGATGATCGTACGCTCATAATTTTGACCGAGCACGAGGTGCATGTTGCCAGCTTGGTCCACAAAGTTTATTCGTGATTCGATCAATCGCTCGGCAGAAGGCCGGGGGATGTAGCGTGCCAACAGTAAGAGGGGCTTGCGATGTACTCCTGCATAGAGTTTGGCTTGAGCGACGAGGGCATTGAGTATCCCTCGGTCCAGATACGATCGCTTCTGTTCCACGAGGAAGGAGTAGGTTCCTTTGGGAGTGCGCACCTTGAGGGTGCCGTCGATTCCTTGATCGCCGCCACGGTTCTTCGGAGAGAAACCCAGATCGCTGATGAAGTGCAGGGTCCGGAGCTGCTCTAGAAAAGGAGTCAATGGAGGTTCAATTCGCATAGCGTCCATTATTATGTCATGTCCATTACTAATGGACAACAAGAAATGTGGACATGGGTGGGCTCGTCCGCTTGTGGTTTTCTCGTAGAACCTTTCGCGTCTCGTAGTCTTTCCAGGGCGAATCCAGTGGGTGCATCAGATGACTGCGGATGAACGCCGATAGAAACACCGTGGGGTATCCGACACTCGAATGATAGGATCAGTCTGGAAGGATTGACATGCCCTACATGCGACGTGACAACGCAAATGCCAATTCTAAACCCGTGTATGCCGATCCCGAGACAGAAAAGATTCTGCTCGAAAATGGATTCGCAAAGGCTTCGGGTGCTTCCTACTACAACCGAGGCTTTGTAGACGTTGTTGTCTACGATGACGGAACGTGGGAGCCGAATCAAGGTACAGGTTTTCTGCCGGAGGAATGGCAGAAGATGCGTCAATTCGCGGGAGTGCAACTCAAGGATTTCGTTCCTTGGCTGAAGCGGAACCACGAATTCATCGAGGAGTATTGTGCGAATCTGAAACCTGACGATTTCCGCAAAGAGGAGACTTTCAGTTTCACGAAGGTTTATAAAGACTACACGCCGCCGTTCGGCGGTGAGTACGTGTGGTTCATTCAGCATTTCACCCTGTTGGGGTCGGACGGTGTGATCCCCGCTGACAAAAAGGCAATCCCGAGGCAGTATTGGTTCATCAACGGGAAATACTACGATTCAAAGTTTGGCTTCGCACCCACTGGTCTCTCGAATCAGTTTTCCCTTAACCAGATTCCCGATCTCGAACGAGAGATGACTGATCCCTACGTCATAGAGAGAATCAAGGCTGCTTTCCTCAAAGACAAGAACCACTAGAAAATATCGGCCTGTTCTCTGCATTCCGCAGAAAATTCCGGCACTCCCTAACGAGCAGGGAATTTTCGATCAGTTTCGTTCACGATCTTGCCGTTGGCTACGGCTCTCTCCTCGTCATCCTTAAAGTGATAGTCAAGAGTCTCTGTAATCCTCTCGGATGGAACAACGACCGCAATGCCGGTATTTAATTTGTCGTTCTCTTTCTTCGCCGTGTCCATCGCTAAACCTTCGGATGGAAAATGTCCATGTATCAAACCAATTAGAAAAAATGCCGGACGGTCTCCGTGACGCGAACCGAAGAGGTCAACAAATACCGGAGAACCGCTGAGACCGCCCATCGAATGAGTCTCTATCAAGTAGGCGGACATGGCTCCCTGTTCCGTATTTATTTTGTCACTGTCATCCGGCATAGCAGCAACATTTCCCATTCGCACGATTGGTATGTTTTTCGCTTTTCCCGTCCTCTGGGAGAACAACCCAATAACGAAGATGTCATCTCCTATACCGAGCGGCGGTTCTCTGAGGTATCGAAAGCGTTCCGGGTCATCGTAAAACATTCTCGACCCCCAACCAAGGTGGTCAAAATCCGTTGGCAGTTCTCTTTGCAGTACAGCTACATCAACCGCCGGGTCTTGGTGAAATTTCCAGTCCATCGTTCTTGTCGAAACGAGACCTACAAGACCATCCTTGAAATTTACGCGGAGTTGGACCGTGTTGCTTCCTGCGTTGATAATCTCTTGAATGCAGTGCTTTGCCGTAACCAGATACGCGAAGTGCGTGCTATCGACTTGACGGATGACCCAAAAGGCAGACCCGCCGACGTGTATCTCCCTGTTGCTCAGTTCATTCCCGACAAAAACGACGCACTTCCTCATTTCGTCTGGAATTGGCATCTCGCTCCCGCACTCCTAACGCGGAGCAGTGCGGAAAAACTGCATGTTCCCGCATGAATCACAGATAAGAATTTCGCTATGGAAGGTTGTATCCGGGTGTGCTGCTCCCGAAGTCCACACTCTCACTTGGTACACGGGGTTATCCTTGTCGTGGACTTGCCGACCGTAATGCCCATTTCCGCATACGTGGCAGGGTCTAGGAATCCCGTCCCT
>Ga0207032_1212_pt1 | contig 11294 bp, 10 predicted proteins | sample Alteio_BWMinCont_38_FD_153308 | JGI IMG/M metagenome (GOLD analysis project Ga0207032, IMG submission 153308) | Enriched cells from forest soil in Barre Woods Harvard Forest LTER site, Petersham, Massachusetts, United States -... | ecosystem: Environmental > Terrestrial > Soil > Temperate forest >... | reverse complement strand
TCGCTCATCAAACCAATGCTTTCCAACATCCGCGTATGCGCAAGCGATCCCAACACATCAAAAGCCGCCATCTGGTGATCAAACTCCGTATCGCGGCCAACGGTAAAGTTTTCTACGAGTTCATTAACAGTAACAGACTTTTGCCATATCTTACTCATGATACAAATATGCTATAAATATTTTTATTAGAAGCTTGCGCTAAAGCTCAAAAGCTTGCGCTCGTTTATAACGAGTGCTTAATATGGATTTGCGATTGTATCGCCCCGTTGCATCGCAGATGCATAACAGCGTTAAGCACTCGTTACAAACGAGCGCAAGAGGTGAGATTTAAACGATCTTCTCCAACATCTTCACATACAACTCAATGCCTTCCCTTATCTCGTCTACATAAACAAACTCATCAGCAGTGTGCGAGCGGGCAGAATCACCGGGGCCGACCTTAATAGATGCGATATCCAGCAACGATTGATCGGAAGTAGTGGGAGAGCCATAAGTAGTTCTGCCTAAGGATATGCCCGCCTGTACAATAGGGTGGTTTCTGTCGATAGATGACGGTTTTAAGCGGATGGAACGTGGTGTAACGTCACAGTTTACATGCTGACGAATGATCTCCAATACTTCTTCGTTACGATAAGCATCGGTAACCCGCACATCAACCGTAAACGTGCAGCTTGCCGGCACTACATTATGTTGCGATCCCGCATTAATGATAGTAACCGACATTTTAACCGGTCCAAAAATGTCTGATTCTTTTGGGAAGCGAAAAGTACGGAACCACTCGATATCTTTCAGTGCGCGGTAAATGGCATTGTCGCCTTCTTCGCGGGCTGCGTGGCCTGCTTTGCCGTGGGCAACACAATCCAATACCATCAGGCCCTTTTCGGCAATGGCGAGCTGCATTAGCGTAGGTTCGCCTATCATCCCAAAACTCAATTCTCCTAATTCGGGAATGATCAATTCCAGGCCGTTAGCGCCTGATATCTCTTCTTCAGCAGTGGTAGCCAGGCAGAAATTGTATTTCAGATCCGGTTTGTCATAAAAATAAAGAAATACGGCGATGAGCGATACCAGGCACCCGCCGGCATCATTGCTACCGAGGCCGTAAAGTTTACCATCTTCTATCACGGCATCAAAAGGATCTCGTGTATAACCTGAATTTGGTTTAACCGTGTCATGGTGCGAATTAAGCAGGATGGTTGGTTTTGCCGGATCAAAATGCTTGTTCCACGCCCATAGATTATTTAATTTCCGGTTAGGCGTAATACCATGGGTATGTAAAAACTGCTCGATCAGGTCGGCGGTCCGGTTCTCCTCTTTACTAAATGATGGTATCGAAATAAGCTGTTGCAGTAACTGAACGGCTTGTTGATATAGTGTGTCGGTGTTTGTCATACGGATGAATGCACAAAAATAGGTTATTTTGTCTGAACCGCGATTAAACGGATTTAAGGATTTTCATGATTCGGAGTTAAAAAAGCCAAAACAATCCGGTTAATCTTTTAATCCGTTTAATCGTGGTTCAGACATTAATCAAACAATCCCTTATCCCTATCCATGAACATAGGGCGGTGCAAATTTAGCCCCAGCTTCTTGTTAAGTTGCTCACTTACATAATCGGCCAACTCGGGCGAGTAACGTTCATCATGCTGGTGCATAAAGAACCACACGGTTTGCAAACCCATATCGCGCCAGTTTTTAATACGGTCAATCCATTCATCCACGCGGGTATAATCAGTAGGGTGGAGGCTGTTGCCTACGAAACGGATAAACACGTGCGGCGTAGGCAAATTCATATGCACCACATCGCGCCTGCCAGACGCATCGGTAATTACTGCGCCAATATTTAATTGCCGGAAGAGGTCAAATACTTGCTTGGCATTTTCAGGTATGGCAAACCAGTCTTTATGTCGTAGTTCAACAAATACAGGAATATCTTTAGGTAAATGCTCTAAATAGGTTTTTAATTCAGGAAAGCTTTTGGGCGTATAGTTATCGCTCAGTTGCAGGAATAAAGGGCCCAGCTTATCGCCAAAGGCTAAAATACCTTCGTAAAACTGGGTAGTCACATCTTCCGCATTTTTTAACCTGCGAATATGGCTGATGCTTTGCGAAAACTTTGGACAAAATTTAAACCCCGGACTGCTATCCGCCTTTTCCTTCCACTTGCTGATGGTTGAGGCGGGGTAAACGTTATAAAAGGTTGCATTCAGTTCAATACAATCAAAATGCTTTACATATTCATCCAAAAAATTGGCGTCTTTGGTTTTAGGTGGATATATTTTGCCCAACCATTCCTTGCGCCCCCATTTGGCACAACCCACGTGTACCTGTAGCGGCTGATCGTTTTTAGCGGCTTTAAGCGTGGTTATAGTAAATTCCGGATCGGGCGGAAGCGAAAAATCTACCTCAAATAATTCTTCAGGCAATACCCGGCCAAACTCCATCTTTAATTAGTGAATCCCGATAGCTATCGGGAGTGATTGATTGAATTAGTGAATGTTTTGATTTTGAATGAGATTTGACAACTTTTTAAAAGTTGTCAAATCTAAAGTCAAATCTAATTTACGCTGTTACTTCTGATTTAAACATCGGCACGGCCCGTTTCTTCGAAGCCTGCTCATAGGCATAAGCTAACTTTATCAAATTAGCTTCGTCATATGCTGTGCTCACAAACGATAACCCGATAGGTAAACCATGCACGGTGCCCATTGGTACAGTAATATGAGGGTAACCGGCCATAGCAGCAGGGCCCGAGAAGGAGAAACCACCACCGCCGCTGTCGCCGTTTACCAGGTCGATACAAACGGCCATGCCGTTGGTAACGCCGATAATAGCATCCAGCTTATTGGTTTTTAGCACATTATCTATGATATTTTTAGTGCCCTCGCTAGTGCCTTTTAAGGCATCCAGGTATTCTTTAGTGTCCAGCCCTTCGCGTTTTTGCGATTGCTCTAAAGTTTCCTGTTTAAAAAAGGGCATGGCTTTAGCCTCATTGGCTTTGTTAAAGTCGATCACATCCTGCAATGATTTTACTTTGCTGTTGGCTTTAGCCAGGTATTTATTCAGGCCATCCTTAAACTCATATTGTAATACCGTGTTTTCGCCGCGGCTTACTTCCCGTACCGGCGTTAACAGGTCGATTTCAATAATTTCGGCGCCCTTGCTTTTTAAAAGATCAATTGCCTGGTGGAATATAATTTCCGCAGTTTCATTGCCCCTTAGATGCGTCTTCTCCAGGCCCAATCGTTTGCCTTTTAAGCCATCAGCATCTAAAAAAAGAGTGTAATCTTTTTCAATTTTGGCATTGCTGTTTAGGGTAAAGTTATCGTCCTGGTCAACACCGGCACAAACGCCTAACAAAATAGCTGCATCTTTTACGGTGCGGGCCATTGGTCCTGCAGTATCCTGCGTTACCGAAATCGGGATAATTCCGGTCCGGCTCCATAACCCCACCGTAGGTTTAATGCCCACCAATCCATTAACGGATGATGGCGAAACAATAGAACCATTAGTTTCGGTACCAATGCCGATAGTACACAAGCTTGCCGAAATAGATGAACCCGTGCCCGCGCTTGATCCGCTTGGGTTACGCACAGTTACATAAGGCATCCTGGTTTGCCCGCCCCGGCTGCTCCAACCACTGGTTGAGCGGGTTGAGCGGAAATTGGCCCATTCGCTTAAATTGGTTTTCCCTAAAATTACCGCGCCGGCTTCTCTTAATTTTTTAGCTATAAAAGCATCATGACTGGCTATGTTATCGCCTATAGCTAATGCACCGGCGGTGGTATGCATTTTATCGCCGGTGTTGATATTGTCTTTTATTAAAATAGGTATGCCATGCATTGGCCCGCGCACTTTGCCGCTTTTACGTTCTTTATCCATTGCATCGGCAATTTTTAATGCATCAGGATTTAGCTCAATTACCGCGTTTAACTTTGGCCCGTTCTTGTCAATTTCATGTATCCGTTTAAGGTACATTTCCACAATGGACCGGGACGTATAAACGTTGGTCTGCATTTTATGCTGCAGCTCGGTTATGGTTATTTCACTTAAAGCAAAACCGGCATCTTTATGATCCGGCGATGCGGCATAATCAGTTGTTGATTCGGCTAATAAGCTTTGGGTACCGGCCGCTACCGCAGTAAGGGTTAATCCGGCTAATGAGGTGGTTTTTAGGAAATTTCTTCGTTGCATGGTAAGGGTTAAATACAACTACAAATAACAAAAAAAATCACGAATGTGCAAATGGAATTGATGTGCAAATGTGCGGATATGCAGATGTGCAAATGGAATTGATGTGCAAATGCGTGGATATGCGGATGTGCAAATTAGACAGGGCTTATTATTGTTGTAGTTAATCATACCCTATCATCTGCACATTTGCATATCTGCACATCAAAGCATTCACAAAGAATGTCCTCTTTTTAGCAATCTGTCGACCGAATAATAGTTATAAGGTTCAAAATAATAGATCAGGGCAAAGCAAAGTCCGTAAACGATTTGGGTAAAAACATTTTCCCATTGCTCAATCATGGACGAACCGAATATCAGCGCCAGCATAATTAAAACACCCAATACTGCCGCAGCTCGGGTAAATAAACCAATGATCAATAAAACACCGGTCAACAGTTCTACAAACGGCAGTACATGGCTAAATACTTCTACCAGTGCCAGCGGTAACACGGCATTATTAAATTGCTGTACCATATGATTGCTGAACCCGCTTAATTTTGGCATGCGTTCAAAACCATGCCCAAACATGCTCATGGCAACCGGTAAGCGGCCCAACAAATAAGTAACTCTTTCTTTTCTGATAAATTTATCCATGTTTTTAAAAACAATTAACTTATAAATTGTTTGGTTTTTAACCAATTAACTAATACTTATTCAAATATTTAACCGCATTTAACGGCCCTTATTTTATTAACTTGTAATTGATACTTTATTAGTCCAATTTCGTATACGCTAAAATGAATACACCCCATATTATATCGACGTTCTTACTTACCAGGCGATATTATTATGTGCTGATTATGCTTATCGTATTTATAATGGGAGCATGCAGCCCGGACAAAAAGACATACACCAGCGATTGTGATGACGAGCAAACTTTTAAAAAGGTAAGCTTTACACATTTGCTGGATAGCCTGTCTTATTACGATCAACGCTATATTGAAGTTACAGGCGTATATCGTGAGGGTAAAGAACAATCGGCTTTATATGATCAGGCAGCCGCCATTCCTGCAAACAATAAAGCCATTTGGGTAAATTTCAGCCAGGAGTGCGAGCTCTATTTAGTAGGTACACGTGTTGGCTTGTTTGAATACAACAATGGAAAGTTTACCCAAATGAATAACAAGCTATTACGCATTCGCGGCAAAGTTGATGCCCACAACAAGGGCCACTTAAATCAATATAAAGGATGTATTGACAGGGTAAGTTTAATTGAGTTGTGAGAGGTTGGTTGTAAAAGTTTAAAATATTGAAAAGGTTATGTTTTTTAACTTCTATAACCCTTATAACTATATACTTATTCGCAACCCATCATAGGCTAACTCAATATTTAGCGGCAGATCTTTTGATATAACCTCATGCCTGCCCAGGCGGTGGCTGATGTGGGTGAAATAAGTTTTCTCCGCCCCAATTTCTTCAGCAAAAGCGATGGCTTCATCCAGTGTGAAATGCGAAATATGCTTTTGCTTTTGCAGGGCATTAATCACTAATGTTTTTGAGCCTTTTATCTTCTCCTTTTCAGCGTCAGCTATAGTTTTAGCGTCAGTGATATAGGTAAAATCATGAATACGAAAACCTTTTACGGGCAATTTATAATGCATTACCTCGATGGGTGTGAAACCAATATTGCCAACTGTGAATGGCGCGTCGTCAATCGTATGAATGGTAATTTCGGGGATTCCGGGATATCTTATCAATTCATCAAAAATATACGGATATTCTCTTTTTAGCGCATTTTGTACGCGGGTGTCGGCATACACATTAATGGGTGCATTTTGTTTATAATTAAACGCTCGGATGTCGTCCATGCCGGCAATATGGTCTTTATGTTCGTGGGTAAAAACAATAGCATCCAAATGCTGCACTTTTTCTCTCAACATTTGCTGCCTGAAATCCGGGCCCGAATCAATTACAATAACTTTCCCCTCACCCTCAACCAGTATGGAGGACCGCAGCCGGTTGTCCCTCGGATCGGCAGAGGTACACACCTCGCACCCGCAGGCAATTACAGGCACACCCTGCGAAGTTCCGGTTCCTAAAAAAGTAATGGTCACAGTTGTAGTTTAGTTTGTTTGAGCTGGAAAAGGAAAGCATTTTGTTTTTCGTCCAGTAAATCGTGGTCAATTTCCAGTGTTTGTAATAATTCGGCAATACCAGCTATTTTGCTTTCGAGGTTCGAGAACCGGTTGATCACAATAACCTTGCTGTTTTGCAGCAAACAGGCGCCGGTTTTAAAGTTTCCTTTTTCATAACGCACCTTATAACCTGCTGTTTTTAACAGCATTTCCAATTTCTCGAGCGAATGGGTGGTTATGGGGAGCATGACCTCAAAAATAGGATTTTGAGCTGAAAGCAGAAAGGCCAAAGCACAATGCTTTTTCTTTTCGCTTTGGTCTTTCCGCTTTTAGCTTAAGTCTACCTCAAATCCACCACCTCAACACCCGGATGGGCCTTGCTGTCAAAAGTAAAAGTATCGTTAGTTATAGGCGGATTAGGCATTAGGTCTTTTAGCACATAGTTATATTTACTGCCGTTTTTATCAAATACCAGCGCACTGTAAATGATCTTTTTTACCTTGTCAATCATCAGCCTTACTTTAAAAAAAGTTATTTTATCATCCTCCGGGGTAAGGTCAATTACCTGGTATACTTTGCCGCCTTCTTTTACTTCGCCGGTGTACAGGTATTTATAGCCATGCTCGTATATCGTGAAAATTTGTGCCGGATTAAATCCCGCACTGCTTTTATCAACATTACTTAATTGTACTTCCTTATCACTTTTGTTATAGCTCCACTGGCTTTTACCGTCGCTGATGATCTCCTGCTCAACATCCGGTTTGGCAGTACCTTGCGGGTAAAGGGTTATTTTATATTTATTGGTTTTAGGCTCTACTGTCAGGGTGCCGTTTTGGGTGGCTTTCATGTTGTCCTGGGCATTGTCCAGGGTAAAAGAAAAATCACTTTTTATGGCAGCATATGAGCGGTATTTTAAACTCAAAGGGTTCAATATGGCTTTTGCCGCCGCATCTTTTTGAGCGAATGCGGCTGTTATTGTACCGAAAATTAAAAGGGTGTATAAAATGATGGTCTTCATAGTTAGAGAACGGTTGTTCTTTTAAAGTGTTTTAAAGTGATGGTGTCGGCAAAAAGACTTACGAAGTTTTCAAAACTTCGTAAGTCTGCTAAGTCGGTTAATCCTTATTTTCCAAAGTTTCAAAATATTGCATCAGCTCATGCTCATCAGCATACAAAACCTCGCGGGCTTTGCTGCCTTCAAAAGGGCCAACTATACCTGCGGCTTCCAGCTGGTCAATAATTCTTCCTGCGCGGTTATAGCCCAGTTTTAACTTGCGTTGGATAAGCGAAGTTGAGCCCTGCTGATGCATGACAATTAAACGGGCAGCTTCTTCAAACATTGGGTCGCGGTTATCAGCATCAAATTCCTTCGAACTGCTGCTTTCGCCTTCGCCCACATATTCAGGTAGCAACATAGCAGTTGGATAGCCACGCTGGTTGCCAATAAAATCAGAGATTCTTTCAACTTCCGGTGTATCTACAAATGCGCATTGTAAACGTATCAGGTCACTACCTGTAGATAATAACATATCCCCGCGACCAATCAACTGGTCGGCGCCGCCGGCATCCAGTATCGTCCGCGAATCTATCTTTGACAATACCCTAAAGGCAAGTCTTGCCGGGAAGTTAGCTTTTATGGTACCCGTAATTACGTTAACCGATGGTCGCTGGGTAGCAATTACCAGGTGGATACCCACCGCCCTGGCCAGTTGCGCAATACGGGCTATTGGCATTTCCACTTCTTTCCCTGCGGTCATCATCAGGTCGGCAAACTCATCAATCACCAGTACAATAAATGGCAGGTAGCGGTGTTTTTCCGGATCACTTATTTTGCGGTTGATGAATTTATGGTTATACTCTTTTAAGTTACGCACCTGCGCATCTTTTAACAGGTCATAACGCTGATCCATTTCGATGCACAACGAGTTCAAGGTATTTACCACTTTTTTGGTGTCGGTGATAATAGCGTCAGCCTCATCAGGCAGTTTAGCCAGGAAGTGCCTTTCTATTTTACGGAAAAGGGTTAATTCAACCTTCTTTGGGTCCACCAATACAAACTTCAGCTCGGATGGGTGCTTTTTATAAAGCAGCGAAACCAAAATGGCATTGATACCGACAGATTTACCCTGTCCGGTTGCACCCGCAACCAGCAGGTGGGGCATTTTAGCCAGGTCGGCAATAAACACTTCATTGGAAATAGTTTTACCTAAAGCAATAGGCAGATCCATCGTGGTGTTCTGAAACTTCTCTGTAGATAATACCGAGCGCATAGAAACCATTTCCGGATTCTGGTTAGGCACCTCAATGCCAATCGTTCCCTTACCCGGCATAGGGGCGATGATACGAATACCCAACGCCGCTAAGCTAAGGGCGATGTCATCTTCCAGGTTTTTAATTTTAGAGATACGCACACCCGGCGCCGGGATAATTTCATATAAAGTAACCGTTGGTCCAATAGTAGCTTTGATCTTATCGATCTCGATGTTGTAATGGTTCAGCGTTTCGACAATCTTATTTTTGTTGGCCTCCAGTTCTTCCGAGTTTACGGCAATTTTACCCGAACCATAATTCTCCAGCAGGTCAAGCGTAGGGTATTTATACGATGCCAGTTCAAGCGTATGATCATAGGTCCCAAATTGATCAACCAATGATTTGGCTTTTTCATCATCCGATTTTTCAATGTTTAAAATCGGGTTCGGGCGCTCGGTTTCAACAGTTAATGGAATATCACCACCATCGGTACCCGTTTCATAACTGTCAATATCCGGTGTTAAAACCACGGGTTCATGAAATACAGGCGTTTGCTCAATGGGTTGTTGTATCGCCTGGCCCGGACGCATAGTATTACCTCCTTTTGGCCATTCGGCAGTTGGTAATTCGTCGGCATCATATCCAATAGGTTCAACCAACTGGCTAAAAACAGGCTCATCACTATCTGCAGCAACTTTAACACGCTTTTTGGGTAATTTAAAATCAATGTTATAAGCAATGATCAGTACAGTAAGTGCCGCAAATACCAATAATCCGGCTGTGCCGGCCTGGCCAATTTGCGCATCAAGTAACCGGTTGCTCCAAAAGCCAAAATTCCCCTCTAAAAAATGAGGATAGTCGATGATAAAGGCATGTACAAAACCAATAGCTATAGATATAAATACCAGCCCAAAAAGCGAATACCCCAAAGTTTTATTTACTGCATATAGCTTTACTTTGAATAGCAAACGGTAACCGATAATAAAAAATACCAGTATAAACAGGAAAGACGCGACACCAAACCACTCAAAAATAAACTGGTTGGCTAATAAGGCGCCAAACTTGCCCAGCCAGTTCTCGACAACTGGATTTTTTAGGCCGTTTTGAATTAATTCCTGTTGCGTTTTAAATAAATTATGCCAGCCTCCGTTGGCTGCCGAAACATAACTTTGATCTTGTTGCCAGGTAAACAGGTAGGAGGTAAAGGCTATTAAGAAGTACAGGGATAACACCAGGAAAAATAAACCAATGATCTTTACCAGCCTGCCGTCCTGCAAATCAAAAACAGGCGTTCTGTCTTTTTTTGGCTTAGCCATACGTTCCTTTTCGACCTTAGTTGCAGACTGTCGTGGTAGATTTTCCTCTTTGAAACTATTTGATCTAAACTGATTTCCTTTTAACGGCATCCTTATTTCGGGTAGTAAAGCACAAATATAAAGTTAATAGATTAAACAACTTATTTGGCGTAATTTTTAATTTTTAGTAATATTGAAAATAATGAGCCTCGAACAACTGGAAGAATATATCATTAATTCTGATCTGATTGGTTTAAATGTATTGCTGACGCAAAACCCTGCACTGGCAACCACCCGTACCAGCCATAATGTATCGCCTTTAATGCTATCCTGCTATTATAAAAAGCCGGAGATTACTGCGCTGTTGTTAAAATATTTAGAGGAGATCAACCTGTTTGAAGCTGCTGCGGCCGGCAAATTTGATGCCGTTGCCCACCTGGTTTATACACACCCCGATGCTATTGATGCTTTTGCCGAAGATGGTTTTACACCACTTGGCCTGGCCTGTTATTTTGGCCAAAGCGAGGTTGCGCGCTATTTAGTATTAAAGGGTGCTGATGTTAATTTACCCTCAAATAATGGTTTTAATGTATATCCTATACATTCGGCTTCCGCGGGTAATTACACTGAAATTGTACGTATGCTGATAGAAAATGGCGCCCAGGTTAATGTAAAACAACAAGCTGGTGCTACTCCTCTACATTCTGCAGCACAAAACGGCAATCTCGAGATGCTGATCCTGCTATTAGAGAATGGTGCCGAAGTAAATACACGCATGGAAGGTGGAAAATTACCTGCCGATGTGGCCCGAGAAAAGGGGTTTGATGAAATTGCGGAGATATTAGGCTAAAAAAGTAAGCCCTTAATCGTGAGTTTTAACACTCATAACTAAGGACTTTATACTTTAATCAGTCAACAGGGGCGATAATTAGTTATTCGCTATCATAGAATAATTAAACGTGGGTAAATTGGCAATTTTAGCAGCCGCATTTTCGGCATGTATTACGGCATTTACACCATATTTACGGTTCAGATCCTGAACATACAACCACTCTTTATATTTTGAAGGAATTAATGTGTGTTTCTCTTGTTTAAAAAAAGCCGGATCTGTTGCAACCATTTCTTTCATAGCTTTATAAAATTCGCCATTCATTGGCATTTCTGAGCGCAGGCTTGGATATTCTTTACCCCACTTGCTATAAAAATCGGCAAACAGTTTTTCTTTTTCGGGATTAGTATGATATATCCATGGGCTTGAAGTATTATATAAATAATCAAGGTACATTTTAAAGCCGATGTATTCCGGGTTGTAAACCAGCGCCTGCTTTATACATTCACTGTCATTGTCTATCATATTAGCTATTTTCGACAGATCACGCGTAGCCAAAATTTCATTAATAGGACATTGTGCCTTTGTTGTTGCGTTCATCCCGAGCGCCAG
>Ga0207032_1255_pt1 | contig 11348 bp, 6 predicted proteins | sample Alteio_BWMinCont_38_FD_153308 | JGI IMG/M metagenome (GOLD analysis project Ga0207032, IMG submission 153308) | Enriched cells from forest soil in Barre Woods Harvard Forest LTER site, Petersham, Massachusetts, United States -... | ecosystem: Environmental > Terrestrial > Soil > Temperate forest >... | reverse complement strand
CAAAATCATCAGCCCCAGCGCCGCGGGAATGGTGATGAAAGCGACGATTCGAACCGAGAAAGCCAGCGTCTTCTTCAGGGATTCAAAATCGTTTGCCGCCGCCTGGTGCGACATCATGGGCAGAATGGCCGTCGCCACCGCAATCGCGTATCCGCCCAGCACCAACTCCATCACGCGGTCCGCAACCGACAGCGCCGCCAGACTTCCCTGCGGCATGCCTTTTGCCAGGACAAAATAAGTATCGATAAAAAAGTTGATCTGTCCGATCCCAATTCCGAAAAACCGCGGAATCATCAATCGGGCCACGTTCCGAATGCCGGGATGATTGAACGATATCCCAAAACTGAATCGCATTCCCTTCCGCACCAGCGAAGGAACTTGCACGAGAAATTGCAGCACGCCTCCCACGAGCACGCCCACCGCCAGCGAAACTGCCGGCTCTTTGAAGTAGCGCCAAACCGCTCCAACGGAAAACACGATGATGGACAGGTTCAGCAGGACCGGCGTTGCCGCAGGCAATCCGAAGGTATGAAAGCAGTTCAGGATGCCCATGGCCAGGGCAGCCAGCGCGATAAAAAACAGATACGGGAAGATGATGCGGTTCAAAGTAACCGCTTCATCCCAAGCAACGCTTTTCCCCGAACTGGAGGTGAACGTATGGACCACAATGGGCGAAAAGACCATCCCCAGCACTGTGATGACCGCCACCACCAAGGCCATCGTCCAGAACAAGCGGTTCGCAAACTCCCAGAGCTCCTCCTTGGACTTCTCCCTCATATACGTCGTGAAAACCGGAATGAAGGACGCCGTCATGGATCCTTCGGCCACCAGCCTGCGGAAGATGTTCGGAATTCGATAAGCCAGGAAGTAAGAGTCCGCCGTTAAAGTTGTCCCAAGGAGGAGGGTGATGCGCTGATCCCTGACGTAGCCGAGTACCCGGCTGACGATTGTGACCAAAGAGATGATCGAGGCCGATTTGAGGATATGCTTTTTATCGGTCAACGGGCAGCACTCCGGAGCCCCTAACCCTAATGAAAACAATGAGTTGACAGGAAAAACCCGCTTAACATAACATACATTTTGCCGATTGGCAAATTTCGGCATTTCGGCGTAGTGCTCAGGTTGAATTTCGGTAGCGGGTCAGTTTGAATTTTTTGGTTCGTGACACAATAGGTCAAAATTCAAACGGACCCACTACGTGAATTTCTTGATCCGCGACGCAATCGGTCAAAAATTCAAACGGATCCGCTACGCAATCCCGGACCGGGATTCACAGAATCTTGAAACTTAAAGCCCCAGCCTCGACGCACAAGAAGGTCATCGTTGTGCTCGCCGACAAGAAGCCCCTGCGCGGATACTTGAACCCCGCGCGCCTCGGACAAGCCGATCCCGTCGACGTTCTTACTCCCGATGGCGAGCACCTCCAGCTTCCTCTCGCGAAAATCCGCTCCATTTATTTCGTTCGCGAGTTTTCCGACGAATTCGAGCCGGAGCGCAAAGCGTTTCTGAGCCGCCCCAAGCTCGACGGCTTATGGGTTCGCCTCCGCTATACCGACGGCGAAGCGCTGGAAGGCGTCGTTCCCAACGATCTGCTTTCGCTCCTCGATAACGGCTTGCAAATCACTCCTCCCGACCTGAATTCCTCCACCGACCGCATCTTCGTCCCTCGCGCCGCGCTCATTGAAGTCACCGTCCTCGGAGTCGTAGGAATCGCCCGCCGCAAAACCACCGCCGCAGCCGTCGCCTCCCAGCCTCGCCTCTTCAACGAATAGTTTCACTGGACCCAACCTCACCTGTTCCTACAACAACCGCTCCCCAGCGCAACGAATTCAAAGCCTCCTCGACTGGCGGCAATGCAATCGACATCACTTACGGATTCGTCGGTGGGTGGTCCAGAAGATAAATCCTAATACGCATTTGGGTGGCCAACATGTTGGGTAAAGCTGTGAAAGAAACCCTCCGAATTCCAATCCTGCTCACGGCATGAGCCCAGAAAATACAACCAGCAAGCAGCCTTTGATCCTCCACGTGAACCGGCAGCAGATGAGTTGGCGGCGCTGATCTATCGCCATTAATAATCTGTTGACACATGCATTCTTTATAATTTAGCATCCCGGGTACTGATTGGCCTTCGCGACAGAGCGTCCCAGAGCGTGCCGTTATGTCCTTGAGAAGCTTAATTCCGGTATTTTTGGGAACAACGGCTGGCGTCATCTTGCCGTGCATACTTTCGCCCATTCCTTCGTCAGAGCCCAGATCGATCATCGAGCAGCACTCTGTTTCAGGCGTCCTTCATCCCACGGGACTGGCGCTCTCTCAGGGGGTCATTTATTTCTCCGAGGCCGTGAAGCGCCGAGTGTTGTTTCGGAAGGAGACTGAGACAGAGTTTCAAGTATTTTCCGACGACAACAGGTTCAAGGCACCTGCTGGAATCAGCGCCAACGAGCAATTTATTTTTGTGGCTGATCCGGGAGCTCATAATGTATTTCAGATCAGTCTCGACTCGCGTAAAGTCACGCCTCTTCTTCCGCAAGACAGCAACCTTGCACCGAGCGCCGTAGTTTTCCGCCCAATCTACGATGTCAGCAACCAACGGCTAACAAGTCATCCCGGCCTGGCAGTTTTGGACCATAACACCAACCGCTGTTTTCTTGTAGACCTAGGCACTACTGGTCAAACGCCGCTCCTTTCGTGGAGTGACAAGAGCTTCGCGGACGCATATAGCATCACAAGCTTCGAACGCAACGTTTTTGTCAGCGACAAGGGAGCCGGAACTCTCTTTGAATCTCCAAATTCCCAGGATTGGTCTGACGTGAGAGATGCTGTACCTCCACCATTTCCGTTCACCGGGGCGGGACACTTCTTTGCGAGCTTTTCTGCCCCCCGAGACGCTTATGCGACGAGCGACGTTATTTACGTGGTGGACAAACGTGAGCTTTTTGCATTTCTTCGGGGAAGAAACAAGCTCGTGCCGCTTGCATATCGGCCGGAGCCTTTGATTGATCCTCAGCAGGTTGTCGTTAGTCTGAACAGCGGTTCTATTCTGATCTCGGAAAACTCTACGCGCGGTGTGGTCAGTTGGCCCTTAGTCATTCCTATCACTGTGGAAGTAGAAGCAACGGGGGATACAAGTACCCCGCTTGCCGCGCTATATAACTACCTGTGGAATGAAGGTGTATTACCAACGACTTCCGTACAGCTACCTTATGCTTCGCCGACAGGTGAGCTGTGCCAGACTTTATCTTGTGTGATTGAAAGAGGGCGAAGCCTAATACCAAAGACCAACGTACAAATCGAGCAGACCCTCTGCTCCATGAATCCCTCTGTTTGCAACAAAGATAGGCTTTCGAAACTCCGTCCTGGCCAGTCAATTCTTATACCCGATGTGCCCTTGGAATCTTATTTGTCTGTTGCGACGTTGGTTTCGGACGGTAAATCCACGATTGGAGATCTTATCGACCGTTCGGTCCCCGACGCAGCGCTTCGGGCGTCGATCGACTTGAAATTCGTCACACTTCTCAATGTCTCTGCCCATCTGGACGTTTCCGGAGTATTGAAAAAGGGAGTCTCTCTGAATTTGCCGGTCCAGTACATTAGGTACTATCTCTCGGCAACGCGGGAAGAGCTTCTGTCTTCTAAATCAAAACTGGCAGGCCTAATCGGGAACTTTCCTCAACTTTCGGTTCGTCCCTTGGGCCTAAAGGTCTTTAAGGGTGCTCAAAGTTCAGGCCAGGAGATCATTCTCCACACGCCAGATGAGATTAAGAATGCATACAAAAACGTCTTAAGTGCGATCGACTTCAACACTGAGCACTCTGCAAAATACGGTCGAGCCAACGATGTGCCAATACTGATCGCGGAAACAAAAGCTGATTGCAAGCATCCGGCATTTTTCAAGAATGACAACAGTGAGCGTGCCTTTGACACCCCAGGTTGCGACAGCCCGGAGCCGATCTCCGATGCTGTTGTCCTCGACTGGGCAGAAACAGAAAAACGTCATGGAACTTGCGTTTCGAGCATTATTGGTGCAAAGGCTGCCCTGTTCGGTACCACGATAGCCGAGGGATCAGGCTTGACTCTCTCAACCTCGGGAAGCTTAGACACGTCTGCACTTCTTCAGATGTATAGCGAATCTCATGGAGCCTTTGTTGTGAATATTAGCAGTGCAGTCGAGGACGTCGGTGCGGGGTCTGCTTGGGGAAAATTGCTTCAGAGTCCGATATCCAAGTACGCTCTGTTCATAGCAGCGGCCGGAAATGAAAACTCGCTTTTGGCTGCGAAACCGGAGTACCCGGCTTTCCTAGCCGAAGATTATCCAAATCTCGTATCCGTTGGAGCACTCGACAAATTGGGCACGTACGTTTGGGAGGACCCGCGAAATAATAATCAGGGCTCAAATACTGGATCGAAAGTAGAACTGCTGGCTCCGGGAGAGGCCATACCTTGTGCTACGGACGTCATAGACGGCAAAGCAATATATTCGATGGCGCCGGGAACATCGTTCGCTGCACCCATTGTGACTGCTGTCGCAGCCTTGCTGCTCGACAAAAAGCTAACTCCGGTGGAGGTCAAGGCCCGCTTGCTCTCGACCGCCGTGCCCCTCGAAAAAGAGAGGGGTAGAGAGCCGCTGTCGCGTTTCGGGCGTTTAAGCATTGATAGGGCCTTACTCAACCTCACGACCTCTCACCTCGAGTACTTTCAAAATGGTTCGACGCGGCAATTAGAGTTTAGGCCGTTGAACAGTAGCGCAAACCTTAACTATCAGAATGCTTCAGATCCCCTGCAGGGTTGGAGCCCCGTATCCTTTTCCGACGTACTCTCGCTTGACTTGATGCCTGGACGGACGACGGATGGCAACCTTTATCGATTAGTGTATTTCGATATGAACGCGAACGACAAGATTGGAATGCGTGAAAAAGTTCGTTTGTCGGGATGTTTTCCGATAGCTCCAAAAGGGACGGCAGAGAAGTATTTGGTCATATTTGGAAATGCTTGCGCGCTGATCGGTCAGTTTGATTCCGAGCATTCGATCTTCAACCCGAAGGCTTTTATTGCCCCACGATTGGGACTCGATAAGTTTTAGTGAATGCACCACTAAAGGAGAATAATAAGATGAGGATAAACCGGTGGCGTTTTGGTCTTGCTTTATTCTGCTTTTGCTTCATCCATCTAGTTCTGCGCGCTCAAGCTGTAACCAATGACAGGGAAACAGTTGCTGCGACACAAGTTGGCAAAGACGTCGAGACAGCTCTGACAACAGCTAACTCGACCGGTCTTGCAGGCCTTACGCTGACTAAGGCGGTCCTGACCCTGGAAACGTCTGGTTCAGTGCAAGGTGGCATCAAACTCAATTTCCTTATTTTTACTATTGATCATACCAAAAAGAAAGGAACTACTATCACACAGACCCTCACCTTCGGAGCAATTCAGAAGCCTGCGGGGGGCGGGGAAGTGGATCTCACTGTGTTGAAAGACTCTTTGTCAAAAGCCATCGCGACGGCGGCGGAAGTTGCCTCTCAAATACGAACTCTCCCGCTTAGTCAAGGTGTGGTCAAATTGCAGTTCGTAGTTGAAAAAAAGAGCGATGGAAGCATTTCTTATAAAGTCCTTGGTATCGATTTGGGCCCGTCTGTGAATCTGGACAATACGTCAACGAATACTCTCGAGGTTACGTTTTCAAAGTCCTGACAGTAGCTTTGGACGGATGGTCGAGCGCGGCGGGTGGCAGTCCGTTAACTGCAGAGTGGGATGGGGGTGCCGCATCCTTTGAGTTTTTGGTTCACCAAAGGGTGCGGTTTTTGACTTTGCTTTTTTCCTCATTCCACCCGCGCCCGCCGACGCCGTTTAATTCGCCCTGCGACCGTTCAACCCTCATTTTCTACCATTCGATGTAAAACACTTAACCTTTCGATACTTTCGTGCTATACTTACCCCGTAAGTGCCGCTATGGTGCCGCCCCGCCCTCCTGATTCCTTCCGCAGCCCGATCCCTATCCTCTGCACCCGATTCCCTAACTCCCATCGAATCATATCGTTTGCAGACCCCCACCTCTTAACCCCTTTCCCATCATATCGTTACAAAAACCATAGGGGGCCGGGGCGTCGTCTATCCCCTCGACGTTCAGATCTTTCGCGCACCTCCCATTCTCCGTACACTCTTCCAAGTTCCGTATCCTCTAAGTCCTTTGCTTGCCACTCTTATGCGACTCTTGCATCCCGGACGGTTCTACGGGACGAAAACTGCCGGGGTATGGTGGCATTCTTCCCGAATTGGAACTCGCCACTCGCCACCAGTCACTCGCCACTAAGTCCCACGGATGCAACACTTACAAAAAACACGGGGAGCACATCTTTCAAGCCAAAGAGTTTCTCTCTTCATGGACTTGCCTTGTCGCCCTCTTTCTCTTGTGCGAGACTGCAAACGCAAACTGAGGAAGTGCTGAGGAGCTCCCCGATGAAACTCTCTGAACTGGCCCAAAAACTGGGATGCCGCCTGGAAGGTCCGCCCGACCTCGAGGTCCGCGGCGTGGCGGGCATCGAGCAGGCCGAGCCGGGCCAGCTCACCTTTCTTGCGAATCGGCGCTACTTCCCGCTTCTGAAGACGACTCGCGCTTCAGCGGTTCTGCTGGACGAAGGCGTAGTGATCGACCGCGCCGCCGCCCTGCCCGCTCTCGCGGCACTGCGCACGAAGAATCCCTACTTGGCCTTTGCCCATGCTATCGAGCTCTTCTATCAGCCGCCTGCTTACGCGCCTGGAATTCATCCGACCGCCACGATCAGCAAGAACGCTATGATCGGCCAGGGAGCCCACGTCGGGCCGTATTGCTACGTGGACGACGACGCGGAAATCGGCCGCAATGCCGTGCTCCACAGTTTTGTCACCATCTATCGCGGTGCGAAGATTGGCGATGATTTTTTTGCCCATGCCCACGCCGTAGTGCGCGAATTCTGCCGCATCGGCAACCGCGTCATCCTGCAAAACGGCGTGGTCATCGGCGGCGATGGACTTGGTTTCGCGAAGAAACACGATGGCGCCTGGTACAAGATCGTGCAGTCCGGCCCCGCCGTTCTCGAAGACGACGTGGAAATTCAGTCCAACAGCTGCGTGGACCGCGCCACCATCGGCGAAACGCGCATCGGCCGCGGCTCCAAGCTTGACGACCTCGTCCTGATCGGCCACGGCTCCTCTGTTGGCGCCAACACCCTGCTTTGCGGCCAGGTGGGCCTAGCCGGCTCCACCAAAGTGGGCAGCGATTGCATTCTAGCGGGGCAAGTCGGCTCCGGCGGCCACATCACCATCGGCGATCGCACGCTCCTCACCGCGCAAAGCGGCATCCCCCACGACCTCCCGGGAGGGCGGCACTATTCCGGCACGCCCTGCGTGGAGCATCGCCAATGGCTCAAGAACTCCGCCGCGTTCAATCGCATGCCCGATTTACAAAAGCGTCTGCGCGAACTCGAAACCGAAGTAGAACGTTTGAAGGGGCGCTGACGCTATGCCGCAGGAGGTTGGCTAACAGGTTTTTCGGAAAATCCGACCGGTTGTTGATCCGGCGGCAGAGCGGCGGCCATCACATCGTGCACCACATCATTCAACGCGTCGCGTTCTTCGAGAGAATATTTCGACGCGTCAACAGGAGGCAGAAACTCGACAACGATCTCGCCGGGATGAATCACCAGCGAGCGTTTCTCCATCACGCGGTGCGCGCCGGAACAAATCATCGGCACAATCGGCACACCCGCTTTGATCGCCATAACCACCGCGCCTTTCTTGAATTCCTGCAGGCGCCCGTCGGGACTGCGCGTGCCTTCGGGGTAGATCAAAAAGGACTGCCCCGCTTTCATCGCCTCCGTGGCCTTCTCCACGCTGGCAATCGCCGCGTCGCGAGCGCTCCGGTTCACCGGGATAAAGTGCGCCGACCGAAAGGCCTGCCCCACGATCGGCCATTTGAACAGCGACTCCTTCAGGAGGACCGCAATCCGCCGTGGAATGGCGCCCACCACCGCCGGCGCGTCGGCGGCACTGGTATGATTCGCAACGAAAAGGCACACGCCCTGTGGGATGCGCTCCAGGCCCTCGACACGGACTTTGACGCCGACCGCGCGAACGAAAAACATCACGCCCTTAATGCCCGCCCAGTAGAGCGGCCCCGGGTTTTTGGTAATCACGGTGTAAACCAGCAACGGCGGCCCTAGAAGCAAAATGTAAAGCGACATAAAGACCGCGATAAAGAGAGTTCGAAGCATGAGCAGGCAAGACTTTCTCGAATCCCGCGCCGCGGGTCAAGCGGAACGTGGTCAACAACATAAAGCCAGTGCACTGATGACGCTATGGTTTGCCACGAAGCATCCCCTCGCGAATCCGCCGCGCCTTTTCATTCGCATGCGCGTCTTCCGACACTTCGTATTGCATTTCTTTGGTTTCGCCAAGCCGAAATTCGATACTGACTTCCTTCTCTTCTCGTCGAACCCGCAGTTTCACCTGGTCGCCCGGTTTCTGTTCACGCACCCAGCGCTCCAGCCGGCGCGGCACTTCCCCGCCGTTCCCATTGATGACGACATCCCCCTCGCGCAGTCCTGCTTGCGCAGCGGACGAATCGGTCTCCACATTTCTCACAAACAGCGCGCCGCTCGAATCTCGCTCTACGCGAAAACCCAGAGTTGCCCTGCGGTGCTCCACGCTTCGCAATTCCAAACCGGCGAGGCCAAGAATTTGCTGATAGGGCATCGATTCCGCGCCAGCCACGTATTTCCTGAAAAACTCCTCAAAAGAACCGCCGGCGATTTTCTCTGCGGTCAACCGCACATCCAGGCTGTCTCGATACATCTTCCCTTGTTTCGCGAAATCCGTATTCATCGCGCGCAGCACGTCGTCCAGGCTCTTTTCATTGCCCGTACGGTCGCGGATCAATATGTCCAGCAAATCTCCGAGTACCTGTCCCTTCGTGTAATACGACACGCTGTTTTCCGGTTGATTGTAGAGCGGGTATTTTTCCAGCCAGGCATCCAGACTCGACTGCTCCGCGCTTTGCCAGCGATTCGCGGGCCGGCCCTCCAGTTCGCTGATTTGCTCCCCGAGGTCTGCGTAGAACTGCTCTTTTTTCCAGATTCCGCTGCGCACCAACGTATACGAACCGTACGTGCTGGTTACGCCTTCCGCGAACCACAGCGCCCGTGTGTACTGCTCTTTCGTGTAATCCACCGGCTCCAGCGAAGCGGGCCGGATGCGTTTCACATTCCAAAGGTGAAAGAACTCGTGCGCCGCCACGCCCGGCAAAGATGAATCCGAATACGTACCAATTGCCGTCGAATTCGCGTGCTCCATTCCGCCGCCACCTGCTCCTTTGCCGATGTGAAGAATAAACACGTAGCGATCGAAAGGCGCTCCGCCCATCAGCTGGAGCTCATACTGGCAGATGCGTTTCAAATCCTCTTCGATCTGCTTCCTTTTCCAATTGCCTCCATGAATCACAACCCAGATTTCCGGCTTGACCGCGCTCAATTGAAATTCCTCGAACTTCCCTGCTTCGATGGGCGTGTCGGCGAGCGTGTCGTAGCTTGTCGCCGTGAAATAGAATTGTCGCGCGACACCCAACGATTCAGATCCACCCGGGGAAGCACTCGTCGCCCGCCAATCGTCAGGTGGATTCAAAAGGCTCATCGTCACTTCTTCGGATCGCCGCTCAGGAACATAGAGAAGGATCATCGCCGGATTGATGAAGGCGTGCTCTGCGTTGAGTTGCGAGGCAAAGGGCCCCACGTCATCCCAGTAAGTGGCGTACGAAACCTGGAGCGTCCCCGTCCCCGTGATACGCCAAGTCTGTTTGTCTACTTTCTCGATGGGTGCTTTTTCGGAACCCGCAAAAGCTTCTACTTGCCGTACGCGGCTGCTGAAGTCCCGGATCTGGTACAGCGCGTTCCACGCCGCCATCTGCACGGTCACTTCTCCGTTCACGTTCGGGATGGTCATGGTCACGTGAAAGAGATGCTGCTCCGGATGAGCCAGGGATACCGCATATTGAATCGTCGCTTTGCTGGAAGTGCTAAAAGCAAGAAAAAGGAAGAAAGAGAGAATCGCTCGAATCAGCAACCGGCTTCGGAGATAACGAGGTGTCACCGAGTCTTTGCCTCGCTCGGGACTTGCTCGGCCAGGCCAAGCTTCTTCAGGAGTTTGTCGCACAAGCCATCAAAACTGCCGTTGGACATGATCAGCAGAAGATCGCCCGGCTTTGCTTCCCTTCCAAGGTGCTCGGCAATCGCCTCGGAACTCGGGAACACACGCGCGTCTTTACCCAGGGCGCGTACACTCTCCGCGACGCTTTCCGGATCCAGCCGGTTCTCATCGCCCAACTGTTGCGCGCGAAACACTCCCCCAAGGACAACGCGGTCGCCCAGGGCCAGCGCCTTTGGCAGAGCATCCTGAAACACCTTGCGTCGCATGGAATTCGATCGGGGCTCAAGAATTGCCCATAGCCGGCGTCCCGGCCATCGGCCCCGTGCCGCTTCGATGGTCGCTTTCACAGCCGTCGGATGATGTGCAAAGTCATCCACAACCAACACGCCGCCAATTTCGCCCTTCACATCCATCCGCCGCTTGACGCTGCGAAATGTGGCAAGCGCTTTGGCAATTTCTTTCCCACCGATTCCGCGTCCCTGAGCCACGATTAAAGCCGCCATGGCATTCAAAACGTTGTGCCTTCCCGTAGCCGTCAGCGCAAATTCGCCAAACACTTTTCCCCTGTTCGTGGCCTTGAACTGCATAGTTTCGCCGGTGATACCCATGTCGCTCGCGATCCAATCATTCCCGGCGCCGAATCCGTACGTTGCCACTGGGCAGAAAGCCTTTTCCGCCGCGCGCCGCAACGCTGGCCCGGAATCTTCCGTGTCACCCCAAATCACGACCCTTCCCCGTCTTGGGACAAGATTCACCAAGCGGCGAAAAGCCAGCTGATAGGTCTCGAAATCGGGATAAATATCAGCGTGGTCGTACTCCAGTGAAGTAATGATGAGATCGTCCGGATGGTAGTGGAAAAACTTTGGCCCACGGTCCCAGATTGCAGTTTCGTACTCGTCTCCTTCGAGAATGAACTCCTCCCCACCGCCAAGTCCGTAGCTCTTCCCGAAATTCTCCGCTACGCCCCCGACAAGAAAATTCGGCCGCTTCCCCGCCACATGAAAAATCCAAGCCAGCATCGCCGTCGTCGTGGTCTTTCCATGCGTTCCGCTGACTACGATCGAATGCTTTCCGGGCAGAAACACTTCCTCGAGCATCTCCGGCATCGAGCGATAGGGAATTCCCGGATAGCGAACCTGTGGTAACAGGAGCTCCCAGCGTTCGTGAAGTTTGTG
>Ga0207032_1253_pt1 | contig 11434 bp, 7 predicted proteins | sample Alteio_BWMinCont_38_FD_153308 | JGI IMG/M metagenome (GOLD analysis project Ga0207032, IMG submission 153308) | Enriched cells from forest soil in Barre Woods Harvard Forest LTER site, Petersham, Massachusetts, United States -... | ecosystem: Environmental > Terrestrial > Soil > Temperate forest >... | reverse complement strand
CGCTATCAATAAAAATTTGTTTTAATATACCGGCGCTGCCGATGATGAGCAATATCATCGCTATATCTTTTACCGCTTCGGTATAGATACCCATTATCGTTGTTAACTTTTTGCCCATTACGATGCCTAAGGTGTAGGTGGCAATGATAATGGTTTCGATCATGGCCATATTGGGTTCGCCCAAAAAATCGGCTAAGGTTTTGATAGCCGGATTGCTACTGAATATTTTGGAGGCTAATGCCGAAAGACCGATTATTAAAACCGGTAACAGCGAAGAAATGATACTGTTGCCAATACCCGGAAGTTCATCAGCGGCTAACTCTACCACGGTAAACGAGATAACCGAGCTTGAACGCATGTTCTTTAATGTTCGAGCAAAGATGGGGCCGGCAATAACAATAGCGGGTATAGCGATTATTATACCATATAAAAATGTTTTGGTCAGGTCGGCATGAAACTGTACCACCAAAGCCATAGGCGAGGGGTGCGGCGGCACAAAGAATATTTTGGACTGACGATGAAGCAAACCTTTTTATCGTGGTCGCTAATGGAAACGCTGGTTTCTGTGATTGGGTTGATTGGTGTATTGAGCTTACAGGCGGTGCTTTTTTAATAGGTTGATTTCATTAAACATCTACTAACACATCCCTGCCCCTCTCAAGAAGGGAACCTATTCGCGCAGCCGTCTTAAATATTATGCATGCATAGTATCCTGCTAATTTAATTTTGGTTAATTTTGCTAACCAATTTTGTGTTATGGAAAGTGTTGCTTATCAATCTACCTATAAAATACGTTTCGTTACGGCAGCGTCGCTGTTTGACGGGCACGATGCCACTATTAACATTATGCGCCGCATACTGCAAAGCAGCGGTGCCGAGGTAATACACCTGGGCCATAACCGTAGTGTTGAAGAGGTGGTAAATTGTGCTATACAGGAAGATGTACAGGGCATTGCGCTTACCAGCTACCAGGGCGGCCACGTAGAATATTTTAAATATATGTATGACCTGCTGCACGAACGTGGAGCCGGGCATATCAAAATTTTTGGTGGTGGCGGTGGTGTATTTTTACCGCACGAAATTGCCGAATTAGAAGCCTACGGCATCAGCAAAATATATTCGCCGGATGATGGCCGCACCATGGGCCTGCAGGGCATGATAAACGACATGCTGCGCAAATGCGATTTTCAAAATAAAATAAAATTAAATGGCGAGCTAAAATATCTGCCCAAAAAAGATGCGCATGCTATAGCCACTGCCATCAGCGTGGTAGAGAATTACCCTGCGCAGGCGGAAAACTTTTTAGCTGAAGTAAAAAAGCTGATCGATACTAAAACCATACCCGTTGTAGGTATCACCGGTACTGGCGGCTCGGGTAAATCGTCATTAGTGGATGAGATTGTACGGCGGTTTTTGATGGAAACAGATAAAACGCTGGCTATAATTTCTGTCGATCCGTCCAAACGTAAAACAGGCGGCGCCTTATTGGGCGACCGAATACGGATGAATGCGATTAATAGTCCGCGGGTTTATATGCGGTCGCTGGCTACACGCCAGGCAAATTTGGCGCTGAGCAAGCATGTGCAGGAGTCGATTGATATTTGTAAGGCAGCAGGGTATGATCTAATCATTGTGGAAACATCCGGCATAGGGCAAAGCGATACCATGATTACCGATTATTGCGATCTGTCATTATATGTGATGACACCCGAATTTGGCGCGGCAACCCAGCTGGAAAAAATTGACATGCTGGACTTTGCCGATATGGTGGCACTCAATAAATTTGACAAACGCGGCGCATTGGATGCCATTCGTGATGTGCGCAAGCAATATAAACGGAATCATAAACTTTTTACGGCTAAAGATGAGGACCTACCTATTTATGGTACAATGGCCTCGCAGTTTAATGACCCGGGCATGAACGAGCTGTTCGCGGCATTGATAAAAAACATCCGGGCAAAAACAGGTATCGAATTTAGCCTCACCCCGGCCCTCTCCAAAGGAGAGGGAGGATTTGGTGAACAGGCCGAAAAGGTTTATATCATTCCGCCTGACAGAACAAGATATTTAGCCGAGATTGCAGAAAATAGTGCAGCCTATGGCGAATGGGTGAACGAACAATGTAAAGTGGCGCAGCAATTGTTCCAGGTTAAGGGTGTGATGGAAATGAGCCCCACCCAACCCTCCCCGGAAGGGAGGGCTTTAAATGTGGGCAAATTAAAAGTCTCCCCAACCGGGGGAGATTTAGAGGGGGCTCTTGCGGATATTTACACACATTTAGAGCAACAGCTCCACGCCGATTGTAAACGCCTGCTTAAAGAATGGCCGGGCGTAGTTGAACAATATAAAGCCGAAAATTTTATTTATAAGGTTAGGGACAAAGAGATCAAACAGCCTTTGTTTTATACTTCATTGTCGCAATTGAAAATACCTAAGATCTCGCTACCCAAATACGAAGCCTGGGGCGATATTTTACGCTGGTTATTAACGGAAAATGTTCCGGGAGAATTTCCTTATACAGCAGGTGTGTTCCCGCTAAAAAGGGAAGGTGAAGACCCGACCCGGATGTTTGCCGGCGAGGGCGGCCCTGAACGGACCAACAAACGTTTTCATTATGTGTCGCTGGGTCAGCCGGCCCATCGGTTATCTACGGCGTTTGATTCGGTTACGCTTTATGGCGAGGACCCGCATATCCGGCCCGATATTTACGGCAAAATAGGCAATGCTGGGGTAAGCATAGCCACGCTGGATGATGCTAAAAAATTATATTCCGGGTTTGATTTGTGTAGCGCATCTACATCGGTGTCAATGACGATTAATGGCCCCGCGCCGATGCTGTTGGGCTTTTTTATGAATGCAGCTATTGATCAGCAATGTGAGAAATATATTATCGAACATAAACTGGAACATTTAGTTGAAGCGAAGTTTAAAGAAGTTTATGAGGATAGAGGATTGGAGCGGCCAAGATATTTATCTCGCCTCACCCCAAACCCCTCTCCAAAGGAGAGGGACTTAAATAACGGGCGGCGAGAATTTGGTTATGCAACAGCAAATTTAAATATCTGGGACTTATTAAAAGCCCATTCAAAAGAGAACAGACAAAATCCAACGGAGGCAGAAAATATTTTATGGCACGAATTAAGAAATAATAAAACTGGCTACAAAATTCGTAGGCAACATGCCATTGATGGTTACATTGCTGATTTTGTTTGTATACCTAAAGGATTGATAGTAGAAATCGATGGAGGATATCACCAACTGACAATTGAACAGGATGAGGTCAGAACAAAAGTTTTAAATGATGAAGGGTTTGATGTTATTCGCTTTACTAATGACGAAGTGATTAATGATACAAAAAAAGTAGTTGATGCAATTAAAGAAAAACTGGCAAATCAACCAGGCAGAGATTTATCTCGCCTCACCCCAGCCCTCTCCAAAGGAGAGGGAGCTGTATTAGGCGAGATGAACGAAGCGGACAGGAAAGTCCTCTCCTTTGGAGAGGATTTAGGTGAGGCTAAGACAGAGCTTCCTCCCGGCAATAATGGCCTGGGACTAATGCTGCTCGGCCTAACCGGCGACCAGGTATTGCCTGCCGATGTTTATGCCAAAATAAAAGCCTACGCCATTGCCACCGTACGCGGCACCGTACAGGCAGATATTTTAAAAGAGGACCAGGCGCAAAACACCTGCATCTTCAGCACCGAGTTTGCCCTGCGGATGATGGGCGATATGCAGCAATATTTTATAAATGAAAAGGTGCGCAACTTTTATTCGGTATCTATTTCGGGCTACCATATTGCCGAAGCCGGGGCCAACCCGGTTACACAACTGGCGTTTACGCTATCCAACGGGTTTACTTATTTGGAGTATTACCTGAGCCGGGGTATGCATATTGATGATTTCGCGCCAAACCTGTCGTTCTTTTTCTCGAATGGGATAGACCCGGAATATTCGGTGATTGGTCGTGTAGCCAGGCGGATATGGGCTAAGGCCATCAAAAATAAATATAAGGGTAATGATCGCTCGCAAAAACTGAAATATCATATCCAAACCAGCGGCAGATCATTGCATGCGCAGGAGATCGACTTTAATGATATCCGCACTACGCTGCAAGCATTGTATGCTATTTATGATAACTGTAATTCACTGCATACCAATGCTTATGATGAGGCCATTACTACACCCACCGAAGAATCTGTACGCCGGGCGATGGCTATACAACTCATCATTAACCGCGAATTGGGGTTAGCTAAAAATGAAAATCCGATACAAGGCGCATTCATTATTGAAGAGTTAACCGACCTGGTAGAACAAGCTGTGTTGGCCGAATTTAAAAATATTAACGACCGCGGCGGCGTCTTAGGCGCAATGGAGACCATGTACCAGCGCAGCAAGATACAGGAAGAATCGCTGTACTATGAAACCCTGAAACATAACGGCGAATACCCGATCGTAGGCGTAAATACATTCCTTAATAAAAAAGGATCGCCGACGATTACGCCATCGGAAGTTATACGCGCTACTGAAGAAGAAAAGCAATACCAGATACATACACTACACGAGTTTCAAAAACGCAACGAACATATTATAGCGCCGCTGCTAAAAAACCTGCAGCATACCGCGGTTGCCGGCGAAAATATTTTTGAAAGCCTGATGGAAGCCTGTAAATATTGCTCGTTGGGCCAAATATCCAATGCGCTGTATGCGGTTGGGGGACAGTATAGAAGAAATATGTAGGGATGAGAGCCAAGAATAAAGATACAAGAATCAAGACAGGCATTTATTTATCCTGGCTCTTGATTCTTGCATCTTGACTCTATTTTTCTATCCACTCACTCACAATCTTAGCCGATAACAAACAAAGCGGTATCCCTCCCCCGGGATGTACACTTCCTCCGCAGAAATACAGATTCTTAATTTTTGATGACCTGTTAGCATGCCTCAAAAAAGCGGCAAATTTACTATTAGAACTGGTGCCATAAATAGAACCCTGGTAGCTGGATGTTTTACTTTCAATACTCCGGGGATCAAGGATACTTTCGCAGACGATAAGTTTACTAATGTCTTCGTTTAAGTTTTTGGAGAGTTTGGCTAAGATATTTTTCCGGGCCTCATTAATTAGCATGTCCCAATCCTGCCCCGTGTTTGAGGGTACGTTGATCATCGTAAACCAGTTTTCGCAGCCTTCGGGCGCATCATCGGGTTTGTATTTCGAGGAGATATTTAAATAAATAGTAGGATCGCTGTAGATGTTTTTTTCTTTCCAGATATAATCAAACTCCGCTTTGTAATCGGCACTAAAAAAGATATTATGCAGATCCAACTGCGGAAACTGTTTGTTAATTCCCCAATAAAATACCAATGCCGAGCTGCTACGTTCCTGTTGCAATATTTTTTTAGGGAACAGAGCCGGATGATCTTTCAAAAGCCGGTTATAGGTGAACCAAACATCCATATTGGAAATAACAATATCCGCTTCAATAAATTCACCTTTCACCTTTGAACCTTTCACCTTTTGTCCTTCCAAAACAATCTCTTCAACCTTTGAATCGTAGTGAAACTTTACCCCTAATGATTCTGCGAGCTTTACCAGGCTGGTTGTGATGCTGTACATTCCACCGTCAGGGAAATAAGCGCCATAATGTTGTTCTAAATGCGGAATCACGTTTAAAGTGGCCGGTGCTATGTAAGGGTTGGAACCATTATAAGTGGCATAACGGTCAAAAAGCTGTACCATGCGCGCATCCTTAAAAAAGACCTGATTAGCCCGATGCATGGTTCGCAGGGCATCTATTTTGGGCAAACGCAAAATGGATTTTATAGTCGTCCAATTCAAAAAAGTTTTTAGGCGATGAAGGGATTTTTGTAGAAAAACAGGGTTGGTAATATGATAAATATCATTGCTATTTGCCGTATATTTTATAAGTGCTTCGGCAGGTTCGCCGGTTGCTGCTGCTATTTCACGGGCGAACGTTTCTGTATCAGCGCGAGCATTTAACTGCGTGCCGTCTTCGTAAAAATATTTGCAAATCGGGTCGAGTTTTTGGCAGGTAAAGTAATCAGATGGGCTCTTGCCGGCCAGTTTAAATAGCTCATCAATATATTGTGGCATGGTTAACAGGCTGGGCCCGGCATCGAAGCGATAGCAGTCTTGCTTAATTTCGGATAGTTTGCCGCCGGGATAACTATTCGCCTCAAAAACTTCCACATTATAGTCTTTAACAGCCAGGCGAATGGCAGCAGCTATGCCGGCAATTCCGGCACCGATGATTAAAACTTTTTTGGCGGGCATTGGGCAAATATAAACCGCCAGGCAACAAAAAAGCAGAACCTGGTAAGATTCTGCCCCGATTGTTGTAAGTGATACGCTTAATTAATCCTTATATGTATATGTTATAAAATCAACCTCTATATAATTACAGTCGCTTTAAAAGATGGTTTTAAGAAATTGAAATTATTTGCCGTCCTTTTTTATATCGGCAATAGTGGCTGCCAAAAGCGCGTTAAACTCCGCCGGTTTTTCCACCATCGGGAAATGACCGGTTGCATGGATCTCTTTTAATTCAAAAGGAATATTATTGGCTTTAAATCCACCCGTGTAAGTTTGATGTATATCGCTGTTAATCAGGTACAGCTTCTTTTTTGTGGCTTTTAATTTACTAGCAGCGTCCGGCTCAGCATCCATAATGCTTACTATACAAGGTATAGCTATTGTTGAATCTGCATGGGCTACATCGTTCAGTACCCTTTTCCGGGTAATGCTATCCGTAGTTTTATAAAATAAATATTGACTAAAATAGGCTGTAGTATTTGCTTTAAAACTCTTTTTCAAAGCAGTGGTAAAGTCGGCGATCGCTTTCTTTAATTGTGGACTTTGAACCTGGCCGACATTTAAAAGATTATCTATGCCTACCAGGCATATAATGTGATCAGGTGCATGTATAGCAGCTTCTATAATTATATCGCCCCCCATAGAATGCCCGATTAATATCACATTTTTCAAATTTAGTTGGGTGATCACCGAATCTACATCCCTTCCAAAATCCTTTACGGTCCAGCTATTCCTGTTTTTGCCCGATTGCCCAAAGCCCGGCAGATCAATAGTGACTACTCTGTATTTTTTACTGAAAAAATTAACCTGGTTTGACCAATAGGATCCATTGATAAGCCAGCCATGAACAAATAATAAAGTGGTATCGCCTTTGCCAGTATCGGTATAAGCAATATTGACGCCATTATCATGAATTTTAATTTTGGCAGGAGCTGTTTTTGTTTGCGGGTTGTTACACGCGAAAAGCGCAGTCAGAACAATAATTGCCAGCGGGTTGATCAAGTTTTTCATCGGTAGCTAAACAAATAAAGTTAAAAATTAATTTAGATAACATATTGACCTTCTGAAACATTTTGCCCGGCATATTTGATAAAATTACTGGTGAGGCCATAATCTTCCGTACCTTTTCTGCGAATAAAAAAGAAATCGCGGGTAATTTTTAAACCTTCAACAGGCACTTCAACCAGGTCGCCTTCGGCCAGTTGACGAACGATGGATGGTCGGGGCATAAAGCCCAGGCATTGATCGGCCAGTAAAAAATTCTTTAAAGCTTCGGTACCGCCCAGGCGGATTTTTACGGATAGATCGGCAGGCTTGATATTTAAGAGTGACAACGACTTTAATAACGCATTTAATGTGCCTGAACCACGCTCGCGCAAAGCAACCGGTGTTTTTAGCAGTTGTTTTAGTGTTAACGATTTACCTGCCAGCGGACTTTTAGCCGAGCATACCGGTATCACTTCATCACTCATAAACGGGCGATAAGAAACGGTGGTCAGTTTATTGTCTACCTCGATGATACCAATATCAACCTCGTGATTGAGCAGTGCATTTAATATATATTCTGAGTTCCGGTTTACCAATTGTACGTGCACATTGGCATACTCGCGCTGGTAGCCCGAAAGTATAGACGGTAAAATATATAGAGCGATGGTAGTACTTGCCCCCAAACGCAAATGCCCCGCAGCTTGAGACACATTGCTTAGTACCGAAAGATCATATTCAATTTTACGCTCAATTTCGGTAGCGGTAAGCAGGTATTCATTCAGTTTTTTCCCGGCTTCGGTTAGCAAGATGCTGTTGCCCTTACGTTCAAACAGCGGCACCTTATATTGATCTTCCAGCGCTTTAATATGTTTGCTTATTGCAGGTTGGGTTACAAATAAAACCTGCGCAGCCTTTGAAAAACTAAGGTTAACCGCGACTTCCATAAAAACACGATGGGCGAAAGAGATCATATGTTGGTTTAAATAAGTAAGGACAATCAATGGGGGATTGTCCTTAAAATATATTGGTTATACTAATATACGCTGCTATATTTCAATAGGTTGCCCGATTGAATGCTTAGACACTAAATATTTTAAGCAATAAAAACAGTTATTTTCTTAACCAAAGATAGTCATTATAACAAAAAGTTATAGACTTAATTTTCTACTCTTTCAAAATATTGACCAGTGAATTTATAAAGGATATGCTTATTGGTCATATTCCCACTATTATCAATCAGTGGTAAGCGAATTATGTTGGTTGCCCTATCAAAGCGAATAGTAGGTCGCTTTTCAAATGCAATGTTGACGACCGAAAAGAAATTGTACCAATAAGATAATTCACTGTGCAAGCCTGAATCGGTTTTGATTAATTTAGCATCGATTAACTTACCATTTTCAATGGTAAAAACGCGAACGCCATCAGCCACGTCTTTTGTAGACCCGATAGACAAATAAACAGCTAAATAATAAGTTTTGTTATTGGCTTTAAAAATAGAGATTTTATAATAATTGGGCCGGGCGTCGACATCTGTTTTTGGTGTATCCAAAATAGAAAGAGTATTTGCCCCAACTTTATATTGAAAAACATTTTCAAAAAAGTGCATTGTTCCGCCGGTTTGGGTATCCCATGAGTATATTCTGAATAAGCCGTCGTTAGAAGTGGAAATATTCATCTCTTTTTTTAATGAGATAAATGGAAATGTTATGGTGAGCGGAACCTTTTCGGTGTATGATTTAAGCTTATTACCAAAATCTTTATTTGCCTGAAATAAGTTAGTTACCCAATTAAATGAGGTGTCCGTATATCGTTTTTCAATACAATAGTCAATTCGTTTAAATGATTTGAGCAAATCTCCCTCAATAGCCTTTGGTGTTTGAGCAGATGAGCCAAACGCGATAAGGAAACAGCAAATAATTAATGCAATTTTCATTGACATAAATATAAAAACAAAAAGGGATAACCATCCGGTTATCCCTTTTAAAACTAATTTCTAATCACCAATCTCTATTCACTAAGTACCGCCTGCCCAATCAAATGCTTGGCCACCAAATACTCCGCAATTTGCACGGCATTGGTCGCGGCACCTTTGCGCAGGTTATCTGATACGATCCAGCAATTCAATGTTTTTGGCTGGCTCTCATCCCTACGGATACGGCCTACAAATACTTCATCTTTTTCGTGCGCGTCAAGCGGCATTGGGTATTTTAAATTGGCTACGTCATCGGTAACGATGATGCCCGGTGCTTTTTCTAATATTGTACGCAGCTCAGCCAAATCAAATTCGTTTTCAAACTCGATGTTTACCGATTCGGAGTGGCCGCCCATAACCGGGATACGCACGGTTGTAGCGGTAACTTTAATGCTGTCATCGCCCATTATTTTGTTGGTTTCTTTAACCATTTTCATTTCTTCCTTGGTATAACCGTTCTCGGTAAATACATCGATATGCGGTAATACATTCAGGTCAATCTGGTACGGATAAGCTTTAGGGCCATCAATACCTTTACGCTCGTTCATCAATTGTTCAACAGCTTTAACACCGGTGCCGGTAACAGATTGATAGGTAGAAACTACCACACGTTTGATTTTATAACGATCATGCAGTGGTTTTAACGCCACTACCATTTGTATGGTTGAGCAATTGGGGTTGGCAATAATTTTATCCTCGGCAGTTAATACATTGGCATTAACTTCGGGCACTACCAGTTTTTTGGTAGGGTCCATACGCCATGCAGATGAGTTGTCAACTACGGTAGTACCCGCTGCCGCAAAAAGCGGTGCCTGGGCCAATGAAGTACTGCCCCCTGCCGAAAACAAGGCCAGGTCGGGCTTCTGTTTTATCGCATCCTCAACAGAAATTACCTTATACTGCTTGCCCTTAAAAGTAAGCTCTTTACCTACACTTTTTTCGGATGCAACCAATAATAATTCTGTAACGGGGAAGTTGCGTTCTTCAAGAACCTGCAACATTTTGGTGCCCACTAATCCTGTGGCACCTACTACTGCGACTTTCATTTGCTTTTAATTTGTTAAATAATAATTTAATATGTGAGGTGCAAATATCGGAATTTAGGTTGTAAAAAGACGATATAGCGAGTGGATTTTATTTAGGCATGGCCAATTATAAGAATATAGGCCAAGTGCGATACCTTTCCCTGGTATCAGGGGAAGGAGGAGGTTAGGGTAAAAAACATAGCGATGGGTTTTAAACCCATCGCTATTGAGAATAAAAATTATTTAACCTCGCCGGCCTTATTGGCAAAAACCACATTTGATAAAATAGCAGTATCCGTTTTATCAGGCAAATGCGAGCAGAAACCAATGCCTACATAAAATGGTCCGTCAAAATGCAATTTAATGGGCGCGCCAAACTGGTGAAGCGGCTCGCCAAATACACTTAGCCAAAGGGTTATCTCGTCGCCGTGTTTTTCAATACCAACGCGTTGGGCATGGGCAATTACGCCATCATCGGGGGATTTACCGCCGGGCAGACCACCACGGCTGGTAATGCGGTATTCAAAATCTTTTACACGCAATCCTTTTTCGGGCCGCCATGCCAGGTGTACCATACCGGCGCCATGAATAGCGGTTACTGCTTCTTTGGAATCATCATCCAAGCTTTGGCGGATAACCAAAACGGCTTTGCGGTCGCCGAAACCGGTGCTGTCCGGGTATCTCATATCAGCAGCCAATGAAACATCACCAGATACTTTTTTCCAGAGATAACGAAACTCGTCACGTACATACCATACATTATATCCTGCCGAAACGATGGTATATTGTTTGGTCGCCGGGTCATAGCTTGAGCTACCGGGCACTACCGCAGCACCGACGTCTGACTGACCCTCGAATATCCCTATCGGCTTATTTTCTGTTCGCGCAGGGCGGTGAAAATCGGATGGGGGCGCCACCTGTTTATGCGTTGCAGATGCAGGCAATGCCCAATCGGGCACAACCGGAGTAACAGGTGTTTGCGCCGAAGCAATTTGCGCAGTAAACAGCATTATTGCTGAAAACGAAATAGTCATAAGCTGCTTATGGCTAAAAGCTAAATTATTAAACTCCATAATTGTTGCAATCGATTACATTGGTGAATACGAATGTAATAATAAT
>Ga0207032_1252_pt1 | contig 11477 bp, 12 predicted proteins | sample Alteio_BWMinCont_38_FD_153308 | JGI IMG/M metagenome (GOLD analysis project Ga0207032, IMG submission 153308) | Enriched cells from forest soil in Barre Woods Harvard Forest LTER site, Petersham, Massachusetts, United States -... | ecosystem: Environmental > Terrestrial > Soil > Temperate forest >... | reverse complement strand
TGTTTGCCGCAGTTAACATGAGAATCGGAATATGGCGGGTGTCTTCGGTCTCTCTTAAAATCTGACATGCGCTCACGCCATCGAGAACCGGCATCATGATATCCATTAAAATTAAATCGGGTTTCCATTTACGAGCAACATCGATTGCCTCGCTGCCATTAGTCGCAGAATTTAGGGTAAAATGATCAGTTAAAAATTCGGTTAGAATGCCCCGAATTTGAGGTTCATCATCAACGATTAAAAGTTTTGGTTTCACCATTTCGTTCATGGGTAAAGTATCTCGCATTTCAATTCCAAAGCCAATAATTCATTTTATCTTGAGTTAATAAACGCATGTCGTTTTCTCCTTAATTCACAATAGATATTCTCTAATAAACGTTAAGGAAATGTTTGCGTTAGATTCTATTAATTTATTTCATTCCAGCTTTTTGCTGAATGAGAAGATCAATTTGTTTTTGAACTTCTGCTGGGGGCGTTTTTTCTACGCCTTTATCAAAATATTTTACAGATCGAAGGTGACCGTTCTCTGCGTAATACGCCCACATCCCTTGTTTCTGGCCCTCGGCAAATTGCCCCTCAAGAGCGATCGTGCCGGTACTTTGATAAAATTGTTTGAAATCTCCGTGGTCCACGACTTTGCCATCGGGAAGTGTTTTTTGTTCACAACGTTTGTCTCCTATAATTTTAGGATTCCAAACTACATCTCCCGCATCAGAACAAGGATGATGAATTGCACATCCGGTCAGCGCAAAAAAGGTTGCGACCAAGAATGTCAATTGGGTGACGTATGGGTATTTCATATTCTGAGTTTAACTTTATTTACCGCTTTGATGCAATCGCATTTCGAACGAGCGCAGGATCAACGAGCGGTTTCGGTACTTTGATCTCAAACCATTTGCGAACATCTTCCTGTAAACCAATTCCGAGCATGTAATTGTAAACGGCTTTACGAAGGCCAACTCCAAGCGCGTCGTGATCTACTTCGGTAGTATCGTGAAATTCTAAATCGTTCTCTGCAAAGGTGAGTGATGGATTTCTCTCTACACGAATTCCATAAGCTTCTGGATCGTGCCCGATCGAAGAATGGGCAGTTGCAGAAAAGCGATGCCAGAAAGCAGAACTTAAACAGCCTTGTTCAAACAACTGACGAACGCGCTCTAAACTATCAATGGTCTCTTGAACCGTCTGCGTGGGAAATCCATACATCAAGTAAGCGTGCACGAGCACTTTTGCTTCACGAAAGTTTTTAGTTACGCGTGCCACCTGTTCTACCGTTACGCCCTTTTGCATTTTCTTCAGCAGCCGGTCGGAGGCGACTTCGAGCCCACCCGATACCGCAACACAACCCGCATCACTCATGAGTTCAGTGAGCTCTTGGTTAAATGTTTTTTCAAACCGAATGTTCCCCCACCAAGAGAATGAAAGTTTTTGCTCAAGGAGTTGCTTTGAAAGTTCTTTTAAAATAGCTGGCGGAGCTGCTTCGTCTACAAAGTGCACTCCACTTGAACCACTTTCAGCGGCGAGACGCTTCATGCGATCGATGGTGAGTTGAACCGGCGAAGTTTCATACCGCTTGATGTAATCAAGGGTGACATCACAAAAACTACATTTACTCCAGTAGCAACCGTGCGCGAGCATGAGTTTGTTCCAATGCAAATCAGACCAAAAACGGTGCATGGGATTCAACATCTCGACCATTGAAATATAATCGGTCATTTTCAGACCATCGAGTGTGGGGTAACCCGTTTCGCCCTGCGGAATGTCGTGTTCCAGCGGTGAATTGCAATATTCAATCGCGCTTGAAATTTTTTGTGAACGAAGAAATGTTCGAAAGAGATTTTCGCGCGGGCGTTTGCCTGCCCAGAATTCGAGCAAGCACTCTACGGGGCGTTCACCGTCATCAAGTGTAATCGCATTAACATAATCAAAAATGCGAGCGTCTTTGAGAGAGCGGAGCTCGGTGTTAACGTAACCACCACCGAGAGAAATTTTAATCGCTGGCGCATGCGCGCCAATAATTTTCGCGATTTTAAGTGCGCCCAAAACACAACCTGGGAACGGAACGGTAAGAAGAACCGCATCAGGCTTAGTCTCTTCAAGGGCGGTCAAAGTGATATCGAGAAGAAATTGGTCCAAAAGAGAATCAGTCATCGCGAGCGACTTCAAAAGCGGATCAAACGATGCTTGGCTTGCGGCAAGTTTCTCACCGTAACGAGAAAGCGAAAATTCCGAGTCAACTCCGTGAGAAATCACGTCGGTGAGATCATCAATATATAAACTTGCTAAATGCTTTGCTTGATCTTGAACTCCCATCGAGCCAAATGCCCAATGTAAGTCTTCTTCATCAAGTGCTGCGAAGCGTGGTCCCTCGGGCAGAAGCGTACGCGAAGCAATTCTGTGAGCAATCGCCGGATCTTTGCCTTGCATGAATCGAATCACGGGATCAACGGTTTTTTGGTAATCGTCGAAGGTGTGAAGGAAAAATTGAATCGTTGGATTTTCAAAAAGAGCCGCGTTTATTTTGCTGCGTGATTCAATTACTTCTTTTGCGCGAGAAAGTCCGTTTCCAGAAAAGAGTTTGAGAACGAGTTGCAAACCCAAATCACGCTGATCTGCCCGAAAACCGCGCGAGCGAAGGAAGCCAGTCAAAAATGAAGTTGACGGATAAGGGGTATTGATTTGGACCAACGGCGGAATGATGGATAGGACTTTCACAAAATTTTTGGTTCGTGGTTTAGAACTTACTTATCACTAGACACTTCATATCGAATTCCGTCTTTGGCAACTGTCGTAATATCTGGCGGCGACACGGAGAAAGTTGCGTTGTCATTGGTGACAGTTGCGGTTGAAGAGAGCGTCGCGAGAAAGATTTTATCTTCGGTTTTCAGATTGATCGCCGAAATCGACACACTATTGAGATTTTGGCTAACGCAGAAAAGGATCGCGTCTTTATTCAACCCTCCCTGACCGCAAATCATTTTCCCTAACTGGGCTTGAACGATAACAATATCACTTCGCACGCCGTTATCATTCGAGCTAAGCTTATACACTCCTTCGGCGTAGGCCGAACAGATTGCTAAGCTAGTCGTCACCATCAAAATTAAAATTTTCATCACTCTGAGACCTTCTATCCAATGTTTAAGGTTATTCCTTGGATTAAAATCCTTCGTTCAAGCGAGCAATCGTTGCTCGGAAATTTAGGATTTCTAATTCGCCGGATTCTTCCACTTAAGAGTACAGCTCAATCCATTGTCCACATGGGTAATCTGGATGGCGGTGGTTGCGTCGCAGCCTCCGATAGTCACATTGAGTTTACAGTCTTGCCAGTCTCCATTTTCCATTAGTCGCGAAAAAACAAGAGTGTAGTAACCTTGCGTTTGGTAGCCTGCTCCACCATTACAATCGACAATAATATGATTCTCGGTCTCTGGAACTCCTTTCAAAAAAAGTCCCTTCATATCTAAAAATTTTCCGACAGATGAATCGTTCAAAATGGTTTGAATTTGTTGTGCAACAATCTTATTCGCATTTTCAGCAAAGGCGGAACTATTGACCAAAGAGAACACAACTAAACCCAATAATCTAAATCTGTTTTTCATAAGTTACTCCATTCATTTATCCAATATTTAAATTTCATTCCATGAGCCAAAACTCTTTTATTAAGCGAGCAATCCTTGCCCGGAAAATTTGTTAACGCACCGTTTAGCCGACAGCGGCGAAGCGATGCAATAGAACCTTATCACTTCCGCTTAGTTCTATTGAACCATAAGCGGATTTTTTGCGGTTAACACTAGAGGGTCTTTCAATGAAAGATCCTCGCAGCCGCTATCAACGCATTCTACAAGCTTCATGGTGAGATAAGTCCCATCACTAAAAGTTGATTCACTAAAATCAACCACGGTATAAAAATATACGTTTTTAGCTTCGGTATAAGTTTCAACTAACACACAAGACATCGCGTCTAAAGTGAAAGTGAATTCACGATTATACTGATCACGAGCGGTAAAGTTATCGGGAGTAAAACTTTTAACACTCATTACTACGGTTCCAGATGAGTCTTTAAAATCTCCGAGCGGCATTAGGCCGATACAATCTTTGGCCAAAGCACTGGTTGCTATTAGACTTAAAAGCACGCTAAGTATAATTTTTTTCATTTTAGTTAATCCTTACCCCTTCAAGGGTGTTTGAAAATTGCTTTCCTTGGTAAGAGCCCTGAACTTCACGAGTTACTTTTTTGAAACTTGAACCTTGCTTTTCAAGGCCAGTTTTCCAAGATTGAATCGTGTCATCGCACGAACTCATGGTACTTGCTTCGTCATCTGAACAGGCAAGTAGACCATCGATGAAATCATAGATTTTCTCAGGATCATAAAAGGTCACTGCATAAAGATCATTTGAATTTACAGGCTCATTGAGCCAAGCAGTGCCCCGATTCCCCAATAAGATAGATTCAAGTGGAACAGGATTTTCCTTTGAGCCAATTAACCGGCTTTTCGTCATCGTCGTCGTTCTTAAGAAAAAATCATCGAGACCAGGATCAAACACGTTTGCGACTTTTAGAAATGAAGTGGCAAATGAAGTGCAACCTCCGCCCAACGGACTTCCTGGGGTTTTTTGATTATTGAGATAAAGATTGTAAGGATCAAGTGTTAAACCAAAGCTCAACACGTCTTCAGGTTTTTTGAGGGCCACTTGTTCAAGAGTGGGTTTATCATACTGTCTTGCCTTGAAAGTATTGAAGAAGGATTCGACTTCATCGCATTGGGTAGAACTAAGACCGTATTGTAAAAACTTAGGTTTGATGCGGCTGTGATGACCGAAACGGTTTTTCTCGCTTCTTCCATAATAAGAAGAAAGAATGGCATGAACATCTTCATCTTTTTGAAGGAATCCGTCCTTGAAGTTGTGAAACATGATTCCCATTCCAATTTTTTCTTTGAGAACGAGGTCAGTTGATTCTGTGGGGTTATCTTGCCCAGTGATTCCAGTCCAAAACTCAACTGCGGTGCCGGATGAATTATTGCAGCTCACATGAATCATTCCGTGGCCGAGAGCGGTTTTTTCGCGAGAAATGGGGTTGAGCTCGTGAGCGCGCAAGCGACTGCCTAAAAAAGAAAACGCAGTCGAGCGTGGAGTGCTCCAGTCGAAGTGACGTCTGGGGGGTGCAAGATAAAGCTCTAAAATACCGTTGTCTGTAACTCTAATCCCATCTGCAAACGCGGGGGTAGTAATGATTAAAGCAAAAACCAGGAAAAATTTTCTCATGCGTCCTCAATATTTTAATCACATTGTTTGTCGGTGTCTTTTTCAAAGAGCCCATCATAAAAACCGTTAGTTGATTTCAGATTATCTGTTAAGCCAAGATAATTTCCCAAAACAGTGATTTCAAAAAAGTTCGATTTTCTTGGTGCAATCACGCTATAAACCAAAGTTTGTCGTTTAGCAGTACCCTTACCCCAGCTTACCGTTTCTGCATTTGCTAATTTAATCGTACCTAAGTCAGTGGTCGGAATGTTCGATTGCAATTTGCTGTAGTGGATAGCAGTATCGTTTCCAAAAAAACAGTATCTTTGCGGAGCTGTTTCAACTTTAATTTGAAAATCAGCATCGGCAAGATAGGTGAGCTCAATTGAAATCATGCATTGCTGATTTGCAGCGTCGATAGGAACGCACTTAATTCCGAGGTCACTATGATTTACCGCAATCAAAAGATCTGAGTGCGGTACTGCAAACGAGTTCGCGCTAAAAAGGGTAACGAGTACCATCATTAATTTTTTCATTTTTTCTCCATTCATTTATTTGAAACCATATAACATTTGCGACGGCTGTTTTCTGGTTCGTCGACAATGTAATCGTATTTATAAATATTTTTCTTAAAATAATTGAGGTAAATCGTGTTCGCGTTGCTACCGCCAAGAAAAATGATAATTTTATTTTCTGCGCGAGCCATGTAAGGACTAGAGATTGTTTCTGCTCGAGGTCCCCAACCGTAAAGGGTCGCCTTCTCATTCTCAATGACGATATCGCCATCAGGACATTTAAATGTTTCAGCAAACGCAGACGAACCTGAAATCAAAAGTAGCGCGAATAAAATGTTTTTCATTCGGCATTTATAGCACGAAAGACCAGTCTTAAACAGTCACTATTTAATAAATTCAAAGGGTTAGCTTCAACTGATTTAGTTGAGCTCGACGCTAATTAAACCCATCAATTCGATAAATCCCTTTGCCCGCAGGCGCCGGGTGATCACTGCTCACCGTTTGAATGAACACATTCATCACAGTCGGCCCAAACACCCCAGCCATCGCAACCAGGTTCTTGGGTTCATTTTCAAAACTTGCCACCACTTCACCCCACCCCATGATGGTCTTTGCGGCCTGAGTTTTGAAATCTAAATCATCTACTTGGCGCTTGGGTTTCAAAATAAGACGTGACCGGTCGGCCTCAATGGGTAATCCATGCATTTTTAATTGATCAAAAGTTCCAAAAGACATGAGCGGCACATCTCGACCCGTGAGATAAACCACTTTTGCGCCCATTTCATAAATTTTCTTCACAAAATCTGCGGCGCCTTCAGTGGGTTCATCATGCTTTAAATATTCATTGCTAAAAAAACGCTTACGCCAAAAATCTTTGGCGTGTTTGAAATGTTTTTCAAATGGAGCTTTCTCGTGCGGAATTTTTCTCTGATCCCAAAGATCTTGAAGTGAATACCTCATCTCGGTATGATTCAGATCTTTTAAACTCTCAAGAGTTTCTTGAAAAGTCTTCGCCTCAGGATGGCCTAACCACTCTCGAAGAATTTCGTAAGAGCGTTTTGATACATTAAATAGAGTGGAATCTAAATCAAACACCACAATGGGGAGTTTACCCCCGCCCAATACTTCTTTCACGCGCTTCACCACCATGGCGAGCACCTCTGAAGTCGATTGCGGGAAAAACTCTGTCTTCTTAACCCATTCTTCGCGAACGTACATGTTCATTCCAGTCTTAAAAATTCCAGTTTTAAAAACTATCTAAAAGTTTCAATCTTTTTATAGCGCACTCGTTTTGGCGTCATTGCCTCAGAACCCAAGCGGCGTTTCTTATCCTCTTCGTAATCTTGATAGTTCCCCTCGAAGATCACTACTTTGGAGTCGCCTTCAAAAGCAATAATATGGGTCGCAATGCGGTTCAAGAACCAGCGATCATGCGAGATCACAATCGCAGTGCCGGCAAAATTCACCAGCGCTTCTTCAAGCGCGCGAAGCGTATTCACATCTAGATCGTTGGTCGGCTCATCGAGAAGAAGAACATTTGCGCCGGTTTTCAACATTTTTGCAAGGTGCAAGCGGTTGCGCTCCCCACCCGAGAGGACTCCAACCTTTTTTTGTTGATCGCCGCCAGAGAAATTAAATTTTGCGGCGTAACTTCGTGACGAAACTTCACGGTTACCAATGAGAATAGTTTCATTTTTCCCATCCGCTAATTCTTCCCACACGGTATTTTCTGGGTTCAAACTCTCGCGAGATTGATCCACGTAACCGAGCTTCACGGTGTCACCCATTTTAAAAGAACCCAGATCTGGGGTTTCGATACCGGTGATCATTCTAAATAAAGTTGTTTTACCCGCTCCGTTACCGCCGATCACACCGACGATACTTCCTGGTGGAATTTTAAAGCTGAGGTTTTCAAAAAGAAGCTTATCTCCAAATGATTTAGAAATGTTTTGCGCTTCAATCACCACTCCACCCAAACGCGGTCCAGGCGGAATAAAAATTTCTAATTCTTGTTCTTGTTTTGCGGTGTTCTCATTCAACATTTGTTCATAAGCGTTCACACGAGCCTTGCTCTTTGCCTGGCGTGCGCGCGGACTCATGCGAATCCACTCCAACTCGCGGGCCAAAGTTTTTTGGCGTTTGGTCTCGGTCTTTTCTTCAAGTGCTAAGCGATTTGATTTTTGCTCAAGCCAAGAAGAATAGTTTCCTTCCCATGGAATTCCATGACCTCGGTCGAGTTCTAAAATCCAGCCTGCGATATTATCAAGAAAATAACGATCATGGGTAACTGCGATGACAGTCCCTTCATAGCTGTGCAAGAAATCCTCTAACCATTGAACAGATTCAGCGTCGAGATGGTTGGTCGGCTCATCCAATAATAAAACATCTGGACGCTCAATCAACAAGCGACACAAAGCCACCCGGCGACGTTCCCCACCTGATAAATTTTTAACCAATGCATCTGGCGGCGGGCAACGGAGCGCTTCCATCGAAACTTCGAGTTTGCGATCAATATCCCATCCATCTTTTGCTTCAATTCGTTCTTGAATGACCGATTGTTCATCAAGGAGCTTGGTCATTTCATCGGGATCTAATTCTGGGTCAGCAAACTTCATTCCAATCTCTTCAAAACGTTTTAAGTCGCGGCCAAGCTCGCCAGTTCCTTCCATCACAATCTCACGCACGGTTTTGGTCGCATCGAGATCAGGCTCTTGCTTTAAGTATCCAAAAGTAACTCCGTCGCTTGGCAAAACTTCGCCGTTCACATTCTTTTCTTCACCCGCAATAATTTTCATGAGGGTGGACTTACCTGCACCGTTCAACCCGAGGACGCCGATTTTCGCGCCGTAAAAAAACGAGAGCGAAATATCGCGAAGGACTTGTTTATTAGGAGGGTAAATCTTAGAGACGCGGCTCATTGAGAATGCGAATTTTGGTTTTGCCATAGACGTATGGTTTTACCTTTTTCGGGGATTCAAATCAAGCCGATTACAGCTTCCAAATCAACCGAATCAACGCCAATTGCGGCAACGGCAAACTACTCACTCGACTCAAAGGGTCGGCATTTACCGATAAATCACCCGGATCAGGATCATTCGGATCCGGCAGGATTGATACACTTGCCGTTCGAATCACCTCAAACTGAAGTCCCAAATCAAATGCAAATGAAAGCGAGTCACTTAATGACCATTCGCCTCCCACTAAAAGTGCCAGAAAAAGTGAGTCAATTTTGAGTTGCGCGGTTGAAGCAAGAGGTTGGCCGCCCTGCTTCAATGAAGAAATATCGGCCAGTAACCCAATTTGCCGATAACCCAATTCACTCGCAATAAAAAACCAATTTTTAAATGGATGCACGCGAACTCCAAATTGAAAACTGTAATCAGCAAACTGACGACTTGAATTCGACCACGGGTAGCGAAAATACCCTGCTTCGAAATAAGCTTCCCATCCTGGGAGCGAATCCCAACTTGCTTGCACTCCGAGTAACAAAGGTTGGGGAACGCTAATCGCCATCGTAAACGAATAGTGAGAATTTTTTAAATCAATATCAAGCCAATGCACAGGAGTCGGTGACGGCAGAGCAACCTCCCCACTTCGATCGACCATTCCCACTGGATCAGGAAGAGTAATTGCATTATTTTGGGTATTATTTTTTTCAGTACTATTTTCAACTGCCTGAGAGTTGGGCTGAGCGCACGACACAAGAAGAGCAAGCAGCAAGAACATTTAAATCGTCACCACATTAATCGGGTTAGAAATAATCCATTGATAAGGCGTGAGAGACAAACTCTGATTGTAAATCAAATCACGCAAATGAACCGGGAACATAAATACATGCACTCGATAATTTGCAGCAACGGGATTTGGATACACCAACTGGCTGCCGGTTGAAACCGCGACTACGGTTTCGGCGCCAGAAGAATCAATTTTGTGAAGTTCAGCGTAAATCACTGGGCGATAAGGACCATCCATTCCTGCAAAATTTGGGTCTACGTGCGGAATATTAAATGTTAGCGAAGATGTTTGCCCAGTCGAAACCGATACCGTCATGGTGCTCCCCATTTCAACGGTCGTTCCATTTACGCTACCGAAATAATCCATCCCTACCGGAGTGCCGAGCCCTTCAATAATAAAATAAAGCAATCCCGCTTTGATCGAATTTTTAATCGAGGTAATATCATTCCCAGTGGTGAGCACCCAGTTATTCATGAATCTCGTCATGCGACGATGGTGATCTAGGCGTAATCCATCCGATCCTTTTTCTGGAAGAATATTTTCATGCGAATCCAGTCCACCCAAACCCGTAGTGTGCAAACCTGCCGCCAACATATTATTCCACACGTTGAAATACACGGGCGTATATTGCAAAAACTCCATGAATAAATAATCAGCATTCAAGGCATTCGTCGGATCAACCAAATAGTTAATGAATTTCCCGATGTAATCAAACGGTGGCAATCCTAAATACGTTTTACGAATGCGTGGATCCAGATTCGCGTGCACATTATAAATTTCAATCGCGGCTGGATTCAACGTCATGAGCAACGCAGGATCGCGAGACTCGGTATGTGGAATTAACACGAGCGCGCCTGCGCCTGCGGGATCTTGGAGCGTCGCCATCGTTGCCGCGTCTTCTTGGTTATATAAAGTATTTAACTGCGCGCCGGTCATCGCCGGTACGTGCTGTTGCATCCCGATCGCCAGAAAGCGCCCCTCTAAACCCGGAACTAAAGTAGGAACATGCCCATTATCGCAATACATTTGATTCGCGATCGGTCCAAAAGTTCCATTCACAATCGTATCGCCTGGCCCTTGCATCACCAGTTGTTGAAAAGTCATGTACGACATGTTGTTTGGATGATCGGTCACAAAAACAAAATCAATGTGGTTGTCACACATCGCTTGGCGAATATCGGCAACACACCAATCGGCGGGATCGCCGCTGGATCCACCTGATAATCCTTTTCCGTCACAGGCATCAAAAGAATAGGGAATATGAAAGTGAGTGATGATTCGCGCGAAGTGCATTCCGCGAATCGTTCCCATCGTGTTGGTCGCGATTAAGCCGGGTTCTAGATCGTGCTTTGCACACCCAGTAACCGCCAAAACTAACATCGCCATGATCGCAAAAGAACGATTCATTACCAGAACCCCTAGGTCATTATCCTACCACCAAACGCTATACTCGATTCAAATTTCACACATGGGAATATCAAAATTTTGGCGCTTTTTGATGGTTTTACGCCTCGCATTCTCTATTAGGTTTCTTGGCAGCCTACCGATAAGTGAAGTGAGCCAAGGATTATCGGCTTTCAATTCCATGGAATGGAAGAACTCACTTTGAGGTAACACCATGTTCGCCATTCCATTTCGTATTTTCATGTTCGTTGTCGCATTATTTACCGGCCTCCTCACTTCGTATTCTGTGTTCTCGCAAGAGACGTCAGATTCAGATACCGCTACTGAAGCACCGTATGACCGTTTAGACGGCACGGGTGATTCGCACAAAAAAGTGGATGTGATTGAATGGGAAGGTAACCTAGAAGTTCACATTGCACCCAAAGGTTCTACCAAAGGCTTCTCTGCAAAACTTGACGATCGCACGCAAGGCAAAAAAGTGATGGTCATTGGTTATCGTTTTCAGGGAATGAAAACTCCACTCGTTCGTCGCGCAATTTTGGGAATTCCATTTAATTCAAAATTAAAGGCATTCATTGA
>Ga0207032_1251_pt1 | contig 11483 bp, 9 predicted proteins | sample Alteio_BWMinCont_38_FD_153308 | JGI IMG/M metagenome (GOLD analysis project Ga0207032, IMG submission 153308) | Enriched cells from forest soil in Barre Woods Harvard Forest LTER site, Petersham, Massachusetts, United States -... | ecosystem: Environmental > Terrestrial > Soil > Temperate forest >... | reverse complement strand
CCGCGCCCTGATTCGAAACCACACAGCGTGGTGCAGCGATTATTTGCAGTGCTGCGAGAGGCCAGCAGTTATCTGGTGTGGAGGGTTGGAATTACTTGACACTTGTTCGGATGTGCGCCTAGCATTGGCAAATCCGAACGGGGACGCCGCCCCGTTGTAGGACTCCTCGGCAAGTCGGCCCCTTTCCCACGGTCGGCGATCAGCAACGTCCGAAAACTCAGAGTTTTAAAACCTAGGAGAAGTGTATGAAAACCCACACTGGCCGCATGTGTACTTTCACGCTCATTTTGCTCTCGTCGTTGTTCAGTTTCTCCGCCCAGGCGAGCGCGCAAGATAAAACCTTCAACCAGCCGAGTGCTTCGCCTCATCTGCGTGAGAAGACCGCGAAAACTCGAGACGAAGGTACGATTCCGCCTCCCGGTTATGGGTATAGCGTGCTATACACCTTCTGCTCTGCGAATTGCAATGACGGTGCGGTTCCCCAATTCGGAAGCTTGATCATGGACGCTGCGGGCAATCTGTACGGCACCGCAGAATACGGGGGCGCTTACGCCAACGCTTTTTATTACGGTGGCACGGTATTCAAACTCGACAGAACGGCTCACGAGACTGTGCTTTATAGCTTCTGCGCTCTATCTCAGGGTTCAAAATGCCTGGACGGGGCGAATCCCGTTGCTGGTCTGATCCAGGACGCCGCAGGCAGCCTGTATGGCACTACGATGGGCGGCGGCGCTAACGGTAATGGCGGGGGTTTGAGCCCTGGCACGGTGTTCAAGCTGGACAGCACGGGCCACGAGACGGTGCTCTACAACTTCTGCTCCGTTGTCGTGCAAGGTCTGTTCTGTGCGGACGGCGTGTTTCCCGAAGCTGGTCTGAATCAGGACGCTGCAGGAAACCTATATGGCACCACATATCAGGGCGGCGCTAGCCTTGCTTATTCTGGCGGCACGGTGTTCGAGGTGCCCAGCGCGGGTGTATATACGGTGCTCTACAGTTTCTGCTCCGTAGTGCAGGGCTCGGTTTGCTTGGACGGTAACAACCCCGTTGCTGGTCTGATCCAGGACGCTGCTGGCAACCTATATGGCGAAACGACGAACGGAGGCGTCAGCGGTACTGGCACGGTATTCGAGCTCGCGCCTCCGGCGCAACAGGGTGGTACCTGGACTGAGACGGTACTCTACAACATCGGTGGCTTCCCGTATGGAGGTCTGATCATGGACTCGGCGGGCAACCTGTACGGCACCACAGCTGCCGGGGGGATCGCGACCGCAGAGAATCCTAACGGCGAGGGTACGGTGTTCAGGCTCTCTCCCCCTGCACAGTCAGGCGGCGGCTGGACTGCGGCGCTACTCTACGAGTTCTGCTCCGTGATGCAGGGTACAGGGTGCTTGGACGGGAACGGCCCCGAGGCTGGTCTAGTCCGGGATACTGCGGGAAACCTGTTCGGCACCACAACGGGAGGTGGCGCTCACAACGCGGGAACGGTCTTCGAGCTGGATAACACGGGCGTAGAGACAGTGCTTTACAGCTTTTGCTCCGCTCCAAACTGCGCGGATGGATTCAATCCCCGGGCCGGTCTGATCCGGGACACTGCGGGAAACTTATACGGCACCACGGCTGATGGAGGAGTTGCTGGCAATAGCTGCGCTGGCGTTGGAAACGGCGGAGGCTGTGGCACAGTGTTTGAGCTCGCCGCGGGCCGGGTCGGGATCACCCTGAGCTCTAGTGCGAACCCTTCGTACGTCGATCAGCCAGTGACTTTTTCGGTGTTGGTCTCCAATAGTGGTGTGACTCCTACGGGTTCGGTAACGTTCAAGGAAGGGACGACTGCCCTCGGGACGGTGATGCTGGCTAATGGACAAGCCAGTCTTACTACAACATTTGCGAAGCACGGAAGCTTCTCGATTGTGGCTAGCTATTCAGGCGACCAGAACTACAAAGCGGCGAATTCCAAGCCGCTTAAACAGGTCGTAAATCAATACACGACGACCACGACTCTTGCTTCAAGTTTCAATCCCTCAACCTACGGGCAGCCGGTCACGTTCGTTACGACCGTAAGTTCGGCAGGACCGACCCCCACCGGAACCGTGACCTTCAAGAACGGGAGCAAAACGATCGGTACCGCGACCCTCAGCCTCGGTGCGTGTCAGATTACAACATCGATGCTCCCCGCTGGGAACTTGGCTATCACGGCAAGTTATAGCGGCGATGCGGCGAATGCCAAGAGCACGTCACCCAATCTAGAGCAGGTCGTGAATCAGGCGACTTCGACAACAACAGTCGTTTCTTCGAGGAATCCTTCCAAGGCCGGGCAGACCGTGAGGTTCACGGCCACGGTGACATCGCCAACGACCACGCCGACGGGAACTGTGACGTTCATGGATGGCAGCACGGTTCTGGGGACGGGTACTCTGGGAAAGGGCATGACAGGCTACAGCACGTCAACGCTGAGTGTGGGTTCTCACAACATCACAGCGGTATACGCGGGGACCGTCAATATCACCGGCAGCACGTCACCTGTACTAGTGCAGGTTGTGAACTGAAAAAGCCCGAGTGGGGAACGACATGGAACGGCTGGTCGGACAACTCCTACCAGCCCTCCCGTTCTTTCAGCTCGTAATTTCGCCGTGAATCAAGCTTCCTTAGCAGCACGTTTCAATCGGAAGCGGACTATTCCATTCCGCCGAGTCCCTGCGCGGATGCGACCTCATAATGCGCCGCTTTGGTGTCGTATCTCGCCAAATATTTGCGGCGCTCCTCCGGAACCACGGCGGTTTCGTAGTCCTCGCCGGCAACCGCTCGAATCGCGTCGATCGAATCCCACAGCAAAATAGTGATGAACTCAACCTCGTTTTCAAGTTTCCGTCGAAGCAAGTAGGCACCACGGTAGCCTTTTACTTTGCTGATGCCTGGCAGAACTTCCGGTTTGAGCAGCGCTTCATACGCGTCAGCGTGCTCAGGCTTGGCATATCCGTGCCATGTTCTGGCAATCATTCTTCTTCCTCCCGCGTCTCGCTCCCATCACCACGAATTGCGCTTGCGTAACTCTGTGATGTGCGCCAGGTGATGACGGCCATGCCAGGAGTAGAGCGCCAGATTCTTCTCGAGGCCTACCAGCCCCATCTCAGGGTGCCGGAACGACCGCTTCCAGTCGTCAGGCTTTATCGAGCGCAGTAGACGCACCCACCGATCATGCAGGGAATCGACCATGGTCAAAGAAACTTCAATCGGAGTCGCCGCGCTGTCGCCGAGTTCGGCCCAGCGCTGTTGCTCGTAAGGTTTGATCGTCGGCACGTCTTCGGTGAGCGCCAGCTTGAAACGAATGTAGGCGTTCATGTGGCTATCGGGAACGTGATGCGTAAGTTGGCGCACAGTCCATCCGCCGGGACGGTATGGAGTGTCGATTTGTGATTCTGACAATCCCGAGACCGCCGCGCGCAAATCCGCGGGTACACGCGCAATGTCGTCGATGCATTTCTGTTTTTGTTCTTCGCTAAGAGTTCCGTCGAAGTGAAATTTGCCGATGGGATAGCTCAGATCGCTCATAATGTCTCCGCTCTTTGGACGCTCAACGCCGCACTCCGGACTCTTACTAATTTCGCTGTCAATTCCAGACGTCGGTGATGACACTGCCTTTCGTGTCGCCGTAATTCATGGGCTGCAATCCAAAATTAGCCTCGATCGTGCGCAGCAGGTCGAAGTGCGTGTAGCGATGGCTGATCACACCCTTCTTCACCATATCCCCTAGAAATACGGTGTAGATGTGATTGCTCGGTTTTTCCGGAGGGTAAGCCTCGTCGAATGTGACCACGATCAACGTGCCTTTGCGCGCGTCAGGAGGAAACCAGTTCTCGAGAAAGTTTTTCAGCCACGTCGAAGCAGTGCCGAGGTTCGTGTCGTGGCCGTCGTCGTCCATGTTGGGGGAATAAAACATGTAAGAGGGAAGCGGCTTGTACTTCGAATCCTTGGGATCTTTTCGGGAATTCTCCACGTCGGTGACAAAGGCGTTATGCGGATCTTTAGTATCCACGCCGACCACGTTCTTGTAACTCTGTGACTGAATTTTCTTAAAACTCATGAACGGCACATGTTTTCGCTTGTACTTGTTCGTATCGTACAAGTACGGAGCGCCGCCAGGTTTCGCGGGATAATCCTCGGCGTAATTCTTCCAATCGATGAAATCGGCAAGCGTCTTGTGCTGGGGGTCGTCCGGAAAATCCTGCTGCGAGTCGCCGAATATTCCCTTCTGGCCAAACGTGCTGCCCGCGATCATTGCCAAGTAGTTGGGATACGAGGGATGCTCCACGCCGTGGAAGTCGGTAAAGTTAGCGCCCTGCTCCGCCAATTGTTTTAGATAAGTATCTTTGATCGCATTCACGTAGGCCTGGTTCTCCAGCACGATGACCAGAACGTGATCGAAATGTCTGGCCGCATTTTGGCCGGCGGCAGGATTGGGAGAAGTGGTTTCCTGTGCGGCAGTGGAACTCGCGAGAAGAGCTAGAGCCAGCAGCGCACTTTTCATGTGAACTCCGAATGATGTCGGTAGTTCGATGGTAACCGAAGCGCCGCGAGTTTAGTGAGTAATGGAACTCGTGCTGTCGAGACTACGGAGTAATCTTGAACACGACTCCGTCGCCGACTCCACCTACGAGCGTCATCCCGTAGAGGTTGCCAGATGGGTCGCGGACCAAACCGCCAAAGGGTACGCCTCCATCCCCCCATCCCGTAAACCGATGCAGTACCTTGAATTGCCCGTATACCCCCAACTTGAACACGAGTCCGCAACCCATGCTGCATTTTGTGCCCTCGCTTGAAACGGCGGTGCCATACAGGTTGCCCTGTGGGTCGCGAATCAACCCAGCCCAGGGATCAGAACCACCGGCCCCGCCCGTGAAAGAGTGCAAAATGGTCAAATTTCCTGAGGGATCGAGCTTGAAAATCTTCCCCCAACCCGACCCGGTAACTCCTCCCTGGGTGGTGCCGTAGAGATTCCCAGCGTAGTCCCGCAGCAAGTGTTCGTCGCCTGGCCACTCTCCATCGGCGGGTGGGTAGGGAAAGCGGTAGAGAACAGTTTCCGTTCCACTCTTTGTGAGCTGATAGATGGTTCCACAGCCAATGTTCAGATCGGGCGTGCATCCGCTGATTCCTCCGCCCTGCGTCATGCCATATAGATTGCCCGCCGAATCGGTGATCAAGCCGCTGACGACGTCCCCACCATCGCCCGAGGCGCCATTGAAGCTGTGCAGAACGGTTTCTGTTCCGGACTTGTCGACCATGAACACCGTTCCCCAGGTGTAAGCGCCGCCCAGGTAGGTTGTGCCGTAGAGGTTGCCGGCGCTATCCCGTACTAAACCGGCCAGGGGCTCAGCACCATCCACTCCGCCGCTAAAGTTGTAGAGCACAGTTTCTTTCCCGGTCGCATCCAGCATGTAGACCGTTCCGCACCCGTATCCGTCGCAGGCGACGCCAGAGGTTCCGCCTCCAGACGTAATACCGTAGAGGTTGCCGGCGGCATCCAGAACCAGAGATCCATATGGATATTTCCCGTCCGAAACGGAATCAGCGAAGCTGTGGAGCACGGTAAACGCGCCTGTCGGATCGAGTTTGAACACGATTCCGCACCCGCCGTCGCAGCTTCCTGTGCCTCCTAACGATGTAGTGCCATAAAGATTGCCCGCTGCATCCAGGATTAAACTTCCGTAGATCGGATCGTAGCCGTCTGCCGCTCCTCCGGTGAAAGTGTGGATCACGGTGAAGTTTTGCGCCTGCGCCGACAAAAGAGGGAACGCGGCGATCGCCAGCGTGAAGATGAAGATAATGACGAAGGTGTGTCGCGGATGGGCGGAAGCGCGTGAAGGATTCTGGTGCGGCATGGATGGTTCTCCTTGACGGATAGGCTCTCCGAACGAGCTACGGAAATCTGACGGGCTTGGAACTGCGGAGCGGACTTGCGGGAGGGTCAAAAAATAATACCGCAGAGATGATGGCGGAGCAATGCAGAAATTTGCGGTAGTGCCTCAGTTTGAAATCAATTGCGGCTAGTCCAAAGGTTCGAAGTGTGGGGATTTAGCGCCGAGTGCTGCTAAAGCCTGGTCCAGAGTGCGTACGACACTCAGGAGCGGCCTTGTGGTCTCCCCTGTAATCTGAAACATGCGAGCTAGACCAAATGCATGTGTCTCCGAAACAACGATAAAGCGAGGTCGCGTAGTCGCATCGGGCATGGCCGGCGCCTGACGTGCCAGCTCACGGATGAGGACGCTGGAGATGGCAAACTCAGTAACGGCTGAGAAGTCCCAAATACCCGAGCTAGCATCGGTCGATGTCGAATACCGTCGAATCGCCCGGTAAAACTCCGCCAGCAATTCATCCGTGAGCCTCCCTTCGAATCGGGCCAGCAGGATTTTGTTGTCTGGATCGAACTCAAAGCGGAATCCCATTTAATGCACCACAACGCGCACTATTTTAGCGTCCCCTTTTCCTGATGCAACTAGTTTCTTGTACGGGCCGCGCTTGCTGAGATTCGGCGTGTGCCTGTGGGCCATCATCACGATTTCCTCAAGACTCCAAACGTGATCGCTCAGGCCAGCAGCCATGCTCGGAGCGATTCTTAAAGACTTGTGGGGTTCTGGCAGAGGTTGTCAGGTATACAGAGGCTTTAGAAGAAACATTCTCTCCGGCTCGGGCTTCTCAGTTCACAACCTGCACCAGCGCCGCTGATCTGCTCCCGCCAATGTCGACCGTCGTTGCATACACCGCGGTAATGTGGTGAGAACCAACACTCAGGGTCGATGTGTCGTAGACCGCCTTGCCCCCACCGAGAGATCCCGTTCCCAGCACCGTGCTGCCATCCATAAATGTTACGGTTCCGGTCACTTTGGTTGTCGGCGACGTTACCGTGGCCGTGAATCTCACCGTGCGCCCGGATTTGGAAGGGTTCGTCGACGACACGACAGTCGTTGTCGTCGCTGCCTTATGCACGACCTGGGCCAGGACCGGTGACGTACTCGATATGTTTGCCGTGTCGCCGCTGTAGTTTGCCGTGATATGCGCTGTTCCTGCGGCGAAGTTCGATTTAGCGAGCGTCGCGACGCCTCCGCTCAGAGTTGCGCGGCCCAGCGACGTGGTTCCACTCTTGAAGGCCACAGATCCGGTTGGAGTCGGTCCCGATGAACTCACCGTCGCAGTAAATGTAACAGTCTGGCCGTAGGTTGACGGATTCAAACTTGAAACCAGCGCTGTACTGGTCGTGTACTGATTCACGACCTGTTTAAGGATCGTAGAGTTCACTGGGTTGTAGTTCAGGTCGCCCGAATAGCTAGCCGTGATCAAGAAAGTTCTTTTACTCGGAAATGTTATTGGGTAACTGGCTTGTCCCCCAGACAGCGTTACGGTTCCCACGGAAGTATTATCTTCTTCGAACGTTACCGACCCGGTCGGAGTCAACCCGCTACCGGTGACCACCGCGGTAAAGGTCACGCTCTGGTCCACGAACGAAGGATTCGCGCTGGAGGTCAGCGTAATGCTCGGACTTGTACGCGTAGCGAGCCTGAACACCGCTCCACCGCCGTTTGAGCCCCCTCCCTGAGTGGTGCCGTACAGGTTATACGTGGCGTCCTGGATAAGGCCACTATAGGGGTATTCCCCGTCTCCACAGTGAACACCAGTGCAAAAATTGTAGAGAACCGTTTCCTGACCTGTGTTGTCCAGTTTGAACAAAGTTCCGCAGTTTCCCGCATAGCAAGAAGACCCGGCAATTCCGCCATTCATGGTGGTGCTGTACAGGTTGCTTGCGGAGTCCTGGATTAAACCGGCTGCGGGGGTCTCCCCGTCCGTGCAGTTTGCCGCAGAGCAGAAGCTGTAGAGGACCGTCTCGTGGCCGGTGCTGTCCAGCTTGAACACCGCGCCACCACCTGCACCAAGGTGGGCGCTGGAGTTCGCCCCCCCGAATTCTGTGGTGCCATACAGATTGCCCGCACTGTCCTGAATCAAACCGGCCACGGGCACCGATCCGTCGGTACAGTTCGCCGCAGAGCAGAAGTTGTAGAGCACCGTCTCCAGGCCGGTATTGTCCACCTTGAAGACCGTGCCCCAACCGAGACCGGTAACAACGTAGTTAGCTCCTCCGCCAGTGGTGGTGCCGTATAGATTACCCGCAGCATCCTGGGTCAGACCGGCAGAGGGCCATTGCCCGTCGGTGCAGGCCAAATTTTGTACAACCGAGCAAAAGCTGTAGAGCACCGTCTCGTGACCGGTGTTGTCCACCTTGAACACCGTGCCACCTGCGTGAGCACCTCCTCCATATGTGGTGCCATACAGGCTGCCCGCAGCGTCCTGGATCAGACCAGCTTCGGGGGTCTGCCCATCTGCGCAGAGCAAGGCGGAGCAAAAACTGTAGAGCACCGTCTCGTGGCCGGTAGTGTCCACTTTGAACACCGTGCCACCGCCGTTGGCGCCTCCCCGGCCTGTGGTGCCGTACAGGTTGCCCGTGGCGTCCTGGATGAGACCAGCGTAGGGGTTTGCTCCGTCGGCGCAGAGCAAAGCGGGGCAGAAACTGTAGAGCACCGAATATTGACCAGTGTTGTCTATCTTGAACACCATTCCACAGCCTGCCCCGTAACATGTGGGATCAAAAATTCCACCGTTCGATGTGGTTCCGTACAGGTTGCCGGCCGCGTCCAGGATCAGACCAGCCGGAGGAAACTCGCCGTCACTGCAGGCCGGGGCGGAGCAAAAGCTGTACAGGACTTTATAGCTGGAGGCTGGCGCCAAGCCCTTCGCTTGATGAGCAGTCCTTGCATTTCCATGTCTGACATCGAGCTGATTGACAATGTGACCTTGCGCGGACGCCTGGGGCGTAAAGGCGAACAACGACGACATCAAAATCAGCGCGAAGGTACGCACGCAGCCGGAGCAGATTTCCATACACTTCTCCCAAATTGAAACTCTCAAATTTTGCTGATCGCCTCGGTAAGGGGCCCTTACCGAGGAATCGCGGCAACGGGAGCGGCGTTCCCGTGTGGATCGGGCAATGCTAGCGTGATAGCCGAATCCGTGTCAACAAATCTCCGTAGAGTCCCAATTTGGGCAAATTAGGACACCTACCCCGGCCCCGCCCTATGGGATTCATGTCAACAACGCGACGAACGCGCGCGCGGAGACGATCCGCGCATCTTTAGTGAAGATAGCCGTCCGAACGACTCCACTGAAGGCGACTGCGGAACCCACGCAGTTAACTACCACCCCTAGGGCTCAGTTCTCGCTGACCCCATTTCCTTCGGCTTTTCTTTTCGATTCCACCTGCCCCAGGTTTTGTGCATCAAAATTTCTTTTATAAGCTAAACTCTCTGTACTGTTGGGTTTAGCTTCACGATTTTGAAGCCAGCGGGCTCCGCGGCTTCCTAACTGTTTACGAGAGGGAATTATGGCTTCGATCTGGTCTGGTCACTTAACCTTTGGACTCATATCCATGCCTGTGCGCTTATTTTCCGGCGCGCGCAGTTCTGGCATTTCTTTCAACATGCTGCACCGCACCGACAAGTCGCGGCTCAAGCAGCAATACGTTTGTCTGGCCGACGGAAGCGTCGTCGACCGCGCCGACATCGTCAAGGGCTACGAATTCCGCAAGGACGAATACATCATCATCGAGCCCGATGAGATCAAAAAGATTGAGCCGCAGACCGCGAAGACGATGGAGATTCTCGAATTCGTCAAGACCAGCGACGTCGATCCCGTGTACTTCGAGTCGTCGTATTACATGATGCCCGAAGAAGCTGGCCGTCGGCCCTACGCGCTGCTGACTAAGGCGCTAGAAGAGAGTGAGTACGTTGCTATCGCCAAGATCACCATGCACAACCGCGAGTACACTGTTTTTTTGCGGCCGCATGAAGGCGGCATGATGCTGCATACCATGTACTACGCGGAAGAAGTGAAGAAGGTCGAAGGTTTCGGAGCGCCTGACGTCGAGTTGAAAGAAGCCGAAGTAAAAGTCGCGCACCAGTTGATTGAAGCGCTGGCCGACGAGTGGGATCCCGAAAAATACAAAGATACCTTCCAGGAAAATCTGAAGCAGCTAATTGAAACCAAGCTCGAGGGCGGGGAAGTGGCCGCAGTCGAGAAGCCGAAGAAACTCGCTCCCGTAGTCGATCTCATGGCCGCACTCAAGCAGAGTCTGGCGCAGATGGAAGGCAAGAAGAAGCCTGCCGCGACTATCAAATCCGAAGAGCCCGCGACTGCGGCAGCGAGCGCAAAGTCGCGCCGGCGATAGCGTTCTGCGTAGCCCTCGGACTGCGGAGCCACGCCCTCGTCCGGGGTTGCGCGCCTTAAGCGCGCAATGAGAGCACCATGCAAGCGTTACGGGCATCTCCTGGTGAATCCTCCGCATCCTTGCTGAAGAACCCGGAGCATCCAGGATTTTCCTCGGTGTTCCCTGTGTTAAAGATTTTGAGAATCTCTGCTAACGCGGCCCACCCGAGCTAGCGCGGACGCTCCGCAATGGTTACAATAATCAATTCTGTCTGAATCATAGGAATTAGAATTTTTTCTTCGGGGTGCCGATGAGTTTCCGACGTGTGGGCATACTGGCGGCGATCGCGCTAGCAGCAGTGCTCGAAATATCCTGCGGTCAGGTGTACCGCCCCGTAGTGATTCCAGTGAGCATCACTCCGCCCAATCCGGCGAATTTTCACGCAGTTTTCGGCATCAGCGTGAACGCTCCTCTCAATCCCGGCACCGTGCTGCAGATCGACGTTGCCGGAGACACCACCATCGGCGTGGCCAACATGGGAGTCAATCCGACGCATGCTGCCATTATTCCAAATAATTCGCAGGTCTTTGTGGCCAGCGCGGGCAGTCTGTTAGCCGGGGATGCTGATGTTGTTACTGCCTTCAGTCCGGCTGCGGCCAGCAGCACGGCCACCGGCCTCGGCACGCCCACCACATACACGCTGCCCTACGGATCGCTGCCAGTGTTTCTGAATACCAGCCAGTCCAACAGTATGTACGTGGCGAACTACGGAACAAATTCCGTGACCGCGCTTAACCTCTCCTCGAATCAGGTGGGGCAGAGTGGCTCCGTTGGAGTGCATCCGGTGGCGCTGGCGGAAACCGGTGACGGGCAGAATCTCTACGTCGCCAATCAAGGTAGCAATACAGTCACCGATCTTTCGCCCACCGACATGTCTACGCTGGCGACGATCCCGGTCGGAAATACTCCGGCATGGGCCGTGGCCCGTCCCGATGGCCTGCGGATCTATGTCATCACGCAGGGCGACGGGCAGCTCTACACCATTCGCACCGACACCAATGCGGTAGTGTCGAATCAATCGGTAGGCGGGGCTGGCGCAAACTTCGTGCTTTACGATAAAAGCCGCAACCGTTTGTACGTCACCAATCCCAGCGCTGCGGCGATCTATGTTTTCGATGCGGCCACAGACCCGCCAACGCCGTTGGGAAGCGCAACCGGAGCGATCACAATTTCCGCACCG
>Ga0207032_1249_pt1 | contig 11804 bp, 8 predicted proteins | sample Alteio_BWMinCont_38_FD_153308 | JGI IMG/M metagenome (GOLD analysis project Ga0207032, IMG submission 153308) | Enriched cells from forest soil in Barre Woods Harvard Forest LTER site, Petersham, Massachusetts, United States -... | ecosystem: Environmental > Terrestrial > Soil > Temperate forest >... | reverse complement strand
CGAGTTAAAAGTTACCCTCGGTGCTGAAGAGCACTTGAGTGTGTTCTTTGGGCGAATCAATCGCCGAGACTTTTCGTTTCATTATCAACTCTACGGCTCAATTGAAGGCTACGTAGTAAAAAATGGTGGAGAAATCGTACACCTAGAAAAGCACGGCGGCAAAATCAGCGAAGGCTGCGCACCTAAAGATGGAGAAGAGAAAGTGCTTCATCTACACCCGAAGGATCGCTTGATTCTTCTTTCTGATGGATTTGTGCGCGGGGTGGGTGGGGAATTTTATTTGCAGAAAATTTTTGCGCAGAAGATTGAGCAAGATCCGTTTAAGCTCATTAATGAACTCGCGTTTCAGATTAAGTCGAAGCTTACACCTGGGGAGACGTTTCCTGGGGAGGATTGTTCGGCGATTGTGATTGATGTGGAGAAGAGCGTGCTTCGGCTTGCCCCTACCGGTTGATCACTGATCCTTCAAATGCGAATGCTTCACACTATAAGTGAAGTAAACCACAAACCCAATCAGCAACCACCCAATCAACCGTGCCCAATTCTCCCACCCTAAGTGGTAGATCATGAACAAACACATTCCCACTCCGAGAAGTGGAACCAGCGGCACGAATGGGGTACGAAACGGGCGCTTCAAATCTGCATTTGTTTTTCTCATGATGATAATTCCAACCGAGACGAGGACGAATGCAAACAGCGTTCCAATACTAGTCATGTCGCCCACAATATCGCCCGGGATAAATGCGGCGAAGAGTGCGACGAATAAAAAGAGCAATGCTTGCGCCTTCGCCGGAGTTCTATATTTAGGATGAACTTCAGAGAATGCTTTTGGAAGTAATCCATCATTCGCCATCGAGTAGAATACCCGTGACTGACCTAATAACATCACTAAGATCACCGAAGAGAAACCGGCGAGCACGGCAACGGTAATCAGATTACTGAACCAACCGTAGCCCGGCATGTTTGCAGTGATTGCGTAAGCAACCGCAGCTTCGTGACCAGGACCGCTGGTGCTAAACATTTTGTAGTTGGTGATTCCGGTCAGGACGTAAGAGAAAAGAATGTAGAGGACGGTGCAAAATCCAAGCGATCCTAAAATCCCAATCGGCATTCCTTTCTGTGGATCTTTCGCTTCTTGCGCCGCCGTTGAGACCGCGTCGAATCCAACATAGGCGAAGAAAACCACACCTGCGCCTCTGAAAACTCCTGGCCAGCCGAATGCGTCGCCGCCTTCGTTTGGTGGAACGATCACCGCATGATTGAGTGGATTGATAAATTTCCAGCCAAGGCCGATGAAGGCGATGACGATGGCAACTTTAATAATCACGATGAAGGAATTGAAGTTCGCTGATTCCTTCGTTCCTCTAATTAAGACGATCGTGAGAACGGCCAAAATAAAGATTGCGGGAATATTAATAAGTCCATGCACACCGGTTTCTGGAGAAATCTGAAATGGGGAGTGGCAAAGAGCGTAGGGAATAGAAAATCCAAAAAAAGCTTCGCACAGTTTGTTCAAATATTCTGACCACGCGATGGCAACGGTAGCGGCGCCGAGTGCGTATTCAAGAATCAAATCCCAGCCAATGAACCAGGCAACGAGTTCGCCCATGGTGGCGTAAGAATAGGTGTAGGCACTCCCGGCGATCGGGATCATGGCCGCGAATTCAACATAGCAAAGGCCGGCAAAGGCGCAGCCGATTCCGGCGATGATGTAAGACCAAATTACGCCCGGGCCAGCGTAGTTTCCGGCGGCGAATGCGGTTCGTACGAAAATTCCAGCCCCAATGATTGCTCCCACGCCGAGGGCGAGAAGTGATCCCGAACCGAGTGTGCGTTTTAAGGTATTTGCGCCTTCTGCGGCGGCTTCGAGTTGAAGTTGTGCGACCGATTTTGTTCTGAATAAACTCATATTTGCTTTCATCCTTAAAGGGTTTTAGACTATGGCTTAATAAGATCATCACTGCTTTAGGGGAGAGCGTCAAGTACATGAATTGGAAATCTCTATTTCGAACGAAACCGATAGATCAGATTTTAAACGAAGTGACTCATGGGGGTCTTTCTACGAACGGAATGAGGCGAACTCTCGGGGTGGTAGACCTCACGGCAATGGGAATTGCCGCCGTCATTGGTGCAGGAATTTTTTCTACCATTGGAGCCGCTGCCTTTGATGGTGGCCCGGGCGTTATTATTCTATTCGTTTTTACTGCAATCGCCTGCGCGTTCTCTGCATTTTGTTATGCAGAGTTTGCATCGAGCATTCCCGTCGCCGGATCAGCCTATACCTATGCCTACGCGTCTCTCGGTGAACTTCTTGCCTGGATCATTGGCTGGGATTTGCTCATGGAGTACGCGATTGGAAACATTGCGGTTGCGATTTCTTGGAGTGATTATTTTACTTCACTCATGGAAGGGTATGGAATTCACATCCCGCTTTTTTTACGAATGGATCTTCTTACTGCCTCTCGCGGGTTTGATCAGGTGAAAGCGGCGCTTGATACCGGGATCGCGCCAGCCGATTTAGTGGCGAAAGGAATCCCGCAGGCTTCGATTGATGCTTATCACGCATGGCAAATTGCACCTCATTTTATGGGCATTCCGTTGATTTGGAATTTACCGGCAGTGGCCGTCGTTATTTTAGTTACTTGGGTCGTTTACATTGGGATTCAAGAATCAAAACGAATTAACAATGCGATGGTGGCACTCAAAGTAATGGTGCTCATCCTGGTGATCACGCTTGGCGCGTTTTATATCAAGCCCGAAAACTGGCATCCGTTTTTACCCAATGGCATGGGCGGAGTGATGAAAGGCGTGAGTGCCGTATTTTTTGCGTACATCGGTTTTGATGCGATCACGACCACGGCAGAGGAGTGTAAGAACCCGCAAAAGGATCTTCCTCGCGCGATGATCTATTCTTTGGCGATTTGTACTGTGCTTTATATATTGGTGGCGCTCGTGCTCACGGGGATGACGAGTTATACTAAACTCTCGGTGGGTGACCCCCTCGCATTCGTATTTGGTCCCGAGGGCGCGCACATTCCATGGGTTTCTGGTGTGATTGCAATCAGTGCGGTGATCGCGCTTTTTACCGTGTTGTTGGTATTTCAATTGGGTCAACCGCGTATTTGGATGGCGATGAGCCGCGATGGACTTCTTCCCCCTATTTTTTCTGCGATTCATCCCAAGCATAAGACGCCGTGGTTTGCGACGATTGTAACGGGTTTTTTGGTGGGCGTGCCTTGTTTGTTTATGAATTTAACAGAAGTGACGGATTTGACCTCAATTGGGACGCTTTGCGCTTTCTTGCTCGTGTGCGCTGGGGTCCTGAATATGGATCCACACCGAGAAAAAGTGCCGGGTCGATTCTACACTCCGTATATTAATGGGAAGTATATTTTTCCTGCCCTCTTGCTCGTGTGCTTGCTTGGCGCAATTAAATTTAACAGCGAAGGCATGCATCAGTTTTTGTTTGAAGGGGAGTTCAAACACAAAATCCCACTGTGGGGATTTAATATTGGAATGATTTATTTGAGTTGGCTCACGTTTAAGAAAAATCTTTCTTTGATTCCATTGCTCGGTCTCGCAAGCTGTGCGTACCTCATGACCGAATTAGGAATTGTAAATTGGATTCGGTTTGGCGGATGGCTCATCGTCGGGCTCGCTATTTATTTCTTCTATAGCTACCACTCTTCAAAGTTGAATAAGGAAAAGGCGAAATAATTTATGAGTGATGAAAACAAAAAAGATGAATCTAAAAAAGACGATTCGAAGCAAGAGCCGGCGCCGGCAAATCAAGACTCGTTCAACGTGCCCATCGAGAAAAGCCCTTGGGCAATGTGGGCGCTTCTTCAAATCCCTATCGTGATTATTATGGTCGTGGTTCTTTATTTTCTTTATCAATCGCGGAACAATAGCTAAATGAAACTGATCGGCCGAAGTCAAGAATTTGATTTAATCGAAACCATGCTGAAATCAAAACAGCACGTTCTTCTTGAGGGCCCGGTGGGCGCTGGTAAAACTACGCTCGCACTTGAAGTCGCGCGTAAGATTTCAAAGCACGTGATTCGTGTGGATGGCGATGGTCGTTTTACCGAGCAAAAATTAGTGGGATCGTTTGATCCAAAAATTGTTTTACAAAAAGGGTTTAAGAAACAGGCTTTTTTACCTGGGCCTTTGTATCAAGCGATGAGCGAAGGCTCAGTGCTTTTGATTAACGAATTAAACCGCATGCCTGAAATGGTGCAGAACGTTTTATTGCCTGCGCTAGACGAACGCAAAATTCAAATCCCAATCTTGGGGGAATTGCTCGCGAAAGACGGCTTTTGCATGATTGCGACGCAGAATCCGCGCGAATTTGTAGCGACTTCTCCGCTTTCTGAAGCATTGCTCGATCGGTTAGAATGGGTTTCGATTTCTTATTTGTCGCGCGACGAAGAAATTGAAATTGTTCATCAGAATACACACCTCAAATCTTCAAAGATGGATTCTTGGATTGGTAAAGCAGTGGATCTCACTCGCGCCACTCGTCAGTTTCCTAAAATCAAACGTGGGGCTTCGATTCGCGCGGCCGTCTCGGTAATTCAGATTTTAGAAAAGGCGAAACCCGCTGAATTGAACGAAGATTATTTTTGGCAAATCGCAAAATCAGTTTTCGCAAATCGGATTGAACTTCAGGTCGGAAAATTTTCAAGCCAATCTTATTCAGTTCTCTTGGATGAAATTTTGAGTGATCTGAAGACTGAGTTAAAAAAAAAGTCCATTTAAGGTCCCTGCAGGCGAACCCGACCCACAATGTTGATGGAAAGCTTATTTTCAAGGCCGATTCGCTAAAAGACAATGACGACGAAGTCGAGCAGCTAGATCCGGTAGACAACAATTATAAAAACGATTGGGATTTAGCGATTCGGTTTCGCGACATTCAACGTTTGGGTAACCTTGAACCGAAGCAGAAAAAAGAAATGAGTGAGCTCGCGATTCACGCGGTGCTGGATCGCGCGAAAGCAAGTCTCGGCCCCATTCAAAAGCCATATCACTATGAATTCTACACCCAAGAAGAATTGCTCTCTCTTGCACATCCTCCACAATCAATTGAGCTTGATGTAGAAGAAACGCTCGCACAAAATCCAATTCCTGGAATTATTCCGATTGAACCCGTTTATCAAGTTCGCCGCGAGAAAGATCACGGACTCGTTTTGGTGCTCGATACGAGTTTAAGCATGAAGGGTGAGAAGCTCGCGTTATTAGCCATGACCGTCGCAGCGGTTGCAATGAGTTTGCCGGTCGATAGCTTCGCCATTTTTGGATTCGATTCAGAGATTCACACCATTAAAGCGTTTGATGAAGTAGGGGGCCCCGAAGTTTGGATCGAGAGAACGCTTTCAATCCCACCGGGAGGATTCACCCACATGGAACGCGCATTGATCACCGCAAAGGATTGGATCCATGCCAGCGATTACCCCAACGCACGAGTGATCCTGGTAAGCGACGGCCGATACACTGAAGGAAAAAATCCAATCACCCTTGCCGGAACTTTTCCGTATCTCTATTCAGTAAAAATCGGAAAAGACCCAACCGGCCGCGAAATCATGCGCGAGATCGCCGATCATGGGATGGGCCGATTCACCGAAGTAAGAGAGATGCGCGATTTGCCACGAACACTACTCAATTCCATTCGCACGTGGGTAAAATAAAAAGGTGGCCCCCACCTTTTGGTTGAAACTTGCGTTATTTGACGCATCAGCGACACAGAAAGGTGGCCCCGACTAAAGATCGATCTGCGTGCCGAGCTCGATCACTTGTTCGGACGGGAGTCCAAAGTAGTCAGTCGCACTTCGCGCATTTCTCAAAAGAAAAGAAAAAATTCGCTGTTGCAGTTTTGGCATTGATCCATGGTCTTGTTCTATAAAAGTCTCGTGTCCTAAAAGATAGAGTATTTCTTTCTCCTGATAAGGAAGATTCAGCTTCTGAAAAGCCTTCGCCATCACGCGAGGAACATTCGCCACTTCCATAAACCCATATCGCATTACTACTCTGTAAAATCCATGACCGAGATCGGCGACTTCAACTCGTTTTTCTTCTTCGGTGGCTGAACAAAAGTAGGGCGTGTCCTCGAACGTCACCGTTAATACAATCACCTTTTCGTAAAGTGAGTGAAATCGATTCACCATTCGCATCGCAACCGGAGGCATTCCGTTTACGTTGGACGTAAGAAATACGGCCGTACCCGGAATGCGGTATTTTACTTTTTGATCAAGATCTTCTAAATATTTTTCGATCGTTGGGGAATTGATCTGGTAGTGACGAGCGAGCAAGGTGCGTCCCATTTTCCAAATATACATCACCGTAAAGAAGCCAGAGCCCACGAACACCGGGATCCAACCGCCATCAAAAAATTTAAATAAACTTGAGAAAAAGAATGGAATATCAAAACTTAAAAACAAAATCAGAATGGACCAGCACAAAACTGGGTTCCACTTCCAGTGGTGACGAGTCACTTGAAAAAACACAATTGAGGTAATCGTCATGGTCCCAGTTACCGCAAGTCCGTAGGCAGAGGCGAGCTTGTCTGATTCTCGAAAGAGCAAAACTAGGGCGATACAAAGAACCGCAAGCACGCCATTGATCAGAGGTACGTAGATCTGTCCCTGACCTTTTTCAGAGGTATGCTTCACCAACACTCGTGGAAAATATCCCAAGCGCGCACTTTGCGCAGTCAGCGAGTAGGCTCCCGAGATCAATGCTTGTGATGCAATTACGGTAGCAACCATGGCGAGGGCGATCATTGGGTAAAGGATAGGTGATGGGACCATGCTAAAGAATGGATTTTTATTAAACTCAGGATGTTGTAATAGCATTGCTCCCTGACCCAGGTAGTTCAAAATCAAACAGGGAAACACCACGATCATCCACGCATATTGAATCGGGCGTTTTCCGAAGTGACCCATGTCTGCATAGAGTGCTTCACCCCCGGTCACGGCGAGAACAATTGAACCCAACATTCTGAATCCGTGAAACCCATGATGAATAAAAAACTCAATTCCGTATAGGGGCGAAAGCGCTCTCAATACCCCAGGTGAATCAAAGATGTGGATGAGCCCAAGGCCACCTATCGCTAAAAACCAAGCGAGCATGATGGGCCCGAAGGCGGCTCCAATTTTTTCGGTACCTTTTTTTTGAATGCCAAAAAGCATCAGTAAGATCACGACGGTGAGTGGGACCACAAATTTTTCAAATGAAGGCGCGGCTATTTTAATTCCTTCGACCGCAGAGAGTACCGAAATCGCAGGTGTGATAATTCCATCTCCAAATAAAAGTGCCGCACCCATCATCACGAGAAGTGCAGAGATACCGATTTTTCCGGGACGAGGAACCCGCAAGCGTTCTGGCAAAAGTGCCATGAGTGCGATGATGCCGCCTTCTCCTTGGTTGTCGGCTTTCATTAAAAAGATAACGTATTTAATCGTGACGACCATCGTGAGCGCCCAAAAAATAAGAGAAACGAGGCCAAAAAGATTGGATTCTACGCCAGCGCTCACCCCATGCTGGGGATCAATGCATTGCTGCATCGTATAAAGTGGGCTGGTCCCGATGTCGCCGAAGACAACGCCTAAGGCACCGAGTGCGAGTGCGAAAAAACGTCCTTGGGGTTGATGATTTTCAGATGGATTCACGGTTTCCGTAAATTACGCTATTTTTTTTTACTCTGCACCAACAAACAGCTTTGACTCGCTTGAGCGCCTTTGTTAGCTAAGTTACATACACAACAAAGGGGTTTTAGATTCATGAATTTTTTATTGGTCGCTCTTCTCTCTCTCAGTTCAATCGCATCAGCACAAACTTGGAATTCGGCAAATGATCCTGCCCTCATGGATCCAAACTATGTTTACAATTTGAATGAGCTTCCTACTTCAGGAACGCTCACCCAAAAACCATGGTCTGAGACTTACTGGCCAAACAATCAAGGTAGTATTAATTTTCGTTGGAACGACCCAAGCCAACAAGGTTTTGGTACCGATTCCCCTTCACGGGACGATGTAATGAGCATGAGCCGAGCTGCCCTCGAAATGCTCGCTCCTTCTGAAAAATACGATATTTACATGGGTCACTACGATTACCCGCTTAAGCAGGAAGTGAGTGGAATTGCCGATACTCGCGCCCCTTGGTGGACCGGGATTTGCGATGGTTGGACGATTGCTGCTACCCAATATGCGGAGCCTCAACCGGTTGATGCAATTAACCCAGACGGAGTAATTGTCCCATTCGGATCATCTGATATTAAAGCGCTCATGTCTTATGCAGCGGCAGCGCACTTCAGTGTTAAAACTGCTCAAGTAGGTTTACGTTGTACGGGAACTATTTTTGCTTCGGGTTGCGGCAAAAATGATCCTAATCCGGGCGCATTGCACGTCATTCTTGCAAACGAACTGGGAATTAAGGGGCAAGCATTCGTCATGGACCGAGATCCCTCAAAGCAAATTTGGAATCAACCGGTGTATGGATATACATTTCAATACCTCGGCGATGCGAAGACTCATACCGATGGTGGCGGTGTTCAAGTGCACACCACGATCTATTATACCGACGAACTCGATAAATCACTTTGGCAGCCGGTTACCGCTACGCCACAATTTAAAAGTAATACTCTAGAGATGGATTATATTCTTGATTTAGATGGAAATGGAAACATTGTAGGCGGTTCAATGACGGGTAGTGATCATCCTGATTTCGTTTGGAAAGCAGTAAATCAATTAACATTTACTGATATCATGTTTGGAGTGAACAATCTTTACGTTCCGGTTCCAGCAACTGGAATGCCGACTACGGCTTCAGTGCCCGTTATTCCTGCTGCGACACCGGTTCCTCCAGTTCCGACAGCGATTCTATAATTGAAGAAAGGCTTACCCATTAAAAACGAACGGATTCTTTTTTTTGACGGAGTTTGCAACCTTTGTAACGGTCTGATTGATTTTCTGATTCGTCACGAAGATTTGAAGAAAGCAAAAATTCTTTTTGCACCCTTGCAAGGAAGTACCGCGAATCAATTGCTGGGACCTGAAAAGGCGAAGGCGTTGAACACCGTGATTTTTTACGATCAAGGTATGCTTTCAGAAAAATCAAATGGCGTTTTGAATTTGTTCAAGTATTTACCGGCGCCGTGGTCTTGGTTAACTTGCACACGCATTGTTCCTCGTTTTATTCGCGATTGGGTCTACGACCTCGTTGCAAAAAATCGATACCAAGTCTTTGGCAAGCGTGCACTTTGCCGTCTCCCCACTGCTGAAGAACGAACTCATTTTTTGGATTAACTCATGCTGACCCAAATTTTATTCGGTGGAACGCTCGAAGATAAACTCGCCGGAGCAAAATTACCGGTGGGGAAAATTCTTTTAAACCCTCATTCTGCTTTGTCATCGAAAATCGAGTTACCCGAATTTCCCGGCCGGGTGGGCAAATTAATTCCATCAACGGGCGCAGGTTCTGTTTTTCCTAAAAAAGGTGAATTGAAAGTGGAGTCTGCTCGCGGACGCCTGCTTCACTTTTTTGCAAATCACGAAATGCTTGCGATTGAGACGATGGCTTACACGCTGCTCAAATTTCCCGATGCGCCGTTAGAGTTTCGTCAAGGGGTGATGCACACCATTCAAGATGAGCAACGTCACTTGGGGATGTATGTGGATCGTATGCGTGAATACGGTGTGAATTTGGGAGACTTCCCCCTCAATTTTTATTTTTGGAAGACATTGAAAACCATGGAAAGCCCGATGGATTTTGTGATTCGCATGAGTCTTACCTTTGAGCAGGCAAATCTCGACTTCGCGCTCGAGTATGCGCGACTTTTTGAACAAGAAATTGATGATCCGAAAACCGCAAAACTTTTGCGTGATGTGCATGACGATGAAATTAAACACGTTGCTCACGGAGTGAAGTGGTTTCAAGAATGGAGTGATCCCGGCGAGAGCGAGTGGGATGGATATGTAAAGCGATTGCCGTTCCCGATTACCCCGCGACGTGGGAAGGGCGCTCACTATTTTTCTGCGGAGTCACGTAAGGCCGCAGGTTTAAGCGAAGAATATATTAGTGAAATGAAAATCGCAGGGGGTTCGCGCGGTCGCGTGCCAGATTATTTCTTCTTTAACCCTCAATGCGAAATTGAATTGAAAATGAATGAGCTTTCTCAAGGGCTCAAGACTCGCATCGCAGATTTAGCACCGCTCATGCTCTGGCTTGCGCAAGAAGATGATGTAGTGGAGTTGCCTTCGAAGCCGCCGCTTCAGTGGTTGAAAGAAATTTACGAATGGAAGGGCGAGCTGCCTGAGATCATTCTGAGCGAACCTCCTTCAGAGAAGTACGTAGCTTTTGAAGAACTCAAGCCATGGGGTTGGGGCCGAAGTGCTTGGAAGAAGCGAATCCAGATAGGTAAAAAACTAAGAGTTGAAGCCCCGGCCACCCAGGCCACCTTCGAACAAAAACTTTTCTCAAAAGCTTGGTGGAAAGAACAACTCGCGACCCCAGGAGTGGTAATCCGCAGCGAAGCTGAATTAAGGAAATGGAAAGAATCAAATTCAGGCGAATTTCTTTTCAAAAGCGAAATGAGTACCAGTGGGCGTGGGCACTTGCGGTTACCCGCAGAGCTTCTCAATGAGTCCGCGACTCTCGAAAAATTACAAAAGCGCCTAAAAACTGATGGATTATTAATTGTTGAACCCTTCCTAAAAAAACGAATTGATTTCTCAACGCAGATTGAAATTTTGCGCGATGGAAAAGTTCACTTCTTGGAGCCCCGGTTTTTTCAGGTAGACTCACAGTTTCAATATTTGGGCGCATGCCTAGGCAGTTTCGCTACTCACGCTGACTATCATGAGTATTGGAATTTTCTGCAGAAGAACAAAAACGAGATGGAAGAGAGTCTTGCCAAAATTGTTTCTGTTTTAAAGAGTGAAAATTACTATGGCCCGGTTGGGGTGGATTCGATGATCTATGAAACTGAATCGGGTGAACTGCAGTTAGCGCCTGTAATTGAGGTAAATGTGCGGTACACGATGGGCAGAGTTGCCCACGAAATAGAGCGTCGCTTAAAGAAAAAAGGAATCACCCAAGCTCAGTGGAGATTTTTCAATCAATCTGATTTGATTCCGTATGGAGTCAGTTCCTTTGGCGAACTCGCTGAAAAGCTGAAACTGAATCGGGTCATTGCAACGACTCCGCCCGAACTTGCGGTTCATACCTGGAGTGCGGTGCTGTTAACGATATAGATAAAGTCTTATTGCTTTGCAGGTTGGGGATGAGCTCCGGGATTATTTGGAATAGGTGGGTCATCGTGGGTCACCTGCGGATCAGGCTGATGAACCAAAGGTTTAGTTTCTTGATCTTGTAGCAGAAAATGCGCAAAATTTTGATTAATTCTTTCTTCTTTTGGATTTGGTTCAGGATTGTTTTTGTTGCCAAGAGGGTAATATTTTGCAACTTCAATTTTCGCGTCTTTTAAAAGTTGATCACATGAAATTTTTGCTTCAACTAAACATTGGGTTGAGCAGCTCACGACTTCAACTCCTGAGACATTGCAACTATCGACAAATTTGTCTACCTCTTCAATTTTGTTCACTTTGCAATTTTTAGGATCATGTTTTGTGGAGTTGAGTACATCCTCTTGTTCAAGTCGGCTGACCACCAAGTAAGAGTCTATATTTTGGCAAGATTTGATCAGGGCCTTCAAATGCCTTTTCGCAGCCCTACCTGGCGGAGTAGCATGAGCAATGCCCGCTAAAAGAAGCAAAAGAATGAGCGACAACTTTGCCCGCGTGATTCCC
>Ga0207032_1248_pt1 | contig 11851 bp, 10 predicted proteins | sample Alteio_BWMinCont_38_FD_153308 | JGI IMG/M metagenome (GOLD analysis project Ga0207032, IMG submission 153308) | Enriched cells from forest soil in Barre Woods Harvard Forest LTER site, Petersham, Massachusetts, United States -... | ecosystem: Environmental > Terrestrial > Soil > Temperate forest >... | reverse complement strand
TTTTCAGCATACTCGGTTTGCCGATTACGAAAAATTCAACCATCCCATCTTTTTGAGTGAGGGTTACCGGTTTGGCGGGAGCAGCGAAAGTTAAAGAAGCTCCCAATACACCTAACAATACAATCCATAGTTTTTTCATATTCATTTCCTTATACCCAAAATCATAGATAGAAATGGGTCATTAACCAAGCATAATCATAAAAATCACCCGAATTTGCCGAAAGGTTTCGAACCTTTTCAAAAGAAACATTAAATTCAAAATGCGTTCTTGGAAAAAACTGCATCCCGACTCCGTAAATTTGAACTTCAGATAACGGAATATCAAAAGCAAACTTTCCGTACTCCTGATCCCCAAAAACCCAAATTCCATCAGTGATCTCGTAAGAAAGCTTTTGAGAACTTACCCACCCTTGAGTGTCGGGTCCAAGCGCTAGGGTTTTTTGATAGTTCATCTGAAAATCAATTTCAGATTGAAGCATCAGTCTATCAGTAATACCGATGAGCCCCAACGGGCCAAACAACCAACGTCGTTCATTGTCATTTTCCCCAAAATAAACTTCTCCACCCAATTTAACTTTTTCAGAGGGGGCATAAGTCGCCTGCAGTGCTCCGCCTTTTTCGTGCTCTAGCGAGGGATTATCAATGCGACCCAAGATCCCCGTCACAAATATATTGTATTTATCGGTGATATAACTCGCCTCAAAATTATAGCTACTCCATTGATCCCCCAATCGGAGTGGATCGCGAGTCAGCTCCACATGGTCAGCAGTATTAATTCCATAGGCTGGGATAAACCTACCCGCCCGTAAATTAAATTCGTCAGTCAATGAATACTGAACGAAGTGTCGGCGAGAAATAAAATCGATGGGGATACCCGGAATCGGTTGCTCAATTCCAGCGGTTGCATCAATAGTCAATTTTTTAAGCACGGCAGCCGCCTCAAAATCCCCTTGCATGAAAATAGTCTGTCCTGAAGTAGCCGTATCGGTATTTTTATAAAGATAAACCGAGCGAATATCTCCACCCAGTTTCAACCAGTCTTGAATTCTGGGACGTCCTTTGGTTTGATCTTCGCGAGGCGAACCCAATGCACCCCAAAGAAATTGATTCTCCTTCAATTTCTCATTTCCCTTCCAGGTCGCTAAAAGTTCGCGTGAAAGTTCGCGTCCATAATCATTCAGCACTCCGCCGCCGGTTAAACTCACGTGGCAAGCAGAGCAGTTCGCGTATCCATGACGAATCATTTCTGGAAACGCATTTGCATTTGATGAAAAAGAAATTAGATAAAGAAAAACCCCAAGAACACGAAACCCCGAATCGGTCATTCCTCTAAAGCCCCTTGGCCGATCCATTCTTGAAGGAGGGTTTGATCACTCGCAGAAAGCGGGGATCGTGGAGGCATTGATTTATTGGTCAGCGCCTCGCTTTGAACTCCTTGAATGTTCTTCGTCACGTTTGCAAAAGTATCCAAGGCAACGCCTTTTTTTGGATTCGTAGCTCCATGACAAGAAACACAGCTCTGGGAAAAAATAGGTTGAACTTGCAAATAAGTCACGCGCAAAATTGGAGTTTGAGTCGGTGACGGCTTAGGCATTGATGGAATCGGCGTCGGAGTCAAAATTGGACCCGGCGTTGGAGTGGGTGTTGGAGGTGGTGTCGGCGTCGGAGTCCCACTTCCGCCCGGAGCATCGGGCGCCCCATTCAAAATCCATTGTTGTAATAAATCTTTTAAATCAGAGGAAAGCGGTGGCCCATTCTTGGGCATCGACTCGTCAACGATGACGTCATAGCCAACTGCCTGCAGATTGGTATTAATGCTCGCATAATTGTCTAAGGCAATGTCACCCGCCGGTTTTGCCCCACTATGACATTGAATGCAGTTCTGAGTAAAAATAGGTCCTTTCACATCAGCATAAGTAATCGCTGCCGGGTTAATTGGGGTCGAGGTAGGAGTGGGGGTCGGAGTTTGATCATCTGAAGAACCAAACTCAGGGGCTCCCTGGCTAATCCACTTCTGAACCAAATTTCGTTCGGCCATTGAGAGCGGATTTTTGGGCGGCATCGAACCGGTATTGATTTCGTTCGCAGCATAACTCAAATTCGCTCTTACACCTGCATAAGTGTCGAGTGCAACGCCGCCATCGGCAGCGAAACCCGTGTGACATTGGGTACACTTCGCAAACACGACTTGCATTTGGGAAAATGAAATCAGCCCGGTGCCATTGTTTAATTGATTAACGGTGTTGGTATTGTCTGTCGGTGCCGCTTTATCGTGCTGATACGCACAACTAGACAGAATTAAAAATGAGCAAAAAAGAAGAGTTATTTTATTCATAAGATTCTTTCTGGTACCCAACCTCACAGAAACTTTTGAATGTACTCCGACCGACCTTGATTAAGGTACCGCGTTTCGACTAAAAAGTCTATTGGCCACATGAATCTTGAAAAGCCGTCTTCAACGATTCATCACAATAAATTGGAATTTCTCCAGGACAAAGATCACCCATACACAAGTAAAGGATTCCAGTCAGGCCTGGCAAACGTTGCTCAATCGGAAACTTCACGTGCACATAAGACGGGTTCACGTAAGACACGAAGGCACCGAGCAATTCAGGTGTTGGATTACAAAATGGTTTTGTAAAAAGATTATAGATAGTGCCATCGGGCGTAGAGGTAACGAACGTACGATCACCCATTGGAGTGCGAAGTTTAAGGAAGCTCAAAAGAATAGTTTGATCATCATTCCAACACTGATAGTTCGTCTCGCTCGGGGTAGGAGTGGGCTTAGGTGGACTTGCCGTAGGTGAAGGAATTGGCGTCGCCGTAGGCGTAGGTAAAACCTGCGCATTTGCAGCTAAAGACATAAATATCAAACTAACCAACACTAAAAATTTCATTACTTTTCCCTCTCTCTAGGAAACAGATTTGCCGCACCATGTCATAGAGCATCACTTGAGTCAACGAAAAAATAGCCGTGGAGGAGAAGGAAAAAATTCAGGAAATTTGATCCCGGAAGGAAATACTCGCCTATTGGCTTTAGCATTACCCCAGAATAAATCAGACCCTATTTTTAGGTAACAGGCATCCATGCCTTTGCCCTCCTAGCGCCTTCCATGGCTGAGGGAATACCTAAAAACAGGATCTGATTTATTCTGGGGTAATACTGAAGACAGTGCGCTCATTGCTTAATCTATAGGCATACAAAAATAGAGAATGTTTTTAAGCAGCTCCCTCGCCATGGATGGCGAAAAGAGGGCGCAAGGCATGGATGCCTGGTGCTTAAAAATGTTCTCTATTTTTGTATGCCTATAGATTAATCAACAAACGCTTTAAGGAGTTTCGCTCTGCTAGGATGACGAAGCTTACGTAATGCTTTCGCTTCGATTTGTCGGATACGCTCGCGAGTCACGAAGAAATCTTGCCCTACTTCTTCCAAAGTATGATCTGATTTTTCACCAATACCAAAGCGCATGCGAAGCACTTTTTCTTCACGTGGAGTGAGCGTAGAAAGAACTTTTCTGGTTTGTTCAGACAAGTTCAAGCTGATCACCGCTTCTGACGGATTGATGATGTTCTTGTCTTCGATGAAATCACCGAGAGACGAATCTTCTTCTTCGCCGATTGGAGTCTCGAGAGAAATAGGTTCCTTCGCAATTTTTAAAACTTTGCGAACTTTATCGACCGGCATTTCCATCTTCACTGCAATTTCTTCTGGCTGCGGTTCGCGACCGAGTTGTTGCATGAGCATACGAGAAGTACGAACCAATTTATTGATCGTCTCAATCATGTGCACCGGAATACGAATCGTGCGTGCTTGATCGGCGATCGCGCGGGTGATGGCTTGGCGAATCCACCAAGTTGCGTAGGTTGAAAATTTGTAACCGCGGCGATACTCGAACTTGTCGACCGCTTTCATGAGACCGATGTTTCCTTCTTGAATCAAATCCAAGAACTGAAGACCGCGATTGGTATATTTTTTTGCAATCGAAACCACGAGACGCAAGTTTGCTTCAACGAGTTCACTCTTTGCTTGGTCGGCACGACGCTCACCAATCATTAAGCTTTCGTTAATGCGCTTGAGTTCTTCAATGGTCACGCCTGATTCACTCTCGAGGCGGAGGATCTTTTTAATCGCTTCGTCTTCTTGAGAAACCAACTGTAAATATTTTGCTTCTGGGAGATCGTATTTTTTTACGATCACTGCAATTTGGGTTACATCTTTAGTGATCTCAACCACTGCCGCGAATTCATCAGCATTTTTAACGCCCAAGTATTGATAAACTCGGCCGCGCTCTTCCATTAAGTCACGTCCGCGGTTTGAATAGTCTTTAATTTGCGCAGAAAGAACGTTAATCGTTTTACGATTGAAAGCGATGCTTTGGAACGCAGATTCAACTTGGCGTTCGCGCTTTTTAACCTCGACACGAATCGTTTCTTTTTCTTTCGCCGGAGTTTTACGCGCTTCTGGGCCAACGAGTTTAGAATCCATTTTTTCTTGATAAGCGAGAAGGGATTTCACTTTAGAAACCGCTTTGATCACTTTATCGAGGTATTCTTTTTCGTCGTCAGGAGAAACTTCGTCTTCTACTCCGCGAATGACATCTTTAACTTTTGTTTTTGCAGTTTCAAGGCGCTCACCGAGTTCCACAATGGCCATGGTTCCCAAGCGTGATGCAAGAAGTGCTCGAAGGATTTCTAATTCGCCTTCTTCGATTCGTTTCGCAATCTCTACTTCGCCTTCGCGAGTGAGGAGCGATACTGAACCCATTTTTTTCAAATAAAGTTTTACTGGGTCGGTACCCTTTGCATATTCAGCAGTAGAAACTAAATCTCCAGATTCATCTGACTGCAATTCTTCTTCTGCTGCTGCAGGCTTCGCTTCAAAATCTTCAAGAAGCGAATCTTCGCCTTCTTCGCTGTCGTCATCAAGACGTCTGCGACCATCGGTCACTTCGATTTCGTTTTCGGCGAGCATCACCATGATCTCATCAACTTCTTCTGGAGAATTTAATTCTGCAGGCAACAACTCATGGACTTCAACGTAGGATAGAAATCCCCGTTGCACCCCGAGATCGAGAAGTTTTTTAATGTCCTTATGGTTACGATTTACCTTACTGGCGGTCTGAGTTTCCTGAGGCATATGAATCTTCAAATTCCTTTAGTTTTCGTTGCAGGTCAAGAAATTGTTGTGATAATTCCTTAAATTTTTCCACATCTTGGCTTGGGTCGATGGTCGACATCTGCTGTTTGAGTTGTTGCGAAAATCGTGCCCAAGATTTGTGTAGCGCTTTGTTTAACATCATTTTGAGTTGATCGGCATCTCCTGGGACGACTTCTTGAAGGAGTCCTTCCATAATAACCGACCGTAATTCTTGAGAAATAGGAGCGTTGACTAATACTTCGGGTGCTTGACGTAAAAGAGAAAATCCACTTGGATCTTCACTCATGTGCCTCACCCATTCTTGAATTTCATTGTCTTCGAACATGACAGAAAGTGTATCTTTTTCAGTCAACTGCTTACGCGCCTCGACAAAGTATGAACCGAATTCATTGAACTTCACGAGATATTGGAGGAGCTGACGATCAAAAAGTTTGATTGGAGCGCGTCGCTTTGGGGGAGCTTGGGTTGAATTTGGGTTCGGGTTTGGATTTTCGGATTGCTGCGGCCGCTGCGCCTGCGGCTGTTGCACAGCCATCAATCGCCCCCCTTGCGACGCTAAACTCTTAATCGCTGCCGGAGGAATTCTCCATTTTTGAATCAACTGGTCTACGCGAAGCGAACGCCCCACCGGATCAGAATACATTTCTAACCAGTGCGTGATTTGCTTCACTGCTTGCGAACGTTTTTCAACATCGCTATCGCTCGCTTTTAATTCCCGTTCAATCGAATTATCGAGAAGCGGAAAAGCGGCGTCGATCCACGCCTTCATTTTCTTTGTGTTCTCTGTCGGATTCTCTAACAAAAATTCATCTGGATCTTTCGCACCCTCAAAGTGAATTCCGTAGAGCATGAGGCCTTGCTTCAGACCCAGCTCCATCGATTTTACGGTTGCAGAAATTCCAGCGTTATCATGATCGAAGAAAACAATAATTCGTTTTGCAAGACGAGTAAGAATTTTCAAATGCTCTTCAGTGAGTGAAGTTCCGCAGGTGGCAACCACGTTTTTAAATCCCGCTTGGTGAAGCGCGATCACATCAAAATATCCTTCTACCAAAATCACGCACTCTTCTTCACGAATTGCGGGTCTTGCCTGAAACAAGCCATATAAAAATTTTGACTTTTGAAAAAGTTCGCTCTCAGCCGTATTCAAATACTTTGGTAATTTTAAATCGGGATCTTTTTTTGCACGCTCATCAACCGAAGGTAAAACTCGACCGCCGAATCCGCACACTCTTCCTCGAACATCGATGAGCGGGAAGAGCACGCGTTCTCTGAAAAAATCATAATCGCCAGCCTGCTTCTGTGATGGGCGAATGAGTCCGTACTCACGCGCGATATCAAGAGGTGCTTTTGCTTGAGTTAAAAATTGAGTTAAGCCATCGTGTTGAGAACCGGCGACTCCAACCTGAAAAGTGTCGATCATTTGTGGGGAAACACCGCGCTTTTGAATATAATCGCGCGCTTCTTGAAAGAGTGCATTTGACCCGCCTTTAAGAAAATTCTGATGGTAATACTGAAGTGAAGCGAAATGATTTAAGCGCACTGCTTTTTGAATACGCGCGCGTTTTTGATAGAGTGCTTTCTCTTCAGTGCTGCTTAATTGATACGCAGATTCTGGAATCGCGACATTCGCCTTCTCTGCCAAATCTTCACACGCTTCTTCAAAACTTAAGCCGTGAAGTTTGGTCATGAAAGAAATCACGTCGCCGGTTTCTTTACATCCAAAGCAATAATAGAAATCTTTGTTTACCGAAAAGGATGGAGAACGGTCACCGTGAAATGGACAACGCCCCATAAAACGGTTGCCCGACTTTTTGAGATCAACGTTTTCAGAAGCGACATCAACAAGCGAAATACTCTGCTTGAGCTGCGCAATCCATTCTGGTGAGAATCGACCCTTTTTTTGCAAATTTACCCCTAAGAGAAAGACCTAAGCGCCAAGCGATTCTTTCACCAATTGGCTCACTAATTTTCCATCAGCACGGCCCTGTACTTTTGGAAGAAGAAGTTTCATCACTTTGCCCAAATCTTTTGCGCCTGCGGCTTGAGCTTCAGTGATCGTTTGCGCAATGATCGCTTTGAGCGCATCTGCGCTCATTTGCTCTGGCATAAATTTGCGAAGGTATTTGGCTTCTGCTTCTTCGTTCTTCACTAAATCATCACGGCCACCGGCTTTAAATTGGGTGATCGATTCTTCACGTTGCTTGAGCATGGTTCCAATAATTTTTACAATTTCGTCGTCGTTCAAATCTTTACGATCATCGACTTCTTTTTTGCGAATTGCAGCGTGCAAGGTGCGGCTATACTGGGTGGTATCTTTGTCTCCACCCTTCATTGCAGCTTTCATGTTCTCTTGATTAATCTCTTTAATTGTTGGCAATTGAAACTCCTCCGCGTGATAGGTAATGCGATTCATGACCGTATCATAAAAAAGGCCATAAAAATAGAGAAGGCGGACTTGCCAATGGCTAATCCGCCTTCAATTTAATTTTGTTTCCGTTAGAAAGAACTAATAACGCGGTTTGCGCTCGTAGTTACCTTTCTTTAGACGCTTGCGCGCCGCAGCATCTTTCTTTTTGCGTTTAACAGAAGGCTTTTCAAATGCCTCACGTTTACGAACTTCAGCAAGAGTGCCTGCTTTTTCTACTTGTTTCTTGAAACGCTTCAAAGCTGCTTCAAATGAATCGCCGTCTCGAATTACAATACCTGGCATAAAAATATCACCCCCTCACGCTTTAATTTCACCCCTGATGGGTGAGTTTTATTTCACCCCTGACGGGGCGAGTTTTGGAATCCTTAGGGAATACCCGTTTGTCCGAAAAGATGCAATACTATTCCCAGTGTCACCGCAGACGAAACTGATCAAAAATTCGCAGTTACAGTCCTTCTTTTTGCTCGCCCTCTTCATTTTCTTTGTGGGGCACTTTATTCTTCTTTCACCGGCCAGCCTTGAAGAAGATTTTAATGGAGTTCGCGTGGTGAGCCCGAAGGACCTCTTAAGTTTTCTTCAAAATGAAACCGAAACACTCGCAAAACCAGTGCCGGTCAATACAGCACCTTCTTATTCCATCCGAGAACTCGAATTTTTTGCAACTTCAGAGAGCCAAAAAAATTGGAAGTTAGTCGCCCGCAAAGCGAACATGTATCAAAAAGAAGAGTTGATGCACGCACGAGACATGACTCTATATTTGGGCGATGGTACGCGAGTTCAGTCAAAAGAAGGTGTCCTTTACACCCAAACTAACGAAATGGAATTTTTTGGAGACGTGCACGTTTATTTCAAAGACGGCACCACTACGCTTTGTGATTATGCAAAAGCTCTGATGAGACCCGTCACCCAAATCTCCGTTCCAGAGAATGAATGGATTCAAGGACAAAAACAAAATCCAAATTCGTTAATTGAATTTACCTCAAAAGGTTTTTTTTACTTAGATCAAGAGCCAAAAGACATGAAGTTATTGCATGATGTAGAATTCAACATCACTACCGATAAGAAAACCAAAGTTCGCGCCGATACCGGGGTTTACCGTGAATCTGCGAACTATGCCTTGTTTACGATGAATGAAGATCGCCCGCTTGATGAACAGTTTGTTCAAGTGACGCAAACCGATTTGTATATTAAATCAAGAGTGCTGCACGTAAATTTAACCGCAAGTCAAAAATTAGATAACCTGGTCGCAACCGGTGATGTTTACCTAAAAGACACTCACGACCCCATTCACACTTCAACCTCAACCTCAGGCAAAGCAACTTACTACGACGGAAAAGACGAAATTTACCTCACCGACTTCCCTCAAGTGTATCAAGATGGGGATACGATCACCGGCGACACTATTGTGTTTAATCGAAAAAAGGATATTATCGAGGTCAAGCAAAGCAATGCAATCTACAAACGATAATACAACCGGCAATCAAAACGTCACTCCTCTTCACCCTAAGCCAAAACAAAAGCTTCGCGCCGTCAGCCTCATTAAATCTTACAAAAATCGCCAAGTGGTAAAAGGCGTAAGCCTTGAAGTAGAATCAGGCCAAGTCGTAGGACTTTTGGGTTTGAACGGAGCAGGTAAAACCACCACCTTCTACATGATCACCGGATTAATTTTGCCCGACGAAGGCGAAGTTTATCTCGATGACGAAGACATCACTAAGTGGCCAATGCACACTCGCGCTCGCAGCGGAATCGCGTATTTGCCGCAAGAGCCTTCCGTTTTTCGTAAGCTCACGGTTGAAGACAACATCATGGCAACGCTTGAATCGATGCACCTTTCGCACACCGAGAGAAAACACAGACTCCAAACCCTTCTTGATGAATTCGCGTTGAACGCAGTTTCAAAGCAACAAACGTACACGCTTTCAGGCGGTGAACGTCGCCGTGTAGAAGTGGCGCGTGCGCTTGCGCTGAATCCAAAATTTATTCTTCTCGATGAGCCCTTTGCAGGGGTGGACCCTCTTGCGGTGGTTGATATTCAAAAAATGATTCTGTTATTAAAAGAACGCAACATTGGGGTTCTCATCACCGATCACAATGTTCGCGAGACGCTTTCCATTTGTGATTGGGGCTGTTTGCTCAGTGAAGGTGTGATTTTTGAGCAAGGGACGCCAGAGCAAATTGCGAACTCAAAATATGCTAAAGAAAAATATTTAGGCGAAAATTTTAAACTGTAGAAAAAAGTCGGGGCCACCTTTTAACTAAATAGTGTGAGAACCAGCGACTCGCCTCTTCTGCCACCCTTTCTAATTTTCCCGGTTCTTCAAACACATGGGTCGCTTCAGGAATAATCACTAATTTTGCTGCTGCGAGATGCTTCGACGCTTCTTGATTCATTTTAATCACCGGCTCATCCCAGCCTCCCACCAATAATAAAGTAGGAGCAGTCACTTGAGGCAATCGAGACATTGCCAAATCAGGTCGCCCTCCGCGGGAAACTACCGCTGAAATTTCGTCTCCAAGATCGGCAGCAGCCCAGAGGGCCGCGCCTCCACCGGTGCTTGCACCAAAGTACCCGATCGGCAGATCGCTATCGTTGCCTTGTTTTTCTAACCACTTTTTTATCCAGCGAGTTGCGATGACCAAACGACTCGCGAGAAAGGGAATATCAAAAACATTTGCGCGATTCACAGATTCCGTTGGGGTAAGAAGATCAAAAAGAAGCGTCGCCATTCCCGCCTCATTCAATGTTTTTGCAACTTGTAAATTTCTTGGACTTAACCTTCCGCTTCCACTTCCGTGCGCAAAAATTACCATCCCTTGAGGAGAATCTGGAATAGAGAGTAACCCCGGAAGTTCAACACCCTGACCAGAAATAATGACTTCTGAACTCAACTCGTTTTCAAATTTTTTTGCCTTTTTTAGTAATTCAATCACTTCTTCATCTGAGGTTTGGTTAAAGTCTTCGTAAAATTGACCAACAGAATAGAAATTCTCTGGCTCTGCAAGACAGATCACCTCGTCAAATTCAGATCTTAAAAAATTTGCGCTTCGAGGAGAAGAAACCGGAACCGCTAAAATGATTCGTTTTGCCCCCTGCTCCCTTAGATAATGACCCGCAACCCGAGCGGTAACCCCGGTAGCTAAACCATCGTCAACCACAATCACGTTCTTCCCTCTCACCGGCAGCAACGGTTTTCCTCTGCGATAAAGATTGACCCTTCGATCCAGTTCTTGGGATTCCTTTGCGATCACTGTTTCAATTTCATCTTTTGATATGTTCACGCGTCGTGCCGCTTCTTGATCTATCCAATAAGATCCTCCTTCAATGATCGCACCGATGCCGTATTCTGAATGAAAGGGGGCACCAATTTTTCTCACTATGAGAACGTCCAATTGAAGGTTGAGCGACCTCGCCACCTCATAACCTACTGGGACACCTCCCCTGGGAAGGGCAATGACTATCGGATTTTTGAACGCAGCTAAACTCAGTCTTTGCGCCAATATTTTACCTGCCTCTTGGCGATTTTGAAATCTCATTGAATCCATCCATTCCATTTATTAACGTCGGTCGTCATTAAACCAGCGTTAAATTTTATTTCATTACCTAGATTTGCATGCAAAATTTGCGCCCGCGCGATAAGATTAAGGAATGGGTATTCAACTAAAACAGAGTCTCAAATTGGGCCAGAACCTAGTGATGACGCCGCAATTGCAACAGGCGATCAAGCTTCTGCAGCTCAATCACATGGAACTTGCTGAACTCATCACCCAAGAACTTACCGAAAATCCGGTTCTCGAAGAAATCACTGAAGGCGACGAGCCTAAAGACAATTTAGAAACGGCGGCCGACGGCGATACTTTTGATCCAGAGATTGCACAAGCGAATGACGAGAAAGCGCAAGAGCAACCCCAACAAGTAGAAGAAGGTCCTGCCCTCACCAATAAAGATGATGTGAATTGGGATGCGTACCTTGAAGATTTTAGCGACGGTTCTAGTACCGCTCCGTCGATGAAAGAAAATCCGGATGAAACGCCGACATATGAAAATATTCTCACTAAGACCACTTCGCTTGAAGAACATTTAATATGGCAACTCTCGATGTTGAATCTTACCGACAACGAAGAAAAATTAGGCCAGCTCATTGTTTGTAATTTAAATGATGATGGTTACTTTGAATCAGATCTTCAAAAACTTGCGACGGAAGCAGGGATTGAACAGCTTGAAGATGCTGAAGAGCTTCTCAAAATGATTCAAAATT
>Ga0207032_1242_pt1 | contig 11861 bp, 12 predicted proteins | sample Alteio_BWMinCont_38_FD_153308 | JGI IMG/M metagenome (GOLD analysis project Ga0207032, IMG submission 153308) | Enriched cells from forest soil in Barre Woods Harvard Forest LTER site, Petersham, Massachusetts, United States -... | ecosystem: Environmental > Terrestrial > Soil > Temperate forest >... | reverse complement strand
CGTATGGCCATTCTTCGGGCGATCTCGTGCTACGTAAGATCGGCGCAACCCTGCGCGAATCTTTCCGGCAAAGTGATACCTCCGGACGATATGGAGGAGAAGAATTTGTCGTGATCCTACCGGAGACGGACATCGAGGCAGCGCACCAAAAGCTGGAGACGATGAGGGAGCGGTTGGCCGGCGCTCCGGTTCTTTCGACGAACGGCCAGAAAATTCAGGTGACCATCAGTGCAGGACTGGCGAGCTTCCCAGAGGATGGCGACAACGCCGCCGAATTATTCGGCGTAGCCGATGAACGAATGTTTCTGGCTAAAAGAGCGGGGCGAAATCGAGTGGTCGGCGGGTCTGAAGTTGCTGCGGCGGCTCAGATTTTCTAAGAACGGCGGATGTCCCGGGCGCCAATCGTTACTGAATATCCGAGTCACCGACAACTTGTCCCAAGTCGTTGATGGCCAAGGCGCTACTATTTTGGCCTCCCAACGTTCCGATGTCTTGAATCTTGTGATTGAAGCCCCAGATCGCAGCGTGATAAACGCTGTTGGAGCTGTCGGTATACGAGTATCCTGCGATTTGGCCGAATCTGTTTATGCCGAATGCATCACTGTTGGCTCCGCTTGCGCCGACAGTGCCGAGATCCTGCATCCCACCGCTTTGCGTCCACAGAAAAGCATGGAACGGTGAACCGCCGGAATACACAGAGAAGCCGACGACAGCATTAAGAGCGTTGATTCCGATGGCGGTGCTGGTTCCTCCCAGCGTTCCCAGATCCTGCATGCCGGTTGTCTTCGTCCACAGAAAGGCATGCTCATCGCCGGTCACAGTGAGTGAATTTCCTACGACTGCGTTGTGAATGTTGAGGGCGTTGGCGTAGCTATTGGTACCACCCAGAGTACCTAAGTCCCACATGCGCCCGATTGCGGTCCTAATAAAAGCGTGATCGATGGAGTCGCCTGTTGTGAGAGAGTCTCCTGCAGCCGCGCCGTTGTTGTTGACAGCGTTGGCTTGGCTAGAACTGCCACCCAAGGTTCCGATGTCTTGCATACCGCCACTTGCAGTCCAAAGAAAGGCATGAACATCACCTGTAGCCGTGGTCGCCCATCCACTCACCTGGCCGGCGTCGTTGATGCCGAAGGCTACACTGGCGGTGCCTCCCAGTGTTCCGATGTCCTGCATGCCACTGCTTGCGGTCCAGACGAAGGCGTGCAGGTCGCCAAGGGTGGTAACAAAATAGCCCGCAACTTCTCCGGAGGAATTGATTGTCTGTGCGTAACTGCTGCCTCCCAGGCTGCCCAAATCCTGCATGCCCGAGGCTCGTGTCCAGAGAAAGGCATGTTGGGTTGACTGCTGCGAAAATGTGGGGACGGCAAGAACGAAAAGTGACAGGACCATAGACAGGACGGCAAGCGGCTTCATGAGAACCTCATGATTATATGATCTGGGATGCAACCGGGGGAGGGGGCAAAAGCAAGATCAGCGTCTCATGTGAGTTCCGCACCGGTCAAGGCGAAACCGCGTTCTAAGTCTTTAATTTGTGAGGACGAGATTAGCGCATTTCCTCTTGCGGCCGTGCGTGGTAGCCTATGCGTTGTTGTAGGGCGCGGCGAGGGTTTCATCCGAGCCGACGTCTTAATTAGTTCCCACTTTTCATGGAATTCAGGTCCAAAACTCCGGGACTTGCGCTAACTCCTTCATTTGCAGGAGTTTCCGCGGGTTTTTCTTGTGAACTCGCGGCGCAACTTTCTGGCAACGCCGGGGTTGAAACTGGTGTGGGCACTGCCGCTATGGACCGGGGCTTGCTGATGACTGCTGTGCGGCCCGCCGCTACTGCTGGGTTTGCAATGGCTGGACCCGAGCCCGTGTCCGACGCGGAAGTCATGCTCCGCGTGAAGGCGGGAGATCAATCAGCATTCGACTATCTGGTGCAAAAGTATCGCCGGCCGCTGGTGAGTTTCATGTACCGCATGGCGCGGAATACGACGACAGCTGAAGATTTGGCGCAGGAAGTTTTTTTGCGTGTGTACCGCTCGCGTGCAACGTATGAGGCGAGCGCGAAATTTACGACCTGGTTGTATCGCATCGCGACCAATTTGGCTGTCAATCATGCGCGCGATACGCGGCATGAGCGGCCGGAGGTCACGGTCAGTCTGGATGAGCCCGACGAGGATAGCGGCACGACGCTGGAATTGCCCGATGGAAATTTGAGCGCGGAGCAGGCTCTGGTGCGGCGAGAGCGGATGCTGGCCATCCGCAGCAAGGTTGAGGCCCTTCCGGAGCAGCAGCGGCTGGCCGTGATCATGCACAAATATCAGCAGATGGATTACAAGGAAATTGCCGAAGTGCTGAAGAAGAGCGAGTCGGCGACGAAGTCGTTGCTTTTTCGAGCGTATGAGACTTTGCGGGAACAGTTAAAAGAATTTGTTTAGAGATGGAAGTTAGCTCGGGCAAGTTTTGCCTGAGCTGGCGAAGAGACAGAGGCAATCAGAATTTGAGGGGAAGCAGTTATGAATTGCGAAGAGATTCGTGAACGGATGCCCGAGGTGGCTGCGGGATTTGGCGAGGCCACAGCGGAGGAGCACAATCATTTTTCGAGTTGCATAGGGTGCGCAGGACAATTGAAGGCGATGCGCGAGACCATGGCGTTGCTCGATGAGTGGCAGACTCCGGAACCGTCGCCGTACTTTGATGTGCGTTTGCAGGCGCGGCTACGGGAAGAGATGGCGAAGCCCCAGGCAGGATGGATGCAGTGGTTCCGGCGTCCGGTGCTGGCAGCGGCACTTACCGTGCTGATGGGAGTTGGTGTGGGACTGTTCTTCACGCGCGGCACCGGGATTTATACTCCGGGCGGCGACATTTCGATTTCCGATAATCTTGGCGGATCTCAGCCCGGTTCGGCGGTTAGCGACTTGCAGGCTTTGGATAAGAATCACGATTTGTATTCCGATTTCGAGTTGCTCGACGATCTGCAAGTTCAGCAAGATGTGGTGGCGAATCCGTAGGGATGTTGGACGTTCTGAAGTTTTTGCGTGAGAAGTGCGCAGGGACGCAGGGAAGAGTTAAGCAGGAAAGGGCGGGAAGCGTGACGCGGGGAAACTACATGACGCGATGGCTTGCGGTTGCTTGTCTTACGGCCGCTATAGCCGTTCCCTTGCCAGGTTTCGCGCGAGCATTCGGATTCCGCAGCGGTGGGCAGCAGCAAAGACGCCCCCTCTATCAGGCACAGCGTCCGGCGCAGGGGCGTCCGCGGGCTCAGGGTCACGCTGGCGACTGGCTGCGGCGCTACAAAGACATGCCTGCGGGCGAGCAGGAGCGTGAGCTTCAAAAAGATCCCCAGTTCCGCAATCTTCCCCGACCGCAACAACAGCAGTTGCGGGAGCGTTTGCAGCACTTCTCCAACATGCAGCCGCAGGAGCAGTTGCGCGTGCTCAATCGCATGGAGACTTGGGAGCATCTGACTCCGGAGCAGAAGCAGCAGGCGCGGCAAATTTTTGGCCAGATGCAGGAGCTTCCTCCCAATCGCCGCGGCATGGTGCGGACGGCGGTTCGGAACCTGGCGGCCATGCCACCGCAGCAACGCGAGCAGGTGATCAACTCCGAACGCTTTAAGGGACTATTTTCCGATCAGGAGCGCAACATGATGCGCGAAGCCACACGGCTGCCGCTGGCTCCCCCTGAAGGCGGCGAGGCCTTGCCGCCGGAGTAGTGCCTCGGAGTGTTTGCCTTGAGAGTCGGAATCTCAGCAGCGACACACTCCTGATATCCGGCTTTCCCCCATCCTGATTTTTGACGTTTTTTTTGATATAGGGCGGGTATTCCTTCGTTCGCCAACGCCTGTAGAATGTTTGGTGATACCAGCGGGCCTATAGCTCAACGGTTAGAGCAGCAGACTCATAATCTGTTGGTTCCAGGTTCAAATCCTGGTGGGCCCACCAAGACAACCGGCGTATGACCTCGGCGGCCAAGCCGCTACGCGAAGCAATCCACAGCTACGGAAAAATACCTGCCATCCTCCAGTAACGTCCCAATGTACTGCCCTGCGGCGAAGCGCTAACGTGGCTGTCATGCTCGCCAAAGTTCGACTGCAAGTGGACGGGCATCTTCCGCTGACTTCTGGAGACTGACTCAATGAAATCCACGCTGCTTCTGTGCTTTGTTGTTGTCACCCTTGTGTTCGGTGTGTGCCCGAATGTTGCTCTGGCCTGTACGGCTCCCGCTCAGGGCGGAGCGGTGATTTGCTTTCCCAGCAATAACGCCACCGTAACCTTTCCCATGACGGTTGAAGGCGCAGCCTCAGGAGCTAACGGGCTGACCATCACCAAAATGATTCTCTACTCCAATAACAACAAAGTTATGGAGCAGGATAAAGGTGGTGCGATGGTCATATACGATTCGAACGACTTTTACAACGAGAGCTACCACTTCGTTCTCAACGCGTGGGACTCAGAGGGGAACCTGTACCAGGCCTCGACCACCGTCAAGCAGATCGATGGCATTTACACCTGCACAACCCCTGCATCGGGAATTAACTTCTGTTCGCCGCCCAACGGGTCGTATCAACCGAACCAGTACATTGGCATCACAGCCTACGCCAGTTCCGGTGTAACCGGAGTGAATGGATGGCTCAACGGACAGCTACAGGCCAGTGAGGGTGGCAACGAATATCAATCGATCTACGGGACGACGCCGGTCAACAATCAATGGCAGACTTTCACCGTGACGGCCTACAACGGATCGCAGGCAGTGGCCACGGTAACCAACAAATACAAACTGTACTACGGGTGCCTGGGATTTAATGCGACTTGCAACAGCCCGTACATCAAGATACAGGAACCGGCGAATTACGCCGACGAAAACTCTCCGTTCACGGTGCAGGCTAGTGCAGTTGGAAATACGGCACCCATCACCACCACCAAGCTGTATCTGGACAACACCCTGGTTGCAACGTCGACCGGCGCGACGATTGTGGCGACGGTCACGGCGTCGGCGGGAACCCACTTGCTGACCGTGCAATCGTGGGACACGACGGGAGCCCTCTATAAAACGCAGCATACGGTGAACGTTAACTAGAGCGGGGCGAGTATCTGCTGCGGGCTCGGGCTCTGATCGCGGTACATGGAAATTCTTGCACTGCATCCAGGAAGCTCGCACGCGAGGTCGTTCGCCCGGCTGAACTGCGCCGCGTCTCAGGTGACCCTTAGCAGGCTGCTGAAAAACTCGTTTGTCGAAACGAAAACGACACCGGGGCTAAAGCCCGCATTGATTCTATTCCGCTTACGCGGCGCTGAAGCGCCGCTCTTCCACGGTTGCGTATGCATTCGTGAGTTTTTCAGCAGCCTGTTAGAGACTTAACTAATGGAATTGCACCATAGCAAAACAACCCCGCAGAGGAACTCTGCGGGGTTGGTATGTTGCGACGGCCCTGCTGGGTTATGGCAGGTAGTAGCGGAATGAGCTGAAAACCATCCCGTCTATACCGTGGGGCTCGATGCCGGTTTTGCCTGACCAGGTTTGGCGGCTGACATAGGAGAACTGCGGTCCCCATTGCACGCGGCCTTTGGGGCCGTTGTAGAACTTAATCCAGAAGCCAGCCGAGCCTTCGATCAGGGCACGTGTGTCGGCGGTGCAACTGCTCAGGCCGCCGGGAACGAATCCGCTACCGTTGCCAGGAATCGTCTCGGTGGAGCAGCCACTGTTGTTGAACAGAGGCGAGCCGTAACCGACCGGTTTGTTGAATGACGTGCTGCCGGTGTTGGTGTCCAGATCCCATCCGCGGCTGACGTATTCCACGCCGCCGTTTAGATAGACATCCAACTTGGCGGCGTGGTACTCGAGGGTTCCCAGTCCCTGGTAACTCTTCAGCAGGCGCAAGGTTCCGTCGGCACGCACGGTAGCGTCAGCCAATCCCGCCGAACCGTAGCGGCCGATTCCGCTGCCGCCGAGGGCGTGCACGCCAAGATCGACGTGCTTGTCCATAAAGGACCATCGGGCGTTGGCGCCGAAGCCGCCGCCATCTCTGGAGTTGTTGAAGGCTCCGAGTGCCGACGGGCCGGTTACGCTGTCGCAGACGGCAGTTGCACTGGCGTCGCCGCAAGGGAAGGCGCGATCGCGGAAGCGAGTATAGACTCCGAAGATCTCGTAGTGACCGAAACCGGACTCGAAAACCGCTTTCGCGATGATGTCCGGCGAAGGGTTGAAGGCATAGCTCGCGGCCGGAGTACAGGTGGTTACCGGGGCGCCAGCGCTGTTTACGGTGGTGCTGCAGGTCGTGACGCCGGAGTTATAAAGTCCGCCACCCGCGCCGGCTGAGCCGACCAGGAAGTTGGTGCCATTGCCGTGCGCAGTAATAGTCGCCTGCGGATTCTCCGCGGAGACCGCGAGCCAGACTGTGTTGCCGAAGTTCTTTGAGAGGCGCATGCCGAACTGGCGCGCCCAGCTGAATCCAGCCGTATACTGTGCGTCGATGACCATGGGCAGAGCTTCGCTGCGATTGTCGACGCCCTTCTTGGTTTCGGTCAGCAAGCTCCACATCTGTCCGCCGGTAACGGTCCAGCCGTTGTCGAAGGCGGCCTGTCCCCAGGCTTGGCGTTGACGCATCGAGTAACTGTTGCTTTGGTTGTTGTTAGAGGTGATGGCGGCGGAGAGGAAGTCAGCTTCAACGTAGCCTGACACTTTCACACTCTTCAGTTTACCCTCGGCCAGCATGGAGACGCGCGACTGGCGACCCGATCCGAAGAATTCCGAGGTAGTGGCCTGGGAAGCGCCCGGCATCGGAACCGAGTTCAAAGGAGAGTTGACGTCGGCGGCGAGGGCGCGCGACCGGCGCACGATTTCAGCGGCGAGAAAGCCGCCTGGAGTAATCGTGATTCCCTTGTAGTGCAGGGCGATGGGACTCTCCATGGCATCGTGCACGTTCTTTTGTGTTTCTTGCAAGCTCAGCGCCGTGTTTACAGCGCTCGATTTCAGATCGGAGACATCGCTCTTGACGGCGGTCACGTCGGCTTGTTGCTGGGTGCTGACGGAGGCGGCCGTGTCTGCCTTCTGCTCCGCCTGAGTTGCACTGTTCTGGACCGAGGTTATCTGCTGCTGGAGTTGCTGGATTTGTCCGTCGCGGCTCTGTAATTGCTGCACGAGTTGCTGGATCTGCTGTTGCTGGGATTGAATCGAGTCCTGCATTGTTTTCAACTGCTCGGCAACGGTGGGTCCAGCCGCCTTGGCCGGGCTCTTATGTCGTGGTTTTGTGGTGCTGCTGGGAGACTGCTGGGCTAGCGCGATTAGGGCGCCGCACATAAAGATGGCTGCTATCACCCCACGGATGACTCGGTTCATTTCTGCTCTCCTTTTTCTCATGAAAAGTTAAAACGCGAGGCGCAAGGCAGTATTCGCCACGGTTGCTAAAATGGTTGAAAGTATATTTTGTCTCAGAAACTTTAGAGACTAGCGGGACATTGTGAATAATTTGTTACAGCATGGTGAATATCCAGTGAATTGCCCGGCCGGGGAAATGATCGATTCTGAAAAAAGATTCGCTTGGAGGAGATTAACTACCTTGGCGCGTGCGGCGTTGACAGTGCCCGACACCGGGAGTACGTTTGCCTGAGGTTCCAGAACAATAAGAAGGATTTCGATCAGGAGGCAAGATGCAGTTAAAGCTATTCCGGGCGGGGATAGTGGTGTGTCTGGCGATGGGCTCAGCGCTGGCACAGGACCCCACCAAGGTCGAACCCAAACACTATAAGTTGGATTTTGAGAACGATCGGGTGCAGGTGGTTTCGGTTCACTACGGTCCTCATGAGAAGTCGTCCTTGCACGAACATCCTGGCGGCGTAGTTGTGAGCCTGACGGAAGCGCACCTTCGTTTCACCGATGAAAATGGCAAAGTTCGCGAAACGCTTTCCAAGCCTGGCGAAGTTCGCTGGTACGCGCCCTTCAAGCACCGGGTCGAGAATTTGAGTGACACTGCCTATGATGCGGTTTATATCGGCGTAAAAGGCAAGCTGGCCACGGCATCCAATGGCTCCGACGGCTCCAACCGCGCCACGGATGAAGAGATCAAGAAGATTGTCGCAGACTATCTGTTGGCATCGGCAAAGCCTTGAGTTTGTCTTTGAGTAATCGATTTGTAGCCCGGGCCGAAAAGGATTCGGGCTCGGGGACTCGCCGTCAGAGTCTCTGAGATTCTGATGAATTCTGTCCTTGAAGAATCTTCCGCCCATCGCAAATCTGCGATTCTGCTGGGTTTCGTAATCTTCCTGTCGTTTATTTATTTCTACGAAGGTGGGGGATGGAATCAGAATTCACGATTCGATCTGCTGCGCGCGATCGTGGAACGGCACACACTTGAGATCGACGCCTACCACGAGAACACAGGAGATAAGGCGCATTTTGACGGACATTACTATTCCGACAAAGCGCCGGGGCTGGTTTTTCTAGCGGTGCCATTCACCGTGGCGGCGCGTCCTGTGATGCAAGCTGTTGGAGTGGATCCGGGATCGCCGCGCGGAGAAGTGGTCCTTTCTTATACCGCGAGCGCGTCTGCGGTGGCGCTGCCGACGGCATTAGCTGGAGTGTGCTTATTCTTTCTGGCGCTGCGGTTTGGAGTCGGTCGGTCGGGGGCTGCTTTTGGAGCGCTGGTGATGGGCTTGGGCACGCCGGTTTGGGCCTATGCAAGTTTGTTCTGGGCACATGCGTTGGTGGGAGCATGCCTGATTTTTGCTTTCGCGGCGGCTCTTAAGCTGCGCGATGCTGGCTCGACAGCAGCAGATTTCTGTTGGGCGCTTGCGGTAGGTCTGGCCGCAGGATGGGCTACGGTGACCGAGTATCCGGCAGCGCCAGCTTCAGTAATGCTAGCGCTATTTGCACTCTCGCAAACGTGGGCTCGCGGGTCTGCGGCGCGCTGGAGGACGATGGTGGGCGTTGGTGCGGGAGCTGGATTCTGCGTGATTGTTCTGGTCGCTTATCTTTACGCGGCGTTTGGTTCTATTCGTCCGAGCTATTCGTATTACGATCCGAATTCGTTCGCGTTTATGCAGCAGCGCGGTTATTTGGGATTGACCTATCCCCATCCTGATCGGTTGCTGAAGCTCTTGTTCGGCTGCTCGCGCGGCATTTTCATTGCGTCACCGGTCATTATTGTCGCGCCGTTTGGGCTCTACTGGCTCTGGAAAGAGCGAACGTATCGCGCGGCTGCGCTGGTTGCGGCGGGGATTGCGTCGTATTATTTCTTGTTCAACGCATCGTTCTACTGGTGGAAATCGGGGCGGTCGTTTGGTCCGCGTTATGCGGGCGCTAGTATCCCTTTGTTGTGTTTGGGGTTGAGTGTGGCGTGGGCTCGCGCGACGCCAGCTTGGCGGCGAGTGTTGGTAGCGCTCGCTATTTGCAGCGTTTTCATTGCCTTGATGGCGGTGTCGACGACTTCGCAGTTGTCGATGCAGGAGAGTTGTCCACTGTGGCAATCGGTGTTGCCGGCCTTCTGGTCGGGCCGGATAGCTCTCAATCACGATTCGATGTTGACTGTTGCCGAGGCCAGATCGAGTGGCGAGTATGGAGCGTTCAACTTAGGACAACTGATCGGTCTGCATGGCTTGGCGAGCTTGATCCCATTGCTGATTGTGTGGGGAGTTGCAGCCGTGCTGTGGATTCGGCGGACTGCTCCATCCGAGAGCGAAACCTTGTCCGGCTGAACCCTCCGAACTGCGGCTTCGACATAATCTGCGTGTAAAATATTCTTTACGACTGACTTACGCTCTTATCGAGGGAAATTATGGCGCACAATGTTTTTTGCGTGAAGTTGAAGAAGGAAATGCCGGGTTTGGACGAGCCTCCGTTCGACAATGATCTGGGGCGCAAAGTCTATGACAACGTTTCGCAAGAGGCATGGAAGATGTGGACCGAGCACTGCAAAATGCTGCTCAACGAATACCGGCTCAATCCGGCGCGCCGCGAAGATCAGGAAGTGATCGTGAAACAGATGGATATGTTCTTCTTTGGTGAAGGGTCTCTCAAGCCCAAGGAATACGTGCCGCCTGCGGCGAAATAATCCGGGCTGTCCGTTTCCGATATAGTCCAAGGGCCTGAAGGCGTCGATTTGTAATATGAGTGCTTGCGTTATGCCTGAAGGCATACCCTGATACGAATCGCGTTGATACGAATCGCGCTTTCCTGGCCTTGTCGATTCATGCGCCCCGCCGTGCGATTCGCCAATTCATACATTTGCCACATTCCTTGGTTACTTCCTCTGTTACCTATGCACTGAAATTGATGCAACTGTCATCACATCGTAACAATCGTTTGCTACAACCGAGACATGGATCTGCACGTCAACACGCTGATCCTCTCGGACCTGCACTTGGGTGCAGAGATGAGTCACGCGCGCGAGGCCACTCGCGTGCTCAAAGAGAATCGCTTTGAACGGCTGATTCTGCTGGGCGACATCTTCGCCGACCTTAACTTCGCACGGCTGACCAAAGATCACTGGAAGTTTCTGGGATACATTCGCAAGCTGTCGAATCCGAAACGCCACATTGAAGTGGTGTGGGTGGAAGGAAATCACGACCACGGGCTGGCGAACATCATGTCGCATCTGGTAGGCGTGCGGGTCTACGAGAATTACACCTGGGAGTATAGCGGCCTGCGGCATATTGCGATTCACGGCCATCAGTTCGATGGATTTCAAGTGAACCGTGTGCGGCTCAGCCGGGTGGGTACGTCACTTTATTTGCAGTTGCAGAAATTGGATTTCAAGAGCAAGCCCATTGCGCGGTTGGTGGACCGGCTGAATACGCGCTGGCTGCGCATGTCGCGAAAGGCGCTTAATTATGCGCGGCATCACGGCGCGGACCGCATTTTCTGCGGGCACACGCACGAGGCGACGCACGTTGAGAAAGATGGAATTGATTACTACAACTCAGGTGGTTGGGTCGATTCCAAGCTTACGTATTTGACGATCGACGAACAGGGGGTACAAATTCATGAATACAACGAGCGAGTTGACGATTGTGATTCCGGCGAAGAACGAGGCGAAACTGATTCCGCGCTTACTGACTTCGCTGACGACTCAGGACTATTCGAAGATGCCGAGTACGAGAGTGTTGGTCGCTGATGCGAACTCGACGGACGGAACTCGGGAGGCGGTCCTAAGCTTTCGCGATCGGCTGAACGTGAGCGTGATTCGCGGCGGGATGCCGTCGGTGGGCCGCAACCGGGGGGCAGCGCAGGCGGACAGTTCTTATGTGCTGTTTCTGGATGCGGACATCGAAATCGCGCATCCGTCGGTGATTCGCCGGGCAGTAGAGCTGGCGCAGCGCAAGGGATTGCATTGTGTCACGACGAACATTTTGTGTCCGGAAGGGAGTTGGGTCGATAAGTTATTCTATGCGGGCAACGACATCTTTCAGTATTTGTCGTTCCTGCATCGCCCGTTTGCTACCGGAATGTTCATGCTTTTCGATACGCAGAAATTCTGGGAGCTGGGTGGATTTCATGAGCAGATTTTGTTCGCGGAAGACTACCGGCTGAGCCAGCAAGTTGAGCGCAAGCGATTTGGAATTGTGCGCGGCGGTGTCAGCACGACCAACCGTCGCTTTCAGAAGATGGGACATCTGCGCGTGGGATGGCTGTTTCTGAAGACGGCGATGAACTACTGGAATGAAAAATATTTTCTACGTGATCACAAGTACTGGCAGGCCGAACCGGACAGCGCTCCGCGAACTTAGTTCTTCGATTTGTTGTGGTGGCCACAAAGAGCAGGATCCAGCCAACCAACTGGATCCTGTTTTTGCATTTGGAAAAAGCTCGTCAAAAGCGAAAGACGATGCCGGTGGAAATTCGAACGTTATTTTGCGTGCTACCGAAGAAACGAGTCTGGA
>Ga0207032_1246_pt1 | contig 11873 bp, 16 predicted proteins | sample Alteio_BWMinCont_38_FD_153308 | JGI IMG/M metagenome (GOLD analysis project Ga0207032, IMG submission 153308) | Enriched cells from forest soil in Barre Woods Harvard Forest LTER site, Petersham, Massachusetts, United States -... | ecosystem: Environmental > Terrestrial > Soil > Temperate forest >... | reverse complement strand
TCGGTAACTTGCCTTCTAATGGGTGAGGGACTTAGCTTTGAATCATCCCATTATGCTTCGAGTGCGACTGGACTCGCTTATGAAACATTGGATGTAAAAGAACACCTCGAAGAAGGCGTGAGCAGTGACCGAGTTGTCAGTAATTTCAAAGGGGACTCAGATCGGCATCGTAGAGGTAGCGAGTTTGCTAAGTCGGTTTGTCAGTGACCCCTAGTTTGTCGCCGTTCTCACGGCTGGCCGTCCAAAAGCTTCCTTCGCCGCCCATCTCTCCAAATCTCCTAGCTTCCCCATTGCCATTGCCATTAGGTCATTACTATATTTATCAAGTTGCCGAGGATCAGTAAGCATCGAAGTAAAAATCTGGAAATATTTGTCAAAACCCGGCGCAAGTCGCACACGATTTTGATATTGGTAATTGTAAAGTGTTTGACAATACTGTGTTTTGGCAACTGAATTGGTCACGACGTTGGGCGGAAAACCCATACAACTAGGACTCAAAACTACAAGCAATTTATCAAATATGAGATCACATTTCTGCGCCAATCCCTCAGCGCTGGGTAAATCTTTTTTAGCAAAGTCTACACATTTAGTGACATCTTCCTTAGACAGGGTCGTTTTCCCCTCAATGATTTTGAACTGTTTTAAAATTACGTTAGCAAGAGATCCTCCGACCATGGGACGAAGAAGGTCATAGTCGAATTTGCACATCCGTTTTAGAAGTGAAATACCTTCATTTAGGGTTTTCAGCTCAGGAGAGTCTGTCGTATTTGGATTGCCAGCAAAACAAAGTGAAGTTTCGATCAAAATTAAAACGAAAAATATGCCAATCCAAAATCTGTTTTTCAAGCGCCACCCCGCTTAAATAGTGACATGAATATAGGAGGTTCGACAGAGCCAAGAAGTTGGCGTTGGCCTGCGGTCACCACAGAGTTATGAGTACTTTAAAAGAGGATAAGGTAATGGACGTTATCCATTGTCTGAAGACCCGATTGCATGATTTTTTTTTGTCATTTGCTGTTGGAACTCGAGTCCCACTCTCAGTTCCATCTAACACTCCTACGCAAAATGGAACTCACTGGAACTCAGTTCCACTCTTGGAACTCGTGTAAAAATCCTGAATCCTAAAATTCCGCCGACTTACATGCATTTCCTGAAATCTCCCGAGTTGGCACGCTCTTGCTAAGTAAGACTGTGTGGGAAGTGATTTGGAACTCAAAAGTGAGCTGAGATTTAAGTGGGAAATCGTCCTGGATCGATATTTTTCGACTCTCAATAAATTTCAGCACTTAGGTTTTATTCGCATCCCTCAAAACACCCATAGAGACATGGGAGGACAGCAAAATAAAAAGGAGCAAAACTAATGACAGAAAAACTATCATCGAACGATCGAGCCCTCTTCGAAGCGGTCTACACTAAACTTGTCGATAAAGGCGTGGCACCTAAAGCAAACGATCCTCATTTTTGGGAGAAATGGAGTGCTGCCATTAATCGACTCACTGTCAATGAGTGGGATGAAATCGACACGCAATCCCAGCAAATTCCCGCAGAAAATTATGCTGATTCTAAGCCTAGCGAAGTGAAAGAAGATTGAGTATAAACGAAGTAACCGCTCAAGAACTGGAATCCAGCGCGAGCGATTTGATCTTTGACAACCTGGTTTGGCTTACTTCAGCTGAAGCTGCAAAATATCTCAGGAAATCTCCAGGCGCACTTCGCACAGCCGTTTGTCGGGGGCAACTCCGATGCCGAAAGTGGCAACGTCGTCTGTATTTCAAGAGATCTGAGCTCGAACAACTTCTTGAGGCCTCTCATCACGGAGGTTAATCATGTCAGTTAGTACTTACGTCAAAGACGGACAGACTTTTTGGAAAGTCTACGTCAATGTCAGACTCAAAGAATATCCCGATGTACGAAAACAAAAACTCGTCGTCGGAATCGAATCAGAAAAAGCAGCTCTTGCAGAAGAAAAGCGACTACTCAAAGAGTTAGCAGAACAGATCATGAAAACGGTCTCCCGGGGTAACACCTGGGAGACTGTGATCTACAAATGGGAAGAAGCGATGAATTCAGAGAAAGCGTATTACCGCTACGAAGCGGTAACGATTCTCGATCACGTCGCTTGTCTCACACGTTGGACAGAGAGTTGGCTCAAACGTCCAGCCGCTGAAATCAATCGAGCAGATACTCGAGACGTGTTCAGAAACATGCGAGATGCTGGAAGGACTTTCGGCTTTCAGAAGCATGTGAAGAATACGATCAACGTCATCTACCGATGGGGTATTGAGGAGCGCCTGATTCCTGGAGTGAATAAGACTCCAGTTGAGGGCTTTAAACTCGATACCCAGAAAGCAGAGCGCGTTCCCGATATCTTCACGATTGATGAAATTCGCATCTTACTTAGAGAAGGAAAACGGATGAAACATCTGTGGTACCCGATCTGGGCGATGGCGCTTCTCACAGGAATGCGAAACGGTGAACTCTTCGCGCTCACTTGGTCAGATATCGACTTTGTGAATCGAAGGATAACCGTGAGCAAGTCTTACGACACCCGAATGCGAAAAACGAAATCGACAAAAGCAGGGTATTGGCGGACGGTTCCTATTTCAGATGAACTCGAGAGTTTGCTCAAGCAACTCAAAGCAACGTCAGGAAACGGTGAGTTTGTCCTTCCCCACAATTCGATGTGGCACAAAGGAGAGCAAGCGAAAGTCCTCAAGATGTTTTGCCGAGGAATTGGAATTCGACCGATCAAATTCCATGCACTCCGAGCTTGCTTCGCAACACAACTCCTAGCAAACAACGTAGCACCGGCTCAGATCATGAAAGTCTGTGGCTGGAAGGATCTGAAGACGATGCAGTTTTATATTCGTTTAGCAGGCATTGAAGAGCGTGGGACAACCCAATCTCTGAGATTCCTGCCCTCGGATGCAGAACTCGCAAACGAAGTTGTGCAACTCTTTGGAATAAAGTCGTAGTAAATTGTATCCGCACCTCACCTTTGCTAAGATTTGGCTAAGGTGGGGCTAAGCGGTTGATTTTAATGACCAGGGGAAGTTTCCACCATAATCGGAACCAGAAATGGTTCATAAGTAGTTAACATCATTAGCCTCAGCTCGCAAGTGCTGGGGCTTTTTGGTTCCGTGGTGTAGAAAGATTTAAAATGAGAAATTTACCGATGATCGCAATCAATGAAACTTCCAAAGAAGTGTTTTTTCACATTGGTCTTACGTTATTTGCTGCTCAGTCATTTGAAGAGAGTCTATCAGGGATGCTGACAGGAATTTATGTAACAGAGAACGCTTCCAACTGGCGAGAAAACTATCTTAACGAAATACAAAGTTTGGATAAACTGCCACTGGGTAAGCTTCTGATAAAAGCTAGGAAAGCCGTATCGTTTGATCATGAGGTTGATGAGATTTTACAGCGCGCTCTGGATCAGAGGAATCGTTTTATTCATCGGTATTATCGAGATTCTTTCGCGCTCTTGGTCGATCCTTTAAGGCACCGCCAGCTGGTAAGCGAATTAACTGCACTCCAGCACTTATTCAGAACAGCAGACGATTTGATTGAGCCGCTTTCATATAAGTTAATGTTGAAAGCTGGAATGACAGATCAACAAATTTCCGAATTCGCACACCGAAGCGTTAGTAGTCAGCTTTAAAAGGCGGTAGGTAGAAGAACTAAGCTTCTTCCGTCTCTTCCTCCGGTGTTGGAACGTAAAACTTTTGAACCTGAACTATTCGACTATAGCTATCTTGATCTTTTTTGGATGCATTCACCGGCGGGTATCGAATGGTTTGTAGATCCCCGTGCTTTTTGGTTGGTATGGGCTGCAAGTAGAATTCAGCTACTTCTTCATTCTGTCCCATCCCCACTAATTTAACTTTATGGCCATGCTTACTTGATGGATCCATATCGATTTCACATCTAAACTCTACAAACTTTCCAGTCAGTTTTGGTTTGGCTTCATCAAAGTCTTTTTCAGGAACGATAATATTTCGATGATCTAGATCGTCTTGGATTTCGAAATCAATTCGTGCTGATGGAACTTTGAAGGCTGTGACCTTCTGTGTATGCCGATGGCACCCGATGATTCTAGAAATTTCATAGTCATTTCCAAATATAAAATCTCTTGAAAACTTTTGGCCGAGGTATCGCTTGAATCCTACTTTCTGGCAGTCCGAATTCAATGCATCAAGTGAAGAGCAAAGGTCATAGAGTTCAAAATCTTTGTGCAATGACATCTCAAAAACCGGGATAATCACCTGAATCTTATCTGGGACTTTTGCATTGAAGCTACAGGAAATTTTTGAACTACTGCGACTCATCCCGCGATAGATTGGGTATGAGTCTGCAAAAAGATGAAATAATACTTCTAAAGCAGCGATCATAGGGCTTGAGGCGGAATAGATTACGCCAAAACTCTTCGATGGATTGAATCGCCCTCCCTGCATCGCATTGTACTGAAGACTTGTATCAAAGAATTGCTCTTTTCCATTTTTACAAATATGAGAGATGACTTTCCGCCTATCATCCTTGTAAGAGTCATGCATCCACCAGTTCGTTCCTTCTTTTCCGGTGAGAGGATTGTCCCGATACTCAAGTCGCTTATTATCCCAAAATGCTTGTCCAGTTTCATCTAGTAGGAAAAGTAATTTACTGAATTCAATTGCTCGATATGTTTTCATAATTTCCCGCTTCCTACAAATGATTCTAAAGCGTCTATGGCTGCGACAAGGCGTTCTTGAATTTTACACGCAAGGCTTCGTCTGCAAGCAGGAGTTCGTACTGTTCAGGATCGAGTTTGTTCTTCAGCGTCTTGAACAAATCCCAAACATCAGAATGCTTTTGGGCAAGTTTTTCTACTTCTTTTGCTACGTTCGTAAAGGTACCCTCAAGGTCGCCCTTTTCGAACGCATCGAGAGCTTCATTTGAGTACATATCTAGGGCTTCGTCTATGCGTATATCTCAAGGTAGTTTCCTGTCTCGCATGCCCGAGCCAAGCTTTCGCCATAATGAAGTCACCCGTTTGCCCAACTAACTCGGATCCAGTTGCCACTAGGTGCCTATGGATTTTACGCTCGGTCTATTGCCTGAGGTGGTGTGGCGATTGTCCTAGTTAACGAGTGAAGGAAGAAGTGTATTAAGTTTCGAGATGTTTCTTCAATGGAGACTTTAACTTAGGCGTGACTTTAGCAGGTAAGTCAGAAATGCCCTTTGCTTGATTAAAATCTCTTTCACTCAATAAAATTTACCGACATGGTAGTGAGTGATTTTGCTGGTGAGTTCCTCAGATAACCTAAGTTTTTCGGCTAATTCTTTGCTACTAATCTTTTTTTCAAGTTTGTATTCAAGGATTTTTTCGCAAACAAGGTATTTCAGTTTGTCGGTTGGCGAGGCACTTCTTGGGATGATTCGAGTTGCATCGCCGGTAGATAAAAGTCTACAGACTTCTTTCAGCTCTTTTCTGGATGGAAAGTTCGTAGTCATATCGAAAGTTATGCCGCCTTCGCTTTTACGGCGACCTTAAACTTCAACACTGTCAGAATCTCTACCAACTTATCGATAGTCATATGCCCAACTTGACCTGAGAAAATCTTAGAGATGCGGTCCTGGGTTAATCCTGGTACGAGGGAAGCGAGCTTTCTTTGGCTAATGCCGTGTTCTTCGCAGTAGAGTCGAACGGTATCGATTAATTCGTTCTTAATCTTAAACACTTGGTAATCAATACCCCAGCTTTTCGCTACTTCTTCAAGACTTTGTGATTTTAGTTTTTCAGTTTTCATAAATCTATCCTCCGAATTCTGGCCCGAATCGTATCTTTGTCTTTTTCCTGTAGTTCCTGAGACTTCTTGTGAAAGCCATACACCAATACAAGGGTTTGACCTTGGATGATGGTGGAAATCACACGCCAATTGCCCATGTGATCTTTGACCCTGAACTCTTGAATCTTGGTGTTTTTATCCAACTTGAAGGTTTTAAAGTCATTCCGGTTTAAATTTTCACCATTCAAGAAACGGTGAATAAGCGAAAGTAAGTCCTCTTTGGTTTCAAGAGGGAAGTCCCGAATATCCTTTAAAAAAGCATCAAGTTGCACCAAGCGCATCTGATTGTAAATATACTATCAATCAACTCAATCGTCAATAGGTAAATAATCGTTAGGTTCTGCTGACTTTCAGACGAGCCCAAGTGAAAAGTTTTTAGCCGAAGTTGATAAGATTCTATTATACCCCTCGCGCTTTTCCGCGCCAAATTACTCAATAATTTAGATGTAAAATAGCTGCTACCCATTCCGACCGGCTCCACCAAAATTTTCCCCGACTGTTTATTCAGTCGGGGATTTTTTTTTATTACATCAACCGAGTATCTCTTGTGGTTTAAATAGCTCTCAGCGGTTTCAACTTACACGAAAAAGGTGCGCTTCAAATACCCGGCCTGTGTGAAACTCAACTCCACGATAGATGAATTCATCAGCATTGATTACTACGATGTCTCGCGCAAGCTTTTGGCCTTCCACATCTTCGGCGGTGCAGGCGTCTACGGTCACGAATAATTTTTGCTCGTCGATTCGGTAGGTGCCAGAATAGCCCCAGGTGCCTTGGGTTGAACGAAAAAAAATGCAAAAATTATCCACCTCTGAAAACGCTACCCGGCCACCAGAAATCGCATCCACAAACCAACTTCCATCTTCATTGCGAACACGACTTGATTTAATTTTCCAAAAACCGGTAACGGATAAATTATTCATGAGGCTATTATAGTTCAAAGCTCCGATCGCGTAAATATTTTAGTACTTTAAGCCAAGATCAAGACATGCTATTTGAAATACTGAATGCCCCCGATAAAACTCAAACAAATCCTCGACGAACACCATCGCCATTCATCTCGCGTCGCGCTTAAGCAAAACCTGGGCGACGGATATTTATTACGGCATAACCCGATCTTTAAACAGATCCGACAACAAGCTCTGGACGCAGGTTATCGATTTTCAGCGAATCGATTTCAAGACTATGATGTGCTTGCGCTTACTCAACTGCCCCAGATTCTGAAGTCAAAAACGATTCCTTTTCGGGACAATGTTCGTCCTTTGCGCAAGATCGAGGACATGGCGCCAAAAGCATTTCTCTTTTCCCAAGTTCCAGCGCTCACTCCGAACCGACTTTTTCACGAATCTGCACACGCGATCGCGCATTCCGCTCTCGCAAAACGAGCTCGCCGTTCAGAAAAGGAACAGATCCTCTCGATTTTGACAGAAGAAGCTTTTGCAAATGCTTGCGAAAGCCTCGCCAATGCTTACTCGGTTAATCCTCTTCACGACGAGTTTCTTCATCAAAACTCCTACATCATGGAGAAACCAAAGACCCGGGAGTCTTTGCGAAGAGCACTGACCGCAGTCGGAAGGACACCGACCTTTGCCGTTTTGTTTTTTTCATTTCTTCACGCGAATTTTTTACGAAGCCGAATCACTTCGCGCGACTTTAACCGAGTGATGGATCTCTTGGGATTGAGTACTTCTCTGAGTGCTGAACTTCGCCGTCCACTTCGCGCGGTATTTAGAGTGGGCCTGGATCTGGATCCTGAGTTTACTCAATTCACCAACGCTTTTTGTTTACGTTTGGGCGGCTTTAAAAAACCTCTCCATCGTTTACTCGAATTTGATTTTATTTCGATCATCGAAAAGTCGCCCACGTTCAGCGCGGAATTAGATGGTCTACTTCAGCTTTTTCACCACCGAACACTTTAAATAAATTGAACCATGCCCATCTACTTTGCAGGAAATATCGTGTCCATTGACGGGTTCATCTAGTAATCGAATATTTTTAACTTTGGTTCCTGACTTGAGAGACGCATTGCCTACCTTCAACTCTTTTATGGTAGTCACGGTATCGCCATTTTCAAGAGCGACTCCATTTGCATCTAAGAATTTTGGGGCGTCACTGATCGCATCTGAATCACTCGCGCTGCTTTCCTGAGGAACCCATTCATGAAAACACTCTGGGCAAGTCCAAAGACTTCCATCGGGATAGCCGTGAGGGGAGTTGCATTTTGGGCAAATCGGATTTTCTTGAGACATAGAGTCACAGTACCAGTCTTGGCTTACTTCTTCTTCACAATCTCAATCAACTCCACATCAAAAATCAAAGCAGAATTCCCCGGAATACCAGGACGCCCCTGCGGGCCGTAAGCAAGATCACTAGGAATATACAATTTATTCTTGCCGCCAACTTTCATTAATTGAAGTCCTTCAGTCCAGCCCTTGATCACGCCATTGAGTGGGAATTGTGCGGGTTGGCCGCGATCGTATGAGCTATCAAATTGGGTGCCGTCAATCAGTGTGCCTTTGTAATGTACTTTTACTTCATCGGTAGCGACGGGTGATTTGCCTTTGCCTTCTTTGATCACCTCATACTGAAGACCACTGGCGGTGGTTTTGATATTGGGTTTCGTTTTGTTGTCGGCCAAAAACTTTTGACTCTTTTCAAGATTGGCTTTTCCTTCGGCAGAAGAAGCGCCTTGAGCAGTAGCTTGAGCTTTTTTCATGACTTCTGCCATGTCTGCCTGGCTAATGCGTGGCTCTTTGCCTTTCATGACGTCGTCGATCGAGGCCGCTAAAACAGCCGAGTCGACTTCTAAATTTTGAGATTTAAATTGGCGGCCGATTTGCTGGCCAATCACATAACTCAATTTTGCTTTGTCGCTGGTGAGGTCAACGTTTTTACCGTCGCCGTTGCAGGCTGAATTGAATAATAGAAATGAAAAAACCGATGCTTGGGAAAGGAGTCGTAGGTGAGATGTTTTCATGATTTTAGGGTAGCAAATAAAACTAAAATATCAAATGCGTTTGCGAAAAATTAAATAACCCGCGAGAGCGGCGAGTACGCCGGTAATCACGTAAGCGAGAGTATGATTCTTCTCAGGTTCAGTGGGTATCTCGTTCGTTTGCGGAGAAGGTGTTGGAAACGGTGTCGCAGAAGGGACTGCTGAAGGCGTTACAAAAGGGGTTGCAGAAGGTGCTGCAGGTTGCGCTACTGCTTCAGCCACCACTGGGGCGGGAATTGACTCAAGCATTTCTTTTGTTTTCGACTTCTGATGGCTTGATCGAGGTTTGTTTCGGTGAGGCTTCTTTCTAACAGGCTCCTCTAAATTAGGTGTGTTTGTTTCGGCCAAGGGTTGCGGTGTAGAAAGTGCGATTGGACTCTCTTGGGTAGGAGGAGCTACGTCGGTAGACGCTTGGGGAGGTGTATCAGATTTGGATCCGTCAACGGGTGGATGACTCGAACAGCTTGAAAACGTGAAAGCTACTGCGACAGTGCATAGGGTTTTGAAAATCCACGCTTTATTACTCATGTATATAAATCGGTAATATCTAAAAAATAGTTAAAGTTTATATTCAGTTCGTTTATATTGGTTCTCAGGAGAAATCTAAATGGCAAAACTCATCTCATTAATGCACCTCTCATTCGACGGATTCGCCGCTACACCCAAAGGCGAAATGGATTGGATCACCCATGATCAAAAAATATTTGAACATGTTTCAAAATATATATCGAAGGTAGGAACGGGAGTCTATGGTCCCAAGACTTTTCAAATGATGGAGAGCTATTGGCCCGAAGTTCTGAAAAACGCTCAAAGCAGCGAATTAGAAATCGAGCACGCGAAGTGGTATCAAAGTGCAAAAAAAGTGGTTTGCTCTCGAACGTTAAAGCACTTGGAAAACAAAGAGGCAATACTGCTCAACGGTAACTTGGCAGAAGAGATCAAAAAGCTTAAGCAGCAGTTTGATAAAGACATGATGGTTTTCGGTAGCCCACGTCTAACGCAATCATTGGCGCGGCTTGATCTTTTTGATGAATACGTAGTCAACGTCAATCCAGTCCTTCTGGGTGGCGGTATTAGAATGTTCGAAGACCTGCCAAAAACAAAACTCGAATTGGTGAGTGCAACACCCTTTAGTTCTGGGGTGGTGGGATTTCATTACAAAAGGAAATCATCTTAATGTTAAAAGCCTACGAGTGATTAAGCTAACGAAATTCATTTTTCTTCGTCCCTTAAAGTCAGAATTTCGTATCCAGTTTTCGTCACCGCAATCGTATGTTCCCACTGAGCAGAAAGTTTTCCGTCTCGGGTCACCACCGTCCAATCGTCTTCAAGATACTTAATTCCGTCTACGCCTTGATTCACCATGGGTTCAATGGTGAAGACCATTCCTTCTTGCAGTTTTAGTCCCTTGCCTTTTTTTCCTGAGTGGGAAATTTGCGGCTCTTCGTGCATTGCTTTGCCAATGCCATGGCCGCCATATTCTTGCACGATAGTGTATCCATGTCGGGTTGCGTGTTTGCTTACCGCAAAACCAATATCGCCAACGGTGTTGCCGGGTTTTACTTGTTCGATTCCTTTATACAAGCACTCGTGAGTGATTTTAGAAAGTTGAACGGCCTCTTTACTGCATTCACCCACCAGATACATTCTAGAAGTATCGGCGATGAAACCGTATTTTTTTACGGTCACATCCAAATTAATAATATCCCCATTTTTTAATATTTCTTTTTCAGAAGGTACTCCGTGGCAGATCACGTTATTTACTGATGAACAAAGGGCAAATTTAAAATCGTACTGACCTATTGAAGAGGGGATTGCGTCGTAGTCTTCTCGAATCCATTTTTCGGCAAGTTTTGCGATGTAATAAGTTGAAACGCCAACTTTAACTTCGGGTATGAGACGGGTGAGAATCTCGCCTGCAATTTTGCCGGTTTTTCGATAGAGCGCGAGATCTGCTTCTGTTTTTAGTGAGATCATATTCTTGGTCAATATGAAACGTTTTGGCCAACTTTTCAATTTTTGGTTAAGAATAAAATAAATGAGTTAAAGTCACTACTTTCAACCAAGATATCATGCGTTAAGCTAACGTGATCATAGTTTAATTTTAGGGAACATTCAACGGCGGAGCAACATTGCTATTTTGGAACCCAGTAACTTTCTCACCAACTTAAGAGAGAGCGACGTATAGGTGGGAACGTCGTGAATGCCAAGCTTGGATTCTACGTTAATACGCATCTCCAAATTTGGAACTTCGCCTTGAAATCCGCCTCTGAAAATAGGAATCCAATGCATAGGATTAGGTAGATCAAGAAATAGAAATGAATTGCAGCACGTCGAGTAAGCTCGGTTTGGAGAATCATCATCAACTTTAAGGCCCGTTACCAGTTGAACACCTTTTAAATATTTCACGCGATCCTTGTGATAGAGGACGTATGGAGTCCCGCCTTGAGAATCTAAAATAGGACGCGCATTCGAAAGCGCTTCAATTCGTCGGGAACCTTCGTGACAATCAGAGCAGTGGCAGGCAGCGCAAATGATGGGAGCGCCAGTGGTCTCAAGTTCTACATTTCCACAGAAACAACGAGCGATGGATGTTTTGCTAATTTTTTTAGACATCGACGGAGTTCCTCATTCGCTCAATGATAACGTAAAAAGAGAAATTGAAAAGTTCGCCGAAACGTTTCATATTGAATATGAAGGAAAAGCGAAATGAACGAACACGTAGTCATGATACTTACTGGGATTGCGAGTGTAGCCATCGCGGTCTCAGGATTCAGCGGAGTTGTCGCCGTATTTGGTGGCCGCGCAGATGGCAAATGGTCTTTAGGAGAACGGTTCCGTACTACCAACATGCTCATTTTATCTCTCGGAGCGTGTCTGCTCTCTTTTGTGCCTCTGACTGAAGAGATGTTTCAGATTTCAGATCAAACGCTCTGGGTGATCGCAAGTTCCTCATTGGGTGCCTTTTGCGCATTTTATTTTGTTTACACGATCATCATGATTCGAAGGTTGCAATTGCTTCGCCCAGGAATGCTCATCAAGTGGGTAAGGGT
>Ga0207032_1245_pt1 | contig 11896 bp, 12 predicted proteins | sample Alteio_BWMinCont_38_FD_153308 | JGI IMG/M metagenome (GOLD analysis project Ga0207032, IMG submission 153308) | Enriched cells from forest soil in Barre Woods Harvard Forest LTER site, Petersham, Massachusetts, United States -... | ecosystem: Environmental > Terrestrial > Soil > Temperate forest >... | reverse complement strand
AATGTATCCGTCAAATCGCACGTCGTACGGAAGTTAACGGTAACCGCATTGGTCGTATTCGTACTTTTATTAAAAAAGTCGAAGCTAAAATTGACTCAGCAAATCAAGCTGAAGCTCGTATCGCTTTGGTTGAAGCTGAAAGAGAAATCATGCGCGGCGTTACAAAAGGTGTTTTACACCTTAATACAGCAGCTCGTAAGGTTTCCAGACTCTCTAAGCGCGTTAAAGCTTTAGCTTAAGATTCTGTTCTAAAAATTCTTGAGAGGGACCTTAATATGCCAAATTGGTATTATTGGTCCCTTTTTTATTGGGTATTTTAATCATGATTCATCAAACTGACGTTGTTGTTATTGGAGCGGGACCTGTTGGTCTCTTTTCGGTTTTTGAGTGTGGAATGCTGCGACTTAAGTGCCACATGATTGACGCTCTGGATATGATCGGGGGGCAATGCGCCGCCCTTTATCCTGAAAAACCTATTTATGATATCCCAGCCTATCCTGAAATATTGGGCGCTGATTTAATCAAGAATCTTGAAAAGCAAATCAATCCATTCAGCCCAGTTTATCACCTTGGTCAGCAAGTCGTTGAACTTAAAGAAGTTGAAGACAATAGCCATCGTTGGCACGTAACAACGTCTAAAGGCACAAAGATTGAAGCGAGAGCCGTTATCATTGCAGCCGGTGTTGGTGCGTTTGGCCCGAATCGCCCACCTCTTGAGAATTTAGAAAAGTATGAAGGAACATCTGTTCATTATTACGTTGCCTCAAGAGAAGCCTTTAGAGACAAAAGAATCGTAATTGCTGGCGGTGGGGATTCTGCTGTTGATTGGGTTTTGTCTTTGCAAGAAGTTGCAAAAAGTGTCGCGGTTGTGCATCGTCGCGCTAAATTTCGGGCTGCTCCTGATAGTGAAATGAAGCTGAATCAATTGGCTGTCGATGGCAAAATTGATCTTGTCATTCCTTATCAATTAGCAGGACTAGAAGGACAAGATGGCCAACTATCGCACGTAATTGTTGAATCGCTTGATGGAGATGTCCGCAAACTTGAAGCTGATATTCTGCTTCCTTTCTTTGGGTTGTCTATGAATTTAGGGCCGATTGCAGATTGGGGATTGGGCTTGGAGCATCATCATATTGCTGTAGATCCTGCAACAGCGGGCACAAACCGCACAGGTATTTATGCTATTGGTGATATTGCAACATATCCGAATAAACTCAAATTAATTCTAACTGGTTTTGCTGAAGCGGCTCAGGCAGCTCACGCAATTCGCAAGTTTATCTACCCAGAAGAAGTTATGCACTTTGAATACTCCACCACCAAAGGCGTTCCTTTAGCGGCGTAGCTTGAGTTTTAAAGAGAGAGATTGATAACTAGTAAACAGCCTGGATCCCCGCCTTCGCGAGGATGACAACGGAGAGAGCATTTAATGATACATCCACACCACCACCAACATGATGAAAATTGTAATCACGGTCATGATCACGATGAAGAGAAGAGCATCATCATTCATCAGCCTCAAGATTTTGAGGGAATGCGTCGGGCTGGAAAGTTGGCATCTCAAACTCTTGATTTTATTACACCGTATGTAAAAGCAGGCGTGACAACGGATGAATTAAATACGCTTTGCCACAATTTCATTATTGAGCATAAGGCGATCCCTGCACCTCTGAATTACCGAGGGTTTCCAAAATCTATTTGCACCTCTATCAATCATGTGGTCTGCCATGGAATTCCAGGTGATAAAAAGCTTATCACGGGAGATATTATTAATATTGATGTTACGGTTATCGTTGATGGCTGGCATGGCGATACAAGTCGCATGTTTTCGGTTGGTAAAGTTGGTCTTCGTGCAGAAAAACTTATTGAAGCGACTTATGAAGGCATGATGAGAGGTATTGATGTTGTAAAGCCTGGCGCTACGCTTGGAGATATTGGTCATGCAATCCAAAGCTTCGTTGAGAAAAAAGGATTTTCCGTCGTTAGAGATTTTTGTGGACATGGTGTTGGCAAAATATTTCATTCTGCTCCAAACGTTGTTCACTATGGAAAGCCAGGTGAAGGCATTGTTTTAAAAGAAGGAATGTTCTTTACAATTGAGCCAATGATTAACGCTGGAAAATATCAGATTAAGATTTTGGAAGATGGGTGGACAGCGGTGACACGTGATCGTTCTCTATCTGCGCAATACGAGCATACACTTGGCGTAACAGCAACTGGGCATGAAATCTTTACTATTTAGGGGGCTCTGATGAGCGGTCCAGAAATTCAGAGAATGATCAATGCCCTCAGCCGATTACCTGGCCTTGGGCCTCGCTCTGGACGACGTGCAGCTCTTCATCTTTTAAAGAAAAAAGAACAGCTTTTATTACCCCTCATTGATGCACTGCAAACAGCTGTCGATTCAATCAAAATTTGCCAGGTTTGTTTTAGTTTAGACACTTCTGATCCCTGTACAATCTGCCAAGACCCGAAACGGGACGAGAAACAATTGTGTGTGGTTGAGGATGTTGCGGATTTATGGGCGCTAGAACGCGCGCACGTCTTCCGTGGGCATTATCACATCTTAGGTGGGGTTTTATCGGCAATTGATGGAATGGGGCCTCAGCAGCTAACTTTTGATGCCCTGATGAAACGTATTCAAGGTGGAAACATTAAAGAGATCATCCTAGCTCTCAATGCGACCGTTGATGGTCAAACGACTGTTCACTACCTGATTGACCGACTCAAACCTTTTGATATTAAGCTTTCCACCCTTGCGCATGGTGTGCCTGTCGGCGGAGAGCTTGATTATTTAGATGATGGGACACTGTCTACGGCGTTCAGTGCGCGCAGGGATGCTTAATCTTTAATAACTCACTTCATAAGAAAAAATAGTTTAAAAAACGTGATTCTTAAAAATTAGAAAAGACTTCTGATTCCAATTAAAGACTTCCGTTCCCAATTTCTGTGAGAAATGCTTAGTTTTAACGTCCTTTTTTGCGCTCTCATAATCTTCTTCACTGGTGATAGCTTTAGATCTTATATTTCTCCTATGATTAAAATCCTCAGTGGTCCCATCTACTTCGGATGGTGCGCCATCTTCTCCACCTAGACTTGTTTCACTGCCTATAATCTCCCTAGATCTTTTTTTCTGCTTTATCTCAAAAGCTCTTTCGCTCACTATACATGCAATGGAAGGAGGCGTTGTTTCACCTTCTAGCTCATCTGTTGAATCGCTAGTGGCTTGAAGCAGGGATGGTGGTCTATCATGCTCACTCTGGCCATTTATTTTATTAGCATTCATTTCACATGGCACATATATAATGGAAAGAGGTGCTGTTTTACCTTCTAGCTCATCTATTGCATCGCTATTGATTTGCCGCAGAAGTGGATCCGACCTGTCCTGCTCATTTTGATCAGTGTTCATTTCGCATGGCGTACATATAATGGAAGAAGATATTGTTTCACTTTTAAGTTCCTGTTTATCTATCTCATCGCGAAGAGGTTTCTTTAGGGATAGGGTTGTGAGCGGCAATAAAAGAGTGGTCGTAGATTGCTCACTTGCATCTAGTGATAACTCTCCAAAACCCCAAACATCATCTTCCTCGCTGCCAAAGCAACTGATTCCCATACAAAAATTGAGACTTAATAATAATAGAATTAATCGAGGGTACATATTCTTCTTCAATGCTTATTAGTTTTTAATGATTAGCTTAGAAAGAACTAATAATCTCTTGGTGGATCAGTTGCAAGGATTTTGTCGCATCGATAACAATGCAACGATCAGTATTCATTCGAGCGATTTCTAAAAAACCATTACGCAAGCGCCTATGGAATTCCAAATCCATTGCTTCAAAGCGTCCTTCACTCACGTTTTTTCCCGATGCATGGAGGCGCTGAAATGAACGCTGCAAACCAATCTCTGGGGCAATATCAAGAACGAATGTATGATCAGGCTGTCTGTCGCCAATTATCATTTTGTATAACTGCTGTAAGAAATCCAGATCTACACCACGCCCATATCCCTGGTATGCCATCGAAGAATCAGCAAATCTATCGCAGATTACCCAAGTTCCTTTAGCCAATTCAGGTTGAATCAAATTCTGCCAATGATCAGCCCGCGCTGCATACATCATCAAGGCTTCGCTGATTGGTGTCCAGCGATCAATAGCTCCAGAGACCAGAAGTTCCCGAATGATTTCCGCTCCTGGACTTCCGCCTGGCTCTCTGGTGAGCGCAACCTTATGTCCTTGCTGAGTTAAATAATCAGCTAAAAGACGTGCTTGTGTTGACTTTCCAGTCCCCTCACCGCCCTCAAAGGTAATAAATTTTCCTGTCATTAGAGATTAAGACTTTCCCCAGATTAAATGAGAGATTGAATCTTTAATACGTTTAAAGATACCGGCCTTTTCAATTGTTGCGGCAGCGACTAAGGGGAACTCCAGATTTTCTTTCAAAGACGGAGCAGAGACAATGACTTTTCCAACGACTTGTCCTTCCTTAATAGGAGCGGTAATCGGAGTTTTGCAATCAATAGTGACTTTCATATCTTTTTGAGAAGAGCGAAGAAGTGTCACTACTGCTGTTTTTTGCACAGTCACAGGCAATTTATTTTCTTTGCCCATCAAAACAGGGACACTATCAATAATTTGTCCCTCTTTATAGATGGTGTAATTGCTATACATCATCATTCCCCAAGTTATGAGCTTAACAGCTTCATCAGAACGCGCTTGCATGGAAGGGAGGCCATTGATAACTAGAATCAATCGATGTCCGTCTTGAACACATGAGGCAACCATTCCAAATCCACCAGCCTGAGTATGGCCTGTTTTAAGACCATCACAGCCGATATTTTTATAGAGGAGCGGATTGCGGTTTCCTTGCTTAATGCCTCCATATGTAAAATCTTTTTCACTGTGAAGATGATAAAAACTAGGATGATCATTTATTGTGTGCAGAGCCAAAATAACAAGATCTCTTGCAGTTGTTAAATGCCGTGGATCCGGAAGACCACTAGAGTTTACAAAATTGGTATGAGTTGCCCCAAGCTCATGAGCACGACGTGTCATTTCCTGAGCGAATACCGCTTCACTTCCTGATAATTTTTCTGCTAAAGCAATACCAGCATCATTCCCAGATTGAATGATAAGTCCTTTTAGCAAATCTTCAACCCGAACGGTTGTGTCAATGTTCAAAAACATTGATGAACCTTCAACTCGCCATGCATTTCTGCCAATCAAAACAAGAGTATCAAGAGTAATAATCCCATCTTTAATTTTTTCAAGAACGAGGTATGTTGTCATGATTTTCGTCATCGATGAAGGATGCATAAGTTCGTCAGCATTTTTTTCAAGGAGAACTGTACCAGTCTGATAATCAACTAAGATTGCCTGCTTTGCCAAAATTTCAATCGGCTGATCTGTTGAAGTACCACTTGATACAGGCGCAGGTTCAGCAACGACATTTTTCTCAACAACAACAGTTTTCTTTTTTTCCGAAGGAGCCTTTTTGGCCTGAACAGAGCCAATAAGCAATGGAATTACAATAGCTCCACAAAGGATTAAAGAAATTTTTTTTAATTTTATCATTGAGTTAAAAATCCTAATTTTTGACAATTGTTGCATCAGAATGACCAGTAGTGGCAAGTTTCGCTAGCGCCTTATTTGCAATAGCTTTATCTGGGTATGGTCCTAAGAAAACACTATATAGCTTTTGTCCGCCAGCTTGAATAGTCTCTTTAATACCAGAAGGGCCCATAGGCTCTAGATTATTTAATAGTTTATTAGCATTTTTATACTGAACAAAATTTCCACCGACTTGAACATAATACTGCTGTTTGGCAAGAATTTTCTTTGAAGAAGCAGGCACTGAGCTTTTATGTGCAGCTTCAAATAATTTTCCGAGATCACTTGTTTTTGTTGGTGGTGGAGCCTTTTTAGGACTCTCATTTATTATTGTTGAAGAAGTAGAGCTTGAAGAAGAATTTATTGGGAGATTATCTGAATCATCAGGATATTTTCCTTTGATCTCTTGATCATAAATCTGAACCCATGTCCGGCCAGAAGGATCTCTTCCTAATCGACCATTTTTAGTTCGATATTTCGTTAGATATAAAGATAAAGCCTTACTCTCTCCGATGACGCTTGTAACTCGAACTTTCGCAGTTCCTTTATTATAAACACCTAATTCCTTAGCTGCTCCCACAGATAAATCGATAATCCGACCGTTATAAGTATAGGGACCACGATCATCAACAACAATTTTAAGAGAAGAATTATTTTCTAAATTGGTTACTAGCACAACCGTTGGCAGGGGCAATGTTGTGTGTGCAGCACTTATAGCATTTTGATCAAAAATCTCACCATAAGGTTTTGGTTTCCCATGAAAACGTGGACCATACCACGATGCGATTCCAACTTCATCATAATCATAGTATTTTTGAGGATAGTACCAGGATCCTCTGACAAAATATGGCTTACACGCTTTGCAAATTCCTTGAACAGTATGTGTTCCACTTCTTTGAGGCCCAGAACATCCGCTAAGTAAAACAACCAAAACCAATATTGATAAAAAGAGCGGACAGTTTCTCATTCTCATTTTTTTCTATATACAAGAAAAGCCGGTTGCCGTTCACCTGATTTTTGTTCATATCTCGTCATAGGCCACGTTTCAATTGCAGGGCGTTCATATATATTACTTCTTCCTTCCAAATCAAGTTGCCATCTTTCATCAGCTGCAAATTTATCCAATATCCAAGATAAATAACAAGCATGATCAGTTGCAATATAAATACGACCATCGACTCCTAAAATACGCCATAATTCAGATAAAACTTCTGTTTGAATTAAACGACGTTTAAAATGTCTCTTTTTAGGCCATGGATCTGGAAATAAAATATAAGCGCTTTTTAAGCTGTGATCTGGCAACTTTGTCATAAGAATTCGCGCATCACCTTGAATAACTTTTACATTTTCAATGTTTTTTTCTTCGATCTGTTGTACGAGAGAAATAAGGCCATTAATAAAAGGTTCACAACCAATGAAGAATCTACGTGGGAATAATAGTGCCTGAGCAGCTAAATGCTCCCCTCCGCCAAAACCTACCTCGAGGGATAATTCTTGATTTTTTACCGTAGATTTCAAAAAATCATCCACACTTTGATCCGTGAGTGAAAGTTGATATTTCGGAAAAACAATATCCAATAGATGATGATGCAAGGGCTTTAATGCACGCCCCTGCCGACGTCCATAAAGACGTATTTTAGATAGTAATAACATAACGCCTTTAAATCTTCCTGAAATCCGTTCTTCGCAGATAACAAGCTATCATAGATAAACCAATAATCATTAACCAAAAACTAGAATTTCGCCAGTGGGAATAGAAAGACGGCGCAATAGATTTTGGCAAGGTAAAATCAATAAAACCAATCTCATCTAGCCCTAATTGGTAAAGGATCCGACCATAAGGATCAACAACAGCTGAAACCCCATTATTCGCGACACGTACCAACGGTAAGCCTTCTTCGATTGAGCGAACACGAACAATTGCAAGGTGTTGATAAGGGCCGCTGGTCCTGCCATACCAAGCGTCATTTGTAATATTTAGAATCCAATCTGGACGATTATGATGATCCGTCACAGCGCCTGGGAAAATTGCTTCGTAACACACTAATGGACTAAAAGGTGGCAGACCTGACAAATTAATGGTTTCGAATCCATGCCCTTGGGTAAAATCCATTGTCCCCTGCGTTAGTTTTGGAATCTTACTAAATATAGATCGAAGCGGAATATACTCACCAAAGGGAACGAGATGAGTTTTATCGTAAGACGCAAGAATCTTTCCGTCACCATTAAGAGCTAATAAACTGTTCCAATATTTTATAATGCCGTCTTCATGGCTTTGCCTTGGATTGCCAAATAAGAGAAAACCGCCATCAAGAGGAACTGCTTCGCTTAACATTTTACGTAAAGATGGGTATTGATCGACAAAGAAAGGCACAGTCGACTCTGCCCACAAAACTGCCTGTAATGGTTTTTCTGCAGGGAGCTGTGAAAGAGCGATATGTTTTTGCAAATTTTTCTCAAGATGTTCAAGAGAATGTTTTTGTTGTTGAGGAATGCTTGCCTGAACGATTCTCATGTTGACTGTCGTTAAAGCGACATCTTTTGATCCCTCAAGTCGATAATGACCGCCAATCCATAGAACAAGCAAAACAGCCCAAACACTTCCGGTCCAACGAATTGACCGAGTCGCAACAATTGAAGCGGCTAGAATTGTTAGAAATGTTAACCCATAGATCCCGATCCAAGCGGTTGTTTGTAACATCGACAGATCCCAAACATAACCTAACAAATTCCAAGGGAAGCCTGTAAAAATATGACCGCGCAACCATTCAGATACCGACATACAAATTGTAAAGGTCAAAACTCTGGATAGTATATCTTTAGAAGAAATAACGTGAGTTGAAACGATTGCAAGTGCCGGGAGAAATGCAAGAATGGCTGGCAATACAAAGATTGCGAGCGGCATCAAATAAGCTACACCTGCCGCTTGAAGTGCAAAAGAAATCCAATACAAACCTGCAAAAAAATAACCGAAACCAAAAAACCAACCGAGAGTAAATGCCTGACGAGGAGTTGATACGGTTTGCAGTAAAAGCAAAATTCCAGAAAAAGCAGGAACAATCATAAAGATCAAATGAACAGGAGGTAAGCCCAAGACAGCGACCATACCAAGAACAAAAGCAGCAATCTTACGATTACGCCAGGATAAATCTCCTATAATTTGATTTAAAGATGAAAACACTTTAACTACTCAGCTCTCTTTTTAGAAGTAGCCGATTCAAGTCCGGAGATGGCAGGTAGCGAAGCAGAAGGTTGGCGTAAACATAAGCGTTTGACGCGTCTTGGATCAGCATCTAAAACTTCAAATTCAATACCTGAACCATGACGAATCAGCTCTCCTCGAATTGGCACGCGTCCTGCTAAAAAGATCACGACCCCTCCAATTGTATCGATATCTTCGTCGACTTCATTGAGCTGCAAATTCTCGCCAAGAATTTTATTTAATTCTTCAACCATTACACGACCATCAGCGATGATTGTACCATCACCCCGAACTTGGATTTGTGACGGCGGGTTGTGATCATGAGCGTCTTGAATGTCTCCAATAATTTCTTCAATAAGATTAGAGAACGTAACGAGACCATCAACCCCGCCATATTCATCAACGACCATTGCCATTTTGCTACCTGTTTCACGCATTTGTAGGAGCAAATCCAATGTTCTCATTGAGGGAGAAATAAATAAAACCTCATTAACTAGCTGTTTAATTTTAAAAGGTTTCTTGTTTGCAAGCCACCCAAGAACACTTTTAATATGAACCATTCCGATCGCATTATCTAAATTTTCTCGGTAAACTGGCAAGCGAGTTAAGCCAGATTTTGTCATCATTGCGACTAAATCAGGCCCCTTGATGTCATAGGGAGCAGCTATAATATCAGCACGAGGAATCATGACGTCATATGCCGTTAAATCTCTTAGGTTTAAAACATTGCCTAAAAGAGCTCTCTCATCAGATTCAATAGAAGGTTCAGACTCATTACTTTCTTCAATAAGCTCTTCTATGGTTTCACGAAGAGAACCATCATTTTCTTGTTTATTCAACTTGCGCCAAAATTGCTTGATCATATTTAACGTTTTAAAAAGATTGAATGATTTTGCTTCAGATGTGTTTTGCATTTTTTTAATAAGGACTCTCAATGTGAAGTTCTTGTAAAATATTAATTTCTAAAGTTTCCATGATCTTTGCTTCAGCATCTTCTTCATGGTCATAGTCCATAAGATGTAAAATGCCGTGAACAAAAAGATGGGTGAGATGATTTAAAAAAGATTTGTTTTGAGTAACAGCTTCGCTCGCAATAGTTTCAAACGCCAAAACAATATCCCCCAAAATAAGAGGATGCTCAGAGTGTTCAGCTTCTAAAAGCTCTTGAGCCGTTACACCAGGAAAGGAGAGAACATTCGTTGGTTTATCTTGTGATCTGTATTGAGAGTTAAGCTCTTTAATTTCAGCATCATTGGTTAATAAAACACTGATCTCAAAAGGAAAATCTAAGTTAAGTTTTTTGAACACTGCTCTTGAAATAGGAGCAAAAAATGATGTCCAATCTTGCCCTTCTGGCAATATATTTTCCCAAGCAGAATCCGTAACAAAAACATCTAATACGTGTTTCTGAACATCTTCAGAGTCTGAATCAATATCAATCGTATTACTTATAGTCAGATTTATCGTAGTTTTCATTATTGGCCTTGGTTAAATGCACTTCGTTGTTTCACATCATAGGCATGGACTATTCGAGATACTAAAGGATGACGTACAACATCCTTATCTGTGAAAAACACAAATTTAATACCATCGACGCCTTCAAGCGTACCTAATGCATCCTTTAAACCAGAAAGCACGCCGTTTGGAAGATCTATTTGACTTTGATCACCAGTAACAACCATTCTTGAATTACTTCCAAGACGCGTTAAAAACATTTTCATTTGCACGGGAGTTGCATTCTGCGCTTCATCAAGAATGACAAAAGCATTAGAAAGAGTGCGACCTCTCATAAATGCAAGCGGTGCCACTTCAATCTCACCAGTTCCTAAATACTTTAAAACTTGTTCTGCAGGTAGCATATCATTAAGGGCATCGTAGAGCGGCCTTAAATAAGGATCAACCTTTTCACGCATATCTCCAGGCAAGAATCCTAGCTTTTCACCCGCTTCAACCGCAGGGCGTGTGAGAATAATCCTGTCAATTTTTCCAGCCAACAAAAGAGAAACCCCTACCGCAACGGCTAGATAAGTTTTACCTGTTCCAGCAGGACCATCACAAAAAATCAAATCGGAAGCCTGCATATGTTTTATGTAGTCAGCCTGACGAGCTGTACGAGGCAAAACATTTCGAAGTTTTGTTGAAATCGATATATCAGATTGCCCAGAATTCTGAGGTTTTTCTTCTTGGCTTAGCAAACCTGTCGTATTTGCAAGTCGTATCGCATCTTCAACAACAACAGAATCAACCTCAAGCCCTTTTTCTAGCTGTTTATAAAGGTAGATTAAGGCTGTTTTTGCACAAGAAACTCCAGGCTCAGCACCATTAATCGCAATGTGATTACCTCTTAGGCTTAAAGAAACATCAAGACGCTGTTCTATAAGGTAGAAATTACGATCCTGAGGGCCAACCAAAATAGATAAAAGTTGATTATCATCAAATTCTAGAAAAATCGCCAAAGAAGTATCAGAGTTCAATATGCCCTCTTATTAACCATGTAACACCGGTCAAGCCGTTAATTGTAAACACTTATCAGAGGGTATAACCCCCGATATGCTATTAGCATATCCTGATTCAATCTTTACATCAACCATTTGACCAAATAAGTGCTTTGATTCCAAAACATAAACAGATTGCATAAAAGCACTTCTGCCAATTAATTGACCTTCAAATTTTCCCGTGCGATCCAATAGAACTTTTTGAGTGGTACCAACTGTATTTTTATTAAATGCTAATTGCTGAGTATTAACTAAATCTTGCAGTTCTTGCAGTCTTTCCGACTTCACTGACTCTGGAACTTGTTTGTCCATAACACCAGCCGGTGTTCCAGGCCTAATGCTGTATTTGAAAGAGTACGCTTGAGCATAATTAACATCACTGATTAGCTTTAAAGTGCTCTTATGATCCTCATCTGTCTCACCTGGAAAACCCACGATGAAATCTGAGGAAAATGCTATCTCAGGACACGATTTTCTTAAACGCTCAATAACCCTTAAATAGTCATCAGCAGAATGCTTACGATTCATCGCTTCTAAAATACGATCACTTCCAGACTGAACAGGTAAATGCAAGAAAGGCATAAGCTTAGGAACTT
>Ga0207032_1244_pt1 | contig 11900 bp, 15 predicted proteins | sample Alteio_BWMinCont_38_FD_153308 | JGI IMG/M metagenome (GOLD analysis project Ga0207032, IMG submission 153308) | Enriched cells from forest soil in Barre Woods Harvard Forest LTER site, Petersham, Massachusetts, United States -... | ecosystem: Environmental > Terrestrial > Soil > Temperate forest >... | reverse complement strand
AGAACACGGAAAAGGTTTTGCGGTGGTGGCTGAAGAAGTAGGAAATCTTGCTCAAATGAGCGGGAACGCCGCACGAGAAATCTCAGCCATGCTTGATGACAGTATTAAAAAAGTTGAGAGTATTGTCGAAGAAACAAAAGCAAGCGTAGACCAAATTGTTTCAGTATCAAAAAATAAAATTGACACTGGAATCAACACTGCAAAAAAATGCAGTGAAGCTTTAGATGAGATTGTTCAAAAAGTAGATCAAATCAATTCAATCTCTACTGAAGTTTCGTCAGCCTCCCAAGAACAAGCAAAGGGTGTTCAAGAGATCACTCAAGCAATGAATCAGTTAGATCAAGTCACTCAACAAAATGCGGGCGCTTCGCAAGAAGCAGCATCTGCTGCCGAGGAAATGTCTTCGCAAGCCGCTTCTTTGCGTAGCATTGTAGGAGATTTGTTGCGCGTGGTACAAGGATCAGACAGTCAAAAAAGGGAAACCAAGCTGGCAAGCTGAAGGGCAAAAGTCCCTTTTTTAGAGGGGCTTTCTTCTATGTGGAGAAAGCCTTTTTATTCTCAAAATTATAGGCTAGAAGAAATGAGGAGATATCTCCTCAACTAGCAAGAGTGCTTAACCTGATAGAATTTAATCCGATGAGGGATTGCCTGGACAAACTCATCTGATTGAACGCCAGGCAGAAAATGGAAATATGATGAAACTACAAAAATTGTTGATACTCTGCACTTTTCTCTTCACGTCGTCTTCGGCTTTAGCCCAAGTCACATTATACGATCAAAATCAATGGAAGGTCACGATGGGCGGCTTCATTGAATTGGATACGATCTACGACACCACTCGCAGCCTCACCGAGGTTGCAGGAAGTAGTGCCTTAGCAAAAAAAGGCACCTTCGACGGTGACAACGGTCGCACCCAATTTTCAATCCGAAATACTCGATTGAGTTTTGGCGTCACTGCACCGGTCGTCGACGACTGGAAAACTCGCGGTTATCTCGAAACCGACTTCTTGGGTTACGATCCAACAGTTGCTTCGAGTGGAACCACGAATTCGGAAGGCAGCTATTACACTAGCCCTACCCTTCGAATCCGTCATGCTTACCTCACTGGCGAAAAAAATGGCTGGCAAATTTTGGCGGGTCAAACGTGGAGTCTATTTGGTTGGCAACCCAACTACGTTCTCGCTACCGTTTCGGTCGCGCCAGTGACTGGCACGCTCTACCAACGTTCAGAGCGCATCGGGGTAATGAAAACAGTATCGGGTGATACTCAATCACTTCAAGTTGCGGCTTCTTTTCAACGCCCTACTCAACGAGATGGGAGAATTCCAAATTTTGATTTAGGCGTGAAATGGTCAGATGACTCTCGAAAAGGCGGCTTTTCTAGCGCGAATTCAGATATTAAGACACAACCTCTTTCATTGGGTCTTTCTGGAACTTACCGAAACTATACTTACCCAACGACGACGACTTCGATCGATGATTCTACCAGCATGGCAGCTCTTGCCTTAGCTGCGAATGCGTTGATCCCTATTATTGCATCTTCAGATGGAAAAGATGTTTCGCACACGTTGACTGCAGTGGGTGAATTCACTGTCGGACAAGGTTATGGAGATGAGTTCCCCAGTTGGAGCGGTGGTCTTGCACAACTGTCAACTGCCGCAGCGGCTCCGTTGAATATTGATTCAGGTGTAGGCGGTTACAATTCAAACGGAACCTTTGAACTCGTCAAACTTCGCACTTGGAACACCCAATTGCAATATCACTTTGAAGGGCAAACTTTCATGACCGCCGGCTACGGCCAACTTTGGTCAAGCAACATGGGTGATTTCGCTGCGGGTTCTGGCCAAACGGCAAGCAAGCAATACGATCGTAGCGAAGCAAAGTTTGTGAATCTTGCTCACGACTTTACTCCCCAGATGCGCGTCGCTTTTGAATTCGATCAATTCACCACCCATTATTCTGCAGACAATAGTGTGAATCATGACAATCGCTACATGATCGCCACTTATTTTAGATTTTAAATAAATGAGTCCAATCCACCAGGCCCCAGGGTTTTTAATCTTGGGGCCTTTTTTTATGATTTGACAAACTTAAACATTTCTATTATTCTAGAACAATGGAAATGTTTAACGCGCTGGAAGCTTTCTCCTCACTCTCACAGGAAACCCGCCTCAGGGTATTCAAGCTGCTTGTAGAATATGGCTGTGACGGACTCATTCCAGGCGCAATCGCCAAAGAACTCAAAATTCCCGACAACACGCTTTCTTTCCATCTATCCCACCTGAGCAAGGCCGGTCTAGTCACCTCCAAGAAAAATGGAAGGTCACTCTCCTATTTTGCGAACCAAAATGTGGTTGAGGGGTTAATTGAATTCTTACAAGAGAACTGTTGTGAAAAAGAACGAAAATCTAAAACGAAAAGGAAGTGCTAATCATGAAACGGTTTCATATTCATATCGGTGTGAAAGATCTCGATCATTCAATTCAATTTTACTCTACTCTCTTTGGTCAAAAACCAACCAAGTTAAAAAGTGATTACGCCAAATGGTTACTCGATGATCCTCGACTCAACTTTGCAATTTCTACTCGAAGTGATAAGACGGGCGTGAACCACCTTGGAATCCAAGTTGAGAATGCGTCGGAGCTAAATGAAATCACCACTCGGCTGAAAGAAGCAAATCTCGGCGTGTATGACGAAGGTGAAACTACTTGTTGTTACGCCGAATCGAATAAGGCATGGATATCTGATCCATCAGGAGTTGCTTGGGAAACCTATCAAAATATGGCTGATGCTGACGTTTATAGCCATCCAAAAGATGTGCGTGACGAAAGCAATTGTTGCGCTCCCGATGATTCAGAAACGAGCTGTTGCTAAATGAAAATTCTTTTTATGTGTGTTGCAAATTCTGCTCGCAGTCAACTCGCTGAAGGTCTGGCCCGAAAGTTATTCCCACAAGCAGAAATTGCCAGCGCCGGCTCTCAGCCTGGAAAACTAAATCCATGTGCAGTCACGGTACTGAAAGAAATTGGAATTGATATTTCAAAACACTTTTCAAAATCGGTAGATGATCTCCCTCCTGGTTTCGTAAATGAACTTGATTACGTCATCACCCTTTGCTCAGAAGAAGTTTGTCCTACTGTCATTTCTAAGGCGAAAAAAGTTCACTTGCCACTCGCAGATCCTGCAACCAAAGAGCCTATTTCAGAATCAGAAGCGCTCGTTCGATTTAGGATTGCGCGAGATGCGATTCATGAAAAACTGAAGCGGTTGAAAACGGATGGGCTTTTATGAATATCAGGAAGCAACTGATAGCTGAATTCCTAGGGACCGCTGGATTATTAATAGTGATCGTCGGTTCTGGGATTATGGGTGAAACGCTTTCTCAGGGTAATTTAGCGATTGCCTTACTCGCGAATTCGCTCGCAACCGGAGCAGGACTGTATGCACTCATTCAAACTTTTGGCCACATCTCGGGAGCACATTTTAATCCGGCTGTTAGTTTTGTAGAATGCTTATGGAAGAAACTATCGCCCCAAAAACTTCTACTCTATTCCTTTGCACAAATCACCGGAGCATTAGTTGGCGTCTTCATCACTCACCTGATGTTTGGACAAAATATTATTCAACTTTCACACCATGACCGAGGCGATTTTCGTTATTTTATTTCCGAAGTGATCGCTACCTTCGGGTTAATTACCGTCATTTCATTTTCGGGAAAAAAGAAAGTAGAAACAACTCCAATGGCAGTCGCTCTCTATATTACTGCGGCCTACTGGTGTACCTCTTCAACTTCATTTGCAAACCCAGCAGTAACGATAGCGAGAAGCCTTACCGATTCCTTTTCTGGAATACTTTGGACCGGGGTGCCGACTTTTATTGGCGCGCAAATGGTTGGAGCACTTCTAGCCTTCTGGCTTTCGAAGCTACTTAGTTCTCTTAATTAAATGATAACCAAATTGAGTCTTCACTGGGCCAGAAATTTTGCCTGGCTCTAAACCAAATGCCGCGTCTTCGAATGGCTTTACCATCATGCCGCGGCTAAATTCACCTAATGCACCACCCTTTTTACCTGATGGGCATTTAGAAAAGTCTTGTGCGAGCTTTTCAAAGCTCTCGCCTGCATTTAATTTTTTTTCGAGGTCTTTTATTTCGAACTCTTGATCTACTAGGATGTGACTTGCTGATATTTTACTCATGGCGGCCATATTAGCCTTGTGCGAATAGAACTTCAATACTAATAATCAATTGATGTCTATTGAAGAAACGTTTGGCAACCTATTTAAGCCTGAAATCAAGTCAAGCGGCCGTAAACTGATTGCTCAAGCGAAAATATCGCTGAGCACCCAATCCGACACCGCCATTCAAGCCTATGTAATGTCACCTCCTTGCAAAGTAACCTTTTCTAGCGAAGACATCAGCAGCCATTCCTTTACCGTCGACTGCACTTGTTCCGCAGCGAAAAAGAACCGATTTTGTAAACATGTATGGGCTACGTTATTGTGCGTTCAAGAAAATTTTCCCGACTTTCTAAGCGAAAAAAGTGACATTGAGAAAGCGAAGGCGTCGTCAGATGCTCAGCCCACCAAACAAACAGCTTATCAGGAAAACGCGAAGCAGAAGGCGTCTGACTATAGAAAAGACCAATACCAAAAACAAAAGTTACGCGCCAAAGAAAAAAAGCAGGAACGAAAGAAGCTCGAAAATCCTAGCGCGACACGATCGCATTCCTCAGAAGTCGAAGCCGCCCTCGCCTATTTCTCCCTCAACGGATTTCCAATGCCGGCTGGCCCCTCCCAAGACATTTTGATTGAGGCAAAAAGAAAACTATCTCGAATTTTTCATCCCGACAAAGGCGGCAGCCATGAAGAATCAGTCGAGTTAAATAGTCACTGCGAAGTATTGATGGCGTTGTTCTAAACCTATTTTATTTTAGGATGAGAAATCCAAGTCACTTCATTTTTATTGGGGGTGAGATGCAATACCCTGCTATTCGGAATCTGTCTAAACTGTTCAACGATACTGTGGTCAGGTTTCCCGGCGAACTTGATCGAGCACACAAATTTATTGCAATGCCCTGATCCAATCCAACTCTTCATGTACTCCAGAAGTTTATCGGGGTAACAAATCACATCACTAAAAACCCAATCCTTCTTTTCTGGGACGAGAGAAAAAGCGTCTCCGGCTTGGTATTTCACATTGGTAAATTCGTTCAATTGTTTATCTAACTTTGCTCGATCAATACTTAAGACGGATGCTCCTAATTTAGCCAAAGCCCAGGTCCATGATCCGGGTGAAGAACCGAGATCAACGACCTGACTCGTTTTGTTTGGCCAATCACCGAGAATGGTCAACGCTTCCCAAAGTTTTAAATAAGCGCGACTCGGTGGAACCACTTTATTTTCATTGAAGAGCATTTCTCCATTTAACGAAGGACGACTCACCAGGCGAGAATAAAAAATAAGATTCGGCTCAACCAAAGTAAATGCTGGAGGGGGTTTTTTTACCACGCCTCTCGTAAAATGATATTTTTCAGTTTCTAAAAATAGGTCCAACTTTTCGGCGATGAGCTGCCCTCTTCGATGAAAGAGATCACCATAATAGCGCCACGTAGGAGAGATCGCCTTCAGCTTTGTTTGTGCATCAGTGATTGAACTAATTTCAAGGTGCTGCACGTCTCGCCAAATGCCCTGTGCCCAAGCGGGTTCGGCAAGATCACTTTCGACCCAAAGAACGGAGTCGTTTTCATAAAGGACATTCATCTTTAAAAATTTTAGCTCGTCTCGAAGTTCGGTACGAAAGTCTTTTGAACTGAAGGCGAGTTGTTTGGGGTAGACTATTTTCACTTACGGACAGACTACGCCATTCTTCCCACACTGCCAAGCAAGGACAGGGGTAAGAATATTGTTCAATGGGTTCACCAGTGGCATCTTCCAAATATTGGTGAAATCGAAACCCGTATAAGATGCACTGCTCACCATTTGAACATCACTCAGGCCAAGTGCGATGGTGTCAGTCGTCGTAGTCACTGAAGTCCGATAGAAAAGAGAACTCGTCGTCGGAGTACAATAATAATCTCCAAATGCTTTGATAAACGCACCATTCGTTGCGGTCACGGCGACACTTGCAAAAGAATGATTTGCAGTACAAGTCGACCAACCACTTCCTGCAATCCCCGCACCACCGTAGTTAGATTGGCCGGCATCAGTATTCGTCACGGTCACACTTCCAATCGCGTAAGAATCTTCAACATCGTTCACACAAAATGAACCGATCACACCACCCACGCTCGTGTTCCCGGTGATATTCGCTTTCACAAAAGATTGTCGAACGGTATCACCACATCCACCGCCCAAAATTCCTCCAACACTGTCTCCGGTAGAAGACAAGGTTCCGATAAAAGAAGATTCGCTGATGATAACACCAGAGGATGCGCTTCCCACCACTCCCGCAACGGAGTCGCCGCCAGTCATGGTTCCAGTGACGGTTGCATTAGTAACAATATTGTCAGATCCGTCGAGCGCACCAGCGATTCCTGATACAGCGACATATCCAGTAATAGAGCCAGTTGAAGTGCAATTGATACAACTGAAGTGAGCACCATAACCTAAAATTCCGCCAGCACTCACCCATCCGGCTCCTTGAGACCCTCCGGGATTCCAAGTCACGGTGGCAGAAGAACTTACATTCGTCATATTCGTCATGCCCAGATTAACTGCGCCTTGATGAATGATTCCCAGCACTCCTCCGGCTCCGCAATCCGTTTGGCCGGCAGCACCGTTTGAATAAATTCGAGTTCCACTCACTCGGCTGTAGACGGTTCCTGCAGTGGTGACGTTCGTAAAGGTAGAAGCTTCAACCGCCTCACCAATCGCGCCACCTATCGTCGCATTTCCATTGAGAGTGCCGGTTACCGAAACATTATTAAGCGTGGTGTGGATCGCATATCCAGCGACTCCGCCCACGATATTGTTTCCATTAAAAAGATCAATTTGTAGATTCAAATTCTTAACGGTAGAGCCACTATCTAATACTCTGAATAACCCAACGGAATTTGCATCTGAAGTATTGGCATAAGACAAATGCGAAATCGTGTGACTTCCACCATCGAACGTTCCGGTGAATGTATCAGCGTCACTGGTTCCGATAGGCGAAAACGTAACTGAAGTCAGATTAAGATCTGCCGTGAGCAAAAAATTTGAAGACATATTTTGATCGATCGCTAAAAGTTGAGCGGCAGAGCAAATAAGATAAGGAGCGGCTACGCTTCCCGAACCACCACCATAGGGAGTGGCACTTGAACTACACGATAAAGCGACTAAGGCGGTAGAACCAGTAGAAGAGGTAGGAACCTTGCTAGTGCAACCTGATATTGCAACTAACAAGATTAAACTGAACAGAAAGAAAATTCTATTTGAACTCATTGAATTACCCCTAGATATAAGATTAAGGATCTCGTCTTAAGATCCCTTAACAATAGTTTAGGCGAACTCACCCATTAAAGTAAGTGTGTCAAAAAGATAATTTTTAAACTAATTTAGTTGAATTAGTAATAGAAAATAGCGCGTCTGCCATCTGGCAACGGATCACAGGTAAAATAATGGCCGTAGTAAGGTTGAGCATCGGCGAGCGAACCCAAGCCTTTTTCGTTCCAAGCATTTAGGTAAACATTGGCAGCCGTTGCAGATCCCGAAGCGTTGTAAAGTACCGCCCACTTTAGATTCAAACGATTAAAGCAGGCGGCGTAAGTGAGATCGCTATTCGTGCAAACATCACAACTGTCTACTTTTTTGCCAATCTGTTCGGCAGCCAATGCAGGCACAGAAGAAACAAAACCGGTCACGAACATGAGTACCAAACCATAAATTTTCATCGAATTTTCCCTCACCTTCATCGTAAGTTAAAAACTCAATAAGTCAAAACTAAACCTACTGCATAAACTGGTCAGGAAACTGTTTGATGATCCCATTTGATAGCATATCGGCCATCTTTAAGATGGTGTCTTCAACCTGATCGTAAGCAGCAACACTTCCCGCCCAGTCTTTTGCAACTTGAGCTTGAACTTCGACGGTGGTGGTTTTTAAATGTTCTGCCATCATCGCTTTCATGTCGCTGAGAGGCCAATTCATCGGATTTGCGTTACTTAAAAAAGTTGCAATATCATCTGCGTTGTTCTGCCAGTTCACCGCTGCCACATTAGCCTTTACGGTATCGCCCGCAATTAGGTTTGCAATAATTTCTCCTCCGATTTGAATATGAGTCGTCAAAAGAGCAGTCAACTGATCACCCGCTGCATCGCCATAAAATGGCTTCACTGCATTTCCAATATCAGTTTGGTTTTGTAATAATCTATTCAGCACCACAGCCTTGTCATCGGCGTTGAGTGAAGCACTGACGAGATAAGACCTTGTCCAAGCAACGTGATCCGTCCAAAGCTTTCGCATGGTGTTTTGAAAATCGATTGTCGAAATCTGATCGGTTGATTGAGGTGCCGCCGCAAAAGATTGAACACCGCCTCCCACTAAAAAGAGGGATAAGACCGTCAATATTGCTTTAGTTTTATTTATAGTTTTCATTTTGGTTTCTCCTTTGTCGAACGGTTTATGCAGATGCGGTCCCAGAAAGTCTCTTGCCACCTAGAACTTCAAAACCAAGTGGAATGGTGCTCAACGCCCCAACGATAAAAAGAGTCCAGCCTACTGCCTTTCGCTGATCAATCGTTAAGCGATCAGCAAATAGCAAGCCTATACCGGCTCCCAAGAGCGCCCTCGTTCCTGCTACTAATCCAAGTTCAGGGATGCTCAGTGTCGTATGTGTTCTCGTGTTTTCCATTTTTATTCCTCGTTCTTTGTTTAATCAAAGATTTGCATCTTTTATGCCGCGAGAAAATGTGTCGAGTTTGGACACAGCTGCTAAAGCCACAGCCTCATCATGAGTAAAAAGTCGTCTTGAGCAGCAAGGGCATCACTGCCCACAATTTCAGGATGGCCGACAGTCGCTTTCTCGTACCGAGCATCGAGGGTGAGATTTGAATTCAAATGGGTTTCTAGACCCACTCCGTGTCGCGAAAAAGCATCGGCAAGGAACTGCCGATCGAGGGCGAGATAATCAAACTTGTAGTAAGGCGCAAACCGAGAATTAATATAATATTTTGCCTCAATGAAATACCCCTGTGATTGAGTATTGTTGATCTGTGTCTGATAGTCCGTTGCAGTTGCCGGGATAAAAAAACTTCCTAAGCCAGGGTTGATCGTACTCGAGTTCCAATTTTTGGCGACCACATATTCTCCCATGAGCATCAAGTGCACTTTCTTACTCGTGATTTGATCAAAATCAAAAGCAGTATAAAGAGAATAAGCAGAGGGTTGCGGGCTATTCACGAGATGCTCGTATTCTTCACTCGCACCCAACAAGAAGGGCAAACCGGGTTGATTCCATCTTAAATTAAAAACTTGGCCATAAGGAACATCACCCGCTGAAAAAAAGTTTGCACCTTGAAGATCGTTTACCATTGCCAAATCATAATGAAGCGACGGCAAAAATCCGCCTGAAACTGCGACCCCGGTATCAAAATTGTTCAACGTTGAATTCGATTCAATTTTTGTATAGGTGCGATGTTCGTCGGTGAGATAACCAAAGGGAACGTTGAATCGTCCTACGGTGACCAAGCCCAAAGGTGAATTTTCATCGGCATGCGGTCTCCATCGAAAATACACTTCACGTGCACCCGCCGAAATAGGCGCGGCATTATACGTGGCTACCGCTCTGAGTTCAGAATCATTTTCATTGTCGATAATGGGAACGTTGGCTGAACCAGCCGCCTCCATTAACGAAACCCCTCCCCCATATTTTGCCATTGCTTTTGGAAAGTAAGCGATTGATTTCATGTCGCCATAATAAACGTCACTTGCGCTAGTCTTCGCCTGTGGAAAGCCAAAGGATCCGAAATATTTTCCATAGGCGGTTCTGGGTCCACTGCCCCAAGCGCTCACGTGACAAGCGGTGCAGTTCTGTTTTGTTTGTAGCGCATACTCGGGTCGAGCTTTGGCTTCTTGAGCGTAAATAAGTGTCAAAGTAAAAAAGAAAACTGAAATCGCCCAATTCTTGGCTCCCAAAAAATTTTTCATAAAGGTGCGCCGCCTTGAATCCAAGCCCCAACTTCAGTCCGTTCGGCATCTGTCATGTTCGTTTGATTGTTGAGTGGCATTGTTTTTTGGATGTCGACTCTTGTATAAATCACAGATAAATTTTGGATCACTTTTGAAAAATCCCCCCAATTTTTAGCAGGCCAAGTAGCGTTGTGACAAGTGCCACATCGCAATTCAAACAAAGTTTTGATGTCTTTAGAATAACGATAGACGGTCGTGATTGCTGCGGGTACTGGGGTAGGTTCAGTGGAAGGCATTACCGGACCTTGTGGAACGATGGCAGGAAGAATTGGGAGCACACCTCCATAAACAGCTCCACTTTTTACCCAAACTGCTACGGTCTTTCTCTCATCATCAGTCATCCCAGTTACGTTATTTTTAGGCGGCATTCCTTGATTAGGCTCTCCGTATTCACTCACTTGTTGAACTGCGCGTGAATAAATGTCATTGCGATTTGAATAAGTGGTGTTGTAGTTCGTCCAATCGGCCCATGGCCAGGTCTGATTGTGACATTGGATACAACGACTTTGAATAATGGGAAGCATGTCTTTGGTGTAAGAAACTTCGTTGTAAGATTGAAGAAGATCGGTCATATCAGAATTATTTTGCGCAAGTGAAAATGCCGTGCTTCCGTCTGTGGCGGTGACGTTTATTTTTGCACCATAAGAGAGCAAAATTTTTGCAGAGTCCAGATCGTTTGCTAAAATCGCTAACATCAAGGCACTGTAGCCTTTCAGCGGTTGAAACACCGTTTGAGTTGAAGTTTGTACAACAGAATTTACGTCGGCCCCACCGTTCACTAGCAATTTTACGACGTCAGGTAATCGACGAACGAGCGCAACTAAAAGTACATCTGCTCCGTCGTGGTAGGTATTGATTGTTCCGCCAGCACCCTTTGCAATCAGACTATTCATCACTGGAATATAGGTACTATTGCTTGAACTATTGTCAGTAATCGCAATCAATAATACTGACCTACTTTTTGAGTCTTGTGCGATGGAACACATCGGTTGTACGAGAAGATTATTTACGGTAGATAAGTCGCCTGTCGATACCGCGGTAATAAAGTTTGCACCGTATCCTCCGGTGCATGTATTTGCTTCCATCGCTGTCTGAGTTTGGATGTCTATTATTTGTTGCGTCGTCGCCATGTGATCTTGCTCACAACTCAACATCAAAAAACAAAACAAAAAACCCACTACCGATGTCTTCATCTTAAACTCTGGACGTAATAAACCAATGAACAACGATCTTCATTCGATAAGGTTGGAAATCCGCTCATTCCCGTTCCATCGAGACCTTTGGTCATCGTCGTAAATAAAGCATCAGTCGTTTCTCCATTTTTAAATTTTTCTTTCACTAAGTTTCTTGGCTTAGGTGACATGTATTTTCCCGCGTCTCCGAGGCCATCGGCCTTGGCTCCGTGACAGGTCATGCAATTCACCGTGTAAAGCTGCTTGCCTTTGGACACTTGATCGACAGTTCCTTTCGGTGCGCACTTGAAGCCAGCATCCGCTGCCAACGATTGAATTCCATTCATCCCGATGACTAGTATTGCAATATTTAAAAGTTTGAACATATTTCCTCTCCTTCGACATTAAACTAAAAGCTAAAATAAAAATCGCCACACAATATGGAACGTATTATCTAAACCGGCCACAATATTGTTACTTGCTACTTCTGAGATCGATCGATTATATGAAACATTAATAATATTATTTTCATAAGGCAGACTCACTTGGATTGAGCCTCCAT
>Ga0207032_1243_pt1 | contig 11987 bp, 13 predicted proteins | sample Alteio_BWMinCont_38_FD_153308 | JGI IMG/M metagenome (GOLD analysis project Ga0207032, IMG submission 153308) | Enriched cells from forest soil in Barre Woods Harvard Forest LTER site, Petersham, Massachusetts, United States -... | ecosystem: Environmental > Terrestrial > Soil > Temperate forest >... | reverse complement strand
ACGCTGACTTTACGGTTTCGAATTATGGAAACTTCAAAATCGCTGTCGCTGGATGCACTGGATTTTCGGTGATAACGCGTCCCACAATCGAAATGATCGAGCTAGTAGAACCGGGAGTCGACGTGCGGGCATATTTCTCTGATCGACCACTCGATCAGCAGCTCGGTTTGCGCCCCAAGTGACGTTAGCCCGTTGAAAAGCGGAGAGCCTCGTCGCTCGTGCGTGTTGCGATTCACCAACCTAACTATTTGCCGCGCCTAAAGGTGCTGCAAAAGCTGGCGTCAGCGGACCTTTGGGTTGTCTTGGATTCTGTTCAATATTGTGCAAGAGAGTGGCAGAACCGCGCGAAATTGGTTTCCATGCACAAGCAGGCTGCCGAATCTTGGCTGTCGCTTCCAGTGCATTGTCCTGAGGGCTTGAAAACGCTCATCAAAGACGTGCATATCTGTGACGGATGGGACCATTATAATGCCGCAAAAAGGGCCTTGTTGCATAATTTTAGGATATCCAAGAATTGGGATGCTATCAGTACGATCGTTGAAGAACTCAAGAGTACAGCCGAGGCCAAAGCTCTTACCGACATTTGCATTCCAGCAACGATCGCGATGCTCGTTGCTGGTGGTTGCGCAGTACCAAAAGTGATCCGAGCATCGTCACTTGCCACATCCTTGCATGCATCCGGCCTCATGGCCGAAATTTGCGATTTGGTGGGTTGTACCACCTATCTGGCCGATTCCGGCGCTGGAAACTACTTGGATATCGCTGTTTTTAAGAAATGTCGGGTGGTTTGGCAGGAGTGGAACGAGCCCGAGGACTCTTGGCCAGAGATCGTCTCATGGCGGAATATCTCTAGCATAAATTTTCTCGCGAGGGCAGGATCATCTCGCCTCAAAGACCATCTTATGTCTGGGAACTTTGTGGATGAGCCAAGTTATCGCGCCTAGTCCGCTAATAAGTAACCCTACAATCAGAATTTGGAAGAGGCAATCTTAGAGCTTGATGGGCAATTTAATAGACGAGCATCGTGCACCTCGGAATTGACATCGGTACCACGAGGACGAAGGCAACGCTTGTGAGTTCGAGCGGAAATTGGAGCTTCACATCAACAATTGCTACGCCCCAGGGTTCAAATGGTGGGATAATTCCCCTGGGAATAGTTTGGAGGACTGTACTTTCTGTAGCGACCAGTGCGGCGTTGAAGATTCCAAAATTTCGAGTTAGCTCGATCGCGATTTCTGCTCAATGCCTTACGCTCTGCCGCTTTGATCGTGAGAGGCCTACAGAAGGAGTTGCCATTTCATACCTGCGTCGGGCGGCGATGCTGAGGCGAGGCGAACTGGGTGGCAGGGCGCGGCTAATGAGTGCAAAAGGCGCGACCACATACAAGAGTATTTGGGAGCTTGACCGCCGTTGCGATAGCCTTGGTGTAAGGCGTGACAAGCGGTCAACCGGAACCCTAACCTCTTATATTAACTATTGCTTATCCGGGCGCCTGAGCCTGGATCCGATTTCGTTGTGGGAAAGTGGAATTCCAAAGGAAGATATTGCTGGTGTATTTCCAAACACCTCGATTCTTGGAGCAGTTGATCGATTGGGTGTGTGCAATTCTGACTCACCATTTCATGGCGCAATCCTTGCGTCGGGGACGACAGACAGTGTCGCATCGTATTACGGGGCAAGTGATCGCCCAGGTTTTGCGATGATATACGCCGGAACGTGGGGCTCTGTATTTACAACACCCAATAACACCAGGGAGATAGTTAGCGCTTCACCGCTTTTACCACCTTATAGATGGGCGGTATCTGTTGCAAATTTCGGGCAGGACATCGAAGCACTTGCAAGAGGGGCGAACGTACGGGTCTCAACGCTTCTCAATTATGCCGCAACAAGTCGTCTGAAACACATTCGGCGAAAGTCACGACCGTCTAGAAAGACCGATAGCGGGGATTTAACTTTGATTGCGACTGCGACAAATTTGGCGATCAAGAAAATCGCGGATTTTGCAAAGAGAGCCCGTGGAGTCGCGATAAGACTACAGCGAACAAAGACACCACTTGTAATTACTGGCGGACTGGCGGAATCGGAGGCATTTTGTCTCCTTTTTAGATCGCTTCTTGGAGTTCAATTGAACAGGTCGTCAATAGTTCATGGCTCTTTTGGAACGGCCCTAATAGCGGCGCACGCGGTGGGGATCGATATTCAGCGGAGTCCTGAACAACCAATCAACGAATCTAATCCCATTGAAGCCTAGATGGATGAACCTACGGCGTCTTTCTTGGGAATCCAAAAAACGTATCCCCCCGTAATCTCGACAATGCTCAGACGCTTGTTTAAAGATATCATAATTCCGGTTTTGCTGACTCTGAGCATCGGAATTTGCGTCAATATTCTAACGGGAAGCACGATGGCGTGGCCGGCGCGTCTTATCGCCAATCTTCCGCAGGTAATTAAGGGGCACCCACTGAGATTCTTTGGTGCTGTGGTGATCCTCTGTTCCCTTATCGAAGCTGCACTGGTCCTGAGGCTCGGCCACAACTTTGTTCGTTGGGCTGCTCGGCATTATGAAAAAGCTGGTGTACACGCTCGACCGACAGTTGTGAGAGTCTGGGACGATTGCCCCGCGGTGACGGGCCTTTTTGGAAGAAGAACTAAACTTACGCAAATGCGTCGCCTGCTAAGACGCGGTAGTCAGATTGTGATATTGGAAGGTCACTCGGGAATCGGGAAAAGCAGCCTAGCGGCGCTTGCGCTGCGAAAGATGGAATCAAGATTCGATGTCGTGTGCTGGCATTGCTTCCGATATAATGCGAGTGTAGAGGCCTTGGTGGACACGGTACTAAACGTTGTAGATGAAAAGACATCGACCGACTTGCACGATAAGATATCCCGCCTCGCCCAAAAGCTACATAGACGAAGGTGCATTTTTGTCTTCGATGGTGCCGAGCACATCAGGGCGAGTAACAGCCCAATACTAGGGCAGCTAATTCGTCAGTTAAGTGCAGTAAGGGGGCTTTGTGTTCTAATTACAACTACCGAAGTTTTTCCGAATTCACTCCTCGTTGGTACCCCGTTTGAGATAACCCGTATTCAACTCAAGGGCCTATCGCGTCCGGACATTGCGAAACTAGCAAAAAGCATAATGCCTGGGCACTCCCTCTCAATCGCCGAAGGGGAATTGCTTGAGAGCCGCCTCAACGGAAATCCTCAACTGATTCGCTTGGTTCTTGACGATGCGCAACGGCGATTCGCGGGCGATGTTAAAAGGGCGATAGAGGTCGCAACAAAAGACGCGGTCTCGACAGTGGATACGCCGCTAGACCATCAGATGTCTTTACTCTCCACCGACGAACGCAACGCATTGTTTGCTATTTGTCTGTGGGGAAAGCCGTTTACGGCAGCTGACTATGAACAGTGGATTACTAAGGCCTTTAACTATAGCGAAATACCAAGCTTTAGAGGGCTCACTGAAAAACCTTTGTTTTTTCAATGACCGGTTGTCCCGCTATGGAATGATCGGCCTAGTGCATGAGCGAATCCGAGCAAAATTGTGTCGAATGATAGAGAATCTCAGTGACGATTTGGATTCATTCGCGGTGGCCCATGCCCAATGGCCTCAGGATGTGCGGTCGGAAATTATCGAGTCGCTTATAAGGCCCGCCTTGGGGCGGATGGTTGAACGCCTTGGCACCACCGCGGCTCTAGATGGGTATCTCATAGGGAGGCTGGGCAGTATCGGGAAGCCGGGAATCTTTATTACGACAAACATTCTCTGTATTCGGCGAGCGCACAACGACAGCCCAATCTCTTTAGATCTCGCCGGTAGGAGTCTGAGAGGGGCGGATTTTAGGGGCGCCTTGCTTTGGAAGAGCGATCTCACCGGTTGTCATCTTAACGAGGTGGCGTTTTCTGATGCTATAGGATCGATTTGCAGCGTTTCAAGGCAAGGTGCAGACGGCGAGCCAATTGCGATAGGCTTGGCCTCCGGTGCCGTTGAGCTACGTACTGCAGAAGGTGAACAGCTATTAGCCAGAAGTACTAGACTGCACACGCAAGCGGTGCGGTTTGTTCACCACGTAGCAGCCACTCAGACGATTATTTCCGGATCAGAAGATGGCAGAGTTGTGGAATGGAAATACCGGTCTCGCTCCAGCGAACTTTTGTACTCCCACGACAGCTGGGTGTGGGATGGTTCAATTCACGATTGTCTGTTGGCGACTATAGCATCCGACGCGACAGTACATATTTACGACCTAACCGCTCACCGACATATAGCCCAACTATCATTGCCCGCTGACCGCTACTGGTGTGTTCAATGGTTTAAGGGGTTCTTGTTAGTTGCGGGAGAGTCGGGGAAGCTATTGGTTACGACTGAGCTAGTGGTGGATGAGGCGCGGGTATGTACGAAGCCGGAGGTGGTGACGTGGAGATCGGTTTGGGCTTCAAAAGCACCAATCAAGGCGCTCGCGGTGCATGAACAGAAGATTGCTTTGGGATTGGCAAACGGATGCATACAGTTTCTACGGCTAAATGGCGGTGAAGCAGGAGACGTAAGGGATGTCCATTCTCTTGCTGGCGGGACGGTCCGATCGGTTGAATGGCTTTCGGAATCGACGCTTGCCTCGGCAGGTGACGACGGTGTGGTGCGTATCACAGAGGACACGACAGACGGAGCAAAAACAATGTCTCTGTCTGCATGTCATTCTCGGATTTGGCAGTTGCGGCGGCGGGCCACTGCTGCTGGCTCGTTTACTACGGTTGGCGACGACAGAGCCATTCGAATTTGGGACGCGAAGCGGAGTCGATTTCCGATTGCCGTCCGCTCGGGGTATGGACTGTCGATTCGGACACTTGATGCGCTGGGTGGAAGGGTTGCATACACTGGAAATGATGACTTTATTCGACTATTATCGGAAGGGACGCTACAAATGCAGCGAGTATCGGTGGTTAAGAGACACTCCAGGATTGTCGGGGCGTACTTTACCCACGCCGATACCATGCTTGCGACTCTTGATACTGGCGAGTTGGCTATAATATCGAACATTTCCGCTTCACCACTAATTGATCCAAACGAGTGGCGTCGCGCGCACCTAGGCCCTATAGAGTGTTTGGTACCATCTGGGCGCCGGGACCTATTTCTTACGGGCGGGGAAGATCGAAGAGGTTGCGTATGGCGGTACGACGGCACTCTGACGGCCGAGTTGAAGGGTCATCATACAAGTCGAATTTGGACTGGCTGCTTTTCGGACGATCAAAGCGTAGTGGTCACAGCCGGCGGAGATTTTTCTCTCGGTTGGTGGGACTGCGGCAATGGAAGTCTAATTCAGACTTCCGTCGGGCACGCTAGTTTGGTCTTCGCGGTTGCGTACTCAGTAACCGGCCATCTCGTCTCAGCAGATAGTAGTGGGTTGCTGTTGACATGGGCTGGGAAAGAGGTCGTGGCAAAGCAGTCTCTAAAAGACTTGCTGCGGTTCTTTTTGCGTACACCCAACGGTCTCATTGGTGTTGGAAGGTCACTGAAGGCAGAGGAAGGGTGGTCACTTCTAGTCATTGCTTCCGACGGAGCGATCAAGCAGCGATATGTCTATCCTAAAATGCACGGGAGTGCCCGAGCGGCGATCATCCTTGCCAATGGAAATGTTCTGGTTGGCGGTGACGGGACCCAGTTGCTCGTGGTCAACGTAATGGACGGGAGGATACTAAAGGAGGTCAATACCATAGGGCCATACGAAGGAACTAAGGTATCAAAAGTGCAGAGTTTCATGGACCCCTTGGCTTTACGGAGCATCGAACTGCTCGGGGCGCGGCTGATCTAATTTAGTACTGAAGGTGGAGGGCGCTGGGTAGCTGAACAGAATGTTCGGTCATGCCGGTCGAATAAAAACGGCATGATCGCGAGAAACCAAATTATAATTTACCCACAAATATATAGTTTGCTCGCGAGGGCAGGAGTAGGTTGCGATCGAAAAAATCCTGGTGATTTGTGAAGGTTTGAGGAACAGCACAACTGATGATTCCCGCGGCATTAGCAGCGGCGATACCGGCGTGGGTGTCCTCAAAGGCGAGGCACGAGGAGCCTTTGATTCTCAGTTTATTGAGGGCAAGTAGATAGCTCTCAGGAGCTGGTTTGGGAGACTTAAAATCCCCACTAGCTATGATTAGAGAAAAGCAATCAAGGATCTTGTGATGCAGCAGAGTTTGAGCAACTATCTTGTGGCTAGAGCCCGTCACCATGCCAACGGTCAGGTGCATGGAAATGAGGAGATCTATGGCGGCCGCAATGTCAGGCATTAATGGAACCGGCATGTTCTGACAGGTGGCCTCAAACGAAGCCTCTTTTGCTGCTATCAACCTGCGTTGATCTATAGGGACGGCGGGATTTGAACGGGCGATCGCAGAGGCTATCTCATGATGTTGCCTCCCAACACAATGTTCTGAATAAAAATGTCGATCGATTCTAATAACATACTCCGAAAGCGCGTTGTTCCAGGCGACCAGATGGAATTCGTCTGTATTTGCGACGGTACCGTCAAAATCAAGGAGGACCGCCGCGATGGGAAGCGCGCGCCCTTTGATCAAGTCGTGCATTTGGTTTTTAAGCCACTGATTGAAGATGGGCATCTGTCCAGCAGTCAACTTCATGAGACAAAACGCTATGTGTGATCTCGACCGCGTGATAAGCTACCGCTATGCGAGCCCGCGTAAATCGCTCAGTTAACCTGCATGAATTGGCGGTGAGCCAGGTCAAGGCGTCTCTTATTCGGGCTGCGACGGCTTCTGAGTCCATCGTGGTGCGAGAATTCTCAACTTGTCCGAAAGCGAACCGGTTTTTGGGTCTTTCGCCCTGCGAGCCAGACGGATTCGTGAGAATCATTGAGATGCGTGGCAATCAGACAAGGGAACATCTCTTTTATCTTGAAGTTGATCGATCGACGGAACCATTGGCGGTGCTCGAAAGCAAGGCTCAGAGATACTCATACCATCGGTATTCCGGCCAATTCGCTGAGCAGTGTCCCAGATCAAAGGCTATAGATTGTTCAGGTTCGTTCCGCGTTATGTTTGTCCTTCATTCAAACGAGCGACGAAATAATTTCATCGAAGTATTACTCCGGATGAAGCCACAGATTTTAACTCAGGTTTATCTCTGTACGATGCCCGAGGTTTTGACAAATCCATTGGGGGCAATTTGGGTACGACCACTTGATTACCGTGATGCTGCGACTGGAACTGTTTTCGACCGGGATTACTGCACCCATCGACAAATTTATGGACGCCAGCTCGCTCGTGACAGAATCGTCGAAAGCCGAATAGAAAAGCGGACTCTGTTTCAATAAAAAGCGACCCCCGTGGGTCGCTTGCGATTAGATCGCGAAACAATCTTCCAATTCACTGCCGGACAGGTCCGCTGGCTGCTGGCTTTCCTCAAGTTTAGCCCATCGCGAGAAGCGGCCTTGGGCCAGGCGAGGCAACAGCGCAGCAGCGAATTGCTGGTCAGCGGTAAGGATCCAAATGCGTCCTGACGGCTGGACCGCTTCAACGAGTAGCTTCGCTTGCTCGTCCAAGCAATCCGAGTCCATTACCGCGACTACGTTCTTGAATCCGTTTTGATAAAGCCACCAGACGGAGAAGAAGTCCTTGACGACGATGATCGCTTCGACGGGCTTCTCGATGCGATTTCCGTTATAGAGGACACGCGACTTTCGGAAGTCCAGGGTCACGCCGTTTCGTTCCCGTTTTGACGGAAAGAGAATGCGTGGCCTTTCCTCCGATACGTCAGCCTCATCGACAAGCTGGCCGGCATAACCAATGAGCCGACCGGCAGCATCGTTAAGTGGAATCGCTATCCTCCCTTTCAAAAGACCCCGCGAGCAGAAACCCAGGCCAAAAAAACTGAATCGTTTCCGGCATGAGGCAGTGATCGAGGAGGTACGAGTGCTCGGCATCGAGATCTTTCAACTCGAAGTCGAGAGGCTCGTTGACGAGGACTTTGGATGTCCCCGTCTTCACTGATCCCGTCGCTTTCTCGGTCGTCTTCTGCCGCTTGTCTTTCTCCTTCGGCAAAAGAGCTTCCTGGAGTTTGACCGCCACCTTGCGGAGAGCATTCCCATCGGCCGGGTCTACTTTCTCCATGAGCGCGGAGAACTCCAAGAGGTTGCCTTTCGCTTTGCAGCCGAAGCATTGAAAAATGCCCCGCTCCAAATTGGCCGAGAATGCCGTTGGCCCTTTCGGTCCGCTGTGGAGAGGCAGAGGGCAGGGGCCTTGATGCTGTGATCCGCTGCGCTTCACTTCGACATGGTAGAGGCGAAGTACGTCCTCGAAATTGAGCTTCGCGCGAAGCTCCTTGAAGTTGATCCAGACACGTCCGTGCACTGTGAATCCTTGGTTGAATGGTTAATGAGCTAATCCGGTCATTATTTAACCATGCCCAAGGACAGCGTCCTAATCCCCAAGCCAGTCGCGAATCCTCCGCTCTACCTTCTCCCGTGGCGTCGAGTATTTGGCGCACGAAAGCTGAATCAACTTTTCCCGCCTCTGGTGCTGCATACCCGTGGGCGGCAATGTTCTGCCGAGGATAGGTTCCCGGTCTTGGCCATTTACGAGGAGCTTTGCATAGATTTCCCGATTGCTAAGGCTCGTAAAGCGCTCCGCCGGGAAGTCCTTCCCAAAACTATTTTCCAACACTTCAGCGTCGACGTATCCCACACGGAACGCCACGAGCGATCCGACGTTCCCAAACACGGCGTCCCGGATTCCGGGCCGCAGTTGATCGGTGTACTGGTGGGCGAGGGTGAGGCACAGCCGATACTTTCTCGCCTCCGAAAGGATCGAGATGAACGAGTCCGAGGCGAAGGACTGGAATTCATCGACGTAGAGGTGGAAGTCCCGCCTTTTATCTTCAGGAGTGTCGGAGCGAGCCATTGCTGCGAGTTGGAATTGGCTCACGAGGAGCGCACCGATGAGGTTGGCCTTGTCCTCGCCGATCTTTCCCTTGGAAAGCTTGGCGATAAAGATGCGGCCTTCATCCATCATGAATCGGGCACCAATTTTGCTCCGAACCTGGCCGAGAACATTTCGGAGATGCGGTGACATAAAAAGTTGGCCGACTTTGTTTTGGATCGGCGCGATGGCCTCCTGCCGGTAGCGGCGGTCATACTCCTCGAACTCGTTAACCCAAAATGAGCGAACCATCGGGTCCTTGATTTGCCTGATAACGAACGCTCGATATCTCTCGTCCGAAAGCATTCGCGGAATGCCGAGGAGACTGACATTCTGACAATCGAGGAGAGCCGCAACGCAGGCATAAAGAATGTATTCAAGCCGAGGTCCCCAGGAATCCGGCCACAGATTTTTGAAAACGCTGACGATTCCCGATGCGGCCAATGGCCGCTGCTCGGGTGGGACGTTACTAACCACATTAAACCCGATGGGAAAGTCGGCGTCGGCAGGGTCGAAGTACACGACATCGTCCGCGCGATTCTTGGGGATGAGATCGAGCACGTTATCTGCAACGCCGCCGTGCGGGTCGATGAGAGCGAAGCCTCGGCCAGTGGCAATGTCTTGGGCGATGAGGTTTTCGAGGAGGGTGCTCTTTCCCGTTCCGCTTTTCCCGATGACGTAGAGATGATGGCGGCGGTCTTCGGAGGACAAAGAAAGGGGCACTGTTGTGCCCCACTGAACTCCCTCCCCGATGACAATGTGCTCGTTCATGTCCAAGCGTGCCTCTACTCCGCATTCAAATCCGCCGCATATCGTGACGGCGGAAAAAAGAGCAAAGGCGGCAGCAAACGGTTTTACGAGCTGCCGGGGTAATAGAGGCGCGTCTGAAGACGAAGCTTCTGTGCGGGAAAGGAAAAGTATATCACGCGCCTTCGGTCCTGGGATGTGGATAGCCGCAAAAAACTATTTTTCCCACCGCGCAGAATAATTTTTATGAACAAATAATATTAGCTTCCAGTATTTTTCCGGCTCCTTTTCCTTCATCGCCAAGAGTTCCGCCAGTTTGGCGGAAGCCGCTATCATCAGCTTTTTCATTTCATCGTCCGTTATGCGCGACAGTCCGGGTTTTTCCAACAACTTCGAATGTTTCCCAGCGTGTAGTTCTTCGATATAGCCATTTCGAAATGCGCAACAAGTGAGGGCGTTGGCCTCTTCTCGCATGGTCAGGGGATTCATGGTCGCTTGAAATAATAGCGGACGTTGATGATTCGGGCAACTTTCAGGCGAGGCTCGCATCCCATGGCAATCCAATTACCGGACCATGAGATTTATTACGGCCGCTCACGCGATAACGGGTTAAGAATAGTGCAGCTGCCCGTGCCGTCTTTTCCAATTGTACCGGCGGGTCAAGGTAGTGCCTGCGGCCTCCACCTCGCGCCTCTTCGCTTCCCCCTCGTTGGTCTTTGACCTGCCTCGGCGCTCCAAGGCGCTGTGACTCCCCCGGTGGAAAAACGGCATCAATCGGGCTTGCCGCCAATGATACCTCCGCAGGATGCGGAGTTGGCGCTCTCCGAGCGATACCACCGATGCGTATCTACGAAGCAAAGCTGTCGTTCCACCTGATTCAGGAAGGCCCCGCAGAGCCGGTCTCAAATCCCGCCAAGATCGTGGAGTACATGAGGGGCGGGTTCGATGAACTCCCACTCAATGAGATGCTCTACGTGATTATCCTAGACCGGAGGAACAAGCCGATGGGACGCCATCGGGTCACCATCGGAACCGCTACCTCTGCTCTCGCTCATCCCCGAGAGGTGTTCCGCATCGCCGTTGCCTCCAGTGCAGCGGCAATCGTAGTCGTCCATAACCACCCGAGCGGAGATCCGTCCCCCAGCGCGGCCGATGTTCAGATCACGCGACTTCTCAAGGACGGAGGACGCACACTTGAGATCGCCCTACTCGATCACGTTATCATCGGGAATCCGACTGATGATCCACTTGGACGCGGGTATTACTCGTTCCGGGAGGCCGGAATTTTATAAAGCCACTAACTCGCTCTCGCTGCCGCTAGTCTTCCAATGACTTCGGCCTCGAAATTCTCAAGTGACGTTTCGGCGAACACTCGCCCGTCACTTAACCAGTAGGCGCGGTGCGCGCCCGCGTTTGGTTCTGCGGCAATTCTCCAAGCTAGGCCGAGTTTGTAGCAGTAATCGCCGTCAGGTCGGGTTAGTGAATGCAATTTCAGATGGTCATTTTCCCATTCTTCATCCCATCGGTACTCCTTCTTAGCCTCAATCGCCACCAAATTCACGGGGAGCGTGCGCCGGTGCACAATAATGTCGGGCTTCATCCATGCGATACCGAGAGAAATGTCGTTCTTTGAACGATCGACTCTTCGGTTATATTCGCAATCGACGTCGAAGTCGGGAAACAGATCCTGAAGGTAGTAGCCCAATCTGAACGTCAGCGTTTGCTCAGATACCCCACGAGTGCCGAGGATTAATAAATTCCGGTCTACCTCAAAGAAAGTTCTGAACGCACTGGCTAGGAGAACTACAAGTTCCCGGGCTTCCGGTATGCCCTTAGAAATGGGCATTCGGAATCAGCCAAGCATCGTTCGGTTCATGTTTCTTGGCCACGGCTTCCTTGTAATGAGGAAGCAATGTGTTGATAGCCAAGTGCAGGGCATAGGCCTCTTCGTCGGCGTGTGACGAGGATGTGACATGAGGGCCACCCTGAACGGGTGTGTGGATAAAGTGACTCTGCGTAAAAGCGAACTTGGCGTGACCCTTAAGCAAGCGCCAGATGCGAATCCTGATTGGAATTGATAACTCTCCAATCGCGATTTCGTACTCGTTGTGCAAAACACAGGCTCGGTTGATCTCCTCGTCCTCCAATGCGTTCTCGATTGTCCATGACATGGGGGTATTGAAGGCGAAAGTAACTTTTCGGCAAGGGTATTACTCCTTCCGCGAAGCTGGGCTTTTCTGCGCCGGCCTAACCATTCACAACCGGCTTAACCATCGCTCCGTACTCAATGGTAATTTGAGCGAACG
>Ga0207032_1175_pt2 | contig 11998 bp, 8 predicted proteins | sample Alteio_BWMinCont_38_FD_153308 | JGI IMG/M metagenome (GOLD analysis project Ga0207032, IMG submission 153308) | Enriched cells from forest soil in Barre Woods Harvard Forest LTER site, Petersham, Massachusetts, United States -... | ecosystem: Environmental > Terrestrial > Soil > Temperate forest >... | reverse complement strand
TCAGCCTTATTCACGGCGATGATTAATTTCGAATCAGCCTTCTTCAAATAATCGAGCACCATCATCTCTGCGGTGACTTTGCTAAATGGGTCGATGATGTAAATCACTAAATCGGGTCCATCCAGTGCGCGAGTCACTTCTTGAAGCATGTATTCATTAATTCCACCTTCGCGAGCGCGGTGAATACCCGGAGTATCTACAAACACAATTTGCCCACGGTCCTCATTCACAATGCCGCGAATTTGATCGCGCGTGGTTTGCGCCTTTGGGGTGACGATAGAGATTTCTTCTCTTAAAATCGCATTTAAAAGTGTGCTTTTGCCAACATTAGGGCGACCAATTAATACAACAATTCCTGACTTCATTTTTCATCTCCTAGCGAAAGAACATCAGGAAGATTATTTAATGCATCACGGGCGGCATTTTGCTCAGCTTCTTTTTTAGATGGTCCGGTTGATTTAGCAATAATTTGATTACGAATACGAACTTCAATTTCGAACACCTTAGCATGATCTGGCCCGGTTGAGGCAATCAAGTGATAGGTCGGTGTCACCCGGTATTTACCCTGAACTTTTTCTTGCAATTGGGTCTTGTGATCTTGAAAAGAAATGGAGCAGTTTTCCTCACGAAACAGCGGCGCAAATAAGTATCGCACTACCGGATAAACAGCGTTAAACCCGCCATCAATGTAAATTGCGGCGATGAGCGCTTCAAACGCGCTTGAGAGAATGGAGGGCTTATCAGATCCGCCAGTACGCTGCTCGCCTTTTCCTAAGCGCACGAGCTCGCTCAATTTAAAAGTTTTGGTAATTTCATACAGCGTCTTTTCGTTCACGACGGCCGCACGCATTTTAGAGAGTTGTCCCTCAGTCGCATCGGGAAAGGATTCAAGCAATAAATCAGAAATCACCAGATCAAGCACGGCATCGCCCAAATATTCAAGACGTTCGTTATCTCGATACGCAAGCGCCCGATCTTGAAAATTTTCATGCCCGTAAGAAACGTGCGTTAACGATTGAATGAGCAATCGTGGATCGCCAAACTGATATCGAATTCTTTCTTGGAGTTCCTGGAGTGTCATTGTCATTGCAGTACCTCCACAGAAGACGGTTGGAGCTTCCCTAACCAAGTCACTTCTCCGCCGGCGCGGTCAACCAACCAGTTACTCACCTGTACATCAACCACTTGATTCAGCGGTTGTGTCTCCGTTTTAGAAAAAGGTAAAATCACTCGTTGATAGGTCGGCGAATAGCCAGACACCCAATCGCGAGTTCCATCTGGGCCTTTGACATAATTTTCAAGCAATACTCCGTGAACGATTCCACTCTCGCCCGTAAACTGTTGGCGCGACAAAGAATACCACTCTGTCAATCGTTCCATGCTCATCGCTTGCAACACTCGCGCGCGTTCCTTACGAACCGACGGAGCAACAACGTTAGGCAACCGAGTCGCCGGAGTACTCGCGCGCTCGCTATAAGGAAACACATGCAGTCGCTGCCAGTACAGTCCAGCCAAACGAGATACGCTCTCGTCAAAATCAACGGCAGATTCGCCGGGGAAACCCGTAATATAATCCATCCCCACAAACGGCTTACGCTTCATTTGCGATAAACGAGTCAAACAAGTTTCAACCTCAGCAAAAGAATATTTTCGCTTCATTAACTTCAAAACTTTAGAAGAAACATTTTGCAACGACACATGAAAATGTGGGCAAAACGATTCATGCGTTTCCATCAACTGAATCATGCGTTCAGAAATCTCAGTCGGGTCAAGCGATGATACCCGCAATCGCGGCAAAGAAGTCTGTACCAAAATCGCTTCCATCAAGTCATCAATCATTAATTTGCCGGCCCAATCGAGCCCATAATCCCCGATGTTCGTCCCCGTCAAAACCACTTCTTGAATCCCGTGCGCGGCTAGTTCTTGAATTTTTCCCACGACGTTTTCAATCGAAAGCGAACGCGCAGGCCCGCGCCCATAAGGAATAATGCAATAAGTACAAAATGCATCACAGCCTTCTTGAATTTTAAGAAACGCCCGAGTGCGAAACGTAGAACTCGCTCCCCGTTCTAATTTTAAAATGTCATCGAGGCGAGTTTCTGGCAGAGTCCATTCGCGGTCGAGAGGGTGGCGTGAAATTAATTCCGCGTAATTAGAAACTCCGCCTAAAATTTGTGCGGGAACAGACATGCTGGCAGCGCTATCGACAGAGCGACCAACCGAATTCACTTCCGCAGTGGCCGAGCCATCACCAGAATCTACTTCCGCAGCGGAGAAACTCTGCGTTAATAAAAATTCACTAATCAGTTCAGCCGCGCGAGTCTTATCTTGATTCCCAATGACGGCACTTAGCCCTTTAAGAAGCAACGCAGACTCAGGATCAACCTCTGCTCCACACCCCGTATAAATAATTTTCGCGCGCGGGTTCTTTCGATGAATATCACGAACCATTTTTTTAGATTGTTTGTCTGCTTCGTCGGTGACGGTGCAGGAATTGACGATCACTAGATCAGCGTCGTTTAAGTCACGAGTCGATGAGAAACCTTTTTCTGCAAGACCCACTTCTAAGAGCTGGCCATCGGCGTAGTTCGCCTTGCATCCTAAAGTTTTGACCATGAACTTTTTCATACTACTCACTTCAATCGGAGCTACTCGGTAGCTCGCTCTTAAACATGTTCGCCCGGGCCGCAAAGCCCAGATTGCCTATTCAGGCGCTTTTACCCCAAAAAGTCGGGCTCCGCCCAACACTTCGTTGCCCTGTATCCATATCACAATTTCGCCATGAAAGATATTCGCGTCGTCACCTTCAAGCGGGTTATCTAAAATCGCTTTTAGTCTGTCGCCTTCAAATTGTAATAACGTCACGGGCACTGGTTTCATTGAAGAATTCCAAATCATCGCGCATTTTAGCGCATTCATCTTCAGGTCTGGCAAACCAAACCAAGAGCCTTCTTCAAAATGCATCACTTCAATCGAGCGTTGTCTTAAGAGGCCCACGTCTACCCGGTGATTTAACGAATCAATGCCAAACACCATAAAATCGAGGTTTTGATCAAGCTGCGCGATGTATTTCTCGCCCACTCTTAAGCGGGTGATGTCGGCACAACTGCCCATCTTCATGCCTTCAATGCTGTAAACGTCGGCAAGCTTAGGTTGATCGGCCAGAACTTTTGCGAGTGCAGCTTTATAAAATTGATCCCAATCAATATCAAATGCTTTTGAAGTGAGGTCGAGCTCAAGCTCAATTGCAATTCGGGTCATCATCGCCACCGGAATACTTCCCAACGGCAAATCCAAAAATGGCAATTGCTCGCCATTTAACCCAATTAAAAAATAAGATTCATCGAGTGCAACGTCATCGTACCTAAAAACTTGGGTCTTTTTCTGCAGCGGATCCTGTTGTAAAAAAACACGATGCCCCGTCGCAATTTGCGTGAATTGGTACTGTTGTTGAAGTTGAAAAAGTTTTGGGAATAAAATTTTGTTTTGAAATAACCATTTTAGGTTCGTGCGCTTACCCGTAAAATTTTTACCAACCACGTCTTTATCTACGATTTGGGCAAACTCTTCTTTGCAATCTACTACTTGTACTGAAATCCCCAGCTTGCGTTCCAGCGCCACCATGGTTTCACGAACCGATTCAAGGCCAGTAATATCAAAGTGGATTCCCCGTAACTGAATCCCCTGCTTCTTTAACAACCAAGCCGCGACTAAACTTTCGGGACCGCCGCTTAAAGCGACTAAAACGCGATCTGAATTTTTCTCGGCACTCATGGGGTTGCCTCGGGAGTTGCGCCAGAAAAATCGCCAGAAAGATTTACAGTAGTTTTGCGAGCACAGATTTTTCTGATCGCCTCAACCAACCCACGAACATCTTCAAGCGTATTCGTCGGCCCAAATGAAACTCGAATTGCATTCAGCGCTTCTGATTTCGTCGCGCCCATTTCTACGAGCACTCGCGACGGCTCAATCGTCTTACTCTTACAAGCACTACCATGAGAAACCGCAAAGCCCGCGAGATCAAGAAGCTCGACCCAATTTTCATAGGTACTAAAATTTAAGAAACTAAAGCGAGTAGTGTTGCTCACGCGGGATTCATCCTGTCCCCAAATTTTGACTGATATTCCAGAATTTTTCAATTCGGATTCTAGTCCAGACTGTAGAACAGACGTTTTTGCAATAAAGTCTGCCACATCAATCGATTCAGCAGCGAACCCACAAGCCAAAATGCCCAAGGCATTTTCGGTCCCACCGCGCAATCCATGGTTCTGGGTGCCAATAATCAAAGGTTCGAGCGTATGCTCGTTTCGCGACCAAACCACCCCAGTGCCCGCAGGCGCACCAATCTTATGAGCAGAAAACGTAATCCATTCTGCGGGAGTCGCCTCAACATCAATAGAAATTTTTCCCCAAACCTGCGCCCCATCCAAATGAAGCTGAACCGGAATCGGGCTTTCAAGAATAATTTTCTTCAACTCATCCAAACGCGTAATCACACCCGTCTCATTATTCGCCCAAAAGAGGCTTAAGAAAATAGAGCGAATGCCTACTCTGGCGGCATCATCCAAATAAATTTTTAATTGTTCTAGGTCATAGTGACCTGAAGGAAGAAGAGGAAGGACGCGTAGCCACTTACTCTTGAGTTCGATCTCGGGAATGAGATCGTGAGTTGCAGAATGTTCGCCCGCGCCCAGGATAACGCCACCCTGGGTTTGAGTTAATCTGCTCATCGCTGATCGAATCACGGTTTGGTTTGCTTCTGTTCCTGACGAGGTAAACAAAAGTCTATCGGGGATGACAGAACTCCCAAGTGACCGCGCTATTTTCAGCGACGATAAATAAATTTGCTGTTGAATTCTTTGCCCTAAACGATGACGACTAGACGGATTCGCAAGAAAAAAATCTTCTTGTGAGAGAACGTCTATTAAGTTTTTTTGAACGAAATTCGTTAGGCCAGAGCCGGCATTGTAATCAAGATACCGGACGTTCTTTTGCCACATCCGAGTTCGCGCCTCCGCCGATTGATGCAGAAGGACTCTTGTTCAACAGTTGTGCTGCTGACTTTGGAAGTTCTTGCTGACCACGTGCTTTGCGAATGAGGTCGCCTACTGATGTAGTAGTCAAATACTCTTGCATGATCACGCCGAGATTTTCGAAATATGTTTTAGTTAAAACAAATTCTACCGTGTCACTTTTCAGATCTCCGGTTCCGACTAAATCTTTAGCTGGGTTGATGTTCTCACCTACGCTGAGTAAAACTTCTTTTACAGAAATTTCATCCATTGAACGGGCGAGTACGTATCCTCCACCTGGACCTCGAACACTTTTTACGACGGCACCTTTACGGAGTCTTCGAAACAACTGTTCCAAGTAGTGAAGGGAAATGCTTTGGCGTTCTGAAATTTCTTGAAGACGAACGGGTTTGCCGTTCGAATTAAAGGTTAGATCCAGAATCGCTCTGACCGCATATCGGCCTTTCGATGTTAGACGCATGTAAATTACCTCCTGCGTTAAATTAATGACCTCAACCCAGTCATACTTAACTGAGCGTCTATATCTTGTATCATTGTCCGCGATGTCGAGTCAACTATATAGTTTGTGTGTAATAAATAAGTAAACATCAATGAATTTAGTTGTTTAACAAAAGTAATGATTCCCGACATTTACACTTTTTTAGCAAAATTTCAGTTCCGCGTTGATTAAGCCGATCAGCTATATAAGGAGTACTTTTTTATGGCAAACGACAAAAAACCGCCGGCAGAGCCCACTACTTCAGGCATCTTTACGCTTGATCCTGAAGATCTCAAGAATGGAATTCCCGGTGTAACGACTCTTCTCTCGGTAAAACGCGACGGAAAAAAAATTACTTCATTAGAAAAAACAAAAACTTTCACTCGCCCGCCTGAATTACAAATTGATAATGACGTTGCAAAGAATGCTTCTGCTGGAAATCCTGCGCCTGCGAAGCTGGTTGTGCCCGCGCCTAATAATAAACCAGCGGCGCCTGCGAATAATACGGCCGCACCCGCTGCGGTTGATCGCGCACCCCGCGAATTAGAAATTCCAGAAAGCACTTCAGTGGGATTGCAATCAAATAGAAATGCGTCTGCACCCGCGTCTAAACCGGGACCTGCACGCAAAGCAAATTTCCCAGTAGAACAAATTCCTGCGACTACCACTCCGCTCCTTGCTACGCCCCCTAAGCCAAAACCCGTTAAAAAAAGCGCTTATGACGATGATACGCCAGAAAATACTTCTGCATTTCCTGCGAATACCAGCATTGATATTTCGCTTGAGTCTGCTGAAAAAGAACCGCCGTTAGAATTAACTTCGAGCTACCGAGTGCAATCCGTACGAGGTCAACCTGAGCCTATTGAGAAAACCACCCTCGCCCCAAAAAAATTGCGCGATTATGGTGTGGTATTCGAAATTCATTTTGATTTGAGAGACGGCAGTATGTATCAGTATGCAAAAGTGGTGAACCACAATAAAATTACTCTTGAACCTTGGCAACTTGCAATTCTAGACAAAGCAATTTTTAGATTAGACTTAATGTTAATCAAAACGCCCTTTACCGAATACAATTCCCAACAACAAAACGGCTTCATTTTTGATGCAATTGGCGCCGACCCCAAGATGTACATGCAAGTAGTTCAAGTCCACAACCCCGGCAAACGCCTCTATATATTAGTGTCGCAAACGACTTTGTTTGCGAAGAAAGACGAGATCATTGCATGCGTGCGCGCGAGTGATGGGGATATGTCTGGGACGATTGAAGTGGATTTGGCTGGGTAGGGTTATCTTCAATATAAGTGAGCTTAACCAACTTAAGATTAATTCAACAAATGCCATGTAAAATATTATTCCGATTGGTAAGGGCGAGTAAACATTCTGTTTTATTCTTAAATTGATTACAGTTTATTCACGTGTCGTTTTCGACCCAATTACGTTTCAGTTTATCATTCGATACACTTTTAGAAATAGTATTTTCAAAAAATGTGGGACGTTTAATGAAATCTGGATTGTTGTTAAGTTTATTTATAAGCGCTCTTTTATATTGTCAGCCAGCCCAAGCACAAGGCGGCCCGAGTTATCAATATTGCACAATGGTAATTGATCATTTGTACACCATTCTCCCCATTATCTATAACGAAGGATTATGCGTATCCACCAGCATTGCAGTCGTCTCTTGCCCATCGTTGGAATTGAGTGAACTTCTCCCTACTGAGTCTTGTATCGCTGCTACCGGGTACACGGCCGACGGAGTACCCTGTGATCCTGTTCAGGGAGGATGTGTTTTCAATACAATAGATCTACCTACTCCAACACCAAGTGAAGGTGGGGGCGGCGGTTCAGGCACAGGAACCTCAACCACTGGAACGAGCACTACCGGGGGAACTACAACCGGCGACTCAACCACCGGTGGTTCAAATACCGGCGGCTCAAATACTGGCAGTTCAAATACTGGCAGTTCAAATACTAGTGGTACAGATACGACCGGCACCACCACAACATCAACTGGAACCGATACTACGACAACCACCACTACCGGTGGCGAAAGTCCAACACCAACCCCGGAACCTACTGCAACTCCTCAAGCAACTTCTTCTCCCGGCGGAGGAACCCCAACTCCAGTGCCTACTGATACACCAGAACCAACTCCGAAACCGACCCCTGTTCCTACGCCAGTACCCACGCCAGCAGACCAACCTCCAGCAATTCCTCCAACTCCTCCTGGCCAGACAACTGATCCTAATGGACAAACTACCGGTACTCAAACTTCTATCATCATGGGAGTACCAAAAAATTCATCTCCTCCGTGCTCAACAAATTCAAATGCGAATCAAGGAACAACCATTGGAGACCCATGCAACATTGCGAATGGAACTCTCTGGCATACCGATCGCGATTTTTCTTTAAGCACAAGAACCGCTTCTACTATTTTAAAATTTGAGCGTACCTATGTAACACAAGCGGTAGCACCGGTCGGCGACATGGGATTAAATTGGCGCCATAATTGGGAAACTGCACTCTACTCAGAAAGTAATTCGAGCAGAAATATATTTTGGATCGATGAGTACGGCGGTCCTTGGATGTACTTTGCAAATGCCGATGGCACATTTACTTCTCCGCCGGGTGTATTCACCACTCTGACTGAATTTATTGATCACTATGAGATTAGAAAACCAGATGGAACAAGACTTATTTTCTCAAACGGACGTGCTCCTCACTCTCCGCCGGTGGGAAAACTTACTCAACTCATCGATCGTTACGGCGAAACCGTAAATCTTACCTATGGCTCAAACGGGCTCTTACAAAGTATTTCAAATGTGTTTGCGGGAACTCTCACGTTCACGAGAGATTGGTCAAACAGAATTGCTTCAGTAACAAGAGTTAGAGATAACCTCACTTATAATTACGCTTATATGAGTTACGGAAGATTAACTTCGGTAATTGATTTCGCTGGCAGGACAACGAGCTATACTTACACGAGCAATCAACCAAAGACCTACGCTCAGGGAATGCTCGCTTCAATTACTGATCCACTCGGCCGCACGCACGGATTCACTTATTATCCAAACGGGCAAGTGTATCAGCAATTAGAACCAGGAAATGCAGTTAGAAATTTTCAATATTCGGGAAGAGTACTTACTCCAGTCACTCAGGTCACCGACATCAATGGTCAGGTCACTACTTACCGTTACAATAATCTCCTGCTTTTAACTGAAATTGATTTACCTGACGGCTCTAAAAGATTCCAAAATTGGAACTCTTTATTGCAATTATCATCTTCAGTCGATGAATTGGGTTTTATCACCTACTATACCTACGACGCCCAAGGGAATTTGAATTCGATTCAAAAACCACTTGATCCGTCGCCTGTAAGACTGACCTACGATCCAATTTTTAATATTTTATCAAGCGTGACTCCACTCATCGGTGCAGCCACGACGAGTCAAGTAGATCCCGCAACTGGAAACATTTTGAATATCAAACAGACCGGCACGAATGCTTCATTGTCGCTTGCTCTCGGTTTTGACAAATTTGGAAATGCAATTTCCTTCAACAACGGATTAGCCAACTATGCGAATCAAACCAACACAAACGGATTTTTGATCAATAAATTTGACGCAAGAAACCCAGAATCACGAACTTATGATACCAAGGGTCGTGTCACTAACCGCACATTTAAAACCGGACGAAAACTCAGCTACACCTGGGATAATTTTGATAGGCTGACTCGAATCGATGATTCTGCAGGTCCCTCAACTGTTCTTACCTACGATGTCGGTGATCGTGTGATTTCAAAAACGTTAACGGATGGTAGCACCGATCAAACAACTTCATACCAATGGGACGAGAGAGATCGTTTGCTTAGCATGAAAGACCCTCTCGGGAATAAAACTTCATATCAATATGATTTAAACGGCGCAAATGGTCCTATCGTGATTGATCAACCGATTTCAAGCACTGACGCAAAAGGGAACTCAACTGAGTTTCAATTTGATTCTAGAAATCGAGTAATTAAGAAAACAGATGCAAATGGCAGTAACACCCAATACGGGTACAACTCTCGCGGCGATTTAATTCTTGTTACCGATGCTCTAAATCAAATGACTACATTTCAGTTTGATGGAAACGATCGATTAGTTAAAAGAATGAGACCGTCGGTCGCATCAAGCGGATCGCAAAATGTGAGTTTCATTGAAGTGACTAGCTATAATTTCGATGTGGGTGGCCGCTTGCTCAGTGAAATCACCAATTCCGCAGAAGCTGGTGTAACGCTAGTGAAGGCGTACACCTATGACGACTTCAATCGTCTAATCAGAAAAACACTTCAAAGAATAAAAAATGGAAAAGTGCTAAAGACCCAAGACGATTCAAAATATTCGTATCTTCCGATTCTAGAGCAAAGTTCATTGACCGAAGCAGACAATAAAATTGAAAAACTTTCTTTTAACGAAGAAGCGCTTCCTCCATTTGCAAATCTTGGTTACACCGTAAAAGCCACTGACAAACACAATGGTTTAGGAATCATCGAAGGAATTTTTAATATTACTCCAGACCCAACCGGTGGTGTAGCTGGACTCGCTGACTCAAAAGTCACATATCTTAATAAAAAATACGACCCTGCCGGCCGCTTACTCGAAGCAACTGGACGGTTAGATAATCAAGCCAGCAAAATTCATGACAATCTTCTTGATGTAGTCATGAGCTACGATTCTTTTGGTCGCATGAGTAAATTAACCACGAATACGAGCTTAAAAAAAGATTTGAGTTTTGATACCAATAATAGAATTTTAAGCCTAATTTGGAAGCAATCAGATAAGCATGATACCGATACGCTTACTCAAGAAAGCCTCTCATATGATCCGACTGGTCTTATCACTGCAAATGATCATGGAAAATTAAAACTGACTTATTCTTATGACCGAACTGGCCAGATCACTGAAACCGATGCTGCACTTTCGCTTGTATGGAGATTTTTTCATCAAGAGATTGATAAGACGCTCGAGTTTCATCGAAATTTCTCATACGACTTGGTCGGGAACCGCATAGACGACTCTTTGACCGGGGCCGCTCATTTTAAAAATGATTTCTTACTCTCAAATAAAAATTCAAGCTTTGGCGCAGATGCCGATGGTTTGGGTTTACTCACCACTCAAGTGACTAAGAAAATGAGCATGAACGAATTTTCTTATCGTATTGATGGAAAGCTTAGAGAATTTACAAAATTAGAAGAAGATTCTCATGATCGAGATTTTGATTCAAGAGATCCTGTTAAGCTTCAGGTGGTTTACTTTTACGATGCTTTGGGGCGCCGAATAGTGAAAAAATCAGGTAGGTCTTGCAGAAGATTTTCAAAAACATTTACTCAAACGTATTCATATTTGGGTTTAGAGGATCGAATCGTGTTTGCGAAAGACGGAGGGAATAACAAGTCTTTTTATTTAGATGGTAACGGAATCGATGAGCATCTAGGTGCAATTAATCGCGGGCATGCTCAATATTTTTTGACTGACCATCTGGGGTCGGTTGTGAATAGTCAGGCGTCAGGAAATTTACCGATTTACGGGACTTTTGGTGAGACGCTAGGAGTAAAACCGATCTTCAACGACGACACAAATCCTGTTCTTTATGGATTTGCGGGAAGACAGCTTGATCCTGAGTCCGGAACCTATTATTCTAGAGCTAGAAATTATAATCCTGAGACTGGAAAATTTATGCAGAAGGATCCGATAGGATTTGCAGGTGAAAATATTAATTTATACGGGTATACTAAAAACTCGCCGATAAGCAATGTAGATCCATTTGGATTGTATGGTGTAGTTGTACCATTTCCAGTTTGGCCATTTCCCGTTCCGATCGTCGTGATTCCTGGTGCCTTTCCGCCAAATCAAACAAATACTACTTTGGTAGCACAACTTTTGGCGCTTTATTCAAGAGCATCTACTCTCAAGGATCAACAAGATGCTCTGCAAGACCAGTTAGACAATCTACATCCTCCGCTCACTGCTGATTCAATTTTAAAACAACTACAAATAATTGATCAACAGATGAACCAAATAATTAATGAGTTCTTAAGCTTAGTATCCGGTTCTTCAAACACTCAAGGTGAAAATGGACGGTGTATGCTATGAGTCCTATCACTAAAACTCTACAGGCTATATATACAATTGTTTGGTACTCACCCATATTTATTGTACCTGCAATAACATTAAAACTAATTTTTCAAATGAGCGAATTTAGAGCAGAACTGCATAAACGAGGACTTTTTTTTGACTTTGGTGGCTCTCTGATGATTTTGGGCTTAGTTCTTTTGTCTACAATTGCTTTCCCATATTATCGTAAGAAATTCAACAAAACCGCTTCTGTGCCAATATCAGATAACCAAAAACCAATTTTTAATAAAAAAAGCAATAGTTGCGATGATCGCAACATTTATGCAGTTCTGCTCTAAATTCGCTCATTTGAAAAATTAGTTTTAATGTTATTG
>Ga0207032_1180_pt2 | contig 12022 bp, 13 predicted proteins | sample Alteio_BWMinCont_38_FD_153308 | JGI IMG/M metagenome (GOLD analysis project Ga0207032, IMG submission 153308) | Enriched cells from forest soil in Barre Woods Harvard Forest LTER site, Petersham, Massachusetts, United States -... | ecosystem: Environmental > Terrestrial > Soil > Temperate forest >... | reverse complement strand
TGTGATAAGTTTACCGATAAACCGGTTTCTATTAAATATAACGATGGCGGAAAAGACCAGGTATGGGAACCCAAGAATGCCGATTGGAAATTTACTAACCAGGAAATGTCATTGCGCTGGGCAATGGGTAAGTCGGTAAATTCTATCACCGCACAGGTAACCGAGCAGGTTGGCTGGGCAAAGGTGGTTGAATATGCGCATAGATTGGGTATTGAAAGTCCGCTGAAATCAATTCCTTCCGTATCATTAGGCACTAATGATGTTTCTGTTTACGAAATGGTACGCGCTTATAGTACTTTCTTAAATAAAGGTCAAAAAATAGATCCGCTGCTGGTTACTAAAATTACCGATCAGGCAGGAAACGTACTGCAGGAGTTCACCCTAAAAACCGAGCAGGTTTTAAGCGAAGAAACCGCGTGGTTAATGCTTTATATGTTTAGGGGCGGTATGGAAGAACCCGGCGGCACCTCACAAGCCTTGTGGGAATATACCGGACTTTGGAAAAAAGATAACCAGATAGGCGGCAAAACCGGTACTTCGTCTGATTATGTGGATGGGTGGTATATGGGCATTACCAAAGATTTGGTTACCGGTATCTGGGTGGGCGCCGATGACCGCAGCGTACATTTTACCAACTCCGAAACTGGCGAAGGTTCGCACACCGCACTACCCATCTTCGGCAGCTTTATGCAGCGAGTTTATGCCGACCCGAATTCAGGATATACTTACGGCGCGTTCCCAAAACCGTGGAGCAAGATAACTAGTATGATTGCCCATCACCAAGACTAAGTGCCGACTCCACCGCTACGGATAGCTTGAACATGCCTATTGACACAACGGGGATATTACCAAAAATTCCTACTACCGAAACACCTGAAAATAAACCCGAAAACAAATAATTAGTTTGAAAATATAGCAACCTTTATAGTAACTACAGAGTATTAGTTTATAAGTATCATTTGCTTAAATTAGCGCCATAATACATCCGTCGCATGAATAAACTTTCATCCGTAATACTCAGATCACAAAAAGTTTTTCGCGTATTTATTTTTCTTATTATTTTAACCGGCTTTAGCTACACGGCAAGGGCCCAATATTTTGGTCAAAATAAGGTTAGGTATAAAAACCTAAAGTTTAAAATTTACAGAACCCCTCACTTCGAGATCTATTATTATCTTAAAAATGATAGTATGATCAAACGCTTTGCGCAGGAAAGCGAACTTTGGTATACCTTACATCAACAGGTTTTCAGGGATACTTTTAAAAAGCCCAACCCCATTATTCTTTATGCCAATCACCCTGATTTTCAGCAAACCACGGCCATTGATGGTGAGATTGATGTAGGTACCGGTGGGGTTACGGAAGGTTTAAAGAATCGTGTGGTAATGCCGGTGATGGAGAATAACCAAATGACAAGGCACGTGATCGGTCATGAGTTGGTTCATGCTTTTCAATATCATATGTTATTGGAAAAAGAGGAAGCTAATTATGACAATATCAACACCTTGCCATTATGGATGATAGAAGGCATGGCCGAGTATCTTTCGTTAGGTAAAAAGGACGCTTATACGGCTATGTGGATACGTGACGCCTACCTGAATCATGATATACCAACTATCAAACAACTAACCGAAAGCAATAAGTATTTCCCTTATCGTTATGGCCAGGCATTTTGGGCATTTATCGGTTCAACTTATGGCGATACAGTTATCATGCCCTATTTTAAAAATACGGCCCGGTTCGGCCTGGGTTACGGTACCAAACGGACCTTCGGTTATGATGACAAAACACTTTCGTCTCTTTGGAAAAATTCGATTGAGGCAACCTATAAGCCTTATTTAAAAGATACGGTACAAAAGCCTGTTGGCCATTTATTGATCAATGATAAAAACTCAGGCAAAATGAACATTGCCCCGGCGGTAAGCCCAGACGGTAAATATGTAGCGTTTTTATCAGAGAAAAACCTGTTTACTATTGATCTTTTCTTAGCAGATGCCCAAACGGGAGAAGTAATAAAGAAACTAACCAGTAAAGTATCCAATTCGCATATCGATGAATTTAATTTTATCGAATCTGCAGGTACCTGGTCACCGGATGGTAAGAAGTTTGCCTTTAGCGTATTTAACAAGGGCCGAAACCGGATGCTGGTAGTTGAAGTGCCCAGCGGTCGCATCCTGGATGATGTATCCATGGGTAAGGCCGAGCAGTTCAGTAACCTTTCCTGGTCGCCGGATGGCAAAGAGATTGTTTTCCAGGGCTTATCTGAGGGCCAGGGCGATCTTTATTTGTATAACTTCGATACCAAAAAAATAAAACAGCTCACTAACGATAAATATTCTGATTATCAGCCCAGTTTTTCAAGGGATGGTAAAAAAATTATATTTTCCAGCGACCGAACAACTTATGATCAATCTTTATCACAAGAAATCACCTTCAATTTAGCCGAATATGATTTGGCAACAGGCAGAATAATCAACTTCAACATCTTTAACGGAGCCAATAATTTAAACCCGCAATATTCTTCGGATGGCAAGCAGGTATATTTCCTGTCAAACCGCGACGGGTTCCGCAACCTGTATCGTTATACATTCAGCAATGGCAAAGTAGAGCAAATGACCGATCTCTTTACCGGTATTTGTGGTATAACCGAGTATTCCCCGGCATTGAGCATCTCAAATAACAATGATGTAGTTTATTCTTATTACCGCGCCCAAAAATATGCCATTTATAATGCGAAGGTATCTGATTTTACGCCGAAGGTTATCGATCCCGGAAATACAAATTTTGACGTAGCAATGCTTCCACCCTTTAATTCAGTGGGGGTCGATCTGATCAATTCAAATCTGAATAATTACCTGGCCTATAAAAAATTCCCTGCCGACTCTATCAAAACACAAGCATACCAACCCCGATTTAAACTGGACTACCTGGCCAGTAGTGGCGTTGGTGTATCGGCAAGTGCGTTTGGTACGGGTCTTGCAAGTGGTGTACAGGGCGTATTTAGCGATATACTAGGGCGCAATCAAATTTATGCCGGGGCGGCTGTAAATGGCGAGATCTATGATTTTGGTGCGCAGGTACTTTATATAAAACAAACCGGGCGATGGAACTTTGGTGGCGGGATATCACATATCCCCTACCAGTTTGCTAATTATAATGTGGTAGCCACCACCTATACCACTAACGGTAAAACCGTACCTGCAACCGAAGAAAGATATGATCTTATCCGCATATTCCAGGATCAGGCCTCATTATTTACCTCCTACCCAATATCCAAAACAACAAGGGTTGAATTTGGCGGAGGTGCCGCAGAATATTACTATCGTGTTGACCGCTATAGCACAATTTACGATACCACAGGAAATATATTAAATTATCAAAAAACACACATATCAAACGCGGCCTATAATGCTGACCCGCTGAATAGTGGCACTATTCTAAAACCGTTTACCATTTACCAGGTAAACACATCGTTAGTAGGCGATAATTCCTTTTTTGGCGTGGCTTCACCGCTAAATGGCTTTCGTTATCGCTTAGAGGCCGAATATGATTTTGGCACTTACCAGTTTTTTGCGCCTACTATCGATCTGCGAGAATATGTACGGGTTGCCCCGGTAACTTTTGCTGCACGCTTATATGGATATGGACGATTCGGAAATTCTAACGGTTTATATCCGTTATATGTAGGCTACCCATTTTTAATACGCGGGTATGAAGCGCAAACTTTTTATAACGGAAGCAGCAGACCTAGCAATGGCTTTACTATTGATCAGCTTTCAGGTACACGGACAGCCGTAGCTAATTTTGAAGTACGATTGCCTTTTACAGGGCCCGAAAAGCTTTCTCAAATTAAATCAAGATTCTTCTTTTCCGAGCTTAACTTTTTCTTTGATGCGGGTTTAGCCTGGAATGCCGGTAACCAGGTAAAATTCCAAATGGCGCCTGATCGCATTGGAACAGATGCAAGCGGCAACGCAGTTTATAATACAAACGAGCGCGTACCTGCCTTAAGTACGGGAGTTTCATTACGGGTGAATGTATTTGGTTATTTTGTATTGGAGCCTTACCTTGCTATTCCTTTTAACCGTAATGACGTTAACAAACCTGTATTTGGCATTGGGTTTACGCCCGGATGGTAATGAGGTATAAGTTTATTTAAACTAAAACTCTAAATAGCAGTTTAATAGTAATAATACTTAATAGTGCTATGAAGAAACAGGTTTTGTTGGCTTTGCTCCTTTTAAATTCCTACACTTTATTCGCACAAATTCAGTCTACAGCGCCTGTCACGCCTGCCATTAGTGATATTAAACCCAATACAACTACATCTGCGCCGGTAAAATCGTTTCATAAATTGGCAAAGCTGCCATCCAGTAATATAATAGATGAGCTGACCCGTGAAAAATCATTCAGTAAATTTTTTAAGGCACTACAAGTTGCAGGATTGGTTGAAACGTTTAAAAGCAAAGGGCCAATTACCCTGTTTGTACCCAGCGACGAAGCTTTTGGAAAAATAGCTGCAGGAAGATTAGATACCTTATTCGACCCGGATCATAAGCCCGACCTTATCGCCTTAATAACCTATCACGCAATTGTCGGGACTTTAAGCCTGAAGGACATCAATAAAAAAATCAACACCGGAAAAGGTGCTGCATTTTTTACAACCCTGTCAGGCGGCAAACTAACCGTTAAAAAAGATGCGGATGGCAATACCGTTTTTGTAGACGAAAATGGTGGTCAGAGTATGATTAGTAAAACGCCCGCACAACCGGGTAATGGTGCTTTATTTGTATTAAATAAAGTGTTGATACCTAAAAACCGGCTATTTTAAACAGACTAAAGCGTGACAAACCACAACAATAAAAATTCCGTAATTGAGTATAATACATTAAACCACGTATAAACTCCAATAAAAAATACAAAGATGAAAAAATCAATTTTAGTAGTGATCCTATTGGGCGCAGTCGCCTTTTTAGGTTGCCAAAACGGTAACGGACAAAATACAGCATCAAGATTAAGTAAACCAGCCGAAGAGTGGAAAAACCAGTTGGATGCAAACGCTTATCACATTATGGTTGAAAGCGGAACTGAGCCGCCTTATCATAATGCCTACTGGAATAATCACGAAAAGGGCGTTTATGTAAGCGCTGCAACAGGCGATGTACTGTTTTCATCAGATGATAAATACGACAGCGGCACCGGCTGGCCAAGTTTTGTTAAGCCGGTTGATATGAAAAAGATCAAAATAGTGACCGACAAAACTGATGGCATGACGCGCGACGAAGTTATCGAAGCTAAAACCGGCTTACACCTGGGGCACGTTTTTGACGACGGCCCGGCAGATCGTGGCGGTAAAAGATACTGCATGAACTCGGGCGCGCTGAAATTCATCAAAAAGTAGCTACCCGCGCTGATAAGTTTACTGAAGGTCGTAATTGCGGTCTTACTCTTAAACCACTTTCAAAATTCAATCCAATGGTCAGGTCTACCCAATCCGGGTTAACAGATCTGATCATTTTTTCTTTTTGCGGCCTGGTATATGTACTTACCATTTTAAAACGCTCCATTGCCTGCTCTTCGGTATTTATCTCTTCAAAATAGACCAAACGGTTTAAATGCTGCGCGCAATCAAAAAACAAAGTAGGCATTTCGCTATAAAATTTCAACGTTTTTAAAAGGTCTGAGCATAAACCTACGTGCAGGTTATTCCGGTTTCTGTCTGTAATAATGTAAATAAAGCGTTTCATTGAAATAAAAATTTTATTGTTTAAAAAATAATTACTAATTTTATGAGCATAAAGTTACTAATATTTTTAGCAATTCCAAATTTTATGTCAACAATTCCATCAAATATTAAATTTCTCAGGAAAAAAAAGGGTTTGACCCAGCAACAATTTGCTGATCAGATAGGTATCAAACGCTCGCTTGTGGGCGCCTATGAGGAGGAAAGGGCTGAGCCCAAGTATGAGTTACTAAAAAAAATAGCATTATTTTTTGATATTTCGGTAGATGATTTCATTAATGAAACCATTACGGAGAAATGGTCGCCAAAACCCAAAAGCAACCAAGCCAACCTACGTATATTAAGTATATCTGTTGACAAGGAAGATAATGAGAATATTGAATTGGTACCCATGAAAGCCAGTGCCGGTTATTTAAATGGTTATGCCGACCCGGAATACGTGGCGCAGTTGCCCAAGTTTTATTTACCCATGTTTAAACAAGGAACTTTTCGTGCTTTTGAAATAAAGGGAGATTCCATGCTGCCGCTGGTATCAGGCACTACTATTATCAGTGAATATGTAGAAAACTGGACCGATATTAAGCCCGGCGAAACTTATGTTGTTATCTCAAAAACAGAAGGTATAGTATATAAACGTATAGGCAACAAGTTTAAAGACAGTAAGAAGTTAAAATTGATTTCAGACAATCCGGTGTATGAACCATACGAAATTGCCGGTGAAGACGTTTTAGAGATATGGAAAGCAAAAGCGTATCTGTCGACACACTTACCTTTGCCAACGCCCGAACCAACTATGGAAAGCCTGACCGCCATGATGGCGCAAATGCAGCGATCTATAGCTAAAATGCAAAGCAACAATTAAGTTACATATTGTGTTTTAAACCTTAACCACATATCTTTATCAAATACTTTAAAACACTTTAAACTTAAAAAAATGAAAAAACTATTGTTAATGTGCTGCATCCTTTTAGGGATTACTGCAGTTAGCCGTGCCCAGGGTGGTGGCGGTGGTGGCAGACCTCCAATGAGTCCTGCAGATCAAGCAGCAAGGCTAAAAACATCTTTAGCGCTTACTGATGACCAAACAGCAAAAATTACTGCTATTTATGCTGCACAGGCAAAAAGCAATGATAGCTTAACAGCTGCCGGTGTAACCGACAGAGCTGCAAGGCAACCAATCAGAGCAGCTGCAACAGCCAAAATTAAAGCTGTTTTAACACCAGATCAGGCTGCTGAATTTGACAAACAACAAGCTGCTATGCGCCAAAGAGGCGGTGGTGGTGGTGCCGGCGGCGGCGGTGGTACTCCTCCTCCACCACAACGCTAATAAAACCATTAAAATAAAAAACGGCGTTATAGCCGTTTTTTTGTTTTAATATAGTTTTCATAATTCTATATTAGCAAAACCAAATTTTAACCCCTAAAAAATCTAAAAACATGAAAAAATTATTGTTAGTGTGCTGTATCGTGATTGGTATCAGTGCAGCAAGCCACGCACAGGGCAGACAAAGACAAACTCCTGAACAGCAAACCGCTGCTTTGAAAACATCATTGACACTTACTGATGACCAGGCAACTAAAGTTATGGCTATTTATACTGCCGCAGCAAAAACCAATGATAGCCTGAGAACTGCTGCAAATGGGGATTTTCAAGCTATGATGCCTAAAATGATGGCAACAAGAACTACTACAAATGCAAAAATAAAAGCCGTTTTAACTGCTGATCAAGCTGCTGCATTTCAAAAACAATTAGATGCGCAAGCTGCCAGAATGCAACAAGGCATGGGCGGCGGTGGTGGCACCCCACCTCCACCACAACGCTAAAATGTTGAGTATATTAAAACAAAAAAACGGCTTGCGGGCCGTTTTTTTGTTTTAGATCAATTTCATAACTTTATATTCAATTATAAATAACCCCTTTAATAAAATAAGAAATGAGAAAATTATTTTTAATGTGCTTATTCGTTATCGGGATAAGCGCTGTTAGCTTCGCCCAGGGCGGAGGACAATCTGCTCCTGCTGATAGAGCTGCAAGGTTAAAAACCTCACTGGCACTAAATGACGATCAAACCAACAAAATTGCTGCCATTTATACAGCACAGGGTAAAAGCATGGATAGCTTGAAAAAGCAAGATAATGGTGACATGGGCACCATGATGAAAAAAATGATGCCGGTGATAATGGCAACTAACGACAAAATAAAGGCAGTTTTAACCCCCGAGCAGGCTGCCAAATTTCAAATACAGGTAGACGCGCAAACCGAAGCGATGAAAAAGATGATGAATGGCGGTAATCCGCAGAAATAAAAATGATAAAGAAGCCCCGGATATTAACGGGGCTTTTTTATTTTAGCTGAAATTTAAATATTGGGCACTGCTAACGACTATATTGAAAAACGATTAACTGAAAGACGCCTGAACGGTGCTTACCGCACTTTAAAGCCCGAAAACGACCGGGTTGACTTTTGTTCAAATGATTATCTTGGCTTTGCCCGCTCATCTATACTTAAAAATCAAATTGACGATGAGCTAAATAAACATCAGTCTGCTTTAAATGGCGCATCCGGGTCAAGGTTAATATCAGGTAATTTAACTTATACCGAAAATTTAGAAAAAGAAATTGCTGCCTGGCACAACAGTGAGGCTGGGTTACTATTCAACTCGGGTTATGATGCGAATGTTGGTCTATTATCTTCACTACTACAACGCGGTGATACTATTATTACAGATGAGCTGATACATGCCTCTGTTATTGACGGTGCGCGAGTAAGCCACGCTAACCGCTATACCTTTAAGCATAATGATAGTAATAGCCTGGAGGCCAAATTAAAGGCAACAAAGGGCACATGTTATGTTGTAGTTGAAAGCGTTTATTCCATGGATGGTGACATGCCTCCCCTGTTGGATTTATTGAAGTTAACCGAAAGATACCATGCAAGCTTAATTGTTGACGAGGCGCATGCTATTGGTTTATATCCAAACGGGCTGGTAGGTCAGCTTAAATTAGAAGAAAGAATATTTGCGCGGGTTGTTACGTTCGGAAAAGCGTTAGGCTGTCATGGGGCCATTGTATTGGGCAGTAATTTACTAAGAGAATACTTGATTAACTTCGCACGATCGTTCATTTATACCACTGCTGCGCCCTTTCATCAATTAGCCTCAATAAAAATGGCCTATCAATTATTACAGGGATCAGCTGATACAGTTACCCGATTGAAAAACAATATCAACTTGTTTAAACAAAATATACAACTGCATAATGCTGATATTTTAATACCAAGCGATAGCGCTATACAATGTATACGCTTAAATAGTAACGAAAAAGCAAAACAGGTGGCCGCACAGTTACAGGATAACGGCTTAGATGTTCGTGCCATACTTAGTCCAACTGTTCCGCAAGGCAGCGAGCGCATACGCATCTGTTTACATACCTTTAATACAGAAAGTGAGATAAATTTATTGACCAGCACGTTAAATCAACTGATGAATGACAAATAGGCCCATTTTTATTACCGGCATTGGTACCGGCATTGGTAAAACGCTTGTTTCCGCTATATTGGTTGAAAAACTAAAAGCTGATTATTGGAAACCCATTCAATCCGGTGATTTGCATGAAACTGATACCATGCGCGTACAGCAATTGGTTACTAATAATATTTCCACATTTCATCCCGAAGCATATAAGCTCACCCAGCCATTTTCCCCACATAAATCTGCCGCTTTAGATGGTATTACCATTGAGCGAGAAAAAATCATTCTCCCTCAAACAGAAAATCAATTAATTATTGAAGGTGCAGGCGGACTAATGGTGCCGCTTGCAGATGATTTTTTAATCATTGATCTGATAAAGCAACTTAATGCCGAAGTAATATTGGTATCCCAATTCTATTTGGGTTCAATCAATCATACCTTATTATCTATAATGGCCTTAAAACAATATAAGATACCTATTAAAGGAATAATATTTAATGGTGATGAGGATATAGATGCCAAAGAGTTTATATTAAAACACTCGAAAGTGCCGTTCTTGGGCTCTATCCCTATTTTAAATAAAGTCAATCGTAACGATATTATCTCCTCGGTGAAATATATAGCACTTTAATTAAGGGAAATTCACCAACTAAAATGAGTTAGTCATTATAGATTACAAACAACAAAGCCCCTGACATACAGGGGCTATTGTTAAAACAGGAACCGATTGTTTAATATGGATATGAAAGGGTAACACCCGTGTAGGAGCCCGCGCCGCTTATATACCAGATACTATCAATATAATACTGCGAACCACCAATAATTTCGTATTCTCCGTCGCCGAAAGGTACTTCTACCCAGGTATCGAAGTCCAATTTTTGCAGATCTGTCACATAATAAGGAAAATCAGTATCCCCATATGCATGAAACAAAACGCCACTTGAATCTTTAAAATAGCCGAGATCAATTCCGCTGAATTTTTTTTTGTGATTTAAAACACTTTTCTTAATAGTTTTAGCAGGTAAGTTCTCATTTGCATTTACTATTACAAATGAGGATAAGAATATAAGCAAACCCATGCTTATACCTAAGGTTAAAACCTTTTTCATAAGTTTTTTATGGTTTAGTTGGCCGCATTTAAAGGGTTTGGCTGTTCCCACGCCTGTTTTACTGAAGTTAGGCATCTTCTTGCCCATTAGCTCCCGTTTGTTATATAGTATACGATTTAAGTATAAGATAAGTTATACTTATTAGTTAATGATTTTTCCACATTGCTTTATGTATTATTTAAAAACACAAAAGCCCCCTATTAGGAGGCTTTTGTGTTTTTATAAGCTATTTTTTTTAATACCCCGGGTTTTGAGTAAGACTTGAATTAGCATCCATTGCGCTTTGTGGTATAGGCTGTATTCTTCTGAAATCAGTGGTAGATACAAATGGATACGAAGCATAACCCTGTGCTTGTGCCGGACGCGTAATAGGCAAATTTAACCTGGTAAAGTCAAAAAAGCGAAGTCCTTCAAATGCAAGTTCTTTTCTCCTTTCATTAAGTATATCAGTTATAAGTTGTGCTCCGGTTGAAGTATAGCCGGCAAATGACGGATCACGCAATTTCGCCAATGTGTTTAGCTGTATTTTTGCATCAAATTCATCACCGGTGCGTGCATAAGCCTCTGCTGCGGTTAAAACAACTTCAGCATAACGGATAACCTTAGTTTCGTCTTTATCGGTATTGGTATAGTTAGGAAATTTGTTAACTATATAAGCTTGTTGACCACCCCTTGTGCCATTCAGGATAAGTGTCCTTCTAACGTCAGTCGCAGTATAAGCATTATAAAGATCAGTAGTTGCTTGTAAATCACCATAGCCGGATTGTGAATAGATATCGTCCAAACCATTAATGCCATTACTACTGGATGCATTTTGGTTTAATTCAAAAATGGTTTCCAGTTTAGACGGTGTTGCTACCGGATTTGCCCAAAAGGCATTAAAGGCTGCTGGCGTTTGCGCAAATGTATAGCCACCATTGTTTATAACTATCAATGCTGCAGCCAAAGCGTTTGGATAATCGCCTTTGTACAAATATGCCCTGGCCTCAATGGCTTTTGCGGCATATTTAGCTATAAAATCCGAGCTGGTAGCATGCAAAGTAGTACCAGTGGTTGGCATAAGCGTGTAAGCGCTATCAAGATCACTGATAATTTGGTTATAAACAGCAGTTACCGTGTTTCTGGCTGGTTTAATAGCAAAACCGGTTACATAAGAAGGTAGGGTAACCAACGCTACACCAGGTGCAGTAGGACTAAGCGCATAAGGCGCTCCAAACCAGTTAACCATTTCCAGGTAAAGTAATCCCCTTGATGCATAGGCTTCGCCCAATAATTGATTAACATCATTACTGGTGGGCAGCTTTCTACCTTCATAAATAATACGATTAGCCTGCAAGATCGAATAATAGCCCTGGTTGTATATATCAGCTGCTTCAGCGCTGGTATTAATAAATGTATAGTTATTTTCTGAAAGATAACGACCTGAATTACTTACGTTTACGTAAATGTTATCTGCAAGTAAATCACCTAACACAGGTATGTCACGATCAAAAAGCGTATAGTTCTTCATGGCATTATACATACCATTAACCGCATCGGCCATAGCTGACGGATTAGAGATAGAACTATTAACGGTCACCGCCGTTGGATTTTCCTCATCAAGGAAACTCTTTTTACAGGACGCTATAATCAGCGTGGCTGCTAATAATGGATATATTAATTTATTAATTTTCATCTTGTAAGTCCTCTTTTTTATAATC
>Ga0207032_1241_pt1 | contig 12046 bp, 11 predicted proteins | sample Alteio_BWMinCont_38_FD_153308 | JGI IMG/M metagenome (GOLD analysis project Ga0207032, IMG submission 153308) | Enriched cells from forest soil in Barre Woods Harvard Forest LTER site, Petersham, Massachusetts, United States -... | ecosystem: Environmental > Terrestrial > Soil > Temperate forest >... | reverse complement strand
CGGCAACATCACCGTGGCCCACGCAGAAAAATTTGTGAATGTCCATACCGGCGGCGGGCAGATCGATTTCGGCGAAGTGCGCGGCTCGGTGCATGCCCAGACCGGTGGCGGCGGCATTCGAGTCATGTACGTCTCCGGCCCGATGGAAGTGGAATCCAGCAGCGGCAGCATCTGCCTCACGCGCGTCGCGGGCGCCCTGCAAGCTTCCACCTCCGGCGGCACAATTACGGCCTGGATTAATCCAGACCCGCCGCCGGGCGGCGGAAACGTGCACCTCGGAGGCGCGTCGCAGTTGGCCTCTGGAAACGGTGACATTATTGTGTTCCTGCCTCGCAACCTTGCCGCAACCATCGAAGCCACCGTGGTGGGCGGTAGCGAGCATCAGATTGAAGCCGATCCCGCATTGCATCTGAACGTCCAGCCGTCTGGCAATGGTTCCGGTGCATTCCACGCCATGGCTGTATTGAACGGTGGCGGGGCTCCACTGAAGCTGCGCACTACCGGTGGGAAAATCCGACTCCAATATCTGGATTCGCAAATTGCTCTACGTGAATCGCTGATCCGCGGGATCTCTTTTTCTACTGGAGTAGCGCCGACAGGCCCGGACCAAATAGAAGCGCCCTCGCAACCGGGACCTACGACAGTGAACCCGACGCCTCCTCCGACAGACAAGCCGGATCAACACGAAGCCGCCAAGACGGACTGGCTCGACAGTTGGCTGAACAGCTTGGAACTCGCGTGGAACGGTGGGATGCGCGAAAATCCGGATGATTTCCTGAAGCGGTTCGCTTCCCCTCCGTACCCTAAGTTTCCGGACCTTGCGCTACGCGCTGGTATTCACGGGAGGGTCGTACTTCAGGTGCGCGTTACCAAAGATGGCCGCGTGGAAGTGCAGAAAGTTCTCGAAGGTGAGCCCGTGCTCGCCGATGCCGCCATTGACGCCGTGAAACGCTGGCGCGCCAAACCGGGCTGGCTCAATGGGAAAAAGGTCGAGGTCATCTCGACCGTGACGTTTGATTTTAAGTTGCGTTGAGCGGCGTTAGCCTCGGCGCGCACGAATTTCGTTCGGGTCCTCGGTTCTTGTAGGTCGCAGGTAATCGAAGGGGGTAGAACGCTATGCGTCGTCATGCTCTCCGTGCCATTCCTCTGTGTTTGTTGTTCCTGGCCGCTGTGTGGGCCGTACCCAGTTACGCCATCAGCAAGGAATTTAACCAATCCTACCCGTTGCAGCCCGGCGGTTCCTTTGAGCTGCAAAACGTCAACGGGACCGTGGACGTGCAGGGCTGGGACCGCAACGTAGTCGAGGTGCATGCCGTTAAAACGGCGAAAGAAAAGGAGTCGGACCTCGAGCGTGTAACCATCGAAGTGGACGCGCGGCCCGACGGCGTCTCCGTCGCCACGCGCTATCCGCAGAACGAAGGCGTGGAAGTGGCCGTGGAATACACCGTGCACGTTCCGCACGGCGCGCGCGTCGAGCACATTGGCACCGTCAACGGCACGTTGCGCATCTCCGGCATCGAAAATGTGGAGGACGTCCACACGGTGAACGGCAATATCGAAATGTTCGAAGCCGGCGGCAGCGTTCATGCGCATACCACGAACGGCAACGTGCACCTCGAGCTAGCGCACCTTCAGGACAAGACCGGCGCGACCGCGGAGACCACCAATGGCTCCCTCGTCCTCGCCGTGCCTTCCGACCTGCAGGCCGAGGTCGAAGCACGCTGCTTGAACGGGAACTTTTCTTCGGAAATTCCCATCACCATGGAGAGCACGCAGCGCCCCCGCGAAGTGCACGGCAAGCTGGGCCGCGGCGGCGCTCCCATTCACTTGCGGACAGTGAACGGTGGCATCCGGGTGGTGATTCTGCGCTCTACGGTCTGACAATTCTTCGCGCGCTGCGTCTAACCGCTGAGGAGGATGGGACGAAAATGAACATAAGAAATTTGCTTACCGTTGGAGGAGTGGCGGCATTCAGCCTTGCGCTGATCGCACTGCCCGCGGCTCCGGCGAAATCGCAAACCCCGAATGACTCTACCGTCGCGCGTTTGCGGCAGAAGATCGCGGAACTGCAGGCAGAGCTGGATGGCCGCAAAGCCGCGCTTGCCGCCGATGCCGATGAGGCGCGTGCCGTGATTGCCACCGATATGGCTCTCGAGCAAGAGAATCAGGCCGTTCGAGAACTCGATGCCTTGCCGGAGATCGCTCAGGATGCAATGACCTTGGTGATGGACGACGAAGGCTCGAGCTGGCTCGGAGTCGAACTGCACGAAGTGACCAGCGAAAGCGCCAAGGAACTGAAACTTTCGGCTGAGCGCGGCGTGGTCGTGGGCCGAATCGTTCCTGATAGTCCTGCTGCTAAAGCCGGCCTGAAAGAAAAAGATGTGGTCACCGAACTCAATGGGCAGCGCGTCGAAGGCGCGGCCCAATTTCGCCGCATGGTTCATGAAATCCCCGCGGGACGCTCCGTGCAACTTACGATCTGGCGTGACGGGCGAGCACAGAACCTAAGCGTCACTCTCGGCAAATCCGAGGAGGGCCACCACAGTTTCAAGATGGTGGCTCCGGAACAGGGCAATTTCATGTTCCGGATGCCGGAGATTCCCGCCATCCCACCGATGGAGTGGAACGGCGAAATGCTTTTCGGCGGGCAGCCGCGGCTCGGCATTGACGCGGAGGATCTCAACGGCCAACTCGGGACATTCTTTGGTGCGCCGGACGGCGAGGGCATCCTCGTCCGTGAAGTAAATTCGGGTTCGCCTGCGGAAAAGGCCGGGGTGAAAGCAGGCGACGTGATCACCTCGTTCAACGGCGAGCGCATCCGCACGCTTGGCGATCTCCGCGAGAAACTTTCCGCGAAACGTGAAGAGAAAGGCAAGACCGTCAAGATCGGCGTGCTGCGCAACAAGAGCGAGGTTTCGCTGACTGTCGAACTGCCTGCACCGGCTGCGCGCACGAAGCGCCTCATTTCGCGCCGCACCAACATCTGACAAAAAACATCAGCGGAGGCCCCCGGCCTGGCTGGGGGCCTTTTTTTGCTTTCAAATCCCGCAATTCGTATGTTCGGTAGATTGCTTACTGTTCGTTCTCGGGCAGGGAGGAGAATGCCGCGTCAAACGCCGCATAATGATGATGGTGTTCTTCCGGCTCATTCAATGCCGTTCCGTCGCGCTCGACCCACGCGTGGGCCTGAAACTTTTCGTTTTCCTTGCGAATTCCGATGTGCAAATCCGACGAGATTCCCTGACGCCCCAAAAGCCACCAGAGCGCCATGGATTTTGCCAGACACGAAAGATGAATCAGGCCGTGGCGGTCCGCGGCATTGACCATGTGGGCCGTCAAAGCCAGACGTTTGGTCGTTAAATTAGGATCAAGTTCTGGAATCCCACTCGAAATAGATTTCTGCAGAATGGCTTGCGTGGCCTGGAATCCTCGCCAGCGCAAACTCAAAGCGACCACCGGCAGAATCACCATCGCGCGCAGAAAGAGTTTCTGCGCATCTCGCTCCAGGGAGTTAAACCGCCGCAGCTTTTCCCACATCGGCGGGGAGCACTTGAATCAGCCCGTTTTCCATGAGGCGGCCCAGGAGTTCCGTCAGGTTGGTTTTCAATGTTTCCGGTTCGACGTCGAATTCCGCCAGTAATTCGCGGTAAGCAGCGTCAATCGTCGGCGAGGCCATAATCAGCTGCCACATCCGCGTGCCGGTCTCGTCCAACCCGAAATATTTCTCGGTCTCCAGATTCAGCAAAACCGACTCTCGCTCCACAAGCCGCACCAGAACATGTGGCGGTGTAGCGGCTCGGTCCGTAAATGTCACCATCGGCACGGCTCCTCAGGACAAATCTCTGGCCCAAATCTTTGCGGAGTGCTGGACAGGATCCCTTTAACATTCTACCGGGGATTGCCCGCATTCGCCACGCAGTCGAGGGTGAATCCAGCGCGCCGAAAGAACTGCCTCTCAGCCGCGAACCCGAAGCTCTCGCGCTGATTGTCTTCAAGCGGCAGACACGCTATAAGGTTTCTGGTGCCTGAAGCCGCCATCCAAGTCGAATTGCTGGCCAAGTCCTTCCCACCCGCCCGCAGCGGATGGCGCACCTTTTTCCAACCTTTCGAAAAGCCGACCGCTGTGGCGCTCGCGGGTCTGTCTTTTGAAGTTCGTGAAGGCGAGTCCCTGGCCGTTCTCGGCGCAAACGGCGCCGGCAAGTCCACCCTCCTTCGGATTATCGCCACGCTGCTCGTCCCCACGCACGGCCTCGCTCGCGTCGCAGGACACGACACGGTCCACGAGCCGCGCGACGTCCGCCGCCGCCTCGGCTACCATGCAGGCACGGACCACGGCTTCTATGCACGGCTGACCGCGCGTCAAAATCTTCTCTTTTTCGGCCAGCTCAACCAGCTTTCACATTCCGCCGCAGCTCAGCGCATCTCGCAACTCGCCGAACAATTTCATCTGGGCGAAGCGCTCGATCGCCAGGTTCGCACACTTTCTTCCGGCACTGTTCAGCGCCTCAGCCTCGCCCGCTCGCTGCTCCATCATCCCAGTGTCCTGCTCCTCGACGAGCCCACGCGCAGCTTGGACGCCATCGCCGCCGCGGAATTCCGGCGCTTCTTGAAATCGGAGATTTTGCGCAATGGTCACACTTCGCTGCTTTTTGCTTCCCACACTCTCCCCGAAGTCGAGCTTCTCGCCGATCGCGTCGCCGTGATTGACGCGGGCCGCCTTCTGGCTTGCGATTCGCCTTCCAACTTGAAGCGCAGCACCGGTGTTTCTTCCCTGGAAGAAGTCTTTCTCCGCCTCACCGGCCACGGAGCAGGAATCCCCACGGGAGGCTCCGCCCCATGACCCGCATCCTGCGCGACATTTGGCTCTTCTTCTGGCGCGACTTGAGTATTGCGCGCACCTATCGCACGGTCTTTGTTTTTGAGGCCATCGAAGCCCTCTTCGGCGCCGCGATGTTTTACTACGTCGCGCGCTTCGTCGACACGCCCGGCCTGCAGAGCGCTTTGCCGCAAGGTGGCAGCTATTTCGCGTTTTCTCTGGTGGGATTTGTGTTTCTGGATTACCTCAACGCCGCGCTGGATACCTACGATCGCAGCCTGGAAGAAGCGCGTGATAGCGGAACGCTCGAGCATCTTCTGGTCACGCAAACTTCTCTTCCTGTGTTCGTCGCCGGCTCGGCCATTTATCCCTTTGTCGCCACCACCCTGCGAATCGTCGTTTATGTGGCCTGGGCTGCCATCCTCTTTCACTTCCCCCTGAGCAACGCGAATTGGCTCTCCGTTTTCACGGTTTTGCTGGTAACTCTCCTCGCATTCTCTGGTCTCGGGATTCTTTCAGCGAGCTATCTTCTGATTTTTAAACGGGGAAATCCTGCCAAATGGTTTTTCCTCGGAATCTCCAGCGTTGCCGGTGGCATGCTGTTTCCAGTCAGCATCCTTCCGGATTGGCTGCAGCTGGCAGCACGCTTCAATCCGGTCACCTACGCGCTGGAGGCCATGCGCGCCGCGCTGCTGGGTCGCGCGAGCCTTGCCGAACTCTGGCGTCCCATCGCCATCCTATTATTATTTGCGATGGTGCTCTTGCCGGCTTCGATGTTCACTTTTGCCTGGTCGCTTCGCCGCACCAAGATCACCGGCACGCTCACCCACAGCTGAAACAAAAGGCCGGCTCCGCATCGCGGAACCGGCCCCAAACGGTTGACTCGTTCTTGATCAGGACTTCTTTTTCTTCACATTCACTTTGGTGTCGATACCTGGAGCCATTAACTGGAGCTGTTCGAGCCCGGCCTTGGCCTGTGCCCCAAAAGGTCCATTGGGATCGAGCTCAATTGCCTTTTGATAGGCCTCGATGGTTCCCGGTGCGAACTGCACCTCTTCTTTATCGCCCACTTTCTTCGTCGTCATCTTGTAAACCAGGGAGGCTCCAAGCAGGTACCAGGTCTGCGGACTCTTGGGGTCCAGTTCCGCCGACTTCTGCAAGGGTTCCACCGCGTCGCCTAGCCGGTTGGCATTGTACAGACTGATGCCAAAATTTCTCCACGCCGTCGCCGCGTTCGCCGGATCGAGTTCCGCGCTCTTGGTGTAAGCGGCTTTTGCTTCGTCAATTTTTCCAATACGTGCCAGCACGTTGCCCAGGTTGTTGTAGTAACCCGGCACGTCGGGCTTGGCATTGATGGCCTGCTGGTAGGCCTGGGCCGCTTCTTCGTTGCGGTTTGCGATATCGTACGCTTCTCCAAGCTTCGCCCATACCAGATGCAGGTTGGGATCTTTCTCGGGAGCCGCTTTCTCCGCTGCCTGGAATTCTTTTGCCGCTTGATCGGAAAGGTCTGTCAGTTTCTGTTTCGCCGCATCGCGCTGGTCCGCAGTTGCTTTTTGCAAATCGGCCTTGGCCGTTCGCTCTTGCTCCAGAATCGCATTTCCAGCCGTGAAGTGCGCCTTGAGCCCTTCAAACTTTTGCTTGGTTTCCTCGGCCTTCTTCACTTGTTCTTGCGCTTCGGTGCCCTGCTTGGCGACGATATCCTTAAAGTTAAGATCTACTTTCGCGTCCTCGCCGCTTGATACTCTGACTTTGGACTCGTAGGGCGCTTGTTTGTCGTTCGGCGGCGGGAACACGACAAATATGCTGTAAATACCCGAACGCAAATTTGGGAAATTGAATTTGCCGGCACTATCCGTCTTGGTCTCCAGCTTCGCGCCCTGGTCGCTTACCGCTCGTATGACTACCTCGACCCAGGGCTTGCCCGCAACATCGATGATTGTGCCGCTGACCGATCCATTCTGGGCCGCGGCGCGCGGTGCAACTAAACTTGTCAGCGCAGCCATCAGGATTGCGGCGAGCGCCCACGACTTCATAATTCGTTTCATGCTCCATTCTCCTTTTTCACGGGGGAGCCCCGCCCGAACTCTCCAGGCAGTCTGCGCCCATTATCTCTCATTCGCGCCAGATTCCAAGCCCGCCTGCCGACAAGCCCCCCGGCTGGCAGGCTCAGTGCGGGGCGGAAACGGCTCTGCGATACGGGATGGGATCCATTGCGCCGGCTTCGGCGAAAGCACGCAGCCGCAACAGGCAACTGTCGCACACGCCGCAGGCCAAATCCTCATTCTGGTAGCAAGACCATGTGAGGTGGAGCGGTGCTCTCAACTCCAGGCCTTTCCGGATGATTTCGCTCTTTTTCATGCGGATCACCGGCGTGGCAATCTCGATATTCGTTTCCGGTCGCGTCCCTGCGCGGATCAGCTCTTGAAAGACCCGGTAGTATTCCGGCCGGCAATCCGGATAACCAGAACTGTCTTCCGCGACCGCTCCAATATAAATTGCTCCCGCACCAAGGACTTCCACCCAGCTCACCGCAACAGAAAGAAAATGTGCATTACGAAACGGAACGTACGTCACCGGAATCGCGCCGCCGCCAGGCCCAGGTGCACCTAGCTCATTTTCTGGGACAGAAATGCTATTGTCCGTAAGCGCCGAGCCGCCAATCGCCCGGAAGTGATCCAGTTGCACGGCGAGCCGTTCACGCACGTCATAGAAATCCGCAATCTCTTCGAAGGCACGGCGTTCGCGCTCTTGGGTCCGCTGCCCATACCCGGCATGCAGCAGTGCAATGTTCCCGGCGCCATGGCGTTCGCGCGCGATCGCCGTGCTCACGCACGAGTCCATGCCGCCGCTCAACAACACCACCGCTTTGCGTGAATCGTTCACCAAATCCTTCGACAATTCTTGGAACCCTCGTCTTTCCTGCTCTTCTCTGCGAAACCTCTGCGCACTCAGCGTCTCTGCGTTATCTTCTCTTTCTTCTCTTCTCTTCTCTTCTTTTCTTTTCTCCCGCCCTCATCAAACTCCCTTGGTCGCCGGATCCCAGATGAACTTGTGCAATTGCAATCCAAGCCGCACCGGCAAGCCGTCCGCCAGAATCCACTCGGCCAGCGCGCGCGGCTCCAGCCCCGGCCATTTCCCCTCCGGATCTTCAAACACGGGTGAAAACAAAACTTGCTTCACGCGCCCCGCCAGCCCATGTTGCGCGGTAAAATCCCGCGCAAATTCGTAATCCCGCCGTGTGCATAGCACAAATTTCACTTCGTCATTTTGCGAGAGCGCATCGAGATTACGCATTTCGAAGGTATCCGCCTCGCCGGAGTCCGGGCACTTCACATCCACAATCTTGATGACCGCCGCGGGAAGTTTTCCTATAAAACGTTCTCCGCTCGTTTCAATCATCACCGTATAGCCCAGGGCCAGTAGCTCAGTTGCCAGCGGGTAGACCTCCTCCTGCAAAAGCGGCTCTCCGCCCGTTAACTCTACCAGCGGAATCCCCGCCGGCGGAGCAGGTGAATCCGCGTTGCGTCCCGCCAATTCATCCACACGGGTCAATACTTCCTCGACGCTCATTTTTCGCCCGCCGTGAAAAGCGTATGCCGTATCGCACCACGTGCACCGCAGATTGCAGCCCGTAAGCCGCACGAAAATACACGGCAGGCCTGCGCGGGTGCCTTCCCCTTGTATGGACTTGAAAATTTCTGTAATGACCATGTTTTTGGAGTGCGGCAGCCCGGCTGCCACTTTTCTGCTGCAACCCCGCCCAAGTCTTTGTTATCTATGTCGGGTCAGAATTCACGTTTCGCCTGCTCCTCCGCGACAGCCAATAGATCGCCCCCAAAAACAGTGTCATGGCGATGATCAGGCGTGTATAGCCCGGCGCATATCCCATATATCGGAGAACGACGATGTAGCCTGCCGCTACCAGCAGCGCAGGAATTATAATGATGAAAAAGGATCGGTTCACCGTTCCGCCTGTCTACCGGAGGCGCTAAGCCCCGGGCCGGTATTGCGCCCGGCTGGTATCCGTCTCCCACAAAACTACATCCGTAATCCGCGCCCCGGGCGGTAACTCCTTTAATTGCCGCATCACCTCGTCGTAAAAATACTTCGCGACGTTTTCCGCCGACGGGTTCACTGTCTTGAACGGTTCCAGGTCGTTCATGAACTGGTGGTCCAGCCGCCCCATAACCTCGCGAATCGCCTGCTTCAGGTGCACGAAGTCCGTCAGCAATCCGATAGAATCGAGCTGCGGCCCTTCCACCGTCACCCGCACACGGTAGTTATGACCATGCGGATTCTCGCATTTGCCCTTGTAACCGCGAAGGGCGTGGCCCGCGGAAAATGTCTCTTCTACGCTGACTTGAAACATGTCTCTCCAAAATCACGTCAATCGGTCACGCCAGGCTTTTGTAAAATAACTCTTCAGACTTTCCCGGCCGAATTGGCTGCTGCTTGCTTGCCGCGCTCGTTCAAGAAGCGGTCGACGTCGGACCGCTCGTGCGTCATTCCGTAGCGCGGCAACGACTCCAGAAAAATTTTACCATACGGCATGCGCTGGAGGCGGGTATCCAGCAGGGCAAGCACGCCGCGGTCCGTCTTCGTTCGAATCAGGCGTCCAAACCCCTGCTTCAACGATAGCACCGCCTGCGGCACTTGAAATTCCGCAAATGGGTTGCGCCCGTCCTCCTGCAGGGCGCGGACACGCGCCGCCACAATGGGGTCGCTGGGCACAGCAAAAGGCAGCCGGTCCACAATGACGCAGGAAAGTTGCTCGCCGGGAACGTCTACGCCTTGCCAGAAGCTCGCCGTCGCAAACAGCACCGCCGCCTCCGTATTCTTGAAGCGCTCCAGCAAGGCCGAGCGCGGGGCTGTTCCCTGCAAGAGCAGTGGAAACGAGACGCGCGAGCGCACGCGCTCGAACAGGTCATTCATCTGCGAGTAGCTCGTGAACAGACAAAACGCGCGTCCCTGGCTCATTTCCAGCAATTGCACGATTTCATCCGCGGCCATCGCCGAAAATCCGGGATCACGCACGTCGGGCATTTTGCGCGGCAGGTAAAGGAGCGCCTGGTGGGGATAATCGAACTCCGGCGGCAGCGCGCGATCCTTCGCATGATCTATGCCAAGGCGCTGGCGGATGTAATCGAAACGGCCTCCCACCGTAAGCGTCGCGGAAGTCAGAATCACGGTATCGAACTGTTCGAAAAGCCGCTCCCGCAAAATCTGGCTGACGTCGATGGGCGTGGCGGTTAGAAATACGCCTTTGTTCCGCCGTTCGAACCAGTAGACGAAATTCTTTTCATTGGATTCGAACAAAAACGACAGCTCCTGGCGCAACTCGAAGCTCCGCCGCGCGATCCGCGTCAACTCCTCCGGTTTTGCTGTCAGCGCCGCAAATTCCGTTTCCAAGCTCTTCAGCGCCGTCGTCAGCGCATCGTACGCTTCCCGATTCTGCTCGAGAAACGCCTCGCGCTCATTCCGTGCAAACGAAAACCGGCCATCGCGCGGCGGGAACAAGTCGAAAAACCCCCGGCTACGCTCGCGGATCCGCTGCGTCTTTCGCAGCAACGACGGCGTGCCGAGTCGCAGCAGGCGCATCGTCTGATCGGCATCGCGCGCCAGTTCCTCAAACTGGTAATTCGAAATCTGCCGCCCGAAATAATCGCTGGCGACATCCTCCATCTCATGCGCTTCGTCGAACACCACCGCCGAGTATTCCGGAAGAATGCTTCCGAAATCGTCCTGCTTCAGCGCAAGATCCGCGAAAAACAAATGGTGATTTACGATGATCAAGTCGGCTTCTTTGGCCCGCTGCTGCATCGCCGTCAGGAAGCAGGCATTGAACTCCGGACACTTCTTCCCTGTGCAGGTGTCGCGCCGCGCATCCAGCCGCGTCCATAAATCCGAATCGTCAGGGAGAAACGTCAGCTCGGCGCGATCGCCCGTTTCCGTCAACTTCGACCAGTCGCGGATCTGCCGGAAGGCGTCGATTTCCTCCATCCCTTTGAGCAGCGGCTGGTCCGCCATTTGATGAACCTTTGCCAAACACAGAAAGTTCGAACGCCCCTTCATCACTGCCACTTTCAGGTTCGGCGCGAAATGCTTTTGTAAAAACGGAATGTCCTTCTGGTAGAGCTGTTCCTGCAACGATTTCGTCGCCGTGGAAATCACCACGCGCCGTCCGCTGCAGATCGCCGGCAGCAGGTACGCCAGCGTCTTCCCCGTGCCCGTACCCGCCTCGACGATCGCGTGATGGCGCGTTTCGAACGCATCGTGGACCAGTTCCGCCATCTCCAGTTGCCCAGGCCGGTATTCGTAATCGGCGCTGACCGTGGACCGGTCAAAGCCGCTCTTCATGCATCGTTCAAGGAATCCGCCCGGTCCAAACACTTCGTGCATCGATGGTTTCGCAACCGGTGATGGAGAAGCATCTTCCGAAGAGCCTTCCGGGGCATCGGCGCTCGCCGTGGGATCGTCCTCGATCGGCACGTATTCCCGTTCCGCGTCCTTCTCGGCCGCCTTGACCTGCCCGCCGCCCGGATTCACCCCCGAATTGGAAGCCCTTTTCGCCAGAAACCCGCCTTTCCTCGCAACCGCTCTATCGGAGAGACCAGTTACGATAACATACCCTTTGCGTTCGCTTCGGCCGATACCTCGCCTCCAAGGCACGACCGCATCCGTCTAAATCCAGGACCTTTAGCAGATGAGCACCCCAGCCCTTTTTGCCGTACCTTTCCGCTCTCCCGCTACGTTAAATTCGATAGTGAGGCTTTGAGTGTTTTCCACACCCGGGCATGGCAAACGCGAACTCGTCTGTCGTGGAATTTCCTATGAATCGCAGCAACACTTTTCTATCCGTTCTTTTGCTCGCGGTTTTGTCTGCCTCGGCTTGCAGCGGGCCGAAACCTGGTACCGTGTGTCTCGCCTGTGGCGCCGGTGAGGGCACGATCGCCCTGACCATGGTCGCGGACACCCTCCCTGCCAATCCCTCGCTCCTTACTTTTCAAATCACGATAACTTCGATTACGTTTACTCCTGCTTCCGGCTCTCCCACGACCGTCAACCTGAGCCCCGCGCTCACCGTCGACCTCATGCGCCTCCAATCCGACACCGTTTTTCTCGGCACTTTTGCGAAGATCCCCGCGGCTCAATACACCAGTGTGACCCTGACCATCTCCAATGGCAGCATCACCTTTCTAAATGATACGAACACCACGCTGTCGAGCTGCC